>Ga0137436_1000379_pt1 | contig 13381 bp, 4 predicted proteins | sample EasRivERMGT119_2_FD_102328 | JGI IMG/M metagenome (GOLD analysis project Ga0137436, IMG submission 102328) | Soil microbial communities from meander-bound floodplain in the East River, Colorado, USA - East River MetaG ERMGT119_2 | ecosystem: Environmental > Terrestrial > Soil > Floodplain ...
GCGAGTACTTCGAGGAAGGCCCTCCGCCACAGCGGACCCCGGAGGAGCAGAAGGCCCACAATGCGCACTGGGAGAAGGTCAACCACGACTCCAACCTGGCCTCCACCGCCCGCAGAGTGATGCTGGGGCACACGACCCCCGAGGCGGAGGGGTACACCAAGGAGGAGCTCGCGCCCTACATTGCGTCCCAGGCTGCCGAGTCTCGCGCCGCCGCGTCGAGGCCATCGGCGCCGCAGCCAGCCGCCAGGGTCACCTCTCGGCAAGAGGACCCATTCGTCGAGACGATCAGGAAGGCGGCTCGCAGGGCAGAGCAGATCAGGAGCGGCGAGAAGCCGGATGCCGAGGCCCCGAGCCGGGGCAAGTTCCTGGGCGCCCGCGCCGAGTCCCGCCCAGCCTCCAGACCCGAGAGCAGGCCTGAGTCTCGAGCTGAGTCCAGGGCTGAGAGCCGCATCACGAAGGACCAGATGGAGGCCGCGAGGCGCGAGCTCACTGGAGAGGCTGAGTCAGCGGAGCGCGAGCAGGCAAGGCAGCGTGAGATCCAGGAGCAGGACGCCGAGAAGGAGCGCGTCCTCAAGTTCTACAAGGACCAGTCGGATCTGGCGAAGAAGAGCAACGAGGAGCAGGACGCCTACCGGCAGTACAAGGAACAGGCCGCTCAGAAGCACCGCCAGTACGGGATTCAGGGGGCAGGCACCATGACCTTCGAGGAGTGGAAGCACTGGGCGAAGAGCATGGAAGAGCTGAAGAGCATGGGAGGTAAGAAGTGACGCCCCCCGAGATGGCAGCTCCTCCAGTAGAACCGCCGCAGGACGCGGGCGTCAAGCCACCGGCACCGACGCGGAAGCTCGACAGAACGCAGATGGCGATTGAGGCCGCGACCAGAGCGATGCCTCAGCGGCAGATCGTCCCCGGCTCCCAGCAGGCACCGCCGCCACCTCCTGGCGATCCCAATGCCGGGGCCAACTGGGTCAACGTCAACGACCCCAAGAAGCTGAAGCCATTTAGCGAGCACACCTTCAAGAACCCGAACACCGCTCAGACGGACTACATCAACCTCTTCAGCCAGCAGACAGACGACGTAAAGCTGAAGGACAATCAGCGGTTCCACGACACGCTGAACATCATGAACGAGATCGGGGCTGCCTCCCAGATCTTGAGCAACATCACGGAGGAGGGGGCCATCCAGTCCGCCCTCTGGCAGGGCGCGACCGGGTTCTTCGGCACGACCGGCATCGCCGACAAGATGGACAAGGACTTCCAAGGCGCCCTCACCCAGGTGGACGCCGAGGGGAACATCACTCCCGTCACGGGTCAGGACGGGAAGCCGATGAAGAACGGCCACGCCCTCGACCTGGCGGCGCTGCACGTCGCCAAGCTGGACGCGATGGGGCTCGGCCACCTGGTCGACAAGAACAAGCGCGACATCCTCAAGAAGTTCGAGGACTACCGGAACTACGCCGGGCAGGTCCGCGGTGTCGGCGAGATGTACGGTCTCGGGAAGATCACGAGCCTGGCAGGTGGCGCCCTCATCAAGGGCGCGGAGGCTGCCGGTGGACCGGCGATCATCGCTGCCAACCGGATGAAGAACCTGACGACCAAGCTTGCGCAGGCGGCCACGCCTGCCGAGAAGGCCGTCATCCAGACCTCGATCGACGCCATCAACCTCAACAAGGTGGCCAAGCCATTCTGGACAGGCCCGGCAACGGCGCTCGGCAAGGGGCTCGAGCGGTTGGGCGGAGCTCGAGGCGGTCACTTCTCCAAGACCGTCCTCCCGATGGTGGAGATGGAGGGTGTCGCAGGCGCCTTCGAGGGAGCCCGCGAGTACGGCGACAACGCCTCAGCCAGGGCTGCAGCCGCAGCCTGGAACCCAGCCACCGAGACGCTGGAGCAGTGGAAGGAGAGAAGCGGCAACCACCTCCTTGAGCGTATCAGCGCTGTGACCGGTGGCGCCGTCAGCGGCGGCTACCGAGGCATCTGGAGCGGCATCGGCTTCTGGATTCCGTCCGCCCTGATGGGTGCGGCGGGACGCCGGATCATGCCGAAGGCGGTCTCCGAGGCCGACATCTTCATGCAGCAGACGGGTGGCTTCAAAGCGCCACTCATCGAGCGCATCGCCTCCACGATCTCCAAGAACCCGGTGACGGGCTCCATGATTCGGGCGCCCGTGAACATCGTCAAGCACATGACGACGTTCTACACCGGCAACAACATCGGCCACTTCATGGCCGAGGTGATGACCGGGCACGAGCCAACAGCCTTCAAGACAGGTGACTTCTGGGGTGAGATGATCGGTGCTGGCGCCTTCGGCGCCGTCTTCGGTGGCGCTGAGACCATCGCCTGGAGGAACCGGGCCAAGGCTGCCGCCAAGCTCGGCAACTCACCAGCAGCCAGGCGCACGCAGATCGAGTCTGTCGAACGCCTCACCAACCTGATCTACACCAAGGACCGCCACAAGCAGTGGATCACGGACGCCATCGACAAGGGCTTCCCTCCAGACCAGATGGCGGACCTCCTTGGCGACATCGCCACGGGCGGCATCGAGACGCAGCCGGGCCTCGCGAAGGTGGGGCTCGCCGTCCAGAAGCACTTCGCTCTCAAGAACCAGGGACCGCAGGCGCCCAAGCCCCAGGCATCCACGAAGGACGTTCGGTTCTTCGACAGGATGAACGAGGCCAGGAGAGCCAACGGCCAGAAGCCCCTCAAGGACTTCGACGCCTTCGACGCGGAGATGCGGGAAGCCGCACTGGTCCATGGGGATGCGGCGAACGGGCGCGATCCCGTCGCCTTCGCCGCGGGCGAGAAGCTGCGCGAGCTCTACGAGCATCCGGGTCCGCTCACCCCGGCCCAGCACACGGAGCTGCTCCAGGCTGAGGCCACCCTGCGCGGACGCGCAACCGTCAGCGCGGACGTGGAGGTGGGGACGGCGGAGCACCGGGCGAACATCCGCTCCATGCTCATGGACCAGCTGCAGGCGGCGAAGAGCGCCCGCCGTGTGGCTGCCGCCACCCCTGGTCAGATGGTCGCGGCGAGGACCGCGAGCCTGCGGGAGAGGAACATCGCCGAGAAGATCCAGAAGCTGGACAGCGGCGACATCCCCGAGGCCCTGCAGAACGAGTACCTGGCCTACCTCGGGCAGACCCCGGCTGGTGCGCCAACCGGCGCGGCGCCCCAGGCCCAGCAGCGTGGGTGGCAGCCAGGTGCACAGCCTGTCGGCAGAGGCGGCGGTCCCCCAGGCGCTGGTCCTGGTGGAGGTGCTGCCGGTGGAGCCGCTGCCGCCCCCGGACAGCCAGGCTTCCAGCCGGGCGCCCAGCCCGGCCCCGGCCCAGGGCTCACGGTCAACCCGGCTGCTCCGGGCGCTTCGCCTCCTGGCGCCACCGCCCCAGGCGCTGCCGCAGGCACGGTGCCACCCGCTGGCGCCACGGCACCGCAGCCTGGAGCCGTCGCTCCGGGTGGTCCGGCTGCCGCTGGAGCCCCATCCGCGGGCGTCACCCCGGCGAAGTCGGCTGCGTCCGCCCTCGGCACCCCGACCCACGCGTCGTCGTCCGCTGCTCTGCGGCTGGTCTTCGCCCAGGGGCAGTCGAACTGGAACACCGCGACCCGCGCCTCGCTCGAGGCCACCGCCGCCCGCACCGGAAAGAGCCACGAGGAGATCATCCGGCAGGCGATGAAGGACCTGGACCTCCAGGCCCTCTACGACCAGGGCGGGTACCCCCTCATCGAGAAGACCCTGGCGAGCTACGTCGACAACTTCGGGCAGCCAGCCGCTGCCGCCCAGCCGACGCCTGCTCCGGCCACCCCAGCCCCGGCTGCCACCCCTCCGGTCACTCCGGGCACAACGGCCCCCACCGCTCAACCGACAGCGGGGCCGACAACTGGACAACCTTCTCCGCAACCGACGCCCGCCACCCCGACGACGCCACTCGAAAAGGCGAAGGCGCGGATGACGGAGATCTACAACGAGCGCCTGAAGAGGGGCCAGTCCATCCCGCAGAAGGAGATGGCCAGGCTCATCAAGGAGTACGACAAGCTTGACGCCTTCGTCAAGAAAGAGGAGGCGGCGGCAGCCGCTGCTGCTGCTGGCGGCACTCCGCCTCCTGCTGGAGGGGCAGCTCCGCCTCCTGCCGGAAAGAAGGGCGGTCGCGCCAAGGCGATGCCGCTCAAGAACCACGCGGACGCCATGCGGTTCATCGGGGCCAACCTCAGCCCCGACCAGCTCAAGTACGTCTCGGAGGCGACGGACCCGCAGATGTTCAGGGAGCGGCTGAACGATGTCGCGCTGGACCCGAAGACCTCCCCAGCCCTGGCGTCGAAGCTGCGCACCATCCTGGCCGACAAGCTGATCGGCAAGTCGATGGACAAGCCAGCGTCCCCGTGGGGGGAAGAGCCGCCAGCGGCGGCGACCCCTGGGACGACCGCCCCAACCGGGGGACCGGCTGCTCCTGCTGCCGGTGGTGGCGGAGCCGCGCCCGCGACGCCCGGACCTGCCGCCCCTGCCACGGGGACGGCGGCACCGGCCACGGCAGCAGCCGCTGCTGGGGCACCCGGCGCCCGCAGCGAGGCTCAGGGCGAGGTCGACACCATCGGCACCCAGCTGACCGGCATCGCCGACCAGCTGAGGAACCCCAAGATGGGGGCCAAGCAGCGCACCCAGCTGCTGATGCAGGCCGACACGCTGAAGCGTGCCGCGCAGGAGTGGAAGGACCTCTACCCAGACGTTGAGCTGCCAGCGGAGATGCGGGCAGCGGAAGCAGCCCCAGCCGCAGCTCCAGCTCCAGCACCTGCCGCTGCCGCCCCGCCGAAGACCGCGGTGGAGCGGGCGACCACGGCGCCGGAGCCTGCGAAGTCCACCTTCGGCCCGCCGCCTACGTCGGAGCAGAAGGCGTCCATGTACGGGCAGGCCGAAGCCCAGGTCCTCAAGGAGACCGGCACCGGGGACCTGTCCCCCGAGGCAAGGAAGGCGCTCCGCACCATCGCCACCTCGACGGTCAGGCCGATGGACTACGAGGCCAGGGTCAGGAAGATCCTCGCCCACCACGGCCAGGGCACGAAGGCGGAGATGGAGGCCTCCCTCATCTCCCACGCCCAGACGGTCGAGGCCGAAGCCGCCAAGAACAAGCCGAAGATCGAGACCGATCGGGTCCAGGCGTCGGAGGCCCTGAAGTTCTACGAGAACCAGATCAAGCAGGGGCAGTTCAGGACCCAGGCCGAGAGGAACCAGGCCGAGCTGAAGCGCGACTACTACGCCTCCCAGGTGGGGATGTGGGCGGAGCGCACCGCCGCGCACGAGGCGGCGGAAGCCGCCCGCCTGGGACCGCAGACGACGGCACAGCGGCTCGCGGCGCTGCGCCTGAAGCAGCAGAAGACCCGCCTCACCAGCGACGAGCAGATGGAGGCGATCTCCGCCCTCGCCACCCTGAACCCAGAGGCTGGGCGGGAAGGCACCCCGGAGGGGATGCAGATTGCGCTCGCTCGAGCCGCCTCATCCTGGCACAGAGACGCAAAGCTTCGGGCCGCAGAAGCCGCTCTGAAGGAGAGCGAACCGGCAAGGCTTCGAGAACTGCTGACTGAGGCGAAGGACTCCGAGCGGCAGGAGCAGCAGTGGGACGCGAAGCTCGCCGAGCTCATGGCTTCCGCCCCGCCAGCCAAGCCCATCCCTGAAGAGCCCGCGCCAGCCAAGAAGGAGGCCAAGCCTGAGGCCACCGCGGATGAAGCGGAGGGGATTGCCCTCGCCCTCCTCGGTGAAGGCAAGCACGTCAACGTCCACGACTTCGCCAGAGAGACCGGCTGGGAGTACGAGCGGTCGCTCGAGTTCCTGAACAAGGCCGGTGTCGGCCCGCCGCCACCGGAACCGGAGGGAGCAGAGGCCCCTCCTGGCTTCGTCGCCGGGATGCGGAAGCAGGCGCAGGAGGCGCACCGCACACGCTCGCCTGAGCAGGCCACGGTCGACCGCCTCCAGAAGGAGTACGACCTCGCGGCAGCGGCCTACGCCAAGGACGTGACCAACATCGACCTGATGAAGGCGTCGGCCAATCTGCACAAGGAGCTGGCCGTCGCGAAGAACGCGGTGCCCGACATCTACTCGCCCAAGGTCGAGGCCCCTGTCGGCGCCATCCACACGGGCGTCTACAAGACCGAGCCCGGCAGCTTCATCACCGCCATCTACGACGAGGGCACCAACAAGTGGCACGTCGCCGAGTACGCCGACCCACGCACCTACCCTGAAGGCGGCGAGATCCAGGCGGCGACGTTCCTCGACCAGCCCACCGCAGAGGCGTGGGTCAAAGGGCACGGCATCGAGCGGGTCCACCCCGAGTCCCTCGACAAGCCCAGGCTGCCGTCGAAGGGACCGCCTCCCCCGGCACAGCCCAGAGGTGCAGAGAAGGCTGAGGTCCAGGAGGTCCCGCTCGGCCAGGAGGTTCCCTCGCCAGGCCAGATCGCCATGGCGGAGAGCATCCGAGACAAGGTGCCAACAGTCCAGCAGGCGCTGGAGGAGGGCAACCTCACGGCTGCGAAGGAGCGCTGGGACCAGATGCCCTTCACTCCTGCGAAGAGGGACGCTGGTGTCCTGATCCAGGCCCATGAGACTGGCGAAAGGATGCTGGCCTACCTCGGAGGTGTAGGCGAAAAAAAAAAAGATCAGCAACCTCGCCTGAAGCCTACGCCTGAGGAGGTCAAGCGGATCAGGGAGATCCTCGAAGGCAGGTACCTCCCGCACATGGACGTGGACCCGCGCACGGAGCTCGCCGCGCCGGTCACGCTGAAGCCCGACGAGCAGGCGTACGTCCTCTCCAACCAGGGTTGGGAGGAAGCGATCCAGTCCACGCTCTCCCCTCACAGCAGGGCAGCGAAGAACTTCAAGGACGATGCGGTCTACGCCGCGGCGAAGAAGGTGCTCATCACGGGCGGCGGCGAGCCATGGGCGCCGAGAGAGGGAGAGCAGTCAGGTCAGGCCATCGTGCGGAACAACTGGCCCCCGCGCCGCCGCAACCGGCAGACCGGCGTGATGGAGCAGATCATGAACCGCACCTACAACAAGCGGTTCGAGTCGGCGACCGGAGGGAAGGCGCTCACCTACACAGAGGAGACGCTGAAGGAGATCCGGGAGGGGACCTTCAAGCAGAGCGACAAGGAGACCGCGGCGACCTCGATGCTGCGGATGCTCCACTCCATCCACGAGCAGAACGGCATCGTCACCCCAGGCGATGTGATGCGCTCCATCTTCACCATCCACGCACCCACGGTGCCCGAGATCCTGGTGAACCACACGCTGCGCGGGTCGAAGTTCGGCAGCTCGGCTGCGAACGCACGGCTCATGCGGAAGGGCCTGCTCGTCGACCTGGGGCTGGGCGAGATCGCCAAGAACAAGAAGGGCCAGCCGCTCTTCGATCCGAAGGAAGACCTGGTGACGCCAGGGCACCTCGAGCTCTTCTACCCACCCGACGTGGTGCAGAAGTTCGCCACGCTCATGGGGTCGAAGGACGCCAAGGTCGCACAGCCTGCGATCGAAGCCGTCACGAGGATGTGGAACGAGGCCTACGACAAGGAGGTTCACGCCTGGAACATGAAGGTGCTGGAGGCTGCGACCACGCTGCCGTACGAGGCCAGGAAGGGGGCGCTGGCAGGGACGTACCTCGAACACTTCCCGACCCTGATCAACTCCTACCTCGGGTATGCCAGGGCAGCGACCGCCGAGGGGTACAACGTCTTCAACCTCATCGGTGCGAAGGAAGGCACGTTCACCCCGCGGACAGCATGGCTGAACCTCCTCTACAACGAGCCCTTCGCCAAGCGAGGGACGTTCGAGGACTCCAGGAAGGCGGAGAAGCAGCTCCAGGATCTCTTCGGGTTCGAGTCCCCGCCTGACGGGTACAAGGTCACGCTCGAACACCTGTTCCCCGACAAGGGGGAGTTCGACAAGGTGATCCGCGCCTACGAGGTGCTGAACGACATCGGCACGCCAGGCCAGCTGATGGCGGGCGAGGTGCTGAACAACACCCTCACCGAGATCAAGGACCCTGAGCACAAGGGGCTCATGGAGTACGAGATGGGCAAGGACGCGGCGAAGGCCATCGTCGAGGCCCTGGAGTCGGGGAAGGTGGAGCAGATGCGCGACATCCTCCGCCTCGGGCAGACGGTGATCAGCGAGGTGCGCCTGCCTGGGTCGGAGAAGGTTGAGCCTGTCCGCACCGTCGAGGAGGACTTCTCCTTCTCCCGTGACCCGACCGATCTCATGTCCTGGTCCATCAGGCCGAACGAGCCCGCCTTCGTGAAGATGCTGGAGGAGGTGGAGACCAAGACGCCCGAGGTGATCGAGAACCTCCCAGCCTGGCGGCAGCAGCTGGCCCTTGGCACCCAGGGTGTTGGATCTCTGGGCCTACCAGAGGGAAAGACAAGTGGAGAGCCGAAGGTCCAGAAGATGGGGGACTTCATCGGCTTCGAGGCCATCAGGCACTACGCCAACTCCACCCCGAAGGAGATCGAGCAGGCGATCAAGGACCTGCAGCGCCTGCCGTACGACGTGATCAACTCGGCTGAGATGATCCGTGACGCGAAGCTCTACGACCTGCGGGCAGAGGAGGCGAAGAAGGCCGGGAACATGGAGGAGGCGCAGCTGCTCCGCGCCGAGGCGAAGGAGCTCTACATGCGGAGCGAGACCGCCATGGCCAGCGCCATCGAGCGCACCATCTGGGAGGGGAAGAGCGAGCTCTCCATCCTCGAGATGATGGCGGACTTCGACACCTTCGGGATGAAGAGCGAGCTGGGCACCGAGGTGGGCAAGACGCAGCGGTCCTGGACGAAGATGCTGGTCGGGGAGATGCACGCCCGGAAGTGGATGAAGGAGATCGACGGCACCAACCGCCTCTTCACCTCGCAGCGCATGACCCACCTGGTCACCCGCATCGCCCACATCCGGGGCCGCGCCTTCACCAACAAGTTCGCCGAGCGCCACGCGATGCACATGAGGGAGCACGGGGAGAACCCGCTCATGTGGATCTGCCACTCCTCCTGCGTGAGGAACCTGGAGTCCATCAAGGAGTGGGCTGACGAGCTGCCCGAGAAGCTGAAGATCGTGGGCCAGCGGATGAAGAAGCTGTGGTCCGAGAACCGGGACAACATCACCAACGCCGTCGCCTCATGGGGCAGGCAGATCGTTGACCCTCACGCCAAGGAGATCCAGACCGGACTCATCAACCGCCTCACCGCCACCAACAGGAACCGCGTGGGCGACGTGCTCTCGAACACCCTCTCGAAGTACAACATCGAGAAGGACACGGCCATGATCGACCTGGTGGCCGGGTACCAGGGGGTGCTCGCCAAGCACGGGTTCAAGGAGCTGCAGCCCATCCTCCATGAGCGGCCCGAGTGGGACCGCCTCACGCCAACCCAGCAGCAGGAGCAGCTCGAGCTCCGCTCCCTCCTGCGGGTCTTGGACGGCAGGCCGGGCGCCTCTCAGGTGGCGCTGTCGGCTCGGGCCAAGAACGCCCTGCCTGAGATGAGGCAGTTCCTCCTCACGATGAAGAAGAACATGGCCTCCCATCTCTTCTCCAACATCACGGAGGCAGCGAACCTGGCCATCGCAGAGGGAACGGAGATGCCCAGGTGGGTGCTCCGCCGCTGGTCACGCCTGCTCGGGAACACGACCGACCCGAGGAAGGTGCTCGACATCCTGAAGCACACCATCGAGGCCGACCCCAATGAAGCGGCCAAGATGATCCACGGGGTGAGCACCCGCGGCTGGGGGCTGAAGCAGTACTACCCGCACATCTGGCGCAGCTCGAACAAGCAGGGGGACGCCTTCACCCACCAGCGGGACCCAGGCTCGAGCCCGGATGCCGACACCTTGACCGACCACTGGGTCAGCGGGGAGAAGATCGAGAGCTGGAAGAAGGAGTACGTCGAGGACTACGCCCGGAGCCACGGCTTCATCGGCAACCACAAGCGCATGAGCAACATGCTGGAGCGCTTGGGGGACAAGGACGGGTACATCGAGGACCTTCACTACACCATGCAGCACTACGTCGGGCGCATGGTGGAGAAGATCTACTGGGAGCGGCTGACCAAGGACCTGAACCCGATGATCTTCGGGGACTGGCAGAAGGTCGACGCCACCTCGAAGGACGGGCTGCGGAGCTGGCTCTCGAACGTCCCGTGGGAGAGCAAGGATTCCCACCATGCGCTCCTCGGCGGGGTGGACCAGCACTTCGGCATCAGGCTCACCGGCAAGCTGATGAGCGCGGGATACCGCCTCCTCACCAAGGAGGGGGTGATCAAGCCGGAGTCGAAGAACTTCGGGAAGGAGCAGAGGTACGACGCCAGCAAGCGGTGGCGCCGGGACATCTGGCGCGTGTCGAACATGAACCTGGAGCACTGGGACGCCACCGACGCCAAGCTTCAGAAGAAGGTGGTGCTCGAGCTCTCGAACGGGAGCGAGCGGCTGGTGCTGCACGGGAAGAAGGCGATCGAGGCAGCGGGCATGGAGGTGAGGAAGGGCGGGCTCACCAACTACAAGGAGGGAACCCAGTTCGCCGCCATCACGAAGGTCATCCGCGACGCGACCGGGTTCGACGTGGAATCCATGCGTCACACGGGGCCGGGCAAGGAGGGGATGCTCGGCAAGGCCATCAGGAACGTGGCCGACGTGACGAGCGAGTTCATCTACCAGACGCAGCTCGGTGGGTACATCAACACCAAGGCGGCTGGGGTGCAGATGATGGAGGGGATCATCCAGAACTTCAGCGCCCTCGGCTGGGGTCCGATGAAGGACTTCATGCCCCACATGAAGGGAGGATTGAAGTTCATTCACGACACGCTCATCTCGGGCGATCCCATCGCTGCGAGAGAGCGGCTGAAGGTGGAGAGGGCGGGCACCGAGTACGTCGACAAGGTGCTGCCGGTGCTGGAGGCTGGGAGGATGCAGGTCAACTCCCTCATCAACCCCAGCGGCAAGACCAAGGGGATGCTCCGGCACGCGTCCCGCGTCAGCTACGCCGGGTTCTCGACCGCGGACGTGTTCACCAAGGAGATGGCCTACTACGCCGCCTACAAGAAGGCGGTGGAGGTGGGGCAGTGGAAGGACCCGGAGACCGGGCGCCAGCTGCAGGTGACACCCGACTACATCGGGGTGGGTGAGCAGCACAAGCGCTTCAGCGACTTCATCTCTGCCCACGACATCGCCCGCATGGTGGTGGAGCGGACGCACTTCACCCTCCCGAAGTGGGCACAGCCTGGGATCGTGAAGCTGCCGGGCTGGTCCTTCTTCGGACACCTCGGCACGCAGGCGACCAACATCACAGCCGAGTTCTGGTACGGCATGGGCTCGATGGGCAAGTACCTGAAGACCGGCGACCCGGTGCACGCCTTCCAAGCGAAGAAGGCCGGGCAGTACATGGCTGCGATGGGGATGGCGATGGGGCTCGCGTCGTTCCTTGGCCGCGACATCGGCGCCTACGTCGGGCAGCACCCGAAGGACGTGGGCTTCGACGACTACAAGCTGGGCAAGATCATGCCCTTCCTCGACGTGCTCCCGAACTGGGTGCGCATCCCTGCGTGGCAGCCGCCGAACGAGATGTCGCTGCCCGCGAAGATGTGGTTCGGACCCAAGACGGAGGAGGGCATCCTGCCCACCATCGGGGACGCCATGCTGCGCCGCATGTCGGGCGAGCAGACCCTTGGCCAGGGGTTCGAGTCCGCCTTCGGCAACTGGTGGAACCACAACAGCCGCACCATCACGGGCCGCGTGGTCAGGCCGCTCTCCCAGATCATGACGGCGGAGCCGTCCGACCTGGACCCGGACAGGCCCAACCAGGTGAGAGACCCGTGGTGGATGGGACCGGAGCAGAAGACCAGGTACCGCTCGGACTTCGACCTCTACTTCGGAGACCTCTTCCTCCCTGGCTGGTCCATGAAGGACAGCTCGGAGCAGCAGCGGACGCTGTGGGCCAACCAGCTGACGGGCGTGCGCTCGAAGATCGGGAGGGAGCTGCGGCAGCGGCTGCGCTCAACCAACCCGGAGATCGTGGAGGAGGCGTACCAGGAGCTGCAAGACCGCGGCTTCAAGGTGGATGGGTGGCGCCAGCGGAAGGCGGCGCAGATGGACAAACTGCCATCAAACATCAGGCTCGCGCTCGGGCATGGCGATCGCGTGACCAAGCTGAAAACCTTCGCAATGCTCGGGGAAGACTGGGACCCGGCCTTCCGGCAGCTTGCACTCCGGTGGATACTCCCCGAAAATAAGAAGCCGAACCTGAGGGACCTACCACCAGGCCTTTGGGATCAGGTGATGACGGCGCTCGAAGCGCCATAGGAGACCCACCGTGAAGAAGATCCTGTCAGCCATCCTTGTCCTTGGTTTGCTCGTTGTCTCGGGCTGCGCTGGTCGTGGCTCCGTGTTCGAGTGGGGCGATGGCGCTGCTCGCGCCACGCAGATGCCCGTGTACGTCACGCCGACGAGCGCGTGTCAGTGAGACCGGCTCTCGTGGCTCTCGCGCTTTTGCTCCTGCTGCTCTGCGGTTGCAGCGCCAAAGGATCATTCTGCGAGAGCCACGAGATCACTCTGTTTAAGTCGCGCCGTTAGCGGCGTCGATCTTCCCGAGGATGCCCTCGATCAGACCGCACTCGTGGACGCAGGCGTACCTGGTCACACGCGAAGCCGTCTTCCCTCCCAGCTTCTGATTCCTGGCTCGCCGATCGTTCAGCATGGCGATCACCAACTCGAGCTCCGCCGAATCCAACTCGATTGACAGCAATGGAAACTCCTTCTGTAGATCCCCGATCATGGGTAACCCCCGCTCTCCAGCTTCACGATGTTCCCCGGCTGGATCAGCCAGTGGAGTGAGGCCTGGAACTTCCCGGCCTTGCCCATGAGGAAGTCCGACTTCCTCACCAGCTCGAACCGCTTCTTCCACACGTCCATGCCCACAGACGCAGCCTCGGTCAACCTCTTCAAGAAGACCGGGTTGAGCGGCATCTCTGGTTGCGAGAAGCGTGGGAACGTGGCCTTGTACAAGTCGCACAGCTCGATCGCCTGGGCGGTGGTGCCGTTCTTCGGAACGAGCCATCGCTTCTTCACCTCCTTGTTCTCCTGAGTCTTCAGTCCCTTCAGCACACCGAGGGCCTCGATCAGGGCGCACCGCGCTGACTCCATCGCCTGCACGGTGTCGCATCCTGAGTTCTTGGCCATGATGTACTCCGCCTCGAACACCCTCAGTGCCGTCGCCTCAATCTGCTGCTGTTGCATGGTGCTTCTTCCTGAGCACCGTCATGAATGGAGTCGGCTTCCGCTTCTTGGTCAGAGGGATGCCGAGTCGCTTTGACAACTCCTCCCATGTGGTGCTCTTCCGCCTCACCGCGTGGTAGGCCGACGAGTAACAGGCCTCGCACA
>Ga0137436_1000382_pt1 | contig 13346 bp, 10 predicted proteins | sample EasRivERMGT119_2_FD_102328 | JGI IMG/M metagenome (GOLD analysis project Ga0137436, IMG submission 102328) | Soil microbial communities from meander-bound floodplain in the East River, Colorado, USA - East River MetaG ERMGT119_2 | ecosystem: Environmental > Terrestrial > Soil > Floodplain ...
GAATGATCTGCGCGAAGCCGCCCTGCGCGCGCCCGTACTCGGCGCCGGCGCCGGCGGTCACGACCGTGAGCTCCTCGATGGAGTCGGCCGCGACGAGGGAGAGGAACCGCCCGGTCAGCGGGTCGACGTTGCTGATACCCGAGACCGACGTCTTGAAGTCGCGGTCGCGCGCCCCGTTGACGTTCGGGTTCCCGTCGCCGTCGGCGTCCTGGACGCCGGGGGCCAGCGCCAACACGTTTTGGTAGAAGCGGCCGGCGACCGGAAGGTCCTGGATGAAGTCGGAGCTGAACTTGGTGGCCGCCTCGCTCTGGTCGAGGTCCACCTGGGTCTTCTCGGCGATGACCGTCACCTTCTCGATGTGCTCGGGGGCGAGGGCGATGACGACGTCCTTCATGCTGCCGATGTCGACCTTCACCTCCTGCCGCACGCCCGCGTAGCCGTCCATGATGATCTGAATGACGTAGCCCGATCCGGCGCGCAGCACGGGGAACAAGACCTCGCCCTTCGCATTGGAGAGCATCGTCGTCGTCGCGACGAATTTGTTCGTGTTCGAGAGGGTGACCGAGGCGCCGATGACCTCGGACTTGTCACCGTTGTCGATGATGCGGATCCTGAGCCCGCCACTCGATTGGGCGGAGGCCGCCGTGATCGAGATCACGAAGGCAAGCGCCACCCCGAACAGTCGCCCCAGTTTCATGCCCCGTCCTCCCATACTGTCCTCGAGTCTAAACGGCAGGACCCCACCCGTCGAGACGTCAACAACCCGTCCCGGCCCTCCGGATAGGACCCGTCCCCCTGATTTCCCCACCGCCGAAACGCGCGAGTATGTACCACCAGGCCCCAGCCCCGTCAACCATGGCGCGCGTTCCGTTGTTCACGTAAGGAAATGTAGCGGCTCCCCCCCCGGCGCGCCCACAGGACCCTTTCCCGCCGCGGTGATCGCTCAGCAGGTGGGAATTACAGGACGATGCCCAGCCGCTTGATCTTCTCGTTCAGGGTCGTCGGCTTGAGTCCCAGGATTTCCGCCGCCTGCTTCTGGACTCCGCCGGTTTTCCTGAGCGCCGACTCGATGAGCTGGCGCTCGTAACGGCTGACCGCGTCGTAAAACCTCACCCCGTCGGGAAGGGCGTGCGCCTCGGGGAGCGCCACCCGGTCGGTCAGGTCCCGGGAGAGCAGGTCGACGCCGATCTCGTCCCCCCGCGCGAGCACCACCCCCCGCTCGAGGACGTTCTCGAGCTCCCTCACGTTTCCCGGCCAGGGGTAGGACAGAAAACGCTCCAGGACCTCGTGCGTCACCCGCTTGACGTCCTTTCCGTTCTCCTCGTTGAAGCGCTGGAGGAAGTGCTCGACGAGCACGGGGACGTCCTCCATCCGCTCGCGCAGCGGCGGCAGCGAGACGCTGATGACGTTGAGGCGGTAGTAGAGGTCCTCGCGGAAGCGACCCTGCTCGATGAGATGACGCAGGTCCTCGTTCGTGGCCGCGACGATCCGGACGTCGACCGTCCGGCTCTCGAGGGCGCCGAGCGGGAGGAACTCCTTCTCCTGGATGACGCGCAGCAGCTTCGCCTGCACCTCGGGGGCGACGGTCGAGATCTCGTCGAAGAGGACCGTGCCGCCGTCGGCGACCTCGAGCAGCCCGATCTTGGCGGCGCTGGCGCCCGTGAACGCTCCCTTCATGTGGCCGAAGAGATTGTCCTCGAGGAGATCGGTGGGGATGCTGTGGCTGTTGACGACGACGAACGGCTTGTCCGCCCGCGTGGACCGGCGGTGGATCGCCTGCGCGACCAGCTCCTTGCCGGTGCCGCTCTCGCCGTGGATCAGGACGGTCGCGCGGCTCCCCGCGACCTGGTCGACGAAGCGGTACACCTCCTGCATCGCGCGGGACTTGCCGACGATCTTCTCGAAGCGGTACCGGCTCTCGAGCGCCCGCTTGAGGTCGCGGTTCTCCGAGCGCAGTCGCGTCGTGCGCACGGCCTGCGCGACGAGCAGCCGCACCTCGTCGTTCTTGAACGGCTTCGTCACGTAGTGGAACGCGCCGAGCTTCATCGCCATGACCGCGTGCTCGACCGTGCCGAAGGCGGTGATGAGCAGCACCGCGGTGTCGGTGTCGCGGCTCCTGATCCACTTGAGGACGTCGAGGCCGTCGGCGTCGGGGAGCATGACGTCGAGGAGGATCGCGTCCCACGGGCCCTCCGCCTCGACCCTCGCCCGCCCCGCCGCCGCGTCGGGAGCGACGACGACGTCGTGTCCCTCGCGTTTCAGCAGCGCTCCCAGCACGTCGGTGACCACCGGCTCGTCGTCGACGATGAGGATGCGCCCGGGGAGCTGCGCGAACACGGGCTCGGAGAGCGCGGGCATCGGCGCGGATTCTAGCAAGGGGGGGTCAGCGCTCGACGACGATCGAGGCCGCGGCCTGCACCGGGAGCTCCACGCGGAACCGGGTGAACGCGCCGGGAACGCTCTCGACCTGCATCGTGCCCTCGTGCTCGCGCACGATTCCGTAGCTGATCGAAAGGCCCAGGCCCGTCCCCTTCCCGCGCCCCTTGGTCGAGAAGAACGGATCGAAGATGCGCGGGAGGTCCTCCTCGGCGATCCCGACGCCGTCGTCCACGACCTCGAGCGTGACGTGCCCTTCCGCGGCGCTCGTGCGCACGACGATGCGTCCCCCGCCCTCGACGGCGTCGCGCGCGTTGGACAGGAGGTTGAGCAGGACCTGCTGGAGCTTGCCGCGGTGGCCTCGAATCGAAGGCAGCACCGGGTCGAGCACGGCCTCGAGCGCGATCCGGCGGTCGCGGAGCTGCGGTTGGAACAGCTTGACGACCTCGAGCGCGGCGTCGTTGAGCGCCAGCGTCTCGAACGACGTGCGCTCGGGCCGGGCGAGGTCGAGGAGGGAGTTCGCGATCCTGGACGCGCGCCGCGTCTGCTCCTCGATCTTCCGGAGCACGTCGCGGCGCGGGTCGTCCGCGGCCGTCTCCTCGAGCAGGAGCTGCGCATAGCTGCTGATGCCGGTCAGGGGCGTGTTGACCTCGTGCGCCACGCCGGCCGCGAGAAGGCCCAAGGAGGCGAGGCGCTCCTGCTGCTGCACCTGCTCCTCGAGGACGACCCGGGAGCTGATGTCGTCGAACGTGACCACGCGCGAGCCCTCGGCGCCCTCCGCCGCGATCGGGGAGAGCAGGAGGTTGACGACGAGCCGCTGCCCGGACCGGTTGACGAGCGCGTGCCGGTAGATGCGCGCCTCCACGTCGGGGCCCACCGCCGCGAGCTCGCGGTCGATCCGCCGGACCGTGTGGAGCGGGAAGACGTCGCGCAGGAGCTTGCCGATCGCGTGCTCGCGCGGAAGCGCGTAGATCTCCTCGAGCGTGCGGTTCCACGCGAGGATCCGCTGCTCGTCATCGACGAGGATGAGCCCGACGCCGCTCGACTCGAGGATGCGCTCTTGCAGCGCCTTGAGCGTCTCGACCTCCGCCGCGTGCTGCCGCACCTCGAGCACGAGCCTCGCGGACTCGATCGCGGTGCTCGCGTGGGAGCACAGCGTGACGAGCAGCCCCCGGTCCTCGCTCGAGAGCGCCGACTCGAACCCGCTGCGCTCGGCGACCGCGAGGACCGCCGACACCCGCCCCTTCACCCGCATCGGGAAGAGATGGCGCGCCTCGGGCATGCCCGGGATCGTGCCGGCGTCGACCGTGAGCGACGGCTGGCGCTCGAGGAACTCGACCATCCCGCGGTCCCACTCGACCGCGAGCCGGCGCGTCCCCCCGCCCGCGCGCTCGAACCGCTTGGTGCCCGTCCGGACGAGCACGGCGGCCCCGGGGATCGCCAGCGTGTCGCGGATGCGCTCCTCGAGCCGCTCGAGCAGCGAGGCGAGGTCGGTCTCCGCCCCCAGCTCCCGCATCCACTCGAGGAGCGTGGCCCGGTAGCTGTAGCGCGCCCGGTAGAAGGCGCGATCGACCCCCTGCCGCACCCACGTGCGCAGGGTCGGATAGAGCACCGCGGTGACGAGCGCGGCGAGGAACCCGAGCACCGCCTCCGGCAGCTCGAGGTCCACGACGAGGCGACGGATGAGCGTCAGGGAGAGGACGTACGTCCCGATCGTGACCGCCGCGAGCACGCACGCGGCGAGACCGCGCCGCAGGATGAGGTCGAGGTCGTGGAGGCGGTAGCGCGCCATCGCCGCCGTGAAGGCCGCGGGCACGGCGAGCAGCCCCAGCACGGTGACCTCCGACCAGGCCGGGACCGCCCCGGTCATGACCCAGGGGATGACGTACAGCGCGGTGAAGGGCAGGAACCCGACGGCGAGGCCCCATAGCATCCAGCGGAGCTGGCTCCGGTGGAGCGACGACGGCGTGCGGAGGAACGCGCGGGCCATCGACCACGCGGCGATCCCGACCGCGATCGCCAGGTAGCCCGCCTCGAGCCGGTGCACGCCGGCGACGGCGGCGACCGGGTCGGCGGCGCGGTACGCCCCTCCGAAGCCCTCGAGCCAAACGTCGTAGGCGACGAGCAGCGCCGCGGGCCCGTAGGCGATCGCGGCGCGCGCCGTCCGCCCGGCGGGCGCGCGGCGCGACAGCGTCCACGCGAGCTGCACGAGCAGCGCGGGGACGAGCGCGCCTGCGGCGACGTCGGCCCAGTGGACCGTCCAATCGAACACGTCCGCGACGCCGGTCTGGGACAGCACGAGGTAGGCGAACAGCGCGAGCCCGAGGGAGCCGTAGAGCATCGCCCCCCGGACCGTCGGCCACCGGAAGACGATGACGAGGCCCGAAACGAAGCAGGCAACCCCGATGACCGCGAGGTACCCGTACAGGGGAGGCGCGGCGTGACGGCGGGCCGGGTGCAAGACCACGCTTTGCGTGCGCCCGTCGCGCTCGATGGTCAGCTCGATCTGCTGGCCGGCCTTCAGCCGCCAGGGAAGGTCGGCGGCCTCGATCGCGCTGACGATCGCACGCCCGTCGGCGCCGATCAGGCGGTCCCCCGCCTGCAGGCCCGCGTGGTCCCCCGGTCCGAGCGGATCGACGAGCGCGACCTCGGGGCCTCTCCCGCCTTGGGTCCACTCGACGCCCGCGTACGGCTCACGCTGGGAGACGCGCCGGCCGAAGGACAGGACGCTGAACCCCGCCAAGGCGACGGCGACGAGACCGAAGAGCACCCATCGCCAACGCTGTCCTCTGCGGCTCACGACGTATTCCTTCTCGCCTAGAACGCCAGCGAGATCCCGGCGTTGATGCGTTGCTGCAGCGCCGCGAACCGCCGGGCCTCTCCGGCCTCCATGCCTCCGGCGGCGGCGTCCTCGACGTCGAACGCGGTCCGCGCCGCGAGGAGGAGCCGGCAGGTCGCGCGACCGCCCGAAAGCCGCACCAGGTCCTGCGCGAATTCGACCGCGAGGGTCTTCAGCGCGGTGGAGGGTGCGTCGCCCCCCGGAAGAACCGCGCTCTCGCGGATCGCGCGGTACTCCACGGCCACGAAGGATCCGGCTCGCGAGACGCGGGTCCCGAACCGGGCGGCGTCGTACTCGATCTGCCGGTCACCCAGGACGACGAACGGCAAGCCGTCCTCGATCGCCGGTGCCAACGCACCGTCGGCGCGGCCGCGCGCGACGCGCAGCGAGACCGTCGCCGAAGCGGCGATCCGCTCGACGCCCAAGGACACGACCCGATCCGACGCGCGTCCATCGGTGAGGAACACGCCGGCGTCGATCCCCGGGCCGCCGCTCCATCGGTCGGCGAGCAGGGGGACGTACGAGACCGAGGCGATGCCGCGCACCGTCGGCGACAGCGGCGCTTCGACGCGAACGTCGTAGCCGAGCGGGGTCGCGTCGGTCGCCTCCGGGCCGAAGCTCGACAGGTAGGAGACCTCGCCCCGCGCCGTCAGCCGCCGTCCCGACCAACCGGCGGCGACCCGCGGCGTCACGGTCGTCCCCAGGGGCCCGTCGATCCCCTGACGCACGGCGAGGCCGTAGGCCATCGAGAAGGACCCGTCGGGAGACCACCGGTCCTCGCCGTCGAGCAGGACGCTCCACCCCGACGTCCCGTCGAGCAGGGGGGACGACGCGCGCACGAAGCGCACGTCGGGCGAGGACTGGTCGAGCCGGTGGGCGCGCACGCCCAGGCGCATGAGGTGATGGTCCGCGGCCGGGGCCTCGTACGTTCCCTGAGCCGCGAGGGCGCGGTTCGTGCCGTCGATCGCCGCATCCCAAGCCGGGAGCGCCAGCCCGTCGACGACGAGGCTCGCGTCGTGGTAGCCGACGTTCACCGCGACCTGGGACGACGCGTCGACCTGCTTCTCCCAATGAGCGTCGTACCCCCAAGACCGCTGGTTCTGCCGCCCGCCCTTGGGGGCGTCGGTCGAGCCGCCGACCTCGAGATCGCCGCGCGCGTAGTAGGCGCTCATCGCGACGCTGGTGTCGTCGCTCGTGTCGTAGGAGACGTTCACGCCCACGTTCGACGCGTCACGGCTCACGGCGGGTGCCGTCGCCTCCGATGCGGCGTCGAGACTTCCACGCCCGCCGCTGACCATGATCACGCCGCGCTCGCCGATCGAGCCGCCGAGGCGCATGCGGGTCTCGGCCCCCTCGAGGGACGAGCTCGACGCGGCGTCGTCCGCCCGCCACGAGCCGAGCGCGACGACGTGGTCCACCTGGCCGGTCACCTTGTCCTGGACGCGCGCGGCGAAGGCGCGCGCGCCGCCGGTGCCGTGCTCGTCGAGCGTGCTGGCCGCGCCGAGCTCCTGGAGCACGCTGCGCGGCGGGAGGCGCAAGACCCACGAGAGGTCCGACGCGACCTTCTCGGCGCCGGCCTCCCCGGGCAGAGGGATCGGGTGCAGGACGACGTCGATCGATCCGCGGAGCAGCGTGTTGACGCGGCCGATCGACGCGAGGTAGCCGGGCTTGATCGCCGCGATGCGATAGACGCCCGGCGCGATCGCCGCCATGACGAAGCGCCCCTGCGCGTTCGACACCGCGCGCCCGAGCGCGCCGCCGTCGGTGGTGTTGGCGAGGACGACGACCTCCACCCCCGCGATGGCGCGGCCGAGCTCGTCGCGTGTCATGCCGGAGAGCGTCGAGGTGAGCGCCGAGCCGGTCGACGCGGCGGCCGTTCCCGTGGCGAGCGCGAGAACGACCAACAGCGTGGCGAGCCGGCGGCCGTCGAACACGGGAGGAGTGTAGGAGCGGCTCCGAATGGTTGTCAACTCGGGCGCGGTCTATAAGATAGGCGCCGTGCGCCGCCCCCCGATCGTCCTGGCCGCGGCATGGCTCGCCGCCTCCGCCGTGTGCGCCCTGCCCCCGGTCGTCGTCGAGCGGCACGTCGTGCTCTCGGTGGAGGCGCTTCTCGTCGAAGGCTCGGAGTCTCGCCGGGAGGGCGACCCCGTCTCGATCGAGGTCGGACCCGACGGCGAGGAGAAGACCGGGCTGACCGTGCCGTGGGGTCCCCAAGGGGCAATCGCTGCGGTCCGGCTGACCGCACGCCTGTCCCCCTCCCCGGGCGACGACGCGCCGCTCGTGCGCTGTACGGCGCAGGTGGAGGTCGCCGGCCGCCCGGTACGGATCTCGGACCGGGTGATCGAGGGGGAGGGCACCGCCCTGTTCGAGGTGTTCGACGAGGGCAACCGCCGCATCGTGCTCGCCCTCCGCACGGAGCCGCTCGACCGTGCGGTGGTCCGCCGTTTCGCCAAGGTCGGCGATCCGGTCCGGTTCCTGGTCGCGGTCGAGCGGGTGGACGGGGACCGTGCCGTTCTCCTGGAGACGAACCACCTGAACACGTTCGTCGGACAGTCCGTCGGGTATTCCTTCCGGCTGGGCCACGACGAGAGCCGGGAGGAGTTGCGCCTCGATCTGCTCCCGCTGTCCGTGTCGGGGGACATCGTGACGATCCAGGCGGGGATCAGCGGTGCGCTTCCCGGCGCCGGCGTCACCACGCTGTTGAGCCGCCAGGAACGGATCGTCGCGTCACGGATGTCCACCTCCGCGATCTCGGCGACGGCCGGGACGCCCCCGTCCGGCTACCGCTTCCAGGTGACTCCTGACTTCTGATCGGCCGCGCTCGTGGCGCGCCGCCGGCGCGGCGGCGGCGCTCGCGTTGGCCGCCGCGTCCGCCCCCGATCCCGCTGGCGACACGCTCGCGCTGAGCCGCGAGATGCGCGCGCGCGTCGTGGGGGGACGGGAGCTCGTGCTCGAAGTCCTTCCCCGTGAGGGCGAGGACCGCCGCGCGCTGGTCGAGCGCGTCGCGGGCGGACCGCCACGCGGCGAGCTCGTCGTGACCGGCGACGGGGCGCTCCGGTTCCCGTTGGCCGCGCTCCGTCCGGAGTACCGCGCGATCGTGCTCCGGAACGTCTTCCCGAATGACGCCTTCGACGGCCCCGACTGGGTCCACGCCGTACGCCGCGGGCGTCTTCCGATCCCCGACGAGGGGCTGTGGCAGGTCGCTTCCTGGTTCACGGGAGACGGCCGGCAGTTCGAGGAGCTCCAGCGCATCAACGGTCTGGCCTCCCCGGAGCTCAGCCCCGGACAGCTCGTGCGCATCCCGGGGGCGATGCTCGACGCGGCGCTCGCCCCGGGGGCGCGCTCGGACGACGGCACCCTCGTCTACGGACGGGACGACCGCGGGCCCTACGCGGCGTACCGGCTGAAGCCCGGAGAAGCGCTCTACTCGGCGGTCGTCCTCCGCTACACCGGCCGCACGTCCTGGGAGGACGTCAACACGGTCGCACGCGAGATCGCCGCGCGCAGCGATGTCCGCGATCCCACCGACATCCCGATCGCCTGGATGCTCAAGATCCCGCTCGACCTCCTGGAGCCCGAGTTCCTGCCCCCGTCCGACCCGCGGCGCAAGAGTCGCGAGCAAGAGGCCGCGGCGGTCGAGAAGGAGCTTGCGGCGCGGCCTCCGCCGAAGCAGGAGAAGCCCGGTGCCGCGCGGATCGTCGTCATCCTCGATCCCGGCCACGGCGGGCTCGACCCGGGGACGATGAACCACGGGATTTGGGAGCACGACTACGTGTTCGACGTCGCCGCGCGCGTGAAGCGGGAGCTCGAGAAGCGGAAGGGCGTACGCGTCTATCTGACGCTCGACGATCCGGCGACCGGACCGGTCCCCTCGACCGGCGACGCGCTCGCCGCCAACCGCCGCCGCACGATCCTCACGACGCCCCCGTTCCTCGCCGCCGACAACGGCGAGACCGCGGTCGGCGTCAATCTCCGGTGGTATCTCGCGAACTCGCTGTACCGGCGGTCGATCAAGGGCGGGGTCGATCCCGACCACGTCGTGTTCGTGTCGCTCCACGCCGACGCGCGCCACCCCTCCTTGCGGGGCGCGATGATCTACGTGCCCGGCGCCCGGTACCGCGAAGGGGCCTACGGGTCGTCGAGCGAGACGTACCTGCGCTACCAGGAGGTGCGCGAGAGGCCGCGGGAGTCGTTCAACCGTCGCGACCGCCTGCGCTCGGAGGCGGTATCGAGGAAGCTCGCCGCGTCGCTCGTGCGCGAGCTGCGCAAAGGCGACCTCCCGATCCAGCCGTACCAGCCGATCCGCGACCGGGTGATCCGGGGCGATCAGATCTGGCTTCCTGCGGTGCTGAAGGGGAACGTCGTCCCCGCGAAGGTCCTCGTCGAGATGGTCAACATGAGCAATGTCGCCGATGCGGCCCTGCTCGGCCGCGCCGCCGACCGGGACCGCCTCGCGGAGTCCCTCGCGCGCGGCCTGGCGGGTTTCCTGGGCGTCAAGGGGGGCTGAGCGCGGAATTCTTGACACGCCCCCTACCGGATCCCACAATCCCGGCCGTTACGGCTCCCGGAGGATGGTGATGCCGATCTACGAGTACCGATGCAAGGCCTGCGGCCACACGTTCGAGGCGATCCAGAAGCTCGACGACCGGCCGCTCTCGAAGTGCCCCGAGTGCTCGGGGAAGCTCGAGAAGCTGGTCTCGCGCGCCGCCTTCCAGCTCAAGGGGGGCGGCTGGTTCAACGAGGGCTACGGCAAGACCGAGAAACCCTCCGGCTCCGACAAGCCCTCCGGCTCCGAGAAGTCCTCTCCGGACTCGGGCGAGAAATCGGGCGAGAAGAAGAAGGCAGCGGCCGGAGGCTGCGGCTCCGGCTCGTGCGGCTGTCACTGACACGTCGATGAAGGTGTTGCTCGTCGGTGGGGGCGGCCGCGAGTCCGCTCTCGCCTGGGCCCTGAGCCGATCCACCCGCCGCCCCGACATCGAGTGCGCCCCCGGTAACGCCGGGATCGAGCGCCACGCGCGGCGCGTGCCGATCGCGGCCGACGACGTCGCCGGCCTCGTCGCGCATGCCCGCCGGCAGCGGCACGACCTCGTGGTCGTCGGTCCCGAGGTCCCCTTGACGCGGGGGCTCGCCGACCGGCTGCGCGAGGCGGGGATCGCGGTCTTCGGACCCGACGCGGCCGCGGCGGAGGTCGAGGGCAGCAAGGCGTTCTCGAAATCGTTCATGGCCCGTCACGACATCCCCACGGCGCGCTTCGACGTCTTCGACGACCTCGCCGCCGCGTCGAGCTTTCTCGACGGCGGCGACGCGTCCTACCCGCTCGTCGTCAAGGCCGACGGGCTCGCCTCCGGCAAGGGAGTCGTCATCGCGGATTCCGCCGCCGCCGCCCGCGCCGCCGCCACGGACATGCTGACCGGACGCGCCTTCGGGGATGCCGGCCGCCGGATCGTCGTCGAGGAGATGCTCTCGGGGCGCGAGGTCTCGTGGTTCGTGCTGTGCGACGGCGAGCGGTTCGTCGAGCTGGCCCCGTGCCAGGACTACAAGCGGGTCGGAGACGGCGACCGCGGGCCGAACACGGGGGGGATGGGAACGTACTCCCCGTCGGCGTGGCTCGACGCCGCGATGCGCGAGCGGCTCGCGCGGACGATCGTCGCCCCGACGGTCGCGGGGCTCGCGTCCGAGGGGCGTCCGTTTCGCGGGGTCCTGTTCGTCGGGGTCATGCTCACGCCGTCGGGACCGAAGGTCCTCGAGTACAACGCCCGCTTCGGCGATCCGGAGACCCAGGTGCTGCTCCCGCGCTTGGACGGCGATTGGCTGGACCTCCTGGAGGCGACGGCGCGGGGCGACCTGCGCGGCGTCGTGCCGGGATGGCGGGACGACGCGGCGGTGTGCGTCGTCATGACCTCGCGCGGGTATCCGGAGCGCTCCGCCACCGGCTCCCGCATCGAAGGGATCGAGGCCGCGGAGAGTCTCGCCGGAATCCAGGTCTTCCACGCAGGGACCGAGCGTGACGCGACGGGCCGCGTCGTGACCGCGGGTGGCCGCGTGCTCGGGGTCACGGCCCTAGGCGGCGACCTCTCGTCCGCGAGGTCGCGGGCCTACGAAGCGGTCGCGCGCATCCGCTGGGACGGGGAGCATCACCGGAGCGACATCGCGGCGGATGCGGTCAGCGCGCCTCGGGGCGCATGACGATCGCGTCTTCGGGCGGATCCCCGCTCGGAACCCGCCGCACGCTCGCGTCTCGGATGGTCGCGGTCCCGCGCACCGTGAACTCCACGTAGTCGCGGAAGACCGCGGGCAGGCCTGAGGCCTCGCGATCCGCGGGGTCCGCGCGGTCCATCACCTGCAGGTGAACGTGGGGGAGCATCGTGTTCCCGCTGTTCCCCGCCTTGCCGATCGGCCGGCCGGGGGTCAAAAGGTCGCCGGCCTTGACCGCGACCGAGCCCTTCATGAGGTGGGCGATGAGAACGAAGCGCCCGCCGCCGGCGTCGATGACGACGTAGTTTCCGAAGATCCAACGCGGCGCCAAGGCGGAATCGACGAGACTGCGCCTCGGGAACTCGCGCTGCTCGTCGTTGTCCGCGATCCCGTCGACCGCCGTGACCACGGTCCCCGCCACGGGAGCGGCGACCTCCCGCCCGAACGTCGCGTTGTCCTCGTTGCGATACGACACGGCGCCCTCGGAGACCGCTGCGAGGTCCCAGGCGAACTCGCCCCCGAGCTTCCCGCGGCGATGCTGGCTCGTGCAGCCGTGCCCTTGGGTCACCCGCCACGCGTCCGCGAACGGCAGTTCGAGGACGAGGGGTGCGCCCGGCGTGCGGAGCGGGATCTCGAGCGTTTGCTCGCGCCTCTCCCGCCTCAACCCGTGGCGTATCGAAAGGACCATCTCGAGGCGAACCCGCTCGACGCCGCGGGACGGCGGGTCCAAGCACAGCCCCGACCAGGTCTCGCGCGAGCCGCCGTCGATCTCGAGAGGCAAAGCGAGCCCCGCCGCGGCGAACGCCGACTGGGCGGACGCCGGTCCGGAGGACCACGCCACCCGCACTTCCTCCACGCGCACGCGTCGCTCGGTCGTGTTGCGGACGACGAGGGAAACGACCGCGTCCCGTCCCGCCGCTGTCTCGAGGACGACGGGGCGCGACGGCTGCGCTTCGAAGGAGAGCCACGGATCCCCGGCCCCAACGAGGCCGGGGATCGCGAGAGACGCTGAGAGCACAGCGCCGGTGAGCAGGATGGGCGTTACTTCTTCTTGATGATGTCCTTGAGGGCCTTCGCCACCGTGAAGCGCACGACCGTCTTGGCCGGGATCTTGATGGCCTCGCCCGTCGCCGGGTTGCGTCCCATCCGCGCCTTGCGCTTGACGACCTTGAACTTGCCCAGACCCTTCATCGGCACTTCGCCGCCCCGGCGGATCTGCTTCTCGACGACCCCGGTGAGGCCTTCGAGGAACATTTTCGAGCTCTTGCGATCGGAGCCCGTCGCATCGGAAAGCGCCTGAATCAACTCGGTCTTCGTCATCGAATTTCCTCCAGGAAGTGGGGTGACACGCCTCGCAGTATGCGTATTCCCTAGAAAAAATCAACGAGAAAGAGATCGCCAAGCCGCCGCGACGCGGCGAGCGACCTCGTCGACCGATCCTTCGCTCGCATCGACGGTCCCGTCGGCGAGCGCATAGGCCGCTCGCCGGCGCTCGAACATCGCGCGACGCTCGAGCGCATCGGCTCCCGACCAGAGCGGCCGCATGGCGCTCTCACCAAGACGCGATGCGATCACGTCAAAGCGCGCGTCGAGCCAGATCGAAGCTCCGCTCCTCCGGATCGCCGCGCGCTGCGTCACGCCGAGGAACAGCCCGCCTCCGGTCGCGATCACACCGCCCGTTTCCGCCGCGACTTCGCGCAGCACGTCCCACTCGATCTCACGGAAGCGCCCCTCGCCGCGCTCGCGGAAGATCGTTTCGATCGGACAGCCCGCGGCGCGCACGACGAGCTCGTCGGTGTCGGAGAACGGGCGGTGGAGCAGCCCGGCCAGCGAGCGCCCGACCGCGCTCTTCCCTGCTCCCATGAACCCGACGAGGAAGATCGAGCCCGAGGCGACGGCCGCCGGCCTCATCCGCTCCGCTCCCCCGCCTCGACGC
>Ga0137436_1000383_pt1 | contig 13323 bp, 18 predicted proteins | sample EasRivERMGT119_2_FD_102328 | JGI IMG/M metagenome (GOLD analysis project Ga0137436, IMG submission 102328) | Soil microbial communities from meander-bound floodplain in the East River, Colorado, USA - East River MetaG ERMGT119_2 | ecosystem: Environmental > Terrestrial > Soil > Floodplain ...
GGATGGAGCTGTTTATGCTGGCGCCCACGCCGTTGATGCAGCCACGGGAAACGCGTTGTGGTCATTCAGTGGAACCGGGCGCGAATCCGCGCGGCTGGTGTCCGGGGGAAGAATCTTCCTAACGTCGCCGACCGTAACCTACATTCAATCGACCCGAGTGGATCAGGGGTACCTTTACGCAATCGACCCAAAGACAGGCGGGCTTGAATCTCGCTGAAGCCATGCCCCGCGGGTTACCATGGCGACGCGATGACAGACGAGAAAATCAAGATCAAGGTCACGGAAACCGGGCAGGCGCTCGAGGTGGTGGTGTTCAGCAAGCGCGCTGATTGCATCGAGATAGTCCTCGGCGAAGGGGTGCACAACATGAAGTGCACGCTGACGCCGACTCGCAGCGGGATGGCCTACGTCGGCAACATGAAGGGGCGCGAGCTGGTCTATGAGCGCAGCCGCGAGCAGGTGCAGGCCGACATCGACCGGCTCAACCCGAACGTGCGCGGGCCGCGCCGGCGCTGAGCGGCGTCAGAGGCCGAGCAGCTCCTCGATCATGCGGCGCGCCTCGCCGTCGGCGATCGCCTTGAGGTCGAAGTAGGCGGTTCCGCCGAGGGCTTTCACCGCGATCTCCAGCCCCTCGGCGGCGATGGCGTGGCGCGAGAAGTCGGAGGTCAGCACGCAGACCACCGGCGTCGAGCGGTGGCGCTCCTGCCAGCGCACGTGGCGCAGCAGGTCGAACATGCGCGATTCGTCGAAGTGCACGCCGATGACGATGAGGTCGAAGTTGCGGCCGGTAAGGATGGTCCTCGCCTCGTCCATGGTGTGCACGAAGCTCAAGTCGTGGCTGGACAGCATCGCGGAAAGGCGAGCGTCCGAGTGATCGGCCACAAGGATTGACTTCTTCATCGGGACGGCTGTCATGGTAGGCAACCATGAGCGCGTCCCTGTTTACACGACGTTGATCCGGCCGGGCTACTTCTTGCGGAGCGCGGATTTCGGGCGGAATGCCTTGACGACCGATTCGTGGGTCTCGATGTACGGGCCGCCGATGAGGTCGATGCAGTACGGAACCGCGGCGAAAATCCCGTCGAGGGTCTCCTTGATCGCCTTGGGTTGGCCCGGCAGGTTCACGATCAGGCACTTCCCCCGCACCACCGCCACCTGCCGCGAGAGGATCGCCGTGGGCACGTACTTCAGGCTCACGGCGCGCATCTGCTCGCCGAAGCCGGGCATGAGCTTTTCCGCTACAGCGAGCGTCGCTTCGGGCGTGACATCGCGCGGCGCCGGGCCGGTGCCGCCGGTGGTGAGGATCAGGTGGCAGCCCTTGCGGTCGGCCAGGTCCTTGAGGGTGCCCTCGATCATCGGCTGCTCGTCGGCGATCAGCCGCGTCTCCTCGCGCCAGGCGGGCGAGGCGATCGCCGCGTTCAGCCACTCGCGCAGCGCCGGGATGCCCTCGTCCTTATAGACGCCGGCCGAGGCGCGGTCGCTGATCGAGACGATGCCGACGAGTAGCTCTTCGTTTGCCATCTGCCTATTTGACCTCGAATACCTCTAGTTCCACCGCCGCCGCGCGGCGCGCGCCGGTGCCGACGCACACGATCCGGTTGAGCCAGGCGTAGCGCGGGTCGCCTGTCTCGAACCAGGGCGTGGTGCGCATGTAGTAGAGCGCGGGATCGACCGCTTCGCCGGCGGCCAGCTTGCGGATCACTTCCGGCGGGCCGTGCCGCACGCCGCGGTTGGAGACATAGACCAGCGCGCCGTCGCCGGTCTCGATGGTGTAGCGCGCGTCGAGCTCGGCGACGCCGTCGGCGCGCACCACCTGCCAGTCGGCGCCGCCCGCGAGCACGCGGCCGGCGACCCGCTCGCCGCTCACCGTCCCGCCGGTGATGGGGATGATGCGCCGGCGCCCGTGCGGCGCCTCGCCCAGCTCCTGCGCTGGCGCAAGCGTGATTTCAGCTCGAAAGAGGGGCTTCAGATTCAATCGATTTGAGCAGCCTGAACAGCTCGCGGTAGGCGCGCGGCGGCCTGCCTTCCTCATATTCCTTGCGGGAATTGCGTATCAAGGCCCGCAGGGTCTGCAGGTCCGCCGACGGATGCGCCGCCGCGAACTGCGTGAGGGCGGTGTCGGTGTCATCGGTCAGCAGCCGCGCGCGCAGGGCCTCCAGCCGCTTGTGCCGCGCTGCAGCCTGCGTGGAGCTGCCCGTGATCTGGTCGAGCTTGGCGCGGATCGGCTCGGCGTCGACCCCGCGCATCAGCTTGCCGATGTACTGCATCTGCCGGCGCAGCCCCTCGTGGGCGGAAATGCGCTTAGCCGCGAGCACCGCCTGGTGCAGATTGTCGTCGAGCGCGAGATCGTCCAGCTGCGCTTCGTTGAGCGCCACCAGCGCCACGCCGAGAGCCTGCAGCTCGTGCATCTCCTGCTTGCGTTTCGTCTTGCTGACGATTTCGTCCGGCATCGCGCGCTATGATAGCGCGCCATGTCGAAGCGCCTCGGGTTCACCTGCCGGCCGGAAGAATTGCGCGGCCTCGCGCAGGCGGCGCTCGAGCGCGCGCGCCGCGGCGGCGCGAGCGGCTGCGACTGCGACGTGAGCGAGGGCTACGGCCTGACGGTCACGGTGCGCAAGGGCAAGCCCGACGTGGTCGAGCACAACCGCGACCGCTCGATCGGCGTCTCGGTGTACCTCGGCGAGCGGCCCAAGGCGCGCCGCGGCCACGCCAGCACCTCGGATTTCTCCCCCGCGGCGCTCGAGCAGACGGTCGACGCCGCGCTCGCCATAGCGCGCCACACGGCCGAGGACGACTGCGCCGGGCTGCCCGAGCCGGGCGAGCTGGCGCGCGACCTGCCCGACCTGGACCTGTTCCACCCCTGGCCGATCGACACCGAGGAGGCGATCGACCTGGCGAAGCGCTGCGAGGCGGCGGCCTTCGCGGTGTCGAAGAAGATCAACAATTCGGAGGGCGCCACCGCCTCGGCGCAGCACTCGCAGTTCGTCTTCGCCAACAGCCTGGGCTTCGTCGGCGGCTTTCCCGGCTCGCGCCACTACCTGTCGTGCTCGGTCATCGCCGAGGACAAGGGCCTGATGCAGCGCGACGACTGGCACAGCTCCTCTCGCGTGCCGGAGAAGCTAGCCGAGCCGCGCGCGCTTGGCCGCTATGCCGCCGAGCGCGCCCTGGCGCGCCTGAACGGGCGCAAGATCCCGACCTGCCAGGCGCCGGTGCTGTTCGAGGCGCCGGTGGCGATCGGCCTGCTCGGCCACTTCGTCTCCGCGGTCAACGGCGGCAACCTCTACCGCAAGACCACCTTCCTCGCCGACAGCCTGGGCAAGAGGGTGTTCTCGCCGCGCGTTCGCGTCGAGGAACGGCCGCTCGAGCGCCAGGGCCAGGCGAGCGGCGCGTTCGACGAGGAGGGCGTGGCGACGCGCCGCCGCGCCATCGTGCGCGACGGGGTAGTCGAAGGCTACTTTCTCGGCAGCTATTCGGCCCGCAAGCTCGGCATGAAGAGCACCGGCAGCGCCGGCGGCCACCACAACCTCGTGGTGCAGCCCGGCAAGCTCGATTTCCGCGGCATGCTGCGCGAGATGGGGCGCGGGCTGCTGGTCACCGAGCTGCTCGGCCAGGGCGTCAACATGGTGACCGGCGACTACTCGCGCGGCGCCGCCGGCTATTGGGTCGAAGGCGGCGAAATCCGCTTCCCGGTGGAGGAGATCACCATCGCCGGCAACCTGAAGGACATGTTCCTCGGCATCGACGCGGTGGGCAGCGACATCATCGTGCGCAGCGGCCGCAGCTGCGGCTCGATCCTGGTCGGCAACATGACCATCGCCGGCGACTAGCTGGTCCGTCCGAACCATGCCGGCCGCAGCGGGTCCAACTTTGCATGGGCCACGCGTGCACGCCCGCTGATTTTCCCCGCAGTCCGGCGCCGAACGGCGAGCACCCGGTTACCGCGGTGCTGGCGGTGGTCGCGATCGTGGCGGCGGTGCTGCTGATCGCCTGGGCGCGCATCGAAGTGCACGGCACCGCCGACCTCGAAGCGCTGGCCGACGATGAGCCGTCCGCGACCAGTTCCACTATCTTGAACAGCGACAAGGCGGCGGAGAACGAAGCCGCCTCCAGCCGCTGGGCGACCGGCTTCTCGCACTAGGGCATAGGGCATAATTTGGCGATGCGCTCCCTTGCCCTGTCGCTCGTCCTCGCCGTCTCCTTCTCCTCGACCGCCGCGCTCGCGCAGGCCCCTGCGCGCAAGCTGCCGCAGACCCCCGACGTCATCTTCGTGCCGACGCCGCAGGAAGTGGTCGACGAGATGCTGCGCCTCGCCAACGTGAAGAAGGGCGACGTGCTGTACGACCTCGGCTCGGGCGACGGCCGCATCCCGATCACCGCGGCGCGCAAGTTCGGCGTGCGCGGGGTGGGCATCGACATCGACCCGCAGCGCATCGCCGAGGCGAACGAGAACGCCAAGCGCAGCGGCGTCACCGACCTGGTCAAGTTCCGCCAGGAGGACCTGTTCAAGGCCGACTTCCGCGAGGCCACGGTGGTCACGCTCTATCTTCTTCCCGACCTCAACGAGAAGCTGCGGCCCAAGCTGTGGGCCGAGCTCAAGCCCGGCACGCGCATCGTCTCGCACCAGTTCGAGATGGGCACCTGGAAGCCGGAGAAGACGGTCGAGCTGAACGGCCGCACCATCTACTTCTGGACCGTCCCCGCGCGCGGCCAGGAGAAGAAGAAGTAGATGAAGCCCCTGGCGACAAAGGTCGCATGAAGCCGCTTGTAATAGAGGTCGCCTCCGACGTCATCTGCCCCTGGTGCTACATCGGCAAGCGCCGCCTGGAGAAGGCGCTCGCGCTGCTCGACGCCGAGGTGAAGCCCGAGATCCGCTGGCTGCCGTTCCAGCTCAACCCCGACATGCCGAAGGACGGCATCCCGCGCGCCGAATACCGCAAGGCGAAGTTCGGCTCGATCGAGCGCTCGAAAGGCCTCGACGCGCGCGTCGCCGCGGAAGGCGAGGGCGAAGGCATCGCCTTCGCCTTCGAGCGCATCGAGCGCACGCCCAACACCGTCGCCGCGCACCAGCTGATCGATCTGGCCCAGAAGCAGGGCCGTGGCACCCCGGTAGTCGATGCGCTGTTCAAGGCCTACTTCGAGGAAGCGCGCGATATCGGCGACCCCGCCGTGCTCGCCGACATTGCGGCGCAGGCCGGCGTGACCGGCTGGCCGCAGCAGGCCGACGGCAAGCAGGTGGCTGAGCTGGAGGAGGACATGCGCAACCTCGGCATCTCGGCGGTGCCGACCTTCATCTTCGGGCGCAAGGTGGGAGTTTCCGGCGCGCACCCGCCGGAGTCGCTGGCGCAGGCGATCCGCCAGTCCCTCGAAGTCGAGCCCTCTAGGTAAAGTCCAGGCGGGTTTCCAGCACCATGCCGTAGATCGGGATCGACGGCCGCTTGGCGATCTCGAGCGGCGGCAGCTCCTCTGCGCCGAGCGTGCCGACCGCCGCGCCGAGCGCCTTCATCACGTCGATCGAGAGCACGATCTCGCCCAGCCGGGCGCGGTGCACCAGGCGCTCGGCCACGCTGACGCAGTCGCCGAAGGCGACGTACTGCTGGGCGCCCTGCGGGCCGGCCATGCCGAACACCGTCTCGCCCACATGGATGCCGAGTGCGATCGCCGCCGGCAGGCCGTACTCGTTCTGCCAGCGCTCGCCGAGCGCGCCGAACTCGCGCTGCACCACCTGTGCCGCCTTGAGCGCGTTGCTGGCGAACTGCTCCGGCGTGCCGGCGGTAAACGCGGCGAGCAGCGAGTCGTTCTGCACCGACAGCAGCCGGCCCGAATGCTCCTTCATGATGCGCCCGCTGGCCGAGAAGAACTCGTTGGCCAGCGCGAGGACCTTGGTGGCCTCCAGCACCTCCGACATGCGCGTGAAGTTGCGCAGCTCGGCGAATACGAGGGCGGCTGGACGGCGCTCGGTCTGCATGGCCTGAGGATATCAGGCGGGACGCGGGCTTTCGTTTATCGCCTTGTCCACTATTGAAACAAGGTGACCAGCGCGACGACGAACACTACCAGCGAGCCGGCCGCGAAAAAACCCAGCGTGGTGTTGGAAATCGTCGGCAGATCGGGATCTCTCGGCACCGGTTCCACATGGTGCTCGTCTTGATGCTTTTCGTGCGTCGCGTCAGGCTTTTTTGGTTTCATTCAGCGCGGCCATCTTGCCGTTGAAGTTCTTGAAGAAGTCGTCGGCGACCTTCTTCGCCGCCGCGTCGACCAGGCGCGAGCCGATCTGGGCGAGCTTGCCGCCCACATTGGCCTTCGCCTCGTAGACCAGGCGGGTCTGGTCACCCTCGGCAACCAGCCTGACCTGGGCGCCGCCCTTGGCGAAGCCGGCCGCGCCGCCCTGACCCTCGAAGGCGATCGAGTAGGAGTTCGGCGGGTTGATGTCGGACAGCGTCAGCTTGCCCTTGAACTTGGCGCTTACCGGGCCGACGCGCGCCACCATCAGCACCTGATAGGTGTTTTCGCCCGCCGGGTCGATCGACTCGCAGCCCGGCACGCAGGCCTTGAGCACCTGCGGGTCGTTGAGCGCTTCCCAGGTCGCCTGCTGCGACGCGGGCACCAGCTGCTCGCCCTTCATTTCCATTCGTTTCTCTCCGGGTTGGCGCTGTTCAGGGTGTGCGCGAGGTCCACCAGGCTCTTCAGATTATGCACCGGCAGGAACAGATCGACGTGCGGCAGCATGGCTCGTACACCGGCCGGCCGCGCCTCGAACTTCTCGTAACGCAACAGCGGGTTGAGCCAGATCAGGCGGCGGCAGGACTTGGCCAGGCGCTCCATCTCCTCGCCCAGGCCCTCGCCCGCCTCGCGGTCGAGGCCGTCGGACACCAGCAGCACGCAGGCGTTCTGCCCCAGCACGCGGCGCGCCCACTTGAAGTTGAACTCGCGCAGCGAGGCGCCGATGCGCGTGCCGCCCGACCAGTCCTTGATCGCCTCGGCGACGCGGCTCATCGCCACGTCGACGTCGCGGTGGCGCAGCTGGCGCGTGATGTTGGTGAGGCGCGTGCCGAAGACGAACACCGTGACGCGGTCGCGGTCGTTGGTGACGGCGTGCAGGAAGTGCAGGAACATGCGCGAGTAGGGGTTCATCGAGCCCGAGATGTCGCACAGCACGACCAGCGGCGGGTGCAGCTCGCGCGGCGCGGCGCGCACCAGGGAAATGATGTCGCCGCCCTTGCGCAAGGTTTCTTTCAGTGTCTTTCTCAAATCAATACGAACACCGCAAGGGTGGGCCCGGAAGCGCCGCGTCCTGATCACCGGCAGCGGCAGGCGCAGCCGGGTGATGGCCTTCTTCGCCTCGGCCAGCTCGGCCGCCGACATGGTGTCGAAGTCCATGCGGCTCAGCACTTCGCGCGAGGAGAAGGTGAGGCGCGCCTCGAGCTCGATGCGGCTCTCCTGCTCGACCAGGTTCTTCTTCTGGTCGAAGAGAGCGTCGGTCAGCCGCTGGCTCTGCTCCTGCTCGGGCTTCGAGGCGCGGCCGTAGGCCTGCGGCAGCAGCATCTGCATCATCTTCTCGGCCAGCTTGGGGTCGCGCCAGAAGATGCCGAAGGCCTGGTCGAAGATCGGGCGCTGCTCCTGGCGCGAGAGCAGCACCGCCGACATGGTCCAGTACCAGTCGTCGCGGCGCAGCTGGGGCGAGGCGGCGCCGGTGATCTCCAGGGCGCGCACGCAGTCGATGACGCGGTCGGAGCCGATGCGCAGGCCGGCGGCGCGCAGCAGGCGGGAGAAATGCATCACGTTCTCCGCCAGGCGCCCAGCGGGCGCGCTCAGTGCCATTCGCGGGCGAGCTTTTCCACCGCGACAGACGTGGCGATGTGGTGGTCGCGGAAATACCGCTCGTGGTTGTGCTCGAGCTCGACCAGCCGGTACGCGTAGTTCACCATCAGGCCGGCGGAGCGCGACATGCCGTGCGCGGAGGTGTCGGCCAGCCAGTTGATGCGGTCGAGCGAGGCGCCGTTGCCGAGGTGGAAACGCGCCACCGGGTCGAGCGGGTCGTCGCCCTGCTTGGCGCGCAGCAGGTAGTGCGCGCACAGGCGCATCAGCAGAGACTTCAGCGCCTCCGGCACCTCGCCGAGATGCCAGGCGGGATCCCCGATGCGGGCGATGAGCTCCTTGTTTTCACGGCTGGCGAATTCCTGCTTTGCCAGCCAGGCGCGGAATCCGGGAATCGGCGAGAGGGTGGCGAAGCGGCGCAGGCGAGGCAACTCGCGCTGCAGATCCTCGGCCACCTGCTTGATCAGCAGATTGCCGAACGATATTCCGCGCAGGCCTTCCTGGCAGTTGGTGATCGAGTAGAACATCGCGCAGTCCACCCCGAGCGTGCCGCCGACCTGCGAGCGCACGTCGAGCAGGGGCTGCACCTGCGCGCTCATGCCGCGCGTCAGCGCCACCTCGATGAAGATGATCGGCTCGTCGGGCAGCTGCGGATGGAAGAAGGCGAAGCAGCGCCGGTCGTCCTCGAGCCGGCGGCGCAGGTCGCGCCAGCCCTCGATCGCGTGCACCGCCTCGTACTGGATCAGCTTCTCCAGCACGATCGCCGGGGTGCGCCAGTCGATGCGCTCCAGGCGCAGGAAGCCGCGGTTGAACCACGAGCGCAACAGGTGCATCAGGTCGGCGTCGATCGGCCGCCACGCCGGGTTCGCCTTGAGCGTCTTCAGCAGCAGGCCGCGCATCGCGACCAGCGTGGCGGTGCCGCCCGGCGCCATGTTGATGCGGCGGAACAGCTCCTGGCGCGGCGGCTCGGCCGCGTCCTGCAGCTGCAGCAGGTGCTCGGGGGAGGGGTCGGCCTGGTAGGCGGCCGCGGCGCGCGCCACCGCCTCGGGTGAGGGCGAGTAGGTGCGCGCCAGCACCTCGAAGAACTCGTCGCGGCAGCGCTCGTCGAGCACCTGCCACGCGATCAGCGCGTCGCGGGCGAGCGCAGTGCTCGCGTACTCGCCGCGCTCGGCTAGCAGCGCGCCGCACAGCGAAAGCAGCCGCTGCGTCCTGCGGTCGACGGCTTCGCTCTTGCCGCCCAGCAGGCGCCGCAGGAAGGAGCCGGTGTTCACGCCGCCGCGGTGATCTTGGCCTCGGCCACCATGCGCGCAGCTTCCTCGCCGGCCACGCGCTCCAGGTCGTCGCGGTACTTCAGCAGCACGCCCAGGGTGTTGTTCACCGTCTCGGGGTCGAGCGCCACCTTGTCGAGCGCCGCCAGGCAGTTCGCCCAGTCGATGGTCTCGGCCACCCCGGGCAGCTTGTAGAGGTCGCTCTTGCGCAGCTGCTGCACGAACGCCACCACCTCGCGCGACAGCGCGGCGGCGGCCTTGGGCGCCTTGCGGTGCAGGATCTCCAGCTCGCGCCTGGCATCGGGATAGTCGACCCAGTGGTAGAAGCAGCGCCGCTTCACCGCGTCGTGGATCTCGCGCGTGCGGTTGGAGGTGATCACCACCACCGGCGGCTCGGCCGCCTTCAGCGTGCCGGTCTCGGGGATGGTGATCTGCCAGTCCGACAGCACCTCGAGCAGGTAGGCCTCGAACGGCTCGTCGGTGCGGTCGAGCTCGTCGATCAGCAGCACCGGCGCGCCTTTTTCACCGGAACCCTCGAGCGCCCTCAGCAGCGGCCGCTTCACCAGGAATTTTTCCGAGTAGATGTCGGCCGCCAGGCGGTCCTTCGACTTCTCGCCGGCGGCTTCCGCCAGCCTGATCTCGATCATCTGGCGCGAGTAGTTCCACTCGTAGGCGGCCTGCGAGATGTCGAGGCCCTCGTAGCACTGCAGGCGGATCAGCTCGCGGTCGAGCGCCAGCGCCACCACCTTGGCGATCTCGGTCTTGCCGACTCCCGCCTCGCCCTCCAGGAACAGCGGGCGCTTCATGGCGAGGGACAGGTACAGCGAGGTGGCAAGGCTGCGGTCGGCGACGTATTCTCCGGAGGCGAGCAGCGCCTGCGTTTCGTCGATCGAGCCGGGAAGAGAGCGGGGGTGCGTTCGCGCCATGGAACTCAATTATAGTGGCAGGCTATATGACCTCCAGACGGGCCTTTCTCTCTGCGACGCTCGCCCTCGCCTCGGCGCGCCTCGCCGCGCAGGACAAGGCCGCGCCGAAGATCCACCGCATCGGCGTGCTCGACCCGCTGCCGCTGCAGGCGAACGGCGCCAACATGGAACAGTTCCGCAAAGGCCTGAAGGACTTGGGCTACAGCGAGGGTGCCAACCTCAGCATCGAGTACCTGTCGGCGGAGGGCGAGGGCGAGCGCTTCCGCAAGCTGGCCGGCGAGCTGGTGCGCCATAACGTGGAGCTGATCGTCACCAGCGGCACGCCGGCCACGCTGGCGGCGAAAAACGCCTCGGCGGGCAGGATCCCGGTGGTCACCGCCACGGTAATCGACCCGGTCGAGACCAAGCTGGTCGAGAGCCTCGAGCGGCCCGGCGGCAGCGTCACCGGCGTTGCGGTCGACACTGCCGAGCTGGAGGCAAAGCGGCTCGATCTGCTGCGCGCGCTTGCCCCCGGTCGCGCGCGCATCGGCGCCATCATGGACATGGGCAACCCGGCGCTCGCCTCGGTCTTGAAGGCCATGCAGGCCGCCGCGCAGGTGCAGAAAGTCGAGCTGGTGCTGATCGACGTGCGCAAGTCCGAAGACCTGGAGCGCGCCTTCAGCAGCGCCGTGTCGGGCGGCGCGGGCGCCGTACTGGTGCGCCTGGGCACGCTCACGCCCGCCGCGCGCCGCGCGGCCGTCGAGCTGGCGGCGAAGCACAAGCTGCCGGCGCTTTACGCCTCGCGCCTGTTCGTCGACGACGGCGGGCTCGCCTCCTACGGCGTCAACACGCCGCTGATGTACTACCGCGCCGCGGCCTTCGTCGACAAGATCCTGAAGGGCGCCAAGCCCGCCGAGCTGCCGATGGAGCGCCCGATGCGCTACGAGCTGGTGCTCAACCGCCTCGCCGCGCACCGCCTCGGTCTGGTCATCCCGCCCGACCTGTTCCTCAAGTCCGACCAGGTCGTCGGCTAGCGCGGCACGCGCCTTGCTTCACGCCTCCTGTCATTTAATGGAGGCGTCATGGAAGCCAAGATGGTCAAGGAACTCCTGTTACAGGCGCTCGAGCACGAGATGGGCGGCGTGAAGATCTACGAGACCGCGCTGAAGTGTGTGCTCAACGAGGACCTGAAGGAGGAATGGGAGAAGTACCACGAGGAAACCGAGCACCACGTGCAAATCCTGCACGACGTGTGCACGCAGATGAACATCGACCCGGAGGAGCAGACCCCGGGGCGCAAGATCACGCACGACAAGGGCGCGGCGCTGGTCGCGTCCATGGAAGCCGCCCTCAAGACCGGCGACAAAGAGGCCGCACAATGCGTCGCCGCCGAGGCGGTAACGATGGCCGAGCTGGTTGATCATAGCAACTGGGAGCTGATCGGCGAGGTGGCCAAAAAGATGACGGGTGCCGACGGCAAAGCGCTGAAAGAGGCGTACCAGGAAGTGGAGGACCAGGAGGACGAGCACTACTACCACTCGAAGGGCTGGATGCGCGAGCTTTCGCTCGAGGGGCTCGGCCTGAAGGCTGTGCTGCCGCCGCCCGAGGAGAGGAAGCACGTGAAGACTGCGATTGGCGCGGCGCGCGCCGAGCAGGAACGCGGAAAGATGCGGTAGCCAGGACGGATGTGAAGCAAAAAGGGGCCTCGCGGCCCCTTTTTTACGCCTCCTTGCAGTTGTTACTTGAGCGCGGCTTCCACGGCGCGCTTGGCCATCACCGTGATCAGGTGCGCGCGGTACTCCGGGCTGGCGTGCAGGTCGTTGTTGAGCCCGTCCTGCTTCACCTTCATGCCCGCCACCGACTCGGGGGCGAACTTCGCCGACAGCGCCTTCTCCATCTCGGCCTGGCGGAACGCGCAGGGCCCCGCGCCGGTGACCCCGACGCGGACCTTGCCGCCGAAGTCGGCGACGAAGACTCCTACTATGGCGAAGCGCGAGGCCGGGTTCTTGAACTTCATGTACGCGGCGCGCTTGGGCGCCGGGAAGCTGACCGAGGTGATCAGCTCGCCGGGCTCGAGCGCGGTCTCGTACAGGCCGGTGAAGAACTTGTCGGCCTCGATCTTGCGCTTGTTGGTGGTGATGGTCGCGCCCAGGCCGAGCGCGGCCGCCGGGTAGTCGGCGGCCGGATCGTTGTTGGCAAGCGAGCCGCCGATGGTGCCCATGTGGCGCACCTGGCGGTCGCCGATCATGCCGGCGAGCGCGGCGAGCGCGGGAATCGCCTTCTTCACCTCGGCGGAACCGGCAACATCGGCATGGCGCGTCATCGCGCCGATCTCGATCGCACTGCCCGATGTTTTTATGAAAGAAAGCTCTTTCAAAGTACCTAAATCAATCAGGTCCGACGGCGACGACAGGCGCAGCTTCATGGCCTGCACCAGGCTCTGCCCGCCCGCCAGGTACTTGGCCTCTTCCTTCTTGCCGATTGCGGAAACTGCATCCTTCGCGCTGGCCGGACGGTGGTATTCGAATGTGTGCATGTTCTTCTCCTAGGCTGCTTTTTGCATCGAGCGCCACACGGTCTGCGCGGTGGCGGGCATCGCCAGGTCCTTCACGCCGAGCGCGTCGGTAATCGCATTCATCAGCGCCGCGGGCGAGCCGATCGCGCCGGCCTCGCCGCAGCCCTTCACGCCGAGCGGGTTGTGCGTGCAGGGCGTCTCGCGCGTGTCGAGCTTGAAGGAAGGCACGTCGTCGGCGCGCGGCATGCAGTAGTCCATGTACGAGCCGGTGACCAGCTGGCCGTTCTCCAGGTCGTACTGGCAGCCCTCCGTCAGCGCCTGGCCGATGCCCTGCACCAGTCCGCCGTGCACCTGCCCCTCGACGATCATCGGGTTGATGATCTTGCCGAAGTCGTCGACCGCGGTGAAGCGCTCGATCTTCACCACGCCGGTGTCGCGGTCGATCTCGACCTCGCAGACGTAGGTGCCGGCGGGGAAGGTGAAGTTGGCCGGGTCGTAGAACGCGTTCTCGTTGAGGCCCGGCTCGAGCTTGTCGTGCGGATAGTTGTGCGGCACATACGCCGCAAACGCCACCTCGCCGAAGGTCTTCTTCTTGTCGGTGCCGGCCACCTTGTAGGTGCCGCGGTCCCACTCGACGTCGCCCTCGGCCGCCTCCATCAGGTGCGCGGCGATCTTCTTGCCCTTGGCGATGACCTTGTCGAGCGCCTTGACGATGGCGGTGCCGCCGACGGCGAGCGAGCGCGAGCCGTAGGTACCCATGCCGAAGGGAACGCGCCCGGTGTCGCCGTGCACGACGTCTATGTCGTCCACGCCGATGCCC
>Ga0137436_1000386_pt1 | contig 13227 bp, 27 predicted proteins | sample EasRivERMGT119_2_FD_102328 | JGI IMG/M metagenome (GOLD analysis project Ga0137436, IMG submission 102328) | Soil microbial communities from meander-bound floodplain in the East River, Colorado, USA - East River MetaG ERMGT119_2 | ecosystem: Environmental > Terrestrial > Soil > Floodplain ...
CATCGCGGCTTGACGTTCGGCGGCCTCGCGCATGAGCGCAAGCTGCTCGGAGAGAATAGCGCCAATGTCGGCAAGGATCATGATGACTTGCGCAGCAATGGCGCCGGGATCGGCGGCGGCCTCGTTGGCGCGTTGCGCCTCGATCTCCGCCACGCGGGAGGCAACCTGCTCCGCGTGTCGAGCCTGAGAGGCCGCCCGCTCTTCGGCGGCCCGAGCCTCAGCCGCGGGATCGATCTCTTCGAGTCCGCCGCCCGGTGTAATACGCCGCGGGCGTGGCGTGGCGGCCTCTTCCCCGCTCACGCGAACACTCCAAGCTGGATCGATTCGACGGCCCACAGGGTTGCGCTCACAGCCCGGAGGTTGCATGTTGACCCGATGAACGCCGCGCTTGTCCAGGTGTTTTTGACGGCCGTTCCGTTGGCGAGCGCCGCGGTTGTGGTAACGACGTGGGCGAAGTCTGATCCCGCCATGATCGAGATACGCCGTCCGATGTTGCCCGCGCCGGGATCGGGCAACGTGATTGCCGCCGCGCTCCCTTTCGTGAGCAGGAATTGCCGATCCTTGTCAATCGGCAACGTGGCATCGCCCGGAATGGTTGTCACGCCGAGCCCGAGCGCAAGCGCGAAATCCGCCGAGCCGAGCACACTGATCAGTGTGCCGATTTCTCCCTCTGTCATGATGCTGCCCCCTCCGAAAAAGGTAACACGCGCGGGCGTGGCCGTGAGGCCTGTATCCAGCGATGCGCTACCACGTTGCCGATCACGGTCGTTACGACGCCAACCGCGATCAAGATCCAAATATCCCGCCGAGTCATTGCCGCAACACCTTGAGGCCAATGAATACGCCGAGCGCGAGAAATGCCAAACGGAACCAATCGAACGATTCCGTTTTTGTGCGGAAAATGGGCGGATCGGTTTCTGCGGGATACGTGCCGCCGCCGCCGAAGATTGGAAGCGTGGAAATGTCGGGAGGCTGATCGAACGGCGGGCAGTTGCACGGCGCTGCGATGCAATAGCACGGCGACGTCGCGGTCACGCCCGCGCCGGAGGCCTCACCGGGAAACGTCATTGCCACGCCGCCTGCCGTGGGTAAATACATCGCTTGCCTCACACGTTCGGGATCAGTTCGTAGACTACCATGAATCGAACCTTGTTTGCCGCGGCGCCGCTCCCGTTGGCCGTGGGATTCCGCACAACTAAATCTTGCCCAACCGCCAACGAGGCCGGATCGAGCGCCGCGCCCGCCGCCGTGCCATTGCGGTCAATGCGCGTGCCCGCGCTTGTCATGACGGGCGTTAGGCCCGTGAGCCGAGAAATCGTGTTAGACGTGGCATACGCGAGCGCAAAGGTTACGTTTGTAGGCGCGTAAGGCGTGACCGGAATACTTTTTTGACTGCTCCACCAAATCGGATTGATCCAGTAACCCGCCACGCCTCGCACGATAGTTTTTTGCGTAATCGCAATGAAATCCGCATGCGTAAAGAGCACGAACGCCGTGCGCAAGCCCGTGGCCTGCAAAATGATCGGCGTTGGCGACATGCCGCCGCCGCGCCGCCCCGGATTGAATTGCGAGAAAGCCGGGCCGAACATCAGAAGAATCCTTGCATGGTGAATGCGGCCGTGTTGCCGGTTTCCGCCACGATCTTAAAATTCTTGATGTTCTCGTCACCGGGAATCGTGAGCGTTGACCCGCCCGCGGGGATCTTGTGGCCACGGCCCGCCGCGCTCGGATCGGAGGCGTCGAGCGTATAACGGCACGAGCCCGCGGTATCCTCGATCAAAACCTCGATGTAAGAAAACTTTTGCGCGCCGGTTTGCGCGGCATCGAATCGTGTAATTGCCGTGTCAACGATTGTGCCTTGCTGAAACCCGATGGCCAACGGCGAATTACCCGCCTGCGTGCGCCGGAGCTTCAGATCGTTTTCAACAAAGAGCGTGATCGATTCGTCCAGCTTACGGACGAGCGCGAGCATGTTATCGAGAAATTCGCCGCTGATGACTGCGTATTGCGTCATGCCGCAACCCCTTGCGCGCGAGCGCCTTTCTGCAACGTCTCAACGTAGCGATAGGCCGCGGGCTCGAATTCTTCCATTTCATCAGCCGCGTATAGTTGCCCGATGACTGAGCTAGTTTCGGCGGCGGGAATACCTGCCGTCGTAAAGAGTTTCAGCATGGATTCATAGCGTAGCTGGCTCCAATCCGAGCGCGGAATGCCGGAGCCTTCAAGGTCTGCAACCTCGCGCCCGTCTTTCTGCATTGGCCGGATTTGCGGCCATACGCGCCAGCCAGAGCCCGGAAAATCCATGTGTGCGAATGGGATCGTTGCAGTCACGTCGATCAGTTCATCGCGCGCCGGGTTGACGTGTAACGCCTCTTCGCCGCCGCGGAACCATCCGCGCTTGACGATCCCCCATACGAGGATCGCGGCCCCGGCAAACACGCCCGCGACAAGCGCCACGGTGAGCGCCGCCGCGCCCGCGCCCGCGGCAATGCCCGCGGCGCTCGTGGCCGCGCCCGCTGTGAGGCTATAACCGCCCGCGCCCGAGCGCGCCCGATCATCGGCGTGAAACCTCTCTGATTGGCCCGTGACGCGCGCCGCGGCATTGCGCAAGGTCTGCTCAAGTGGCGTGAGCGTTTCCGTGAGCGCGGTAAAAATCCCGAACGGGTTATAGCCGAGCACATAGGCCGCGCCCAACGCGAGCGCCGCCAACGCCACGAGCTTAACGCCGTTGTTCATTTGGGGTCATACTCCACATGAATATGATCGGGATCACGCTCTAGGAGCACATCGTAATCACTCCCAAGCCGGGCGCGGATTTGCGCGGCCAACGTCAACCATTTGTCAAACGGAATATCGTTGACCCGGTAATCTTCGGCCAATCCCTCATAGTGCTTACTGTTGGCCGTGTGCCCCTCTGAGGCCCATCCTTCCGTGACCGTGACTGTATAGCCGTTGGCCTGATAGACGCTGGCCACAATGCGGCGGGCGTGCTCGATCTCCGGTTTCGTGCTGAGCGTGGCGCCCGGCTTAACGGCAAACACGGTGCGCCTCGCTAAGAGCACGAACGCCGCCACGGCCACGATGATCCAACCTTGACGAGACATTCATCCGCGCTTGGCCACAAACACGCCCGTTGCAGTAATGAGCACGAGCGCGATCAGAATGAACGTGCCGAGTCCGGCAAGGCCATCCGGCTTACCGTCTTTGTCTCGATCTTCCCACGGCATCGGAAAGAAACTCGGGTTATCCGCGGGCGTGCCTTGCCGCGTGTATCCCTCTGTGTTGACCGTGGGAGGCGTGCCGCATGCCTGCCAAAACGCATTGACAACCACGGCCTCCATATCCTGCACGCGGGCATGATCAACCGGGCTCTTGGCGCGAATTTCAGCGCGGTAATCCCAATTGCCTAGGCGCTCGTTGGATTTGGGAATCACTACGGATGATGTCACAACCCAACCACGATCCGACAGGATCTCAGTGACTTCGGCGCGCACATCGCTGGCAAACGTCGTAAGCAATGTGGCGCACCGGCCGTTTGCGATGAATTCCAATTCCTTTCCGGCCGGAATTGGCGCGCCAACCGATCCACTTGAGGCCGCGGTGAGCATGATCAGTCTTTGAGAATCACGATGGCCACGATCACGAGGCCGCCGAGCAAGAGCAGGCCGCCCATATTGCTCACACCGACGCGCGTATCTCCGGGACCGTCAACGGTCAAAGCCTCGTCACCGGGCAAGCGCCGCCCGGTAAACAATTGCGCCCATTGGAGCGCGGCCTCATTGCTGGCCATGATGAGGCCGATCAGGTCGAATCCGTTTCCCTCTCCGGCGCCGTTCATGAGCGGCCCCCTTTCAACAGGAACCAACCGCCCACGGCCACGGCAATCAGTAAGAGCCACGGAATACCCGTGCCTCCGCCCGTGGCTGAATCGCCGCCGCCGCCGCCGCCGAAGATTGAGGCCAGCGTGCCGCCGCCGCCTCCGCCGAGTCCCGCGGCCTCTCGGGCTGGTTGTGACGATGACGGCACGGGCGATCCGTCCAGTGTGAGAAACAACGAGGCCGCGCCGCCGCTCGTGGCCATCGGGATATTTGGCACACTGCTACTGGCATTGCTCGGGCCGGGCGATTGCGGCGGAATCGCCGGGAGCGCGACTTGCCCCGGACTCATGGGATCAACGCCGCCCGTGGCCAGATCGAACGCCTCCGGCACACGATAGAGATCGCCCGGATTGAATCGGAGAAATTCGTCTAGTTGATCCTTGGAAAACCCGGCGCGATTCATCAGCGTCAACGCTTCCGCGTATGTGTGCTGGCCCGAGTCTACCGAGGCCTTTGTCCAAGCCATCGCGGCCCCCTACCTTTTGCGCCAGAGATACCACGCCGCGCCCGCCATTGCCGCGAGCACGAGCACGGTAGTAAGTGAAAATCCGCCGTTACCGCCGAAGAGCGCCGGAAAACTTCCGGCGCCTCCGGGCATGATGGGCGGCGGATCGAGCGGCCGGGCGGGAGCAAGCGTATCGAGATGAGCCAATCCGCCCGCCTGCACAATACGTGCAGCAACGGCGGTTTGGCCCCCAGCCTCTCCGGCATACGCATCGAGAATTCGATGCTGATCGCCGGGATTGCGCGACAGCCAATCGGCCATCCATTCGGCGGGCACGCCCATTTGTAGGGCTTGCTCTTCGAAGAATCGCGCTTGCTCTAACGTGAGGCCCGCCATGCGTGCCCCTTACTGGACGGCCGGATAGAATCCGCCGATCACGCGCTCTTGCAACACGGTCAACCGTTGCGTCGCGTCACTCGTGAGCACGTCTGAAATCAGCGAGAAATCCGCCGATGAAATCGACGGCGCATCGCCACGGTAGGCCGTGAGCGGATTCTGCGACTCGATAAACGAGATGATGTAATAGCCCTGCATGGGCCGGTTGTTCATCATCGCGTTGAGATACATCCGCTCCCCGAAGTTCGAATCGACGCGCCGAACGGGCTTGAAATCAACCTGCACTTGCGTGCGGTCGAGAATCACGTCCGACAGATTGTCGAAATACGTGCCGGTTGGCGTGCCAGCCGTTTCGATCACGCCGCTCTTGACCATGATCGAATTCGTGATCTGCCGCTGCAACTGTGCAATGCGCAACTGATTGCCCGCGGCCACCTGATTGGCGAAAAGCTGCTCGTTGCGGAGCACGATGCCAGGGATCGCGGCATTCTCGAAATCGCCGAGCAGGCCGTAGTTGAGCATGGTCTGCATGACGGGATTGCCGGAGGCGGAGCCGAACGCCGTAAAGGCCACCGTGGCGCCCGTGGAATCGCCCAAGGCCGTGGCATCCCCGAATTCGACTTCCAGCAAGAGCGTGTCCTGCCAATCGCGTTGATAGGCAAGGTAATTGGCATTCTGCCGCTTGGCGCTCTGATCGGCACCGAGATACGGCGTGAGCGACATCCGGTAGAGCAAGATCACGTCATGCGTGGCGACCGTGCCCGCAAAACCGGACGTGAACGGCACGCCCGGATCGGCGGCCAACGCGAGCGCGCCGCCGTTGACGCTCACGTAGCACTGCCCGCCCGTCTGCTGGAAGAGCCGCGGATACACGAACGCCGTAGCGCCGCTCATGTCGATCGGCGTTTGCGATCCGTATTTCGTGTGATTGCCGCGGAGCGTGACCCGCTTGATGATGCTCTGCGGCGCTTCGACGCCAACATCCGTATACGGTCCAACCGTGACCGTGACACGGAACGCCACGCGGAGCAGGATCTCTTCGAGCGGGCGCCGGAGGTTGATCGGCAAGAGCGTTTGCACGCTCGGAAATGTGACGTTGCGTTGATCGAATTGCTCCGGTCCCTGATAGCGCGCCAATGCGGCATCGCGCGCCATCATGTTGGCCCAGAACTGCTGAGGATTCGTGTTGCGAGGCCCGCCGTTTTTCATGGCGCACTAACCTTTCTGATTTGACAAATCAGAGCGGACTTTCAGGGACCGAAGCGGCGCCGCGTATCAAGCCGCTTTGGCGGGCAGAATGCCCGCAACCGTGCTTTCGATGCTCAGCATCGAGGCGAGATAGAGGCCCACGAGCACGCCCAATCCGGCCACGATGTAGGGTGTTGCCTTTCCCATGCTTTCCTCCCGGTCAGATTCCGGCGCGCCCCGGATGGCTCTCTACAAACCAACAACATCGAGCTAGAGCGGCAGACCCGCCCATCGCGTGATCGGTCGAATGGCGCTTGCCGCAAGCGCGGCCAAGAGCCCGAGCATGAATAGCTGTCCGTTTTTCATCGCTGAAATGCCTCCCTTTGCCAAAATGGCTTGCTGCTCGGATCGGCCAAGCGCCGGACTTCCGCCCGTGCCTCGTCACGCTCACGCGCCGCGGTATCACGCTCCGCGGTAATCGTGCTGACCTGATTGCGCAACCCCTCGTTAGCCTCTTCGAGTCCACGGAGATTTTTGGCGCGGGCGCTCAGTGAGATGTAATCGCCGTTGGGCGCCAACGGGCAATCGCAATACTCACAAATGATTTGATGATTGGGCGGCGTCACATTGCGCGGCGGCACGGGCGCGGGCGCGGGATCGTCCGGCAAGAGCGGATCGGGATGCCCGAGCGGCATTTGCGGCATGAGAGAGCCGAAGCCAATTCGCATCAATGAATCCACGTCCAAGTAGATCGCTTGACGGCCGCGCGGAGATTTTCGGCGGCCTCTTTGACATCTTCCGGGCAGGCGTTGATCACATCGGTTACGAGCGGATGATCAACATAAGCTAGCGCCCGCTCGCGCATATGGGCACGGCGCGAGGCGGGCGGTAGACTTTGGAACCACGCGAGAAAAGCGCCGAGCACGTTGCGCAAGATAGCACAGCCAAAAATCGCAATGCAAGGGCTTTTATTCGATCAATCGCTGTTGCCCCTGCCGTGGTTCGGGCTCAAGGCCCAACGATCCGCCGCCATCGAGCGCGGGCACGCTCCGCGCGAGCGGCACGAACCATCGATCTGCCCGTCGATACACATGATGCTCCGCGGCGGCATCGTCCCAATAGACGAATTCACGCGGCCCAAGGCGGCGGGCAATGTTGGCGGCCTGCTCTGATCGTTCCCGTAATACGCGGATGTCATGCTCTTGCGTCACGCGGAAGATCAGCCAGTTATCCGCGATGGCTCGAAAATCGGTCGGAATATCCGCCGGCCGATGGCACGTCAAAATGATATGCACGCGATCCGGTTGGGAGCATCGCAAGAGCCATTCAAAGTGAGGCGTTTGCAGATCCTTGATGAATCGGATTTCGTCAATCAGTAAGGTAAAACGCGCGTTCGGATCGTCTTTGAGCCATTGGTATAGCTCATTACAGAGCGCGTTGAATGCTGATTGCACGTCCAGTGATGGCCGCACCACAATTTCCTTGAGCGCGCCGCCATTGTCCCCGCTGATGACTTGATCGGCGGCCTGCATGATGACGGTTGACGATCCTTTGACGACTACGCCATCCGTGGACGGCGCGATCATCTCGCGCGGATCGAAAATGAAACGCTTTGCTGCCTTGCGCGTGAGATACACGGCCAACGTCGTTTTGCCTTGCCCGCGCTTGCCGATAGCCAAGTAAATCATTTCAACCTCTTGAGCATGAGCACAAGTGAGCCATCGAGACTCCACGACCATTCCGTCCAACCCACTCTGACAAGCCCGTGCCAATCTTCCGAGAATCGCGCCACGAAACGCGCCCGGTATTTCCGTTTATCTGGCATGGCGAAAGTAAAAGCGAAAATTCCCCTCAGAGCCACGAACGCAAGACGGCTAAGGGGTCAGGCCGCTTAGCCGTCTTGCGTTCTCCTACGGGCATCCTAGAGCGTTTTAGAGGCTGTTGAAAACTCCGAAGATTTAACAAAGTTTTTACAATAACCCCTTGACAAACGCCGCTAGTTTACTTCCGTTTTTGGTTCCGCCAAATCCAGCAATGGCGGCCGGACTTCGCCCGGCTTGGCCTTTTTGATGCGCTCAAGCGCCTGCATGCGCGGGAGCAACATCAAGCCGGTTGCGCATGCCGCAATGATCAGATTTTCATGCCGCCCGAGCGTGACAGCATAATCATCGAGTGCCGCTTGCCAGAGCGGGATCAATTCCATTTGCTCCCGATCCGTCAGGCGCATACCTTCGGACGATTCGACCGTATGCCCCGTCATCCGCGCCACGCCAATTGACAGCGTAGACAGTGAGCCCACGAGCGCGCCCACGAGCACGCGCGAGGTTCCGGCATTCATCTTCGAGGCGGGCGCCGCGGTTGCTCCGCCGCCGCCGATCAATTTGCGGATGGTTTCCTGCGTGCTCGGACGCATGCGATCCCATGCGATTTGCCCATCGGGCGTGAGCGCAATCGACAAGCGCGAAAAATCGGCCTCAACAACATTCGAGGCCGCGGGCGTTCCCTCGATCTTGGCGTCTACTTCAATCGGACGATCCATCGCGGGCGGATCGGTTCGTTCCCGCGGCGGCCTCCCTCTCCCTCGTGGCGGTTTCTCTCGTGTCGGCATCTCTTGGATCTCCTAGTGTGGGCCGCATTATGGATCCGTTCTGTGTTTCTGTGTGGATCGAAATGTGTAATCGATTTGTGTGACGCCGTTTTGTGTGGTTCCGGGTATGTGGAAACCCCCGGACTTTCCACAGTGTGTTACTCCCCCTTGACTAACACAGAACCCACGGCCTAGAATTCTCACGCGCCGCGCAACCTAGCCAGACCGCTAAGCACTACCATCGAAGTATTGCCGCGGGAATCGTTCGTTGTGTGGCGCTTAGGATTTCATGGCAAAGCAACCGGCACGGCCTATCAACGGACACGGCACGGTATCTGTTGAGGCGTTCTTAGAAGCGATTTGCGCCATGCACTTGGCGTGCTACGTTGAGGGGCCGGTGCAAGATCGCGGCGGCCTCATGATCGTTGGGCCTCCGGGCAACCTGAAAACGACGTTGCTCGATGTGCTCGACGATAATTTTCATAACGCGATTTCCTGCTCCAATCTCAATACACAAACGCTCTCACGCATTGCGCCGCAATTCGGCACGGGATCATTACGTTCATTGGTCCTGCCTGACTTGCAAGCGTGTTACGCAGGCGATCCGCGAACGGCCGCCCGGCTAGAGCAACAGCTAATGCAACTAGCCGGAGAGGGATCGCGCGGGCCAAGCTGGCAGGATGCCCGATTCCAAAAGTTCAAGGTCCGCGCCGCTGTTTTCGGCGCGATGACAAATCGCTTTTACGAAAAGTATGCGAACTATTGGGAGGATTCCGGCTTTCAACGGCGTTTTTTGTGGAGTAGCTATACGCTGGCCAATCCCGAAATCCTGCTCGATGCTATCGAGGAATGGAAACGCGCGGACGTGGGAGGTATCAAAATTCCCGACACGCCCGGCAACGGCGTGATTCCCGATTCCCTCGATAGTGCCGAGCGTAAGGAAATCCGCCGATGGTTGAAATATCAACCCGGCCCGCATGAAGTGCAATACTCCCTGCTCTGCCGAACCACGAGCGCGCTCCGTTGGCACTACAACAACCGCAAATTGAAGCGCGATCCCATGCACACCATGAGAGAATTTGCGGTCACGCTACGCAAGGATGCTGCCTTGCTGAAAGTCTGAGACGATGGCAAAACGCCGAGCACAAACAGACCGAGAACCGAAACCGGCGCCCGATGATGTCGCCATGCGCGAGCGTGGCTTTTCGCCGTTCATGCGGCCCGAGCACATCGAGAACCCAAATGAGTGGTTCATGATGACGGGTTGGAACGTGCCCGGCCCCGACAGCAAGGGACGGACACAGATCAAGATCGAGGTTGAGAACGAGAAAGGCGCCCGGTTCGTGGTTGGCGTGCGCGAGGGATCGCCCGATCATCGCGTGCTCTTTCATGCGTTCGGCTCAGCCGATCACACGAAATGGCCGAAAGGCGCGATCAAGTTCAAGGCCGTTCCGGGCACGCGCGGGGACGTGCGATTTATCAACGTCGCAGAGGCCGATGTTGATCCGCCCGTGTGGGCAGACCGCTAGGATTAACCGATGGCCCGCCGCCCGTATTCCAAGCTCACGCCCGCCCAACGTGGCGCGATTACGAAACGGGCGCGGGCCGAAGGGAAAGATCCCAAGCGCGTTGCCGCCGCCTATAAGGGGCATGAGACACGCCTCCGCAATGAACGCCTCAAGGCTAGTCGGGAGGGGCAACGCAAGCGCGAACGCACCGAGCGCGGCAAGGCGCCCGGCTATGCCAAACGCGAGGCCCAACGCGCCCGGCGCATCCGTGAGCATGTTGACACTGAGCCCGCGGCCGTCACGCGCCGCGGTATGACAATGGCCGATCTCGATGAACCATTCCGTGGTGACGATTACGACGTGGAGATCGAGGGACACGATCAATTCGACCGTGACACGGGAAAGAAAGGCAAAAAGTAAATGGCTTTCGATCCGCTCACGATTCAAATTTCTATCCGCCTCCGCGTGCCGGGCAAGTTCAAGAAATCGCAAATCTCCGCGGCGCTCGTTGACGAATTGATCGCTTACAGGCTAGAGCATGGCAAAGACCATCCGCGCGCCACGATCAAAATCATCCGTTGGCAAAACCCGGCGCGCAAAGGCGCGTTGCGCAACTGGCGCACGGGCAACCAACCGGACGCATGGAAAAGCCTTGGACCGGCGCTTGCCGTCCGCGGTAACGTCAAAATCACGATTATTTAACCTCGCGTATGGAATCGTCGATACCTATGGCGACAGAGACACGCTATTGCTTGATTGCGATGAAAGTGGAGCACGGGCAGGAGCTATCTTTTTGCGCGATGTGTGCCGCATGTGTCGATTCCTTCGGCTTTGCATTCTCGATTCGAGACTTACGGAGTCTCGGCGTGGTTGGCATTTACGCCTCAAGCTCGATCATGAATTCTCAAACGCTGAGCGGGTTGCATTGCAATTACTGCTCGGTTCGGATCGATGGCGTGAGGCCTATAACTTCAAGCGAGTTTCACACCTTGCCGCCCGGCCCAACGCGCATTTTGATACGCGATGGAATGTCCTTTTTGAACGAAAGTTAGGCTGATGATTCCCAAAGCTCCGCACGACGTGCAACACGATTGGCAACGTGGCGCCGCTCGGGCACACGACGTGCCACGGGCATGGCGTGACGGACACGTTTACGAATGCACACTTTGCAAGACTTGGACGGCAAATTTTCCGATGTATCGTTATGAGGTTTGCCCCCAAAAAGACCGGCGCAAAGGCGCCGTAAGTAGACGAGCCATCGATGTTACGGAGTGAAATCTATTTCGCTATTTGGGAGATCGAGCACGATTTGTTACAGCGTTGCGCATGGTGCGAACGCATGCACGGCGGAGGCCCGGAGCATTGCCAAAACCCTGCACAAAACGTCAACGATTTACGGGTTGCCCGTGCACATTTGTTCGAGGATTTGCACCGAAAGGATGAGGAAATACTAGAGGATTGGAATCGGCGGGCCGATAATTACCCTAGGGAGCAACAACATCATGAGCAACGCGAAACAGACCGCGCGCGAGATGAGGCACGAGCAAAGGCGGAACGCAGACCGTCGAATCGAGGAAACACTCCAAAGGCGGGCAAACGAACGCGCGGCGGAGCTATCAGGACTCCCGGCCTGTATGACTAAGGAAGAGGAAGAGGCCGAAGAGGAATTTATCGACCGTATGCACGCCGTGCAAAATGCCGCATGGCGCGCCCGTGGTTGGACTCCGTTTGTCGAAGTGGACTAACCGTGCCGCTCTACCGATTCCGCCGTGATTTACTCGACGCAACCCCCGACGCTGCCGCGGAAGTGTCAACGTCAATGCCCGCGGGCTCCCGTTGGCGCATGGATGGCGGAATTCCTAACGAGACAACCGGGCATCAAATCACCGATTGGGGTTGCACGCTCACGATCTCAGGTATCAATAATCTTTATTGTTTTTACGTCTGGACCGAAAACCCGCTCGGGCATTGGCTACTCGAAAGGGTCCGTGAGTGATTTGGCGTCAGGATGGCGATCCGCCGCATACGCGCGCCGGTTGGCGTCGTTGCTTGTATGAGGCGCCCGGAGGCGGCCCGCTCTGTCAAGAGCTTTCAAGCTCGTTACACATCGTTTTTACACGCCCAAGGCCGCCAATCACGCCATTCGGAAACTAGAGGCCCGGAAAAAAACCTTACTCAAACAAAAACGCATCATCGAGGCGCGGGCCGTGGCGCTCGGTTTCAGGCCCGCTCGCAAGCCTTTCTCAGTCAGAGATAGCCGATGAACAAGCACAAACGCAAGCGCGTCACGCTCGAATATCTCAATCGGTGTATCGACGGCGCCGCCGAGCACGCCAATAGAAACAGCGTTGAGATTTCAAAACTACAGGATCGAATCAAGGCGCTCGAAATTATCACGCCCGGACAAATTCATCAGAGCGGGCAACCGTGCGGATGCGATCCGGGCGCAAAACACGTATGCGAATGGCATTCGGCTCAAACGCCGCAAAGCATCATCGAACGAATCGACAGAATAGAGGCCAATCTCAACGGATTTATTAACATCGTCCGCGGCATACAGGCCGCCGAGCAAGCCAGAAGGGATGAGGAATGATTGACGAGGCCGTGATTGTGCATTTCGATATTTGCACAGAAGAGGAATTGAACGCGCGAATTCAGTTTCTTTACTTGCAAGATTTCACGGTCACGTTAAGAACAGACTTCCGCACGGATTACCCGATAGACGTTCGGATCGTCACGCTCACGGCACGTTACATGGGCAAAACAACGGGCATGGGCCGTTCCGATCACGTTGATCGCACACGGGCCGCGCTCAGTTCAATGCGCGAGCGGCACAAGCGCGAGCGCGAGGAAAGAGAGAGAGCATGAACGCCTCAGATCGCAAGGTCGCAATCGCGGCCATTGAATCATGGAAGCAACTACAATTCGCGGCCATCGGCGGGCGTTACAGGTCGGTTGATTTCTCTCATGCGCCCGCGGCCATTCGAGCGGCACGCAAGCAAATCAAACGCTTGCAATCCATCGTTGGCCGCTACTCCACGCGGCACACGAACGAGCACGGGCGCAAGGTCGCCAAGATCGAACGCGAGGCGCAATCGATGAAACTGCAATTCTCATTCGGCACAGACAAAGATCGCGCCGCAATCACTCGCAAAGTTACCCGCTAAACCAATCCCGCCAACAACCTCCGCCTCGATGTGCCGCCGCCGCGGCCTCGGGCGGAGC
>Ga0137436_1000387_pt1 | contig 13225 bp, 10 predicted proteins | sample EasRivERMGT119_2_FD_102328 | JGI IMG/M metagenome (GOLD analysis project Ga0137436, IMG submission 102328) | Soil microbial communities from meander-bound floodplain in the East River, Colorado, USA - East River MetaG ERMGT119_2 | ecosystem: Environmental > Terrestrial > Soil > Floodplain ...
ACGCGCTTCTTGTGACTCCACTCGTATACGAAGGTCACAGATTCCGGCGTTTGAATGATCTGAAACGGCCATCCGAGATACGTCATGCGCGGAATGCCCGGCAGATAGCACTTCACGTACGGATCGGCATTCTTCCAGGGATCCGGATTCCTGCTGTTCTCGTAGTTTTGTTTGCGCTTCTCGAGCGCCGACGGTTGGTACGGGATCTTGCCGTCCGCTGGATCGACGACGAACCCTCTGCCCGCAGGCACACCTGGCTTGGCGCCGTGATCTTCCAGGTCGAACTTCGCGAGGTTCCAGGCGCGCCACACCCCTTGGAGATCGGGCTGGCCCCCGGCGGTGCGCGGCGGCGTGTACGCCTGACCGCCTGTCGGGGCCTGTGCGGTGAGAGCTGGCGACACGGAATATGCAATTGCCGCAACGGCAACCGCGATCAGCCACGTCACGAAGCGATCTCGCATGGGCCCCCTACAGCTTGTCGTAGACAGCCTGAGACTTCTCGGTGGTCGACTCTCCGCTCTGAGTCCGAGTCTTCTGGATCGTCAGGACGTTTCCGGTCAGGCTCCAGACTTCCTTGAATTCAACGACGATGTCTCCAGCCGGCGAGGAGAAGGAGCGGCGCGAGTTGATCAACAGATTTCCTCCGTCTAACTTCGCTTCGCCTGTTTCGGAGATCCCCTCGGGCGTCTGGACGGTGACCTTGCTGCCATCGAGCTTGTAAACCGCGGACACGGGTTGTTGCCGTACGCTCGTACTCTCAACGGAGATGTCGGTCGGCGTCTGCTTGACGGCGATCTGGCTCGGAAATGGAATGTTCGGCGTGTTGCCGGCGACGTTCGGGCCGCTCTTGCCCACGTTCAATCTCCACGTGCCGGAAAAGTCCGGTCGTGCCTGCGCGAGCGCCACTGTCTGGCCGCCCAGTGCCAGGGCGACGGTCAGGACGATCATCAATCGCTTCATGGATCGGACTCCCGACCTTACGGGGTCTTTTCGTCCGTCAGGAACTCCTTCTTCGCCTCGACCAGGGTCAAGCTGCTGGCGTTGACGGTTGGTGTTCCGTCCTTGGCAAGAAAGCCCTTGATGATGATTTCCGCTCCGACAAAGTCCTCTTTCCTCAAGCCGGCTTTGAGCAGCGCGGTCGGACCGGCGCTCTCGACCTCCCAGGTGACTGCTTTTCCGTCCGCGTTCTTGACGTCGACGTAGATGTGCGCGTGTGGATTCTGCCACCCAATCTTGGTGACGGTGCCTCTCAACGTGATCGGCTTGTTGCCGTCGTACGTCGCCGAAAACGAGTGGTGGGCCTGCACCGACGCGGTTGCGGCCAGCAGTATGCCGAGAGAGACGGCCGCGAAAGACAAATTGATGCGCATTTGGCCTCCTATATCGGGAGATTCAAATTTGGCGTCAGAATAAGGCGGATGCTACCACGCGTCCTCGGTGGCCGCCATGTTCCTGCCGAGATCCCGCCGATAGAGGAAGCGGACAGCATGTTATGACCTAGGGCCTCGGCGTCCCCGGGGTCGGTTGGGCGAACATTGCCGCGTCGACCGGAACGTTTGCCTGAATCGCGCTCAGCTTGATGGTCATCTGCATGTACGTCTGGCTCGCCGTCCAGGTGAAGGGCATCTTGACGCCAGCGACATCGCGATAGTCGTCGTAGTTAATCTCTGTGGGAACGGGACCGACCGGCGTTTCGTTCCAGCGCACCCACCGGACCAGCAGGCCGGACTGGTTGTCGAAATACAGATTTACAGGAAGCAGCCCGGCGTTCGTTCCTTGAACAATCCGGACGGGGCGATCGTCGATCGCGGTGCGGCCAACCTTCCATCGGCTGAATGCCTGTTTGATCCCTGCTGGAAACGCCACGATCGCCTCCAGCCTGTAGCGGTCCAGATTCCCGCTGGTCAGCGTCTCGATCGGCGCCGGGCCGTCTGGCCCCGCCCACCAACCGTTGCGGCCGTCGAACACGCGGCGACTGTCTCCCTCGGCCATGTGGATGATCCACGTCCGCTGATTTGGAGCCTTGGCGTAGATATCGACCGGCACTTCCTTGAAGGCCGTGTCGAATCCCGAGTACGTCCCCTTGGCGGTGAAGCTCGAAAGCCTGGCGAGCTGCGCCGTCCCGCCGAGTGCCTGGAGATACCTGTCGAGGATCTGATCGGTGGATGTCCCGGTGTCGGGAGGAAAATTGATCACATTTGGATCGTCATCCGGAGCACCGTACTGGAGAGAGAGACGCGGCGCAGTTACCGGGCTGTTGCTGCCCCTGTGGCACGTGAAGCAGGTCACCAGCGGCCGGCCGCCGAAGTTCGTCTCGTTGATGCTCTTCATCATGGCAATCATCTGGCGCGCCCGCCTGATCCTCGGGGTTGGTTCGGCAAACGCTTCGTGCCTGAAGACAGCCTCCTTCAAATGACAAAAAGTACAGTCCTCACCCATAGAGGAGGCAAACATCCCCATGACGTCAAAGAAAGTGTCGACGGGGATCCCTTTAAGAACCTCGATGTTCCTGAACAGGTTTTCTGACATCAGAGGAGCCTGTGCTGGCCCGGCTTGGCGTGCTGACACACGTGCGGTCATGACGCCGAGCAGGCACACAATTGCCGCTCCCGTGGCCCAGACAATCGGGTGCCTCCGTCCGAACATCATGTTGCCCGCCTCCTTGTTTGAGCGCAAAGGGTTATGGCGCCTTCAGCTCCAGCCCACGTCATGGCACGCGGATTCGATCCCACACCACGTGAGTGCTGTCCCCGCTCGCTGGAAAATTCGTCCAGACCAGCGTGTTGCCATCAGGAGAGACGCGATACAGGGTCCGCTCGTCAACCGCGCCTTTGACCCATCGCTCGCGGAAGATCGTGTTGCGATCGACGAGCCACAGACCGGCGGTCTCGCCCCTGCCATTCGGACCCTGGGGATTCTCGTAGATGCCCTTGCCATCGAGCTTGGCCCAGTAGCTCCGCGCCTCGGGCGTGAACACGGTCATGTAGTTGTTGACCGCCGGAGGATAAGAATTGAAGACGGAGTGTCTGATGCCGCCGTTCTCGGCCGCGTAGATCGTCGTGGCCGTCGGCTTGAAGCGCCCTGCCGCTTTCATGGACGGATCAGACTTCTCGAAATTCATCCGCCACGCGCCGATGATCGGCAGTGTCGATGGATCCATCTTGTCGGCAGTGACCTTGTAACTGCCGAAGAATCCGATTTTCGGCGCTTCGGTCTGCCCGAGGACGGGCGGCCCATACGAGAGGATCGACGCGACGATCATCGAGACGAGCGCGAGGGAAGGGGCTGTTCGGCGCATGAAACCCTCCGGAATTACGTTGTCGCGACACGAGATCGGCATGCTACGCCCGTGCACGTCGTCGCGCAAGATTCGAGGAGGTTGTGACCGATGGTCCCTGCTCGCGTCTACGTCGGTTCGTTCACGGACTGGCAGCGCAACGCAACCCAATCGTGAAGTGATTCGGAGGAACAAATCTGGTGCAGCACGACCCCTGCCGCGCCACGTATGAGCCCGGCTAGCGTCCCGGCCTGCTCAGCATGAGCTCGAGCGTGCGCTCGTTGCTCTCGAAACACGCCTCTTCGTAGAGCTCGGTCCCGTAATCCTTGTTGCGCACGAACGTCAGCTTCATCGTCCAGGGTCTCGTGTACACCTTTGGATCAGTGATGACGGAGGTGTACTCGATCGTATCGGCGTTGATGGGGACGAAGCGTTCCGCCACGCGCATGGCATCGCTGTGGAACGAGCCGACGACGTCGAACCACGGCTGATCGTTGTTGTTCGTGACGTCCACGACCAGCGTGTTGCCGTCCCAGCGCGCGCGTGAATCGCCCATCCACAGCTTGATGGGCTCCGGAATATGCGGACCGCCATTGAGAGGGATCGCTCGATACGTGTGGTGCGCCATGTTGAAGACGACGACGTAGCCGGTCGGCTGGAAGATCTCGAATTCGCGATTATTGAGGTGGCGCGGTACGCCCTGCATGAAGCACCGCGCATTCGGATCGAGAAACTGCGGCGTCGGATCGGCGTGGTGTTCGAGCACCAGCTTCACTTTCTCCGCCGCCCACGGTTGATAGGGGATCTTTCCGTCCGGCGGATCGATGATGAGACTTTTGCCGCGCTGCGCCGGGTCATCCCTGAAGTTCTGATAGCGCGCCTGAAACCCCAGGTCCTGGATGTTGTAGAACGTGCCGATGGGGTTCCAGATGCCCTGGATGTCCGGCTGGCCGTCGGACGTCCGCGCCGGCGCGTACCCGCCAGCTGGCGCTGGTGCCGCCGGGCGCTGAGCGCCCTGGTCGGCGGCGCCAATCGCGCGCGGGCCCTGCGCCAGCACCACCATGACAGCGAGCACGATCGACGAGCGCAGGTAATTCTTCATTGCGGGGGCTTGAGCCATGTGTGTTCTAAGCCAAACGCGTAGCATTCGTTTTCCAGGATCCGCATGCCCTTATCCAGACGGCGATAGAGCGGCATGCTCATCTTCCAGGGTCTGGTAAACACCTTCGGGTCTTCGATCGTCGCTTCGTAATTGATCTGATTGGCGCTGATCGGCGTGTAGCGCTCGATCACGTGAAGGTCCGCGCTGTGAAAGTTGCCGCTTCGGTCGAACCAGGTCTGGTCGGTGAAGTTCGCGACGTCGACAACCAGCGTGTCGCCCTCCCAGCGGCCGCGTGAGTCACCCATGAACCACTCGACGCCGTCGGGATGCGACTCCTTCATGAAGATGCGGCGGACGGCATGGACGTACTCATAGGTGATCGCGATGTGCCCCGGCGTCTGAAAAATCTGGAACGGATAGGGCATGTAGGTGATCCGAGGCACTCCCGGGAGATAACACTTCGACTCCGGATCCGCGGTGGCGCGGTTGGCGAAGTTTTCTTTCTGCTTGGCCGCGGCCGACGGCTGGTACGGGATCTCGTTGCCCTCGACCACTCCCAGGCCGGCCGGCACGTCTTTTTCGGCGGCGTGCGCCAGGATGTTCCAGTTGGCGGTATTCACGGCCTGCCAGATTCCTGACAAGTCGGGTTTGCCATCTGCCGTGCGCGGCAGCGCCTGGCCTGCCGCGGGCTTCGCGAACGCCGCGATGGCCACCGTCGCAACGACAATTCCGATCAGCCGGGTCGTCATACAAGCGCCCTGACGTTGGCCGGTGTTATCGAGCGGGAGTGCTCTGTGGGGGATCAGACGCCCCCAGGAAAAAGCTCCGGCCGTCTCCGAATTTCACGTTCGTGCCGTTGGCCGTCGGCGATCCATTCTTGGCGCGGTACCCTTCGACGATAACCTCGCTGCCGATCGGGAAGTCCGTCTTTCGCAGACCGCGCCGCACGAGCGCATTCGGAGCGCCCGCCTCGATAGCCCAGTTGACCACCTTGCCGTCCGGCCCGGTGACGTCGATGTGCAGCCATCCGTGAGGATTGAGCCACTCCATCTGGGTCAGCTTGCCCTTCAACGTCACCGGCTGATTCTGGTCGAATTCAGCCGCGAAGGAATGATGCGCGGCAGTGGGAACGGCCCAGAGTAACGCGATGCCTGCGAGCGTTAGCAGCTTCCTCATCGCCCACCTCCATGCTGGTGCGCCGACACGTTACCACAGGAACAGGCGGGTCCGCGTCACCTCGATTACGGACGGCTGAAGCGCCGCGCCTGTGCCGTGATCTTGGAGCGGCCGAGCGGCATCCGCGTGTAGTTCGTCTCCTTGTTGCGCGCGGACACGTCGACGCCGACGATGGCCGCGCAGGACTGGGTCGTGATTTATTTCTGAACCCCCCGACCGGTCAGCTCGAGGAACCTCTGGTTCTCGTGGCAGATGAATTCGGTCATTTCCCACCCGTCCGCCACGATCTGCTGCTCGATCCTTACGGTGAAAGGCTTCGTGTAAGCCTTCGGATCGTCGATCGTGACGTCGATCTCCAGGTTTCCGAAGCTCGGGCGCCGGAACCGCTCGGTCAGCCGCAAGGCGTTGGTAAACGGACTGCCCATCTGATCTAACCATGCGTCGCTCGGGTTGCCGCCCTCAACGCCGCGGAAGTTATTCGACTCCACGACGAACGTGTCGCCCTCCCAATGCCCGATGGAATACCCGAGCCAATACGGCTGCGGCTCGCCCAGAGGCGGCAGAGGCCGGCCGTCGGTATAAATCGTACGCAGGCCGTAGTTCGACTCGTAGACGATGAGCGTCCTGCCCGGCATTTGATAGATCTGCCGCGGCTGCGGGTCCAGATGGTATTGAAGCGGACCTTGCGGGAGGCAGAGCGCATCCGGGTTGTCGTACCGCTGGTTCGCGACGCGCTTCTTGGAAAGCTCCGACGCCCACGGCTGGAACGGCAGTCCCTCTTTGATGTTCGCCGCGAGGTTGGCGAAGAGCGCCAGCGGCGGGCGTCCCGGCGGCGCGCTGCCCGGCGTCTCGCGACGCGGTGAGACCTCCCAGATGCCGGAGAGATCCGGTTTGCCGTCAGCGGTTCGCGGCGTGGGCGCGAGGAGATTCACCTTGCCATCGGGGCCTTTCGGAACCCCCGGCGGCGGACGCCTCGGCCACTGCGCGGACAATGGTACTGATAGCGCAGCGATGATAACCGCCGCAGCGGTGAACCGTCGTTTCATGGCGCCTCCCTTAGGGCAGCCCTTGATCCTGATGGACGGACTGCACCTGAAGCGTCGCCATTTTGAGTCGGCCTCCGGGGAACGTCAAGCGCACAAAAACCTTGGGATGTGTTCGCTCTCGAGCTCGCCAGCGTTGTCTCCATTACAAGCGTTGCGACCAGTGCCAACTCGAACCCTCAACCTGACCAACTTCGCGGCCGTCCCTTTTGGGGATTTCGTTCGCCGGAAGATGGAAACGGCATTTGCCGCCCTCATCGGTTCCAACGAGCTACGCATTGATTTCACAGGATCGACGAGAGACAGCCCGTATCAGTTGTCCTTCCAGACGGGCTATGCGTGGACGCCAGTCAATCGTGACCGCAACTGGTACCGTCCCGGGATTGCTGGAGTCACGGGGCAGGTGAATATCGAGGCGCTGCGACGTCGCAATTTCTGTCGCGATGTTGGCGACCAACAGACCTGCGAGCCGGTCGTGCGAGGAGAGCTTGCTCACGAACTCGGTCAGTCGATTGCTTACACGGCGAATCATGAGGCTGGCCACCTCTTCGGACTCGTGAGCGGTGGCCCTGATGGCTCAGGCCATTCGTCTGATCCTCGAAATTACATGTTCGTCAACTCGTTACACGCCGAATATGCGCCATATCTGCTGGACCATCGCCGGACTACAAAGTACCGGATCCGGCAAGGTGACAACCTGTCCAGGATCGCGCAACGAATTGGATTCTGTCCCCCCTTAGCAACGTGGACGACCCTGTACGACTTCAAGGGGCAAGACGGTCGCCGCAACCGGGACCTGCTCCGTAGTCGCGATCCCAACTTGATCTACCCCGGCGAAGAAATCTGGATCCCGGACATCCCGGCCCGGTTGGCGTACATGAGGTCGCTCGAACTTTGCGATAAGCAATTCAACTCCCTTCAAATCGCCACCATGAGGTCATTCCTGGCCAGTGGCAGAACCGTGGTCGAGATAAATCCATGAGGACGGGTTGGTCCGCAATGATGTCTGTCGCGCGATTGGAGTCGGGGGCGCATCGGGTGGCGATCGCACATCGATACACACTGCTGTCGGCGCACGTGCGCATGGATACGCACCCACACTGCGTGCGCGTATGCAGCAGACGCCCATGCGGGACATCCTCATTCGGCGTCTTTCAGTTCGTCGCGCAACACCGGTAGCCGTCGCTTGTACCCCTCCGCGTCGCCGTAGTCGACGAACTCCCGATAGTGCGGATGTGGCGCCCGTACGCAGCGCTATCGGCACGATCATCGAGTAGATCATCGGCGCCGTGAGCACAGAAGCGAGGTTGCTCTCGCGCAGAAACCGCGGGATGCTCTGCTTCAGGCGCTGGTGAGCAAGTCGTACATCGCGCTCGAAGCGGATGCGGCCGTCGATGATGCGGTAGCGCCACTCGCCGCGTGCTCGGTTGAGCTCGGCTTCCACCTCGGGCGCGAGAGGTTGAAACAAATCGCTATGTTCTATTTCTCGCGAGCAGGTCCGGCTTAAGCCGCACAACTACCGATGAGATCGTGGTAGTGTCCGCCTTCGTCGGTCGTGTCCGCCTTCAGACGGACCTGTTCGGTCCTGGACCGGGAAAACGCCATCCCAAGTGGAGGTTATTCATGCGTGGATTGCGAATCGTCATATCTGTCCTGGTTGTTCTCGTGGGCTCCCCAGCGATTGTGTTCGCCCAGGCCTCGATCGCCGGACAAGTCAAGGACGCGTCCGGGGCAGTGCTGCCCGGCGTCACTGTTGAAGCCTCGAGCCCGGCGCTGATCGAGAAGGTGCGGTCGGTGGTGACCGGTGGTACCGGTCAGTACCGGATTGAGCTTTTGCCTCCGGGCACCTACAGCGTGGCGTTTGCGTTGCCAGGCTTCAGCACGGTGAAGCGCGACGGCATTCAGTTGACCGGGACCTTTACCGCCACCATCGACGCCGAGCTCCGTGTGGGTGCGCTCCAGGAAACCGTCACGGTTTCTGGTGAGACTCCGATTGTCGACGTGCAGAGCGCTGCGCGGCAGCGCGTCATCGACCGCGAGCTTATCGACAACCTTCCGGCCGGCCGGTCGCCGTTTGCGCAGATCGCGCTCATCCCAGGCGTCACCGTGGCCGCCGCCAATCAGGACGTCGGAGGCGCGACGCAGCTCTCCGGGGCGATCGCCATGCAGGTCCACGGCTCCACGGGCAACTCCCAATCGCTCATGGAAAACGGTCTGTCGACAGCCGCGCTGATTTCACCGGCCAATTCCCAAATCACCTTCAACATGGCCGCGTCGCAGGAGATCGCGGTCGACTATTCGGGCGCCGGTGCCGACACCGGCGGCGGTGGCGTGCGGGTGAACGTGATTCCGCGCGAGGGGGGCAACACGTTCAACGGTGTCCTGTTCATGAACGGGACCACCGAAGGGCTCGGGGGCAATAACTTCACGCAGCGGCTGAGGGATGCCGGGCTCCGCACGCCCAACAAGATCAACAAGATGTTCGACTTCAATCCCGGCTTTGGCGGGCCTCTCCGGCGGGACAAGGCGTGGTTCTATTTCTCCGCCCGGCGCGCCACCTCCTCCAAATGGATGGCCGACGAGTTCTATGACAAGAACGCCAACAATCCAAACGTCTGGACATACCAGCCCGACGTGAGCCGGGCGGTGTCCAACGATTCCAACGTCAACGACGGCCGTTTGCGCCTGACGGTGCAGGCCGCACCGAAAGTGAAGGTGGGCCTTCTTTATGTTCAGCAGACTGCGCGCAACTGGCCTTCAATTCTCGATGTGACAGGAGCCCCCGGCGGCACCCTCCTGGCGGCCGAGGCCGGACCGTACCACTATTTCCCTGTGGAGCGGCAGGTGACCGGGGACATTACCGTGCCTCTGACGAATCGGCTGCTGATTGATGGCGCCGCAAAGACCACGTTCGAGCGTGCGATTCGCGATCCGATTCGCGACGTGAACCCGGCGATGATCAGCGTGCTGGAGCAGTCAACCGGGCGGCAGTACCGAGCCCGCCAGTTCTTCATCAACCGTACGAGCCGCGTGTTCTTCTATCGGGCCGCCGTCTCGTACATCACCGGGGCCCACTCGTTCAAGTTCGGGGTGGGAGACATCTCTGGCAGCACCAACGAGCGCGACTGGGACATCAACCCGGTGAGCTACCGCTTCAACCTCGGCGTGCCCAACCAGATCACGATGCGCGCCTATCCGATCGACTTCGCGGTCGACGTCAATCACCAGTTCGGCGCCTTTGCCCAGGACCGGTGGACGATCGACCGGCTGACGCTCAACGGCGGACTGCGGTTGGACTGGTTCAAGAACAGCTTCCCGGCGCGGACAATCGGGCCCGCTCAGCTCGCGCCGACCCGGAACTTCTTGTACTCCGATACCGAGGGACTCAACCTCAAGGATCTGAGTCCGAAACTGAGCGCCGCCTATGACGTCAAGGGCGACGGGAAGACGGCGCTGAAGGTGAGCCTCAACCGCAACGTTGAGCCGTACACGGTGGGGGGTATCGCCGGCGCGAATAGCCCGGTTGTCAGGCTGGCGACTACGACCACGCGGTCGTGGACCGACAACGGCAACTACATTCCGGACTGCAGCCTGGTGGTCCTAACCGCCAACGGCGAGTGCGGCGCGGTGGCCAATACGTTGTTCGGGAGCGCGGGGGCCCAGGCAAACTTCGATCCGGACGTACTCCAGGGGTGGGGCAAACGGCTCTACAACTGGGAATTCTCGGCGGGCGTGCAGCGGCAAGTTCTGAGTGGCCTTTCCGTAGACGCCACCTACTTCCGCCGCTGGTACGGCAACTTCACCATCGTGGACAACCGCGCGGTCACGGCGGCCGACTTCACACAATTCAGCATCACGGTACCCGTGGACTCGCGTCTGCCAGATGGCGGCGGCAACGTGATCTCCGGGCTCTACGACGTCAACCCGTCCAAGTTCGGCCAGATCGACAACATCACGACCTTCTCCAAGAACTTTGGCAAGCAGGTGCAGATGTGGAACGGGGTGGCTCTGACGGTCAGCGCGCGAATGGCGCACGGCATCATCGTCCAGGGCGGGCTCGACAGGGGCACAATTACGCAGGACGTCTGCGATATTCGCGCGAAGGTCCCGGAGTATACCGTCGCCGATCCGTACTCGACGCCGGTTGTCGCGGCCGGAACCAGCACCTCTACGCTCAATCTGGCCAGTCCGACGGCGTGGCATTGCCACACCGAGAGGCCCCAGACTCAGGTCAAGCTGCTCGGTTCCTATACCGTTCCGAAGATCGAACTGCAGGTTAGCTCGACCCTTCAGAGCATTCCGGGGCCGGAGATTGCCGCCTTCTTCACGGCAACCAATGCCATCGTCATGCCCTCGCTGGGCCGGCCTTTGTCCGGGGGTGCAGCAAACGTGTCGGTCAATCTGGTCGCGCCCGGGACGATGTATGGCGAGCGGCTCAACCAACTGGACATCCGTTTTGCCAGGCCGGTGCGCACTGGCCGCGCGAAGACCACCTTCCAATTGGATCTGTACAACGCACTGAACGTCGACGCGGTGACCGGGGTCAACACCGCCTACGCGACATGGCTCCGCCCGCAGGCTGTTATTCTGGGCCGCTTCGCGAAGCTCGGCGTGCAGTTCGATTTCTAGCGCTTTTCACATCGACGGGCCACGGAGTCACGGAGGCACGGCCTCCGTGTCTCCGAGTTGCCGTCCACGTCAGCGGGTCGATGCGGTGCGGGAGGCGAGAATCCGGTTCACTTCGGGATTGATTCCCTTATCCATCCAGCGATCCAGTTCCACCATCTGTGCCGGCGTCAGGATGCCCTGATCGCCCGTTACCAATTGAACGGCTTCAAGTCCGGACCCAGGTAATGACCGCCGTGGCCAGGTGTATGTCGGAAGTGGCCTGCATACCAGACCACGACGTCACGATCTTCGACGACCTCTCCGCTGACGAACTGATCGATTCTGGCCCGCGAGAGCGCCGGGTTTGTGGTGAATCCCTGGCCGTCGTCATGTTCGGCTGCACCTCGATACCGGACGACCCAGAAATCGCCGACGCCGTACGCGTCCTGCGCCCCATCCGCGACGCCGGGTACTATCGTGTACCCCTCCCCGGTGGTCAAATTGCGAACTCGCCAGTGACGGTTCCGTGCTGCGTCGCGCGGTCGGCGAATCTCGTACCGCTTCGTATGCCAGTTCGCATTGCCCACTATGGGCGGGTTGTTGTACTCCTCGACCACATTGTTGGCAGCCGTGCGGATGTCGAAGTCAAAGCGCCAGTACACGTGGTGGTGGTGGTCCTTGCACGTGCAGGAGTTGTTCGCCGCGGCGAATCCGAACCGAGGCCGAATGGTCCCGTCGCTGTGAAACCGCCACGCGGTAATGTAGCGGTACCATCCCGCCGCCATCTCACTGACGAGCACCACTTCCTGGCCCTCGACGTAAATGGCGACACCACGGAAATTGCCCGTATCAGTGTTCGACTCGATGATGGTCTGTGCCGGGACGCTGCACAGTCGATAGCCAGGGATCACGTCGGCCCCGTTGGCCTGAAAGCACGTTTCTTCGTTCTGCCAGTCACGATAGGTGGGCCCGCATCCCGCGCCAATGCCGTCACTGGAGTACTCGATGTTGAGGATCGGAACGTGGGCGCGATACAAGATGTGCTTGCCGCGGTAGCGAACGCCCCTCAGTTCGATTCCTGAACCGTTCGTCCCGGACGAGGCTGTGGGTCTGATCGCTTCAAACTGCCACAACGTATTCCCACCTTGGGTGACCCTCACCGAGACGCGGCCGGAATTGCCCGTTGAGGCGCACGTGCTCGACGGTGGTGGCCCGCATTCGTCCGTTGAATCGTGCGCGCGCCCTTCGAATTCGTGCAGCACTTCACGACGGATCATGTTGACGGCAACGAGCTGATGGCGTTTTCTCTCGCCTCGCGCGGGTACCAGACCGACGACGAGTGTCCGCTCGATACGCCCGTCAGGGGTCTCCACAGGCGCCAGCGGCGGCATAGGACGGTAGGCGAGGAGCTCCCCGCTGCGAACGGCGGCACCGAGTTCCGACTGATTCGTGAGGATGTCCACGGCGGCGTCGAACTCTTCGCGCGTCGGAATCGGCTGGATCCCAGCTTCCGTGACGGTCGCGCGCTCCGGCTGATCGAGTCTGCCGCACAGACACAGTGTGCGATTGTTCGTGTAGTCATACACAGCGGCCGCAAATCGCGATGCGGCAGCCTGTTCCTGCTCCTTGTCATCGTTCTCGATGACCTGCAACGAAAGGAGCCGCGTCTGCGCCCCTTCAAGATGCTGGCGCATCCACCCTTCATTGAGCAGCCGATGAATGCCGGCGACTTGTGCTCCAGTAGGCCCGCTCGGAACGACATCGACGGTCACGTCGCCTGCCGCCAGCGATGGTCGACCAAAGCGCTCCACGATGTCGGCGCGGTTGGCACTGGACACAGCTGTGTGGTCCGTGTGCGGATGAGGATCATCACTGTTACAGCACATGACCGACTCCTTCGGGAAGGGCGGTCTCGATTCGCGGCGGCGATTGGTGGCCGCGGCGATCCAGTTTCGGATCGTGTCCCCGCCGACGAGCGCCCTGGTTCTGGTGGGTACAACGTTCTGTAGAGCAGAAACG
>Ga0137436_1000388_pt1 | contig 13194 bp, 10 predicted proteins | sample EasRivERMGT119_2_FD_102328 | JGI IMG/M metagenome (GOLD analysis project Ga0137436, IMG submission 102328) | Soil microbial communities from meander-bound floodplain in the East River, Colorado, USA - East River MetaG ERMGT119_2 | ecosystem: Environmental > Terrestrial > Soil > Floodplain ...
CCGAAACATCGAGCTTCGCAATACCGGCGCGCGCGGCTTCGGCCTGAAGCGCATCGATCTCGCCCGCGCCGTAGGGAATGCCGCTCCTCGCGCGCTTTTCCTCCTCCCGCGACTCGGGCTCCCCCGGGATCAGGACCTCGTCGAAGCCGTCGGCCCTGGGGCAGGCGCGCACGCGCTCGATGAGCGTATCCATGCGCAAGCGGTAGTCCTTCTTCGATACGAACAGGTCCGGTCTCATCGCGAGGAAGAAGTGTCCCACGTTCTGCGGCCGGTCGAACACCTTGTACTGGTCGGCGACGTCGCCCGCGTACGCCGCGCCCGACAGTACGCCGCCGAAAATGTCCATGAGCATGGAAAGACCCGAACCCTTGTACGCGCCGATCGGCAGCACGACGCCCTTCAAGGCCTCGGCGGGGTCGGTGGTCGGCCGGCCCTGCGCGTCCAGCGCGTAACCGAGCGGAATCTTTTCGCCGCGCTTCCCGGCGAGCCGGATCTTGCCGCGCGCGGCGACCGCGGGCGACATGTCGAGAAGGAACGGGCCGAGCTTTCCGCCCGGTGCCCCCGCCGCAAGCGGGCTCGTGCCGAGCAGGGCCTCGCGCCCGCCCCAGGGAGGCATGGCGCGCGAGGCGTTGGTGAAAACGAGCGCAACGAAACCCGCGTCCAGGGCCTGCAGCACGTAAGACGCCGCCATGCCGAAGTGGGTGCTTCTCCTTGCAGAAACGATCCCGATACCGGATTTGCGCGCCAATGCGATCGCCTCGGCCATGGCGCGCGTGCCGATCACGAACCCGAAGCCGTTCTGGCCGTCGAGCGCCGCCGCCGCGGGCGCCACCCGTTTCGGGAAAAGCTTCGGCTTGGGATTGATGAGGCCGCGGCGCACGCGCTCGAGATATCCCGGGAGGCGCACCAGGCCGTGAGTGTCCACGCCGCGCAGGTCGGCGCGCACCAGGCACGCGGCGACGGTCGCGGCGTCCTTTTTCGGCACCCCATGCGCGGCGAGCAGCGCCCTCGCAAAGGCGTCGGCTTCGTCGTGCTCGACGAATACGCGTTCGTTCATCGCAGCGCGATCTCGTGCACCTGCTTCGCGCGCGCGGTGGACTCGGCCAGCAGGAAGGCAAGATCGGTGCCGGTCGATACGTAGCGCGCGCCCATTTTCACGAACTCGACGGCGAGCTTGGGGCGCGTGGCAAGACCCCCCACGCCGACGTGCTTGCCGTGCTTGTGGCAGGCGGCGATCGTGCGCGCATAGGCTTCGCGCACGCGCTCGTGCTCGTATTGTCCCGGCAGGCCCATGTCGGCGAGGAGGTCGTTGGTGCCCATCAGCACCATGTCCACGCCTTCGACGGCGGCGATCTCGTCCGCTCTTTCGATAGCGTCGGCGGTCTCGAACTGCACGACAACCATCGTGGCTTCGTTCATCGCAGCGTTCGCCTCGGCGGCCGGAAACGATCGGTAGTGCAGGTGCGGCAGTCCGCCTCCCATGGAGCGCTCGCCGAAGGGGGGATATTTCGCCGAGGCGACGACTTCGCGCGCCTCCTCCGCCGAGCGGATGTGCGGCGCGATCACGCCGAGCGCGCCGCCGTCGAGCGCCCGCGAGACGTGCTCGGGCCGGGTGCTCGGCACCCGCACGAAGGGGGCGATGCCGATCTCGAACGCCGCGATGCAGATCTGGCTCGTCGTTTCCAGCGACAGGCTCGAATGCTCGACGTCCACGTAGATCGAATCGAAGCCGGCGGTCTTCGCGATTCGCGCGATCTCGATCGAGCGCACCAGACGCACGGTCATCGAAGAGACGATCTCGCCGCGCGCGAGCTTCTCTTTCACGTTGTTGCGCACGATTTCCCGCGGCGACGCGGACATGTGATTTCCTCCTGACTGCCTGCTATTGTAAATCCCCAGGGCCGTTCCGATACGACCCGGTTGCGGCTCAGTAGTCATGCGCGCAGGCGTGACGTAGAATCGCCTTCGCCTACCCGATCATTCTGGGTCTGCAGCGCGGCAAGTTGTGAAGGCGGCGAGATGAGCGAGCTCCCTACGCAGTTGCGGCAAGTCCGGGATTTCCTTTTCAAACAGGCCCTGGCGCTTCCCCCTGAGCGCAGCTTTCTTCACCAACCCGGACTCATACAAGACCAGACGATCTTCCGGCTCGAGGACCTGCGCAAGCATCTCAACAGCCCCTTTCTCAACCTGGACTACCTGCAGATCGTCGATCGCGGCCAAACAGTCGATTTGCGTCCTGCGCGCTGCTTCAAAGTCGTGCAGCGCCGCCAGATCGAATTCGTCAACCTTCGCGCGATACAACAGCATCTTGTGGACGGCGCTGCATGCCTGCTGGAGGGTATCGACATTCTCGAGCCGCAAGTGAACCTACTGGCGGCCACTCTCGACCGGGCACACTCGTGCACTTTCAGCAACGCGGTCGTGTTCTTTTCCCAGCGGGGCAACGAGGCATATCGCGGCCATCTCGATACGGACGATGTCCTCGCGATTCATCTCGCCGGAGCCAAGAAGTGGCGAATTTATCGGCGCCAGGCGCCCCGGCGGATCAACATCGTCGAGTTGCCGGAGCCGGAGCTGGGGCCGCTCGAGGCCGAGGTGGTGATGCGGACTGGTGACGCGCTGTTCCTGCGCAGCGGCACTCCGCATCGGTGCGAAACCGTCGATGATTACTCCTTGCATCTTTCCTTCGACCTGTGCGACCGGACCGTGAATATCGAGACCGCGCTTGACTTGCTGCTCAAGAGCTATGATCGCGATTGCCTGCAGCCGCACACCACTACCGGCGAGAGAGTGAAGAAGATCTCGGCCTTGAGCCAGACCGAAGACTTCAAGCGCGAAATCGACACCGCACAGAGCGTGCACAAATCCAAGTGCGAGGAGTTCCGGCGCTTGCTCGACGGCAATCGCATCGGTTTTTTTGACCGTCTTATCGCCGCTGAAGCCAAAGCATAGCTGCGCGCTTCGGGAAACTTGAAAGGAGTTGGCCGGCACGGGGGAGGGCGATCCGCCGAGGCCGGCCCTCAGGCGCTCACCCAGCCGACGGCCTCGCACCATGTCGTCGCGTAGAACGCGTCCGGGCGCTGCGCCCGCTCACGCGGGTCGCTGCCGCGATGGCCAAGGCCGCGACCATGGCAGCGCGGGGCCTCGTTCGCCGGGCTTGAGATAGCCGCTTACCTGAAATTTCGATGCGCTACGATATCCTGATCCGCGGCGGCACGGTCTTCGACGGCAGCGGCCGACCAGGCGAGCGCGCCGATGTCGCGCTCCGCGGCGGCCTGATTGCGGCCGTCGCGCCCGCGCTTTCCGGCGATGCATCGCGCGCGATCGACGCCGAAGGCCTTGCCGTCGCGCCGGGCTTCATCGACATCAAGACCCACTCGGATTTCACTCTGCCGATCAATCCGCGCGCCGAGAGCAAGGTTCGCCAGGGCGTCACTACCGAAATCATCGGTCACTGCGGATTTTCGGTGGCGCCTTGTCTTCCGGGGAAGGTGCAGCTGCTCAAGGACTACCTGAGCCCGAGCGCGCCGTGGCTGCCGTTCCGCGAGCTGAGCTTTCCGGAGTATCTCGAGACTTTTCCGGCCGTCTCGGTCAACGCGGGGATGCTGGTCGGACACAACACGCTGCGGCTCATGGTGATGGGGATGGGAGATCGCGCGCCCGCCGCGGCGGAGCTCGATCGCATGAGCGCGCTGCTCGAGGAGGGCCTGCGCGCGGGCGCCTTGGGCATGTCGAGCGGGCTCTTCACGGCGCCCGGCTCCTACGCGGAGCGCGACGAGATGCTTGCGCTCGGCCGCGTGCTCGCGCGCCACAAGGCGCTCTACTTCACGCATCTGCGCGACGAGTCGAACGGCGTGCTCGAGGCGCTCGGGGAAGCGATCGAGGTGGGCGAGACCTGCGGCATCCACGTGCAGGTCGTGCACTTCAAGTGCTCGGGCACGGACAACTGGGGCAAGGTGTCGAAGGCGCTCGCGATGCTGGAGGCTGCGCGCGCCCGGGGGGTGGAGATCGACTGCGACGCCTATCCGTATACAGCGGGAAGCAATCCCCTGAAAAACATCCTGCCGCAGTGGGTGCAGGCGGGCGGGGTGGAAGCGATGCTCGAGCGCCTGAAACTGCCCGAGACGCGCAGGCGCATCCGCGAGGACGTCGCAGCGCACGGCCTGAACAACTGGGGGCGCATCCAATCCTGGGACGCGGTGCGAATCTCGATCACGCCCAATCTTCCGCGGTTCGCCGGCCGCACGATTGCGCAACTGGCCGACGAGCGGAGACAGGACCCGGTCGATGCGCTCTGCGATTATCTGATCGAAGACCAGGGCGCGACCCGGGTGCTCGTCACCTCGATCTCCGAGGACGACGTGCGCGAGCTGATCCGCTCGCCCAAGGCGCTCGTAGGCTCCGACGGCAACTGTGTCGCGACCGAGGGCGTCACCAGCCAGGGCATGCCCCACCCGCGCTTCTACGGGACATTCCCGCGCGTGCTCGGGCGCTACGCGCACGATGAAAAAATCATTCCGCTCGAACTCGCGATCCACAAGATGACGGGCGCCACTGCGAAGGCTCTCAAGCTCGCCAACCGCGGGGCGCTGCGCGAAGGCCTGCGCGCCGACATCACGATCTTCGATCCGGCCGATTTTCTGGACCGGGCGACCTACGAAAAACCGCACCAGTACCCGACCGGCAAGCGAACCACCGTGATCGTGAACGGCGAGGTCGTCGTCGATTCCGCAACGCACACCGGCGCGATGCCGGGAAAGGTGCTGCGGCGAAAGCCGGACGGCGCGGTTTCCTGACGCCTGACTTGCCGCGCCCGTCGTCTGCATCCGCGCAGGCCGGCCAGGCCCCCGCGCGAATCGGTCAGCTCAGCAGCTGCCGTACCTTGGCGCGCGCGTCCGCGAGCCCCTGCCTGAGCGCAGGGCCCAAATCCAGATCTTCCTCGGTCAGCAACGTGTACTTCACGGAATTGCTCGGCAGGTCGCTCGAGAGCGCCGTCACCAGGTCGAGCAATACGTTGTAAGCGCCACGAGTTTTCGACGGATTGCCTGCCACCTCTGCGTTGTTGGCGGCGGCGAATGCCGAGCAGTCGATCAACTCGTTCTTCTCATTGAGGTACAGGGTGCCGTTGACGACCTGGCACCCTTCCGACCAGGTCTTGACGTCGAACTTCATCCCCTTGCCGCCCCAATGGATGTTGATGGAGGCGTTGGCCTCCAATCCGTTATTGAGATCCGCATCGTCGAGGCGCATGTCGCCTTTGGAGCGGACCACCAGGACCCCTTTGTCCAGGTGCTGCGGCCGAAGGGCGAGGTACTCCTTCTTGTGCCAGCCGAAGTGATAATCGTGCTGGCCTTGGACGAGGAACGGGACGCCCGACGCATTGCCGGAGGCGCCGGGTTCAGTCGATCCTTGAAACTTGAAGACGAGTCCCTTGATCAGCAGCACGAAGACATCGTCAAACTTGCCGCTCATTTCATTGCGACGTATGCCGACCAGGTGAATGTTCCCACCAGGGGTAAAGTCCCACCGCGCGACGCTTCGCGTGTCGGTCGCACCGCCGAAGGCGCCCGCCAGTTGCAGCATGCGATTCGGATCGGCGGTGTATTTTCCCTTGACCTTTTCCAGCAGCGAAAGCCAGTCCGTGTATTCCGCCTGCCCTAACGCGCCGGCCTGCCAGCGCGCGATCGTCGGTGCCCATTCGGTGGTAGTGCGATTGTCCATCCATCGCTTGAGATGCCGCTGCGAGGCGGGGCCGAAGCGACCGTCGGGAAGGCAGGAAAGCTTCTCGTATGAGCGCACATACTCCTGGAAGAGCCGCATCGCCGAGAGGGTGCGGTAGCCGCAGATGCCATCGACTTTTCCGCCGGGGAAGAAGCCGGAGGACTTGAGTCCCTGCTGAACGTCCGCCACCGTCATCGATTGCGCCGCGTCCGGCACGCAGGGCTTGAACCTGAGCTTGTCACTTCCTTCCAGGATCTCGGCGACGGGGACACGCGTGATTTCGAAGACTTGCTTCTCGTATGCTTTGCATGCCGCTTCGGGCACGTCGGCGTCGAAGGACCCAAGTTGAATCATTGCATTTGCTCCTTTGGGTCCATTGTAGGGTGATCTCCCCGGCGCAGGGCGACATGCCCCCGCTTAAGGCAATACGCTCTTGGTCGACCTCGAATACCCGGTTCCTTCGGCCCGGGCGCCTGGAGCCTCAAACGTTCCGCTTGGGCAAGGTCCGATCCGGCACGCGCCGGCCGAAGAAAAAGGCGAGCGCGCCGCCGCCGATCGCGAGCAGCAGCCCAAGCGGAAAGCGCTGGCGCCCGCGCGCCGTGTCGCGCAGCGTGCGCAGCACCAGCTGATCGCCCGCGACGAGCTCCGCGCGCCCGGCGATGAACTGCCGCAGCCGCTCCTCGCGCTCGGCGTCCATCGCGAGCGTGCCCCAGCGCACGTCCTGCTCCATGCGCCGCAGGCGGTCGAGGTCCGTCTGTCCGCGCGCGAGGCTGTCCTCGGTGTCGCGCAGCGTCTCGATCTCGTCATCGTCGAGGAACGCTTGCCGCACCTGCGGCGCAGCGCTCTCGACCGCGTCCAGCCACGGATGGTCCATCCCGGGCAAAGCGAGGAGCAGCGCGCCGGCGAGCGCAAGAAGGCCGCCGAGCGCCGCCGCCGCGGGCCGCAGCGCCGCAAGGCCTCCTGCGCGGATCGCGTTCGCCGCGCGCATCGCGCCGATTCCGGCCGCCGCGAGCGCGATTGCCGCGCCGAAGGCGCTCACCAGCGTCGCACCGGTCGGGAAATCCCAGGCCCACGACGCCCACAGCCCCGCGGCGCTGACCGCCGCGCCCAGGGCCCAGCCGAGCGCAAGCCGCGCGCGCACCGAGCGTACGAAAAGCGAGGCGATCGCGGCGGGGACGACGAGATAGGCAAACACCAGGAGCACACCCGCCACGCGCACCGACGAGGTCACGACGAGCGCGAAGCTCGCGTAGAAAAAAATATCCCAGAAAACGAGCACGCGCCCGGCGCGCGCCGCGCCTTCGGGGTCGAGCGAGACTTCGAGCAGGGGCCGTCGCAGCGCCCAGTGCGCGACGCCGATCGCCGCGTACAGCACCGCGAGCGCGGCGACATCGCGTGCCGACACGGTAAGAATCGAGCCGACGAGGAGTTGCTTGATGTGCTCGCCGCCCTGGGGAGCGCGGTCGAGGACGATCACCGCGAGCGCCGCGGACACCGCGTACACGATCCCGATCACCGCTTCCTGCGGGACGGCGCCGCCGCGCGTGCGCGTGAGGGCGAAGAGCACCGCGCCGCCCACCGCGAAGGCGAGCGCGTAGCCGTACGCGCCTTCGCCCTGCAGGGAATGCCCGGCGAGGAGCGCCACCGTGAGCCCGAGCGCCGCCACCTGCGCGAGCGCGAGATCGACGAAAATCACGCCGCGGGCGAGCACGTGAAGCCCGAGGTGCACGTGCATGAGCGTGAGCACGAGACAGGCGAGAAAGGGAAGCGTGAGCAGCTCGATCATCGTCGGAGTCTCACTGCGGCGCGAGCGCAGCCGCAAGACGCTTCACGTTCAGGTCGAAGAGCGCCAGATAGTCGCCCGCCGCCGGATCGGCGCCGACCGACGGGACGAGGACGGCCACGCGCGCGCCGGTTCGCCCGGCCACCTGGCGCACGAGCGAGGCATCGGAGTAAGGCTCGGCGATGATGAGGCGCACGCCCGAGGCCTTCATACGTTGCGCGAGCCCGGCGAGCGTCGCCGGGGTGGGCGGCACGCCGGGCGTGGGCTCGATGGCGGCGACGATCGAAAGGCCGAAGCGCTCCGCAAAATAGGGCCAGCTCTCGTGCACGACGACCGCGCGCTCGCCGCGATAGGGCGCGAGCGCGCGCTTCCAGCGCGCAAGACCCGCGTCCAGCCGGGCGAGGAAGCGGTCGCGATTGGCGGCGAACACGGTGCGCTCCTCCGGCCGCAGGCGCGCGAGGCGATCGAGGATCGCCGCGGTGATCGCGCGCGCGTTTTCCGGATCGAGCCAGTAGTGCGGATTGCCGAAGGCGTGCACGTGAGCGCGGCGGTCCGTACGCAGCCGCGGCGTCTCGGACTGCAGGAGCGCGATGGTCTTGGAGGCGTCGAGATCGCCTGCGCCGCCCGGCGCGAGGCGCGCCTCGCCCGCCGTGGCGACGGCACGCGCAAGCCAGGGCTCGTGATCCAGGCCGATGCGCACGAGGAGCGCGGAGCGCTTGAGCCGCGCGATCTGGCTGGGCTTGATCTCGATCGCGTGCGGGTCGTGCGTCGCGCCGGCGAGGCTCTCGACTTTGACGCGATCGCCGCCGACTTCCTCGACAAGAGCCTTCAAGTCCGTCGTCGTGGCCGCGACCTGCAGGACCGCGGGGCGCTCCGGCGCGCCCCACAAAGGGCCCGCCAGAGCCGCGGAGAGCGCGAGCGGCGCAAGAAACCGGCGCACCGCCCCGCCCTTCGACCTACTTCTTCGTGAACACCGACTTCGGGATCATGCAGTGCACGCCCTTGCGCACGTCCACCACCTGCGAGACGCGGCAATCGCCCACCATCGACACGAGCGAGTAGGCCTCGTAGCGCGTGAGCTGCACGTTTTTCTGGGCTGCGAGGAAATCCACCGCCTCGCGCACTGCGTTCACCATCGCCTTGTTGAGGTCTTCGTCGAACCCGACCGAGATCCAGTGGGTCTTGGTCTCGATGCGCGGCCACTCGATCTTCATGTCCTTGCGCACGATCGGCTGGATCATGATTTCCTTGTAGGAGCACTCGAGCGCGGTGAGGTTGACCTCGCCGTTGCCCTGGCGGCAATGCGAGTCGCCGGTCCAGATGAGGCCGCCTTTCAGAAACACCGGGAAGAAGACGGTCGAGCCTGCCTGCAGCTCGTTGATGTCCATGTTCGAGCCGTTCTTCCACGGGCGCAGCGTTGACACCGGCGCCATCGGGTTGTCCTTCACGCCGCCCTTGCGCGGCGAGGGGTCGTTGGGGTCGATGCCGACGGCGAATGTGCCCGGGAAGGGTTTCAGGTCGATGGTGATCCCCGGCTTGAACTCTGCGGTGCGTGTTTTCATATTCAGCGGCATAAAGCGCACGAAGCCGTCGGGCATCTCGGAGGCGAGCGCGCCTATGGTCGGGAATTCCTTGCCCGGAAGATTGAAGTTCACGGCGAAGGGCTTTGGGACGATCTTGAGGATGCGCACCTCCAGCACGTCGCCGGGCTCGGCGCCGTCGACGTAGATGGGCCCGGTCATCGAATGCGGCCCGCCGCCGGGATTGGCCTTGCGCAGCGCGATGATCTCGTCCATCGTGATCCCGGGCTTCACCTTGTCGTGCGCGTGCATCATGGTCTCGATCGAGACGGTGTCGCCGGAATCGATCCTGAGCTTGGGCGGTTCGTTCGGATCGAGCCAGCCCCACTGCACCGTCTCGAGGGTCGCGGCGAGCATGTGGTGCTTGCCGCCTTTCTGCTGCGCTGAAACCGTGCTGCCGGCCGCGAGCGCGAACGCGGCGATGAACATTGCATGCAGTGTGGAACGACGGTGCGGCATGGGGATCCTCCCTGTCTGTGATTGATTTCGTATCCTCGGCCTGGCGCAGGGGAACGTCAAGCCCTGCGCCGCCAGTGCCTACTCCGGCTCGATCTTCAGTTCCCGCACCGTCTTGCTCCAGAACGCGCGCTCGCCCTTCAGGAACGCGTCGATTTCCTCGGGCGTGCCGGTGCCCTCGGTATAGATGCCGAGCGCCCGGAGCCGCTGCTCCATCTCTCCGTCCAGAAGGACGCGGTTGAATTCCAGGTTCATGCGCTGGATCGGCGCACGCGGAGTTCCGGTCGGCGCGACCACCACGAACCAGCCGTTGAATTCGAATCCCGGCAAGGTCTCGGAAAAAGTCGGCACGCCCGGCAGCTCCGGAAGGCGGCGGGGCGAGCTCACCGCCAGCGCGCGTAGCTGCCCGCGCTGCACGACCGCGGCGATTGCCGGAATCCCCTGGATGGTGAGCTGGGTGCGTCCGGCGACGGTGTCCGCCACGCCCTGCGCGCCTTTATAGGGCACGTGCAGCAGGCTGATGCCGGTGCGGGTCTTGAGCATTTCGCCGAGCATTCCGGGGAGCGTTCTCTGTCCGGGGCTCGCAAAGGCGAGCTTGTCGGGGTGGGCTTTTGCGAGCGCGATGAGCTCCGCGAGCGAACGGACGTTCAGCTCCGGGCTCGCGATGAGCGCGAGCGGGGAGAAGCCGACCATCGCGACGCTCGCGAAATCGTCCTCCGGGCTGTAGGGAAGGATCTTCGCGATGTACTGGTTGATCGCGAGCACCGAGGCCGGGGCGAACAAATAGGTGTAGCCGTCCGGCGTCGCGCGCGCCGCCGCCTGTGCGCCTAGGGTTCCGTCGCCCGCGCGGTTTTCGACGAGGACCTGCTGGCCCAGCGCCTGCGACAGCCGCTCGGAAACGACGCGCGCGACGATGTCGGGCGTGCCGCCCGCGGCCTGCGGCACGATCATCCTGACCGGGCGCGAAGGCCAGCTTTGCGCCCCCGCGATGCCCGGCGTCAGAACGAGGCCGGCGAGCAGCGAAAGGAATGCGCAGCGCATGGTCTTGTCGTTTGAAAGCCCCGAACATCGCCATGCTAGCATTCCGAGGTGCAATCGGAGAATGCACCGGACGTTCTCATCATCGGCGGCGGGGTCACCGGCCTCACGCTCGCGCTCAGCCTGCACCAGGCGGGAATGTCGTGCCGCGTGTACGAAGCGGCCCCGGAATTGAAATGGCTCGGCGTCGGCATCAACCTGTTGCCGCACGCAGTTCGCGAGCTGACCGAGCTCGGCCTCGCCGAGCGCCTCGAGCCGCATGCGGTGCTGACGCGCGAGATGTGCTTCTACAACCGCTTCGGGCAGTTCATTTACAGGGAGCCGCGCGGGCGCCACGCGGGCTACGACTGGCCGCAGTTCTCGATCCACCGCGGCGAGCTGCACCGGGTGCAGGTCGAGGCGGTTCGCGAGCGGCTGGGCGCGGACGCCATCGCTCTCGGCCACCGCTGCGAGGCGCTCGAGCAGGACGCCGGGGGCGTGACCGTGCGTTTCGCGGGCCGCGCTCCGGCGCGAGGGGGCGTCGCGATCGCCTGCGACGGCATCCACTCGGCGGTGCGCCGGCAGCTCTACCCGGGCGAGGGACCCCCTGTATACAACGGCATCAACATGTGGCGCGGCCTCACGCGCTGGCGGCCTTATCTCACGGGCGAAAGCATGGTCCAGTGCGGCTGGCTCGACGTCGGCAAGATCGTCGTCTATCCGATCGCCAGGGAACTCGATGCGCAGGGCCGCCAGCTCATCAACTGGACCGCCGAGATCCGCTCTCCACGCAATATCCAGGCGGACTGGAACCTGGACGGCAAGCTCGAGGATTTCCTGCCGACCTTCGAGAGCTTCCGCTTCGAATGGCTGGGCGTCGCCGAGATGCTGCGGAACGCGGAAGTCGTGCTCGAGTACCCGATGGTTGACTGCGACCCGCTTCCGCGCTGGACTTTCGGGCGGGTCACGCTCGTCGGCGACGCAGCGCATCCGATGGTCCCGCGCGGCGCGAACGGCGCGGCTCAAGGGATCCTCGACGCGCGCACGCTCGCCGGCTGCCTGGCGCGCGAGCGCGACCCCGTCGCCGCGCTCAAGGCGTATGAAGGCGCCAGGCTCAAAGCCGCGAACGGGGTCGTGCTCGCGAGCCGCGCGATCTCGCCGGACACCATCCTGCGCATGGTGCACGAGCGCACCGGCGACAAGCCGTTCGAGCGCGTCGAAGACGTGGTGAGCGAGGAAGAACTCGCCGCACTCATGGAAAAATACAAGCGCGTCGCCGGATTCGAGCGCGAAGCGCTCAAGAAACGCCCGTCGCTCGTTTCCCCCCGGGAAGATCCCGGATGAACCGGATTCTCGCAGGGCTCGCAGCCTCGCTGCTTGCAACGGCAGCGCTCGCGCAAAGCTACCCGACCAAGCCGATCCGCCTGATCGTTCCGTTCGCCGCGGGCGGCGGAAACGACAACGTCGCGCGCCTGGTCGGCAAGCACCTGTCCGGCAGCCTGGGCCAGCCGCTCGTCATCGACAACCGGCCCGGGGCGGGAGGCGTGCTGGGCGCGGAGCTCGCGGCGAAGGCGACGCCCGACGGCTACACGCTGTTTCTCGGCGGCGTTGCGAGCCACGCCGTCAATCCGAATCTGAACGAAAGTCTTCCCTACGATCCGATCAGGGACTTCGCGCCCGTGGCGCTGCTCGCTCAAGCGCCGCTCGTACTGGTCGTGCACCCTTCCGTTCCGGCCGATTCGTTCAAGGCCTTCGTCGCGCTCGCGCGCGCAAGGCCGGGGCAGCTCAACTACGCCTCGAACGGCAACGGCAGCTCGTCCCATCTCGCCGCGGTGATGTTCGATTCCCTGACGGGGGTGGACATGGTCCACGTGCCCTACAAGGGACTGTCGCCGGCGCTCACCGACCTCTTGAGCGGCCGGGTGCAGGTCATGTTCAGCAGCGTGGTCGCGATCCTGCCCCACATCAGGGCGGAAAAATTGAGAGGCCTCGCGGTGACGGGGGGAAAGCGCCTGCCTTCGATGCCGAATCTTCCGACGATCGCGGAATCGGGACTGCCCGGCTACGAAGCGAGCTCCTGGTACGGCGTGCTCGCGCCGGCGGGGACGCCGCGGGAAATCGTCGTGAAACTGAACGCCGAGCTGGTGAAAGCGCTCGCACAGCCCGAAGTGAGGACGAGCCTGCTCGCGGAGGGCGCGGAGCCGATCGGCGGCACGCCGGAGCAATTCGCCGCCCACATCAGCTCGGAAAAGGAGCGCCTCGGCAAACTGATCCGGGAAGCGAAGATCCGTCTGGAATGAGCTCAAAGGCTGCCGATAACCGCTACACGCGCGGCATCGCTGAGTTCGTCTCCGGCCTTCGCTACGAAGCGATCCCGCGCGAAGTGCGCGAGCGCATCAAGCTCCTCGTCCTCGATTCGCTCGGCTGCGCGCTCTACGGAGCGCATCTCCCATGGTGCAGGATCCTGCAGCGCACGCTCAAGAAGCTGGACAGCTCCACCGCGTGCGGCGTGTGGGGAACCGCGCAACGGCTCTCGGCGCCGCACGCGGCGCTCGCAAACGGCACGCAGGTCCAGGGGTTCGAGCTGGACGACGTGCACCGGGAGGGCGTGCTGCACGTGGGCGCGGTGGTGCTGCC
>Ga0137436_1000390_pt1 | contig 13036 bp, 11 predicted proteins | sample EasRivERMGT119_2_FD_102328 | JGI IMG/M metagenome (GOLD analysis project Ga0137436, IMG submission 102328) | Soil microbial communities from meander-bound floodplain in the East River, Colorado, USA - East River MetaG ERMGT119_2 | ecosystem: Environmental > Terrestrial > Soil > Floodplain ...
CTGTCGATCGCAGTGTTCTTGGTGGGTTATTTCGTGTTCGATCGGCTGCGTGACAGCTTTGCTGAGGAAGTGTGATGACGCCGGCCATTGACGTCATCAACGTCTCGAAGGTCTACCGCCGTTACGCGCGGAAGAGGCAATTCGCTACGCTCAAGTCGGCGATCCTCGACGGAAGCCTGCTCGCCGATCTGAAGCCGGACGAGACGTTCCAGGCGCTGCGCAACGTGTCGTTCAGCGTGCCGAAGGGCTGCACCTACGGCGTGATCGGCAGCAACGGCTCGGGCAAGAGCACGCTGCTGAAGTGCGTTGCCGGCATCACGCGGCCAACCGAAGGCGACGTCAAGGTCGACGGCAGGATCTCCGCGCTGATCGAGCTCGGCGCCGGCTTTCATCCCGAGATCTCCGGCCGCGAGAACATCTTCATCAACGGCATCATGCTGGGCTTGACCAAGAAGGAGATCCAGCACCGCTTCGACGAGATCGTCGAGTTCGCGGAGATGCAGGATTTCATCGACGCGCCGGTCAAGACGTATTCATCGGGCATGTATATGCGCCTCGGCTTTGCCGTGGCGGTGCACGTCGATCCGGAAGTGCTGCTCGTCGACGAAGTGCTGGCGGTCGGCGACCAAAGCTTCACGCACAAGTGCCTCGACAAGTTCGCGGAGTTCCGCCGCCGCAACAAGTCGATCCTGCTCGTGACCCACTCGCTCGACCTCGTCGAGAAGTTCTGCGACGTCGCCCACTGGCTGAACAAGGGCGTCACCAAAGGCGAAGGCGATCCGAAGCGCGTCGTCGCCGCTTACGTGATGGATGTCGAGGACGTCGAGGAGAACACGCTTGCGAAAGCCGAGGCGGTAAGAGTGGCTGCTTCCGCGAAAGAAATCTCGACCGCAAACGCTCCCGATGACACGGGCGCGAACGTAGGGGCGAACTTTGGTTCACCCGGAGTGGAGACTGGCGAAGGGCCGGCGGCTGAAGAGGGTCCGAGAGACGGATTCAAATCCGAAGAGGGGCGCTGGGGCACTCGCGAAGTCGAGATCACGAACGTCACGATCTCCGGCCCGAACGGCGACGCCGGCCACGTCTTCCAGAGCGGCGAATCGATCCAGGTCCGCATGGACGTCACGTCGAAGGAGAAGATCACCGACTTCGTGTTCGGCCTCGGGCTCTTCAACGCCGACAACGTCTGCGTTTACGGCACCAACACCAATCTCGAAGAGTTCCAGCCGACGGAGATTGACGGCAGCGCCATCGTGACGTTCACGATCGACAAGCTCGATCTCGTCGAAGGCACGTATCGACTCGATCTGGCCGCGCACAAGGCTGATGGTTATCCGTACGACTACCATCGCCTGCTCTATACCTTCCGCGTCAAGTCGCGCATTCGAGATGTCGGCATCTACCGTCCTGATCACTCATGGTCGTTCGAAGGCGGGATCAAGTTCAGTGACCAGAGGTGACGCGGTCGCGCTCGTCGAGCGCTCGCGCGCTCAAGGCCAGACGATCGTGTTCACGAATGGTGTGTTCGACATCATTCACCCCGGTCACGTCCGCTATCTTCGCGACGCGCGCGCCCTGGGCGATCTGCTGATCGTCGGCGTCAACAGCGATCGATCGGTGAAAGCACTGGCGAAGGCTCCGAATCGGCCGATCAATCCTGAAGCGGAGCGTGTCGAAGTCCTGAGCGCGCTGGCGTCGGTTGATGCGGTGGTGATCTTCGACGAAGATACGCCGCACGCGATCATCTCGGCTCTGCAGCCGGACATCCTTGTCAAAGGGGCGGACTGGGGCGAGAACGCGATCGTTGGTCGGGATATCGTGGAAGCCCGCGGCGGCCGCGTCGCCCGAATCGCCATAGCCGAGGGCTACTCAACGACGAAGATCATCGAGCGCATCCGATCGTAGTGGCGAGCTTTAGTTCGCCCGGACGCCTGTGAGACAATAGAAGGCTCGGCTGGTACGAATCAGCCGGACAGGGTATGGCGAGCGCTCCTTCACTGGCTTTGCGTTCGCTGCTGACTGGCGTTCTTCGGGAGACGGGGCTGTTATCCCCCCTCCAACGCATCAGCGGCGCGACCTCCCCTGTACGCGCGCTGGCGGTGGCGAGCGCCGCGAAGCGACTCGGGGAGCACACCATCCTCCTCGTCGTCCCCACCGACGGCGACATCGAATCCACCGTCGGCGACATCTCGTTTTTCCTGTCGGTCCTCGAAGGATCCGCCGCGACGGTGGTCGAGCGGCAGGTGCTGCCGTTCCCGTCGACGCAGGTCGATCCGTACCGCGGATTTCAGCCGCACTTGAAGGTCGCATCGGCGCGCGCGCGAGTGCTGCATGCGCTGGCTACCAACACCGCGCGCGTTGTGGTCGCGTCGGCGGCGGCGCTGCTCACCAAGCTTCCGGAGCCCGCATCGATCCTGCTGTCGTCGTGCGAGATCACGCCTGGCATCGATATCGATCCGCACGAGCTCGCGAATACGCTCGTGCTCGGCGGTTACGAGCCCGCGGATCCGGTCGACGCGCACGGCGAGTTCGCGCGCCGCGGCGGGATCTTCGACGTGTTTCCCGCCGGCGAAGAGCTGCCGATCAGAATCGAGTTCGTCGGCGACACCGTCGAATCGATCCGCCGCTTCGATCCCGGCACGCAGCGTTCGATCGAAACCCTCGATCGCTTCGGCATCATTCCAGTACGCATAAATGGCGACTTGTCTCCGGGACAGGCCCGGTTACAGGCGAATCTGTTTCAGTTCCTGCGTACGCGCGATGCGCAACTGTGGGTATCCGAGCCAACCGATGTGGAAAACCACATTAAGACCACTTGGGAACAGATCGACAGCTCGTACACCGATGCCGTTGAACGATCGAAGGGGCTAGAGCCGCTTCAACCGACAGATCTAATAGTCACGGAAGAAGAGATCGCGGCGGAGCTGGCGACGGCAGTGATTCTTGAAGAACTCGCCATCGGCTCAGGCGGGTCTGAAGACCCGCCTCTACGGTCCGCATTAGATCTTTCCGTTCAACCGACCGGGATTTTCCATGGCCGGATTCCCGATTGGGTGAGTGACGTCAAGGCGGCGCAGGCGAACGGCGATCACGTCATCTTCGTTGCCGGCTCGCACGGCCGCGCCGAGCGCACCGTTGAACTGCTCAAGGACTACGACGTTCGCGCGGTGATGGCGTCGGATGCCGGCGATGTGATCCGCGGCGCCGTGATGGTGGCCGAAGGGTGGCTGTCGAAGGGATTCAGACTTCGAACCGCAGGCGGGTCTGAAGACCCGCCTCTACCAGCGCTCCAAATCTACGCTGAGACGGACGTCTTTGATGAAGAGCGCCGCAAGACCGGCGCGGGCAAGAAGCGATCGGCATCGGCCGCCTTCCTCTCCGACCTGCGCGATCTCAAGGTCAACGATCTAATCGTCCACGTCGATCACGGCATCGGCCAGTTTGTCGGCCTCAAGCAGATCTCCATCGCCGGCGGCGACATCGTGCAGGAGTTTCTCGAGCTCCGCTATCACGGCGACGCCAAGCTGTTCGTGCCCGTCGAGCGCCTCGATCTGATCCAGAAATACACCGGCGGATCGAATCCGCCGCTCGATCGGCTCGGCGGCACGACCTGGGAGAAGGCAAAGACCAAGGTCAAGAAGGCGATGCGCGACATGGCCGAGGAGCTGCTCAAGCTCTACGCCGCGCGCAAGGCGGTCCCCGGTCACGCATTCGCTGCGGACACGCACTGGCAGGAAGAATTCGAGGACGCGTTCGAGTTCGATCTCACGCCGGACCAGACGACCGCGATCGCCGACATCAAGCGCGACATGGAAACGCCGACGCCAATGGATCGCCTGCTCTGCGGCGACGTCGGCTACGGCAAGACCGAAGTGTCGATGCGCGCCGCCTTCAAGGCGGTAATGGAAGGCAAGCAGGTCGCCTTCCTCGCGCCGACGACGGTGCTGGCCGCGCAGCACTTGAAGACGCTCACCGAACGCTTCGCCGCGTTCCCCGCGAAGATCGACATGGTCAGCCGCTTCCGCACGAAGCAGGAGATCAAGGAGACGCTCGAGAGTCTCGCATCGGGACGGCTCGACGTGATCGTCGGCACGCATCGACTCCTCTCGAAGGATGTCAACTTCAAGGATCTCGGCCTGCTCGTCGTCGATGAAGAGCAGCGCTTCGGCGTGGCGCACAAGGAGCGCATCAAGCAGATGCGCAAGAAGGTCGACGTCCTGACGATGACGGCGACGCCGATTCCACGCACGTTGAACATGTCGCTGGTCGGCATCCGCGACATGTCGGTGATCGAAACGCCGCCGAAGGATCGACTCGCGATTCAGACGAACGTCGTCAAGTTCGACTCGGCGGTGCTCGTCCGCGCGATTCGCACCGAGATCGCCCGCGGCGGCCAGGTGTTCTTCGTGCACAACCGCGTCGAATCGATCTATTCGATGGGAAACCTGCTGCAGCGCCTCGTGCCTGACGCGAGCATCGTCATTGGCCACGGCCAGATGGCCGAGGACGCGCTCGAGCGCGCGATGCTCGACTTCATGACGCACAAGGCGGACATCCTGCTGGCGACGACGATCGTCGAGAACGGCCTCGACATCCCCAACGCCAACACGATCATCATCAATCGCGCCGATCGCTACGGCCTGGCGCAGCTCTATCAGCTGCGCGGCCGTGTCGGCCGCAGCGATCGCGCGGCGTATGCGTATCTCCTGATTCCGCCGGAAGAATCGCTCTCGCCGGTGGCGCGCAAGCGGCTGTCGGCGATGAAGGAATTCAGCGAGCTGGGCAGCGGCTTCCGTGTCGCCGCGCTCGACCTCGAGATCCGCGGCGCCGGCAACCTGCTCGGCGGCGAGCAGAGCGGCACCATCGATGCGGTCGGCTTCGAGATGTACATGAAGCTGCTGGAGGAAACGATCCGCGAGCTGAAGGGCGAGGATCTGGAAGACGACGTGCGCGCGACGGTGAACCTGAAGGTGGATTTCAGGCTCGACGACACCTACGTCCCCGACATGAATCAGCGCCTGATGATCTATCGCCGCATGGCGGGATCAAGAAGCGAGGAAGAGATCGGGAGGATCGTCGACGAGGTGCGAGATCGCTACGGTCCGCCGCCCACCGCGGTGTTGAACCTCGCAGACTTTGCGCGCATCCGAGTCCTCGCGGACGGGCTCGGCGTCGAGACGATCGATCGCGCGGACGCGACGGTCGTGATTAAGTTCAGGCAGAAGACGAGGGTCGATTTGAAGCAGGTGATCGCGCTGGTCCAGGAGAGAGGTGATCTGCAGCTGGTGCCGCCCAATTCGTTGAAGCTTGATCTCAAGTATCGAAAGTCCGCCTCCGATCCGGCCCCGACACAGCCGGCCGGAGCTGCGGCGAGACAGGCCGGTTTGGCGAATAAAACACGAAAACCGGGCTGGTGGACGGCGCGGGCCACGGCTGGCGAAGTGACCCCCGGTTTCACAAAGGCCGAAATCCTCAAGAAGGCGCCGGAAGACCCGCGGGCTCCCGATGGAGTCCTAGTAAAGGTGACGGACCTCCTCGAAGCGTTGGATAATTAGAGATTCACATGAACGTAAGAAACATCGTCGTAGCCGCGGTTATGGTCGCGCTGGCAATCGCGTCGCCACGCGCCGACATCATCGAACAAGTGCTCGTGAAGGTGAACGGCGAGATCATCACCAAGACCGATCTCGAAGGACGGCAGATCGCCGCGCTCCGCCAGAAAAATCCGAACCTGCGCCCCGATAGCGATGCGGCGCTGAAAGCGGCGCTCGCGGAAGTCACCCCCTCCGTCATCGTCGACGCCGTGGACGAAATGCTGATGGTGCAGAAGGGTAAGGAGCTCGGCTACACGATGAGCACCGACCGCTTCAACAGCATCGTCGAGAACATCAAGAAGGAAAACAAGATCGAGTCCGACGAGCAGCTGCAGGCGGCGCTCAAGCAGGAAGGCATGACGATGGCCGACCTGCGGCGTCAGCTCGAGCGCACGATGCTCGTGCAGCAGGTGCAGCAGACGGAAGTCATGCAAAAGCTGCAGGTCACCGACACCGAGCTCAAGACCTACTACGAAGCGCACAAGGACGAATTCGGCACCGTGCCGCAGGTGACGCTGCGCGAGATCACGATCAACGTCCCGGTGACCGCGCAGGGCATCAACGTCGCGGCGGACGATGCGGCGAAGGCGAAGGCCGAGGAAGTGCGCGCGAAGATTCTCGCCGGCGAGCCGTTCGCGCGGCTCGCCGCCGATTATTCGGATTCCGGATCGAAAGCGAACGGCGGCCTGGTCGGCCCGCTCGCGAAAAGCGATCTCTCCGAAGACCTGCAGAAGGCGATCGCGGGCCTCAAGACCGGCGGCGTGACGCCGGTGATTCGCACGACTCGCGGCTACCAGATCATCAAGATCGAGAATCTCCAGGACTCCACGACCAAGCCGTTCGACGAAGCGCGCGGCGACATCGCCGACAAGATCGCGAGCGGCAAGCGCCAGGGCGAATACCGCAAGTTCATCATCAGGTTGCGCGCGGAAGCGATCATCGACTGGAAGAACGACGAGATCAAAAAGGCCTACGAAGTCGGCCTGAAGCAGGAAGAAGCCGAGACGCCGCAGCCGTAAATGGATCCCAGCTGGTACGCAATCTGGACGCGATCGCGTCATGAGAAGCTCGTCCGCGACCAGCTAGAGAAGAAAGGCGACGTCGACGTCTTCCTCCCGACCATCGGCAAGTGGAGCCGCTGGAAGGATCGCAAGAAGAAGATCGACTGGCCGCTGTTTCCCGGTTACGTGTTCGCGCGGTTCGTGGCCGACGAGCGCATCGGCATCCTGAAGGTCGACGGCGTCGTGCAGATCATCAGCAACAACGGCATGCTGTCGCCGATCCCCGAAGAGGAGATCGAGAGCATTCGCACGCTGGTCGAGAGCGAGCTTGCCTACGACCCGGTGCCGCTGATTAAGGAAGGGGACATGGTGAGAGTTGCTCACGGTCCTCTCAAGGGCGTGGTTGGCCGGCTGATCCGGAAGGGCGCCCACGCGCGGCTCGTCCTGTCAGTCGATTTGATCGGCCAAGCGGTTTCTGTTGAAGTGGATGCCGCGGATGTGAAGCCGTATTGATGAAGATCGGACCGATTGAACTCGAATCGCCGTTTGTCGTCTCGCCGATGGCGGGGATGACCGACACCGCGTTTCGCCGCCTGGTGAAGCGCCAGGGCGGTTGCGGTCTGGTTGTGTCCGAGATGGTGAGCAGCGAGGGCCTGGTTCGCGGCATCGATCGCACGCTCGAATACGCCGAGTACACCGAGGAAGAGCGTCCTGTCTCGATTCAGATCTTCGGCGGCGAGCCCGCGAAGATGGCCGAGGCCGCGCGCGTCGTCGAGCAGATGGGCGCCAACATCGTCGACGTCAACATGGGCTGCCCGGTGCCGAAGATCGCCAAGCACAACGCCGGTTGCAGCCTGATGCGCGAACCCGCGCATGCCGCTGAGATCATCGCGGCGATGTCGAAGGCGGTGAAGATTCCCGTCACCGTCAAGATGCGCAAGGGTTGGGACGACGGCGAGGTCAATGCCGGCGAGTTGGCAAGACGCGTCGAAGACGCTGGCGCAAAAGCGATCGCGATTCACGGCCGCACCGCGAAACAGAGCTACAGCGGACTGGCCGACTGGCACTTCGTCACCGAAGTCGCGCGAACGGTGTCGATTCCCGTATTCGGATCGGGCGACTGCATCGAACCCGAAGACATCATCACCAGGATGAAGTCAGGCGTGAGCGGCGTCTACGTCGGCCGCGGTGTGCTCCGCAACCCATGGATCCTCGCGCAGGCGCGCGATCTGATGGAAGGCAAGCCGGCCCGAAGGATCGCCCACGAAGAGCGCGGCCAATTCCTGCTCGATTACATGCACCTGCTGCTCACCGAAAACGTTCCCGAGAGTGGCAAGGCGCTGAGCCGCGAACGCTGGGTGATCAACAAGGTTCGCGCGTTGTGCTCCTGGTACACCAAGGGCTTCGAGGGTGGCGCTCAGTTCCGCATTGGTGTGAACTCAGCGAAATCAATCATCGAACTGCAAGACCTGATTGAGAGCTTCTTCTTCCTCAGGGCCGACCGCCTGACCGCCTGACCGCCTGACAACCTGACAACCTGACAACCTGATGTTGCCTGAGATCGAAATCGCCGGCCGAAAGATCGGCCCCGCGCATCCGCCGCTCGTTATCGCCGAAATCGGCATCAATCACGAAGGCAGCCTCGCCGTCGCCATGGAGATGGTGGAAGCGGCGGCCCGCGCCGGCGTCGAAGTCGTCAAGCATCAAACGCACATCGTCGAGGACGAGATGAGCGGCGCCGCCAAAGCGGTCGTGCCCGGCAACGCGAGCGTGTCGATTTACGAGATCATGGAGCGCTGCGCGCTGTCGGAATCCGACGAGAAGCAGCTGAAGGAGCGCGTCGAATCGAAGGGGATGATCTTCATCAGCACGCCGTTCTCGCGCGCGGCGGCCGATCGCCTGCACGGCATGAGCGTGCCCGCCTACAAGATCGGATCGGGCGAGTGCAATAACTACCCGTTACTGAAGCACATCGCCGGATTCGGCAAGCCGATCATTCTCAGCACCGGCATGAACACGATCGAGAGTGTTCGCAAGGCCGTCAACATTTTCGAGACCGCCGCCGTTCCTTACGCGCTGATGCACACGACCAATCTCTACCCGACGCCGCCGCACCTGGTGCGGCTGGGCGCGATGGTGGAGCTTGGCAGGGCGTTTCCCAAAGCGGTAATCGGCCTGTCCGATCACACCACCGACAACGTCGCCTGCCTTGGCGCCGTCGCGCTCGGCGCGTCGATTCTCGAGCGCCACTTCACCGACGACATGTATCGTTCCGGCCCCGACATTGTCTGCTCGATGGACGAGAAGGCGTGCCGCGAGCTGATCGAGTCGAGCAGGAGGCTCCACAGCGAGCTCGGCGGTACGAAGGGCCCCGCGAAAGAAGAGCAGGTGACGATGGACTTCGCGTTCGCGACCGTCGTCACGATCGCACCGATCAAGGCCGGCGAGAAGCTGACGAAGCAGAACCTCTGGGTGAAGCGCCCCGGCACCGGATCGATTCCCGCCGAGAAGTACGAAGCGCTGCTGGGAAAGAAAGCGCTTCGCGATCTACCCGCCGACGTGCATCTCACCGACGAAGATTTCAGTTAGTCCACCTGCAAAGCGATCACCAGGATCGTGAGGATCGCCGACGCGCCCGCGGCGAGGCCGAAGCCGATCGCCTTGCCTAGATTCATCCCGCCGCCGTGGTCGCGCTCGATGTTCGCGATCGCATCGTAGGTCACGGTGACCGCGGCTTCCGGTATTCGCGTGTTCTTCTTCACCGCCAGCCCGGTATCGTCGACGCGCATCAAGGTGCCGCTGAGGCGCTTGCCCTCGAGCGTCTGGATCTTCACCTTCGATCCGAGCGGAATCGCGTCCGCGACCTTGCGCCACTGTTGCGCCTCTTGTGCGAACGCATGGCCTGCTGTGAGCGTAAACAGTGAAACGATCAGAGCGATAGCTGTGGTGCGCATAATGAGTCTCCCTCAGAAGTCGATGCCGAAACCGGCAATCAGGTTGACCGTCGCCGCAGGTTTGGAATACGTCACGATCGCGCCGGTGTTGAAGAACGCGCGCTCCGACACGTAAATCTTCGCGCCGCCGCCGACCGATACGCCGCCGCGCACCTCGTAGCGATCGCCGGAGTTGCGCTCGCTGCTCACGAGGACGCGCTCGCCCCGGGCATTCTGTTGATAGGTGAGCGGCACGTGAAACCGCTGGTGCTCCACGTCGATCACCGCGCCGGCGCTCAGATACGGATGCACCCACGCGTTGTCGCGAAACTGCCAGACAACACGCAGCGTGCTCTGCTGCAGCTGAAAGAACTGTTCGGTCTGATAGGGGTACGGCGAACCGTTGATGCGGGCGTAGTCGAGGACGTACCGCGATCCCTCGCCGCTCCATGCGTGCTCGAACTCGGTCTTGAGGTGTTTGGTCCAGTAGTAACCGATCGAGCCGGCATATCGCCCGTGCGCGTACCAGTCCTGGTAATAGGGGACGTCGATCTCCCCCGGCCTGGCCTCGATCACGCCGACGGTCCCGCCGACCTCGAGTTTTCGCGACGCAACCGATTGCCGAGCCTCGGCTCCGCTGCCGATTCCAAGAAAGACCAGCAAGATCCACGAAATTTTGCGCATACAAACCGTCCTGACAGGTAATGCGCAATCCGTCGTGAAACCGGCTCACGCGGCGCGTTGAACGGTAGAATCGACGCACCAACCCAGCCGTCCTTGATGCAAACCCGCAAGCCGGACACCCGCGTTCACCTATTTCTCTACGCCGTGCTCACCCTGCTCGCGTGGGGTGCATTCGCATTTGGAGCGGAGTTCACGTGGGCGTATGCGCCGTTGCTGGTGCTTTCTGTGACGGTGGCGGCTCTTGGCTTCATGGCCGGACAGGGCTCGACAGGCTCGTCGCATCGGATGATGGCCGTCGCGTTGGTTGTGGTGATTGCCGCAGTGCTGCTTCAACTGGTCCCGTTACCGGCGTCACTTGTCGAAGCCTTGAGCCCGGCGCACGACGCGGTCGACTACCGCAAGCTGTTTGCGACGGTCACGATGCGCGATGAGCCGGCGGCACTCGATGCCGCGTCGGCGCGGCCGTTATCGATCGCTCCGTCCCGGACGTGGCTGGGCCTGGCGTTTGTGATCGCGTATTCGCTACTGCTGATCGGCTGCGTCAGAGGCCTGGGCGCCGTTGGCACGAGGAGGATCGTGCGGGGCGTTATCGTGTTGGGAGTAATCGCGGCATTTGCCGAGATCTTTCAGAAAGCCAGCGCCAGCAGCATCGTCTACGGTTTCTTCGAGCCCAGGCAGGTGTTCTACCACTCCGCGCCATTCATCAATCGCAATCACACGGCCGGCTGGCTGATCATGGCCGCCGCATTGGGGCTCGGGCATCTTGCCGGCAGCGTTGATGACGGCGCGCGTGCGACGTCATCGTGGCGCGAGCGCATTCTGTGGCTTTCGTCGCGACGCGGGAGCGAAGTGGTGCTGACCGGCTGCGTCATCGCGATCATCGCGGTCGCCGTCGTGCTCACCGAATCGCGCTCCGGTTTCATGTGCCTGCTGCTTGTGGCGCTGCTGTTTGGATCGTTCAGCGTTCGAAAGCAGAGCACGTGGTGGCGCCGGGCCTTTGTCGCCGCGCACCTGGCGTTCGTGCTCGTCGTCGGAATGGTCATGGGCGGCGTGCAAGCCGTCGGTGAGCGCTTCGCCGCCGTACGTCTCGAGAGCGCGGACGGCCGGCTCGATGTATGGCGCGACACGCTCCGAATCATCGGCGATTTTCCGGCGACCGGTACCGGTTTCAATACCTACGGCATCGCGATGCTCCACTATCAGCAAACAGAACATGGCCCGGTGCGTTACATCGAGGCGCACAACGATTACCTTCAGCTCGCTGCAGAGGGCGGTGTGCTGCTCGGAATTCCAGTAGTACTGCTGATCATCGTCATCGCACGAGAAATCCACCGGCGATTCGCGGAGCGCCAAGACGACAGGAGGGCCTATTGGCTTCGTGTTGGCGCGGTGTGCGGCCTGGTCGCCATCGCGTTTCAATCACTCTTCGACTTCACCTTGCAAATGCCCGGTGCGGCAGTGCTGTTCATTCTCGTGATGGCCATCGCCGTACAGCGCAGGCAGCCTGAAGCTTCGCAATGAGACATCAAGTGATGCTCGCGCTCGTGGTCGTCGCGGCAGTGCAGTCAACGCCGGCAGCCGCGCAGCGTCGCGATCAATCCGATTGGATTGAATTGCGATCGGCAAACAGAACCGTTGTAATTTCAGACGCGGGCGAACCAGCAGCCAGGGAGTTGTTCGCGCGAATCGACCGTGTGCGTGAAACGATATCCGCCGGTCTCGGCGATTTGGTTCGAGACCTCGACGAACCGCTGCTGGTTATTGCGCCGCGCGACGTCAATGGCATGCGAGAGTTGGTCGGCGATGCGGCCAAGCGAAATCGCGGTTTGCTGGTTGCGGCGTCTCTGCCGGCACCGTACTCACATCATCTTGCCGTCCGTGCCGGCACGCGGGAGTCACGGCGTGACGAAATCCTGATGCACGAATACCTGCACCGTGTCACCCAGGTCAACGTTGGCGATGCGGCGGCGTGGCTGGACGAGGGCCTGTCGGAATTCTGGAGCACCATCGAGCTCCACGAACATGGCGTGCGCGTTGGACGCGAACTGCCGCGGCACGCACGGATATTACGGTCGCAACGGCTGATACCGCTGCGCGATCTGATGGAAGTCAGTCGAGGCCGGTACGATCTTGCCGACGGCAGGCTCGCCCTGTTTTATGCGCAGTCGTGGGCGCTGGTGCATTACCTCGTAACCAGAAGCGCGTCCTCGAAAGTTTCGTATGCGCCCAGCCCTCCCGGGCTCGATTCGTTAGAGAAGGATTTTCAGTCCTACGTTCGCGCCGGCCGATTCGATGCGATCGACTTGCCGCGATTCGATCGGGTCGCGCTGATTGCCGGCGAGCCGAGCGTGCGGGCACTGAGCGAGGCGGAAGCGCTTGCGCTTCGCGCCAGCGTCGCAGTTTATGGAGAGACCCCCGGCGTCGGTCTGGAGCTCGCCGAGCGTGCGCTTCGAGTCGAGCCCTCCCAACCGCTCGCGCTGGAAGTAAAAGGCGTCTATTTCTTTCTGACCAACCGGCCGGACGAGGCTAGGACGTGGCTGAAGGCGGCGGCGGAACACCCGTTGGCTACTTTCCGCGCCCACTACTATTACGCCGTCTTGAACACAGGTACACCATTAGTTGCGGAAACACACTTGAAGAAGGCGTTGGAACTAAAGCCCGGGTTTCAACCAGCTCTTCTACGTTTACGATCCTTCACAAAATTTCACCGGCTTTGTGCTTGTGCTAGGTGACTGGTCCGTGTCAAAATCTCTGACGTGTCCCCCCCGGGATGCTGGGTGTATTGTGCGAAAACTGATTGCGGTCTTGCTCGCGGCGATCTCGC
>Ga0137436_1000391_pt1 | contig 13036 bp, 13 predicted proteins | sample EasRivERMGT119_2_FD_102328 | JGI IMG/M metagenome (GOLD analysis project Ga0137436, IMG submission 102328) | Soil microbial communities from meander-bound floodplain in the East River, Colorado, USA - East River MetaG ERMGT119_2 | ecosystem: Environmental > Terrestrial > Soil > Floodplain ...
ACACGTTGGCGATGTTGAGCCCGGCGCCGAGGCAGTAGCCGCGGATCATCGCCACGGTCGGCTTGTCGAACTCCTGCAGCATGCGCTGCGCTCCCTCGGCCAGCTCCTCGTAGCGCTGCACCGCCTCGGGACCCGAGCGCTGGCTCTCGAACTGCGAGATGTCGGCGCCGGAAACGAAAGCCTTGTCGCCGTCGCCGGCGAGCGCGACCACGCGCACCTCGGGGTCGGCGGCGTAGCCGGCGAGCACCCGCGGGATCGACTCCCACATGTTGACCGACACCGCGTTCCTGCGCGCCGGGTTGCTGAACACCAGCCAGCCGACTGCGCCGGTCTTGCGCTCGATGATCCTGGAGTCGCTCAAACGATGCCCTTCTGCCGCATTGCGTCGATTTCCTTCTGGTTGTATTCGAGCTCGCGCAGGATCTCCTCGGTGTGCTCGCCGACCTCCGGCGTCGGCGCCACCACCTTCGACGGGGTGCGCGAGAGCTTCACCGCCTGGCTGAGGATGCGGATGCTGCCGAGCTTGGCGTGCGTGACCTGCGCCGTCGCCTCGAGGTGCGCCACCTGCGGGTCGGCGAATACCTCGTCGACGCGGTAGATCGGCCCGCAGGGCACGCCGGCCTGGTTCAGCGCGACGACCCATTCCCCGGTGGTCTGCTTGCGGAAGGCTTCGCCCAGGATCTGGTTCAGCCTGGCGCGATTCTTCGCCCGGCTCTTGTTGTCCTTGAATTCCTCGAGCGCGACCAGGTCCTGCCTGCCGAGCGCCGCGCACAGGCGCTTCCAGATGCCCTCGCCGGCGGCGCCGATGTTGAGGTAGCCGTCGGCGGTCGGGTAGGCCGAGGTCGGCATGCTGGTCGGGTGGTCGTTGCCGACCTGCGGCGGCACGTCGCCCTCCATCAGGTAGCGCGCGGCCTGGAAGTCGAGCAGCGCGATGCCCGACTGCAGCAGCGACGATTGCACCCACTGGCCCTTGCCCGAGGTCTCGCGCTCGAGCAGCGCCGTCATCACGCCGAGCGCCGCGAACAGCCCCGCCGCGATGTCGGCGATCGCGGCACCTGTGCGCATCGGCCCCTGCCCGGGCGTGCCGGTGACCGACATCAGGCCGCTCATGCCCTGCGCGATCTGGTCGAAGCCCGGGCGCTCGCGGTACGGGCCGTCCTGGCCGAAGCCCGAGATGCTGGCGAGGACGATCCTGGGATTGATCTTTTCCAGCGACTCGAAATCGATGCCGAGGCGGAACTTGACGTCGGGCCGGTAGTTCTCGACCAGCACGTCGGCGGTCTTCACCAGCCGCTCGAGCACCGCGCGCGACTCGGGCAGCTTGAGATTGAGCGTCATCGCGCGCTTGTTGCGGTGCAGGTTCTGCATGTCCGGGCCGTGCCGCGGCCCGCCCATGCCCTCGTTCGGGTCGACGCCCGGCGGCGACTCGATCTTGATCACGTCGGCGCCGAAGTCGGCGAGCTGCCTGACGCAGGTCGGGCCGGCCCGCACGCGCGACAGGTCGAGCACGCGGAAGCGCGCAAGAGCGGTAGACGCGGCGATTCTCGGCATGGGAATATTTTAGCCTTCCTGCCTGTTCGGTCTATGTTCCAATGGCAGGTTCGAACTCACGGAGGAGATGGCTATGTCGACAGTGAAAATGGTGGCAACCGGTCTTGCAGCGCTCGCGCTCGCTTCGTGCGCGACCTACTCGGACAACATGCCGAGCTGGATGCCGGGCAGCAACGCGATCAGCGTGAAGCTGAGTCCCGCCGAAGAAGTGCCGCCGGCATCGAGCAGCGCCTCGGGCAGCGGCAGCATCCGCGTGGCCGAGGACGGCTCGGTCAGCGGCAGCGTCAGCACCACCGGCGTGCAGGGCACCATGGCGCACATCCACCAGGGCGCCAAGGGCGCCAACGGCCCGGTCATCGTGCCCCTCACCAAGAGCGGCGACACCTACTCGGTGCCCGCCGGCGCGAAGCTGAACGCGGCGCAGATGTCGGCCCTCAAGTCGGGCGGCCTGTACGTCAACGTCCACAGCGACAAGTACAAGGGCGGCGAGGTCCGCGGCCAGCTGACGCCGTAGCCTGAAGCTTTTCTTCCTAGCAGTCCTGTCTCTCGGGGTTGCGTGGCCTGCGGCCGCGCAATACCCGGAGAGACCGATCCGGCTGGTCGTTCCGCAGGCCGCCGGCAGCGCGACCGACAACATCGCGCGCCTGGTCGCTCCCGAGATGGCGAAGATCCTCGGCCAGGCGGTGGTGGTCGACAACCGCCCGGGCGGCGCGCTCACCATCGGCATCGACGCGGTGGCGAAAGCCGCGCCCGACGGCTACACCATCGGCCAGGGCCCGGTCGGCGCGCTCGCCATCACGCGCCACATGGTGGCGAAGCTGCCCTACGACATCGAGCGCGACCTGCAGCCGGTCGCGCTGGTCACCACCGGCTACATGCTGCTCGCGGTCTCGCCGAAATCCGGCTTCAAGTCGGTTGGCGAGCTGATCGACTACGCGAAGAAGAACCCGGGCAAGCTGTCCAACGCCTCCTCGAGCAACGGCTCGCCCGGCCACGTCAGCGGTGAGCTGTTCAAGTACATGACCGGCACCGAGATCGTGCACATTCCCTACAAGGGCGGCGCGCCGGCGATCGCCGACCTCATCTCCGGGCAGGTCGAGCTGATGTTCGAGAGCACCAACTCCATCGCGCCGCACGTCAAGGCCGGCCGCGTGCGCGCGCTGGCGGTGACCGGCACGAAGCGCGCGATCAGCCTGCCCGAGGTGCCGACGCTCGCCGAGGCAGGCGTGCCCGGCTACGAGGTCAACGCGTGGAGCGGCATCATCACCACCGCCGGCGTGCCGCGCGCGGTGCTCGACAAGCTGAACGCCGCGGTGAACCAGGCGATCCTCGTGCCGCAGACCAAAGAACTGCTGGCGCAGCTGGGCAGCGAGGGCGGCGGCGGCACGCCGGAGGAATTCGCCGCGCTGATCCGGCGCGACTCGGCCAAGTGGGCCGACGTGGTGAAGCGCTCCGGGGCGAAGATCGACTAGCTACTCCAGCTTCAGGTTCGCCTTCTTCACCACGGCGCGCCACTTCTCGACTTCCTGCACGAAGTAGCGCTTGAAGGTGGCGTGGTCGGCCTCGAACAGGGTCACGCCGGCGCCCAGCATCTTGTCGCGCGTGGCGGGCATGCGCAGCACCGCCTCGATGTCGGCGGCGATGCGCGCCGCGAGCGCCGGCGGCATCGAAGCCGGCGCGAAGAAGCCCTGCCACAGCGTCGCCTCGTACTCCGGCAGGCCCTGCTCGGCGACGGTCGGCACGCTCGGCGCGGCGTGGAAGCGCGTCTTGCCGGTCACGGCGAGCGCGCGCACCTTGCCCGCCCTCGTGAGCGGCAGCCCGACCGGCATGCCGGCGAAGTAGTAGGCGATGCGCCCGCCCATGACGTCGAGCGCCGCCGGCGCGCCGCCCTTGTAGGGCACGTGGATGGCCTGGACGCCGGCCATCAGGTTGAACAGCTCGCCGCACAGGTGGTCCGAGTTGCCGACCCCCGAGGAGGCGAAGGACAGCTTGCCCGGCGCGGCGCGCGCCCGCTGGATGAGCTCCTGCACGCTCTTCGCCGCGAACGCCGGCGCGACGATCAGGATGTGCGGCGTGGCCGCCACCGGCGCGAGCGGCACGAGGTCGGTCTCGGCGCGGTAGGGCAGGTTGGGCAGCGCCGCGGCGCTGATGGCGAGCCCGTTCTGCGCGAACAGCAGCGTATAGCCGTCGCCCGGCGCCTTCGCCGCCGCGGCGGCGGCGAGGTTGCCCGCCGCGCCGGCGCGCGTCTCGACGTGCACGCTCTGCTTCCAGTAGGCGCCGAGGCCATCGGCCATGATCCGGCCGACGATGTCGGTCGAGCTGCCCGCGGCATAGCCGACCAGAACCCGCACCGGCTTGTTCGGATATTGCGCCGCTGCGCTGGCCGACAGGAATACCAACAGAAGAACAACCCGCCTCATGACTACCTCATCGAGAAAAGCTTCTTGCCCCCTACAGGCATCTGCGCAGTGAGGATCTCGCCATTGAGCGAATCGGTGATGTAGAGCGTCTTGCCGCGGAAAGCGATGTTCGTCATCAGGCGATGCTGCTTGCCGGCGTGCACCAGATGGGTCGGCAGGCAGTTGGCGTCGAAGCGCCAGATGCCGACGCCAAGGTGGCACACCACCAGGCCGTCCTCGGCGTCCATCTCGATGCCGTCGGGCCCGGCGTGGCCGCCGGAGAGCTGGATCGCGACGCCGGTCTTCGACGGCGTGCCGCCCGCCATCAGCGGCAGGCGCCAGATCTGCTGCGCGCGCGTGATGGCGACGTAGACCTGGGTATTTTTCATGTTGAGCGTGATGCCGTTGGGCGAAGGCGCATTGGCCACCAGCCGCTGCAGCTCACCGCTCGCTCTCAGGCGATAGACGCGCCCGCTCGGGTCGGCGATGCCGCTCTGCCCCTGGTCGGTGAAGTACAGATCGCCGTTGTCGGCGAAGTGCAGGTCGTTGAGGCCCTTGAAGCCCTCGCTGAACGCGGTCTCGAGGACCGACTCGATTTTCCCGCTCTTCGCGTCCAGCACCAGCAGGCCCTTCCTGTAGTCGGCGATGAAGATGCGCCCGTCCTTGTGGATCTTCAGCCCGTTCGGCCAGCCGTCGTACTCGGCGACCAGCGTCCAGCCGCCCTTGCGGTCGATCTTGAAAATTCTTCCAAACGGGATGTCGACGCACCACAGGTTGCCCTGGCGGTCGAACGACGGCCCCTCGAGGAAGCTGTCGACCGCCGCGCCCTGCCGGTTCGGATCGGACCAGGCGGTGCGACGCTTTTTGCGAAACGCGGCCGGCAGCGAAGTGAAGCGCCGCGCCTCGATCTTCCTTATTTCCTGGAAAGGGTTCAGCATGGGAATGGAAGGCAGGATAGGGATGTTAGCCACCCCATACAAGGGAGTACGGCCCACAATTCAGGAGGGTTTCATGAAACAACTGCTGGTTCTGCTGCTCGCCTTCGCCTGCGGCGCGGCTTACGCCCAGGCCCCGTCCCGCATCCGCGGCACCATCACCTCGCTCGAGGGCGACGCGCTGTCGGTCAGGACGCGCGACGGCAAGGACGTCAAGCTGCAACTGGCGCCCGACGCGCAGGTGGTCACGACGAAGAAGGTCTCGGCCGACGAGTTCAAGCCGGGGAGCTATGTCGGCGTCACTTCCACGAAAGGCCCCGACGGCCGCCTGGTAGCGAAGCGCGTGCATGCGCTCGGCCCACAGGTGCCGCAGATGCACGGCGCCTGGGACTCCATCCCGGGTTCGATGATGACCAACTCCAACATCACCGGCATCGCCAAAGCAGGCAGCGGCGGCGAGCTTACCCTCAAGAACAAGGACGGCGAGCAGAAGATCCTGGTGACGCCCGAGACCGAGTACTACAACTTCGTGCCCGGGACGCGCGCCGACCTCAAGAAGGGCGAGACGATCTTCACCGGCGCGCGCATGGAAGGCGACAAGCTCCTGACGCAACGCGTAACGGTGAGCAAAGATGGCGTCCGGCCGCCTCAGTAAGGTCGTCCTGCTCCTCTCGCTCGTCGCGCTCGGCGCGTCCGCGCAGGAGCGCGCACGCGGCGTGATCACCGCTGTGAGCGGAGACGAGATCTCGGTCGGCAACAAACAGGTGCGTGTTGGCGACAAGACCGAGCTCCTCTTCATGCAACCCATAGCGCTCGGCGACATCAAGCCCGGCAGCTTCCTCGCCGTCACGTCGCAGAAGGGGCCGGGCGGCCAGCTCGCGGCGCTCGAGATCCGCGTCCAACCGAAGCCGGTGAGCCCGGGGCACCGGCCCTTCGACGGCCGCGACGATCAGACCATGACCAATGCGACCCTCGATGCCATGGCCCAGGCCTCGACCGGCCGCGAGCTCACCTTGAGCTATCCCGGCGGCTCGCAGAAGATCGTCGTGCCGGAGTCGGCCGCGCTGTTCGCGCTGGTGCCGGGCAATCGCTCGCAGCTGGTGGTCGGCGCGCCGGTCAACCTCACGCACGACGCAAGCAGAGTCGCGCTGCGCATCCAGGTCAGCGCGCCTAAGTAGCCGGACCGGTAGTAGCCAGCCCGCCGCCGAGGAACAGCTGACCGACCTTGGGGTCGGCGAGAATCGCGCGCGCCTCGCCCGTCATGCGCGTGCGGCCGAGCTCGATGACGATGCCGAAATCCGACACCTCGAGCGCGCGCTTGGCGTTCTGCTCGACCATCAGGATCGACATGCCTTTCGCGCGCAGGTCCTGCAGGATCGCGAAGGTCTCCTGCACCAGCAGCGGCGAGAGCCCGATCGAGGGCTCGTCGATCAGCATCAGCTTGGGGTCGAGCAGCAGGCTGCGCGCGATCTCGAGCAGCTTCTGCTGGCCGCCGGAAAGCGTCGAGGCCTGCGCCGTGGCGCGGCTGCGCAGCATCGGGAAGCGGTCCATGACCGACTCGATGCGCGCCGCGACATCGACGCCGGCCGCTGCCGCCGTCGCGCCGAGCTCGAGGTTGTGGCGCACGCTCAGCTCGGGGAAGATGTTGCGCCCCTGCGGCACGTAGGAAATGCCCAGCTCAAGCAGCTTGCGAGGGCTCAGGTTGGTCACGTCGCGCCCTTCGAACACGACGCGTCCCGAGCGCGCCGGCAGCAGCCCGAACACGGTCTTGAACACGGTGGACTTGCCCGCGCCGTTGGGCCCGATGACGGTGGTGATCGCGCCGCGCGCCGCGCTCAGGCTGGTGCCGTTGAGAACCGTCAGCCCGCCGTAGCCGGCGATGACGTCCTCGAGCACCAGTATCGGGTCGCTAGCCGCCAAGGTAGGCCTCGATGACCGCGGGATTGCCGCGGATCTCCTGCGGCGTGCCCTCGGCGATGATGCGCCCTTCGGCGAGCACCAGGACGCGGGTGCACAGCGACATCACGAACTCCATGTTGTGCTCGATGACGACGAAGGTGGCGCGCTGCGCGGCGTTGATCTCGCGCAGGCGCTCGCGCAGCCCCGCCAGCATGGTCGGGTTGACGCCGCCGGCCGGCTCGTCGAGCAGCACCAGCCGCGGCCCGGCCATGAACGCCATCGCCACGTCGAGCAGCTTCTGCTGGCCGTAGCTCAAGCTCCCGGCGTTCTCCGCGGCGAGCGCTGCGAGGCGGAAGAACTCGATCATGCGGTCGGCGGCGACGCCGAGCCCGGCGTCGCGCCGTCCAATCAACCTCGACCACATCGACGCCTGGTGCTCCTGCCCGGCGAGGATCAGGTTCTCGCGCACCGTCAGCTGGGGGAAGACCTGCAGCAGCTGGAAGGTGCGGCCGACGCCGAGGCGGTTGAGCTCGCACGGCCGCATGCCGGTGATCGCGCGCCCGTCGATGCGCACTTCGCCGGCCGAGGGCGGCAGCTGGCCGAGGATGCAGTTGAACAGCGTCGACTTGCCCGAGCCGTTCGGACCGATCAGGCCGAGGATCTCGCCTTCGCGCACGTCGAAGGAAACGCCGTCGACCGCACGGATGCCGCCGAACGACTTCGCCAGGTCGCGCACCTCGAGGACGGCGCTCATCGAACCAGCCTGCGCGCACGCTCCGCCAGCCCCAGCAGCCCGGACGGGCAGAACGCCATCAGCACCATCACGGCGATCGCGTACAGGATGAGGTAGAGGCCCTCGCTGCCGAAGCGCATCCACTCGGGCAGCAGCACCGAAACCGCGGCGCCGAGGAACGGGCCGAGGAAGTAGCCCGAGCCGCCCACCATCACCATCAGCAGCAGGTTCAGCGACAAATTCAAATTGAACGCGTTGGGCTCGATGAACTGCACGAGCGGCGCGTACAGCACGCCGGCGATCCCGCCGAGCGCCGAGCCGATGGCGAACGCCATCAGCGTGTAGCGGCGCGTGTCGACGCCGAGCGAGTCGGCGCGGATCGCGTTCTCGCGCAGCGCCGTAAAGGCGCGACCCCACGGCGAGCGCACCAGCCACCACGTCGCCGCAGAAACCAGCGCGAGGATGCCCAGGCAGAAGAAGTAGAAGGCGATCGGCCCCTTGGTCGGCCAGCCGAGCAGGGTCGGCCGCGGAATGCCGGAGATGCCATACACGCCCTTGGTGAGCCATTCCTCGTTGCGCAGCATGAGAAACACGAGCGTCGCGAACGCAAGGGTGACGAAGGCGAGGTAGTGGTGCTGCACGCGCAACGCCGGGTAGCCGAGCACCCAGCCGATCGCCAGGCTGAGCGCGATCGCGAGCAGGAAGGCGGCCCACAGGGGCCAGCCCGCGGTCGTAAGCAGCGCCGCGGCGTAGGCGCCGATGCCGACGAAGGAGCCCTGCGCGAGCGAGATCTGGCCGGCATAGCCGAGCGTCAGGTTCAGGCCGATGGCGGCGATCGTCATCACCACCCACAGGCTGAGCAGATAGAGCCCGTAGGGCTTGAGGAAAAACGGCGCCGCGATCAGCACGACGAGAAACAGCGGGAGAAAAAGCTTCCTCACACTGTCCTCTCCTCGGCGCGGCCGAGCAGCCCCTGCGGCCGCCAGAGGATCACCGCGATCAGCAGGAACAGCGGGATCGCGGCGCGGTACTGCGACGACCAGTAGGCGGCGACGAAGTTGTCGATCACTCCGAGCAGCACGCCGCCGACGATCGCGCCACGCACCTGGTTGAAGCCGCCGACGATGGCGGCGACAAACGCAGCGAGCCCCAGTAGTTCACCATTGGTGAACTTGGCGAGGTAGATCGGGCTGACCAGGAAGGAAGCGAGCGCCACCAGCGCGGCGTTGATCAGGAACGTATACAAAATCATGCGCTCGACCGGGATGCCGAGCACGCGGGCGAGCTGCGGGTTCTGCGCGGTGGCCTGCATCTGCCGGCCGGTGCGCGTGGCGCCGAGGAAATACTGCAGCAGGGCGACGGCGGCGAGCGCCACGCCGATGATCACCAGGCTCTGCGCGGAGATGACCGCGCCGCCGATCGAGACGTTGCTCGTCGGCCACACGCCGGGGAAGCCCTGCGCCTCGGCGGAATAGAACTCCTTGACGCCTTCCTTCATGAGGATGGCGAGGCCGAGCGTCGAGATGACGAGCGGCAGGACGCCGTGGCGCAGGATCGGGTCGACCACCATTCGCTTGAACAGCAGCCCGAGCACCAGCAGCGCCACGAGGAAGCCGACCAGCAGCGCCAGCGGGAAGGAGAGCCCGCCGAACTTCATCGCCGCCAGCACGAAGAACGCCGGCAGCATGACGAACTCGCCCTGCGCGAAATTGATGGTCTGCGAGGTCTGCCACAGCAGCACGAAGCCGACCGCGACGAGCGCGTAGATGCCGCCCGTCGCGATGCCCGCGACCGCGAGCTGCAGGAAGTCGGCCAGGACTACTTGCCCAGATTGGCTACTTACTCACCTCGCTACTTGCCGAGCTTCGGCAGGATCTCGACTACCTTCTGCTTGCCGTCCACCACCTCGACCAGGAAGCTGATGCGGTCGATGTCGCCTCTGGCGTCCCAGGTCGTTTCGATCAGGATGCCCGGCTCCTGCGCCGGCGTGATGGTCATGCCGTGCAGGCTCTTCGCCAGCGCCTTGCGGTCGAACTTGCCCAGCCTCTCGGTGGCGTGCTTCACCGCGTACACCGCGGTGTAGCCCTTGATGCCGTTATGGTCGGGCAGGTACTTGAAGCGCTTCTGGAACTTGTCGCGGAACGCGAGCACCGCGGGAATCGGCGCGTCGGCGGTGAGCCCGACGTGCCCTTTGACGCCGTTGGCCGTGTCGCCCGCGAGCTCGATCACCTTCTGGCTGATGACGTTGGTCTCGCCGATGATCGGCTGCTTCACGCCCTGCTTGCGCGCCTCGCGCAGCACGCGCGCGCACTCTTCCTCGTTGGTATAGATGAAGAGAGCGTCCGCGTTCGAGGCCTTGAGCTTGACCACGTCGGCGGCGAAATCCACCTGCCCCGATTCGGTCGAGATGTCGGCGACGACCTTGATGTTGCGCGCCGCCATCTCCTTCAGGAACACGTCGCGCCCGCCCTTGCCGTAGTCGTTGTTGACCCAGAGGAACGCGACGCTCTTCGCCTTCATGCCCTGGGCCACGAACGCCGCCATCTTCGGCATGCTCATCTGCTGCCCGAAGGACGTGCGGAAGATGTAATCGTTGCCCATCTGCGTGATTTCCGCCGCCTCCGCGCCGGTCATCTGCGGGATCTCGGCCTGCTGCGCGAGCACCATGTTGACCTTCACCGAGCCGGAGAACACCGGCCCGAGGATCACGTAGGGGTCGCCGTCGATCGCCTTCTGCACCTGGGCGCGCGAGACGCCCGCGTTGCTCTGCGTGTCGCTCACCGGCGCGTTGATCTTGCGCTTGAGGATGCCGCCCTTGGCGTTGATCTCGTCGATCGCCATCAGCGCGCCGTCGCGGAAGTTGGTGCCCGACACCGCGCCGTTGCCCGACACCTCGATCACGATCGGCATGAACACCGTCTGCTGCTGCGCCTGCACCGGCGCCGCGCAAAGCGCGAGCAAGCCGGCTGCCATCCCTCCGATCCAATTCGCTTTCACGTTCCCCTCCTCGTTAGAGACCCTCGAACTGCAAGATATTGAGACCCGCGTTCTGGTCCGTCAGGTACATGAGCCCGTTGCGATCGACATAGCAGTCGGCGGTCTGCAGCACCTGCGGCCGGTTCGGCCGCGGATCCACCATCTTCGCCGGATTGGGCGGCACGTAGAACGCGATCTCTTTCGGCCGCGCCTGGTCCGCGATGTCGTAAACCCGCACGCCCGCGTTGTAGTAGGTGGCGAAGATCAGGCGTGAGCTCTGGAATGCGCCCGGACGGTTCTCGTGCAGGTTGTGCGGGCCGAAAAACCCGCCCTTCGCGCAATAGTCGGCTTCGGCGGGCTCCGGGAAGGACCCGATGAGCGCCGGATTGGACGGCTCGCGTACGTCGTAGGTCCAGATATGGCGCCGCCCTTCCTTGCAGTTGGCGAAGGTGGGCTCGTCGGCGAGGATGAGAAGCTTGCGATCCGGCAACGGCAGCGGCGAATGCGTGCCGCCGCCGCCCGGCTGCGGCGTGCGGTGCACGAGGATTTTCGGCCGCGCCGGATCGGCGACGTTGATCACCGTCAGGCCGCCATCGCGCCAGGCGGCGTAGGCGACGTCGCCATCGACCAGCGCATGGTGCAGCGCGTAGCGCTTGCCTGCGGGCCAGGTCGGCGTTTCACCGCCCCCCCGCCACATGCCCGGAAGCCAGCAGCGTCCCACGAGCTGTGGCTTGCGCGGGTCCGCCATGTCGATGATCGCGAGGATGTGGTCGGTGAAGTCCGCGAAGTGAATCGAGGCGTAGGCGTAACGTCCGCCCACATACCAGATACGGTGCGGCCCAATGCCTTCTATCGGCAGGAAGCCGATCTCGCGCGGCTTCTCCGGCCTGGAAATGTCGTAGACCCGGATGCCGGCGGTGAACTCGATCCCCGTCCCCTTCAGGCGGTCGGCCGGCGAGCCGCCGAAATAGTTCTTATCGCTCTGCTGAAATTGCTGCATGGTCCAAACACTCGGCGCGTTGACCGCCAGCAGCAGATCCTCGTGGGTCTGCAGGTGAAACGCGCGCGTGCCAGTCGGGCAGGCGATGAAATCGGTGACCTTCGGGTTTTTCGGGTCGCGCACGTCGAGCGTGGTTATGCCGTTGCTGAAACCGTGGCCGACGTAGGCATACCCGCGATGCACCATGACCTGCACGCCGTCGCAGTGTCCGTTCATGTCCGAGTGACCGACGAACTTGATGCCCTTGGATGCGACGGGTTCCATGTCTGCCACGATTATCTCCCCGTCGCGGCCGCCGCCGCGCTGGCTCCTGCGATCTTGCCGAACACCGCCCCGTTGGTGAGGCCCGAGCCGCCGGGGTAGTTGAACCAGAAAATCCCTCCCACCAGCTCGCCCGCGGCGTAGAGGCCCGGGATCGGCCCACCGTCGGAATTGATCACCTGCCCCTGCGTGTTGATCTTCAGGCCGCCGAAGCTGAAGGTGATGCCGCAGGTGACGGCATAGGCCTCGAACGGCGGGGTGTCCAGCGTGTTCGCCCAGTTGGACTTGTTCACCGACAGCCCTTTGGTACCTCTGCCATCCTTGACGTTGGGATTGAACGGAATCTGCGTCTGCACCGCGGCGTTGTATTCCTTCAGCGTCTCGAGCGCCGCCTTCTGGTCGGTGTCGTCGAGCTTCGCGACCAGCTCCTCGAGCGTGTTGCCGGTCACGCGCGTCACCTGCTTGATGCGGTACTCGTCGCGCAGCTGCGCCTTCACCTTGGCGTCGAAGATCTGCCAGGCGAACTGCTTCGGCTGGCCCAATATCACGCGCCCGTACTTGGCGTAGGTGTAGTTGCGGAAGTCAGCGCCCTCGTCGACGAAGCGCTTGCCGTCGGCGTTGATGTACACGCCCCACGGATAGGAATGCTTCTGGAAGCCGTCGCCCACCGCCAGGTCGCCGGTCTCGGGCGCGTTGCGGTCCCACGCCACCGCGTGGCAGCCCGACCAGTTGCCGTGCGCCGCGGCGCCGATCTGCAGCGCCATGTTGATCGCGTCTCCCGTGTTGAAGCGGGTTCCCCTGACTTTCGCCAGTTCCCAACCGGGACCCATGTACCGCGTTCTCCATTCTGTATTTGCTTGGAATCCTCCGGCCGCCAATACCACCGTCTTCGATTTCAACTCCTTGGTGTTCCCCTCGTGCTTCACGATGACGCCGTGAACACCCGAGTCGTCGGAAACCAAAGACAAAGCACGGGCGCCGTACCAGATCTCGATGCCGGCCTTCTTCGCGATCTGCGTCAGTGATTCGACCAGCCCCGGCCCGCCGCCGACCGCTTCCACGGTGAGGCCGCCCCAGAACTTGAACTTGCCGCCGATCTTGAACGCCTGCCGGCCCCACGCGGCGGTGAAGCGCACGCCCCGCTCTCGCATCCATTTCACGGTTGAAAAGCTGTTTTTGACCAGGAGTTCAGTCAAGTCAGGATCGCAGCGGTATTCCGTGACCCGCGCCATGTCGTCGAAGAACTGCTCCTCGGTATAGGTACCGAAGTCGGTGTTCGCGA
>Ga0137436_1000392_pt1 | contig 13006 bp, 7 predicted proteins | sample EasRivERMGT119_2_FD_102328 | JGI IMG/M metagenome (GOLD analysis project Ga0137436, IMG submission 102328) | Soil microbial communities from meander-bound floodplain in the East River, Colorado, USA - East River MetaG ERMGT119_2 | ecosystem: Environmental > Terrestrial > Soil > Floodplain ...
CAGGCGTATGCGCTCGAGCCCCGTCCGCACTGCTTAACAAATCAGCGGCGGAATACCCCAACTTCTGACGCCACGGCCTGGTTTGTCCGCCTCTGGTTGCCGGACGGCATCCGCCAGTGCGGGTGTATACTCCCGCCAATTTGTTGCGTCCGCGTCCTTTTCGAGGGCGTGACCGTGCCGCCTGCCACGGTACCCGTGGTGGTGGAATTGATTTTTTGCGCGCGACCCAGTCGTCTCATTCGGGCGTTCTCGTTGCTCGGTGACATCTCGTTTCTGGGTCTCAACTCGCCCTTCGAACGCGTTTGAACGCAATTATTCGTCGACTTGTGCCGAGCACCTCGATTGACGAGGCGCTGCGGGGAATGCGGGATCCACAACAAACGGAAACTACGGCGGCGACAGCATCGGGTCTTATGAAGAGGAGGCATTGAATGGATCGCTTTAGAGGAGCCCTAGTCGGCGTGGTCGTTCTTCTGCTGACTGCCACGAATGCGTGGGCCCAGGCCACAGCACAAATCAACGGGACGGTCGCGGATACGAGTGCCGCTACACTGCCGGGCGTCACCGTCGTCGCTACTCAGACCGACACCGGCTTCAAGCGTGAGGTCGTCACAGACGACACAGGTTCATTTGCGTTGCTGAACCTGCCCATCGGCCCGTATCGCCTCGAAGCGACGTTAGCCGGCTTCCGCACTTATGTGCAGACCGGGGTCGTGCTGCAGGTCAACAGCAACCCAGTGATTCCGATTACGCTGCAGCTTGGCGAGCTGGCGGAGACCGTGACCGTGGTGGGAGCGGCGCCGCTCGTCGAAACGCGCAATCCCGCCATTGGACAGGTCATCACGAACGAACAGGTCGAGGCGCTCCCGCTCGAAGGACGCAACCCGGCTGCGCTGATCGTGCTTGCCGGCGGGGCCGTCGATTTGGGCAATCCCTCGAGCCGCAGCCTCACCTCCAGCCGCGGCATTGCCGTCGCCGGCGGTCAGCAGTTTGGCGTCGCGTACCTGCTCGATGGGGCGCTCCACAACAACGTGTACGACGGCGTGAATCTTCCGCTGCCGTTCCCCGACGCGATGCAGGAATTCAAGGTAGAAACCGGCTCGCAGAACGCGCAAAACGGCTACAAGGCTGGCGGCACGGTCGGCATCGCCACCAAGTCGGGCACCAACGTCTTCCACGGTGACCTTTTTGAATTCGCGCGCCACCATCGCTTCAACGCGACAAGCCCGTTCGCGGCGATCAATTCAAGGACCGGCAAGCGCTCCGACGACGGACTCGTGCGCAACCAGTTCGGCGGCGTGCTGGGCGGGCCGATTGTGAAAGATCGCATCTTCTTCTTCGGGGCGTATCAGGGCACGCGTGCCACGCAAACCCCTGCAGACATCATCACGTTCATTCCGACTGCCGCGATGCTGGCGGGCGATTTCTCCACCGTTGCGTCAGCGCAATGCCGCGCGCAGGGCAACCTCACGCTGCCGGCAGCGCTCGGTTTCGCCAACAACCGGATCAGCCCCGCATCCTTCAGCCCGGCGGCCATGAAAATCGCCAGGATGCTGCCGACGACGTCCGATCCCTGCGGGCAGATTGCGTATTCGCGGACGACCAAGCCGCGCGAGGCGCAGCCGATCGCAAAGGTCGATTGGCAGCTGTCGCAGAGCCACGCCCTGTTTGCGCGATACCAACTATCAACCACGTTCTGGGATCCGGCGTTGAAGAACACCCCCGGCAACATCCTGGCGGCGGGCGGCGGCGGAGCGGGTGCTGGCGGTCGCGACAACTCGCAGCATTCGCTGGCGGTTGGCGACACGTGGGTTGTCGCCAGCACCGTGGTCAACAATGTGCGGCTGTCAATCAATCGCACGCGTGTCCTGCGAACGCACGCCGACATGTTTGGGCCGGATGATGTCGGGATCAAGATGTTCAGCCATGTGCCGAACTACATGAACATCACGACGACCGGCGCGTTTGCGATCAACACGGGAACTGAAACGTTCTCGTTTTACAAGCCGAACAGCTACGGCATCTCCGACGACTTGACGGTGGTCCGCGGCAGCCATCAGTACGGGTTCGGCGGGGCAGTGTCGCTGTCGAACTGGAAGACCGAATCGAACGTCCGGTCGATGGGCCCGATCTCCTTCAACGGCAGTGCGACGGGGCTGCCGCTCGCTGATTTCCTGCTCGGCCGTGTGTTTGAGTTCCGTGAATCGACGCCGTTCCGGCAGGACATCACGCAGCCCTATTTCGCTGCGTACGGTCAGGACACCTGGCGCGCCTCGTCCCATTTCACTGTGAACTACGGCGCTCGCTGGGAGCCGTGGTTCCCGCAGAACAGCCAGGACAAAGCGTTCTATAGCTTCGACATGGCCCGGGTACGCTCGAACACCCACAGCACGGTGTACCCGCAGGCGCCCGCGGGCCTCTACTATCCGGGCGATCCAGGATTCCCAGGCACGACGGGAATGAAGACCGTTTGGTCGAACATCGCGCCGCGGGTCGGCATCGCCTGGGATCCGAAGGCCGACGGCCGCACATCGGTGAGGGCCGGCTATGGCTTGACGGGCGACTTCGTCACCGGTCAGTTCTTCTTCGACTCGCGCTCGGCGCCGCCGTTCGGCCTGGAGCAGCGCCTCAACGGTTCGATCCTTGACGATCCGTGGGGCTCCGTCGGCCGAACGAATCCGTTTCCGATCTCGCAGGGGAATTACCCCTGGAACTCGGCGCTCTATTCGCTGTTCATCACCGTGCCTGACGACATCAAGACGACACGTAATCACAGCTGGAACGTCGGCGTTCAGCATCAGGTCGGCGACAGCATGGCGTTCTCGGCGACGTACACGGGGAGCCACATGTACAACGTGTGGGGCGTCGTCGACGGCAATCCGGCCGTTGTCACAACACCTGGAGCAACGGCAGCCGCGCCGTGCACCGCGGGCGGGCAGACCTTCGCAAACTGCAACAATTCGCTCGATCAACGTCGCGAGCTGAGCCTGCTGAATCCAGCGGTGGGGCAGTACTACGGATATCTCGATTGGGTGACGGATGCGGGCTGGCAGAATTACCAGGGGCTATTGCTGTCTGTGCAACGTCGGGCCGCGGGTGGGTTCGTGACGACCGCGAACTACACCCTGTCGCGCTGCGAAGGGTTGATCAACCAGGGGCAGGGCCCGCTCAACGTCGCGACTGGTTACCAGAAGCCGGTGTCATTGATCAATCCGCCGTCCGAGGCCGAGGCTCAGAAGATCTTCGATGAGGACAAGGGGAACTGTGAGAACTGGCGCAAGCACATTTTCAATCTCACCGCGAGCGTCGCGTCGCCGGAATTCAGCAACACCGCGGCACGCCTGCTCGCGTCGGGCTGGAGGTTCTCGGGAGTCTTCCGTGCATTCTCGGGCGCACCGCTGGCGATCATCACGGGAGCCGACCGTGCGCTGTCTGGAATCCAGGTGCAGACGCAGCGCCCCAACCAGGTACTGGACAATCCGTACGGCGCGAAAACGGTGAACAACTGGCTGAACCCGGCCGCGTTCGCACAGCCGACGCTGGGGACCTACGGGAACTCGGTTCGCAACGCGTACTTCGGGATGGGAACCCGGGTGGTTGACCTGTCGCTCGTGCGGCAGTTCGGTCTCGCGGGCAACCACACGGTTGAGGCACGCATCGAGGCGTTCAACGCGTTCAACTGGTTCAGGCCTCAGACGCCGCTCCCGGGGGTTAACAACCAGTCACCCGTGACTAACCTGAGCAGCGCGTCGTTCGGACGGTATCTGGTGGCGGACGATCCGCGAATCATGCAGTTCGCGTTGAAGTATCAGTTCTGATAGGGGGATCTGGTGCGAGTGCGAACTCGCTTCGTGCTCCTGCTTTCGGGGGCTGTACTCGTCGGCATCGCCTCGGCTGCTGCTTTGAACGCGACCGCCGCGTCGGAGCAGCAGCCCTCGACTCCGCTCGGGCCAGGGGATCGCGTCGACCGAGCCGCGCCGTCGGGAAAGCCGGCCCTCGATGCCGCCGGCGAGCGGCAACTCCTCGAGCAGTACTGTTACGGCTGCCACAGTGAACGTGCAAAAGCTGCGGGCCTCGACTCGGCGCGAAAGCTCACGTTGGATTCACTGGACGTCTCGGGCGTGAGCCGCGACATGCGAACCTGGGAGCTCGTGGCGCGAAAGCTGCGGACAGGGATGATGCCGCCCGCGGGCTTGCGGCGCCCTGATCCAACGACCTATGAATCGATGAGCGCGTGGCTCGAGAGCGAGCTCGATCGCCACGCAACGCCCTTCACGCCGCCGCCAGGTCTGCACCGCCTCAACCGGACCGAATACGCCAACTCGGTCCGCGATCTGATCGACCTGCCGATCGATCCGGCGAAGTATCTGCCTTCGGACGACTCGACCGCCGGTTTCGACAACATCGCCGGCGCGCTCGGCATCTCGTCGACGCTCGTCGAGGCGTACGTCACGGCGGCGCAGAAGATCAGCCGTCTTGCGCTTGGACTGCCCGAAGAGCCGACGCTCGTCGTGTATCGCGCCCGTGAGGACACGACGCAGGACTACCACATCGAAGGGCTGCCGTTCGGCACGCGTGGTGGTCTCGTGATCGAGCACCTGTTTCCGTCCGACGGCGAGTACACGATCACGGTCACCCCCATCTTCGGCGACAACATGACGCCTGCCGGTTTCGGATCGGTGCCGTGCGAGCGGCTCGAGGTTCTTCTGGACGCCGAGCGGTTGGCGCTGATGGACTGGAACGGAGGAGGACGAGCGCCGGCGACCGAATGTCGCGGGCAGCAGCAAGCCGCATCACGCACGGGACAGGCCGGTCCGGAAGCGTTTTTCGGCGGCCGGAATGGAGCGCCGATGCGCGTGCGTTTCAAGGCGACGGCGGGCGCGCACAAGGTCGGCGCCACGTTCCTTGCCACCCAGTACGCGCCGCTGCTCGACCTCGACCGCCGCTTCCGGCGATCCACGATTCAGACCGGTCCAACGCCTGGTTTCACGTTCTTCCCGCATGTCGGCACGATCCGCATCGAGGGCCCGCACGGTGCCACTCGATCCGCGGGGTCCGCGAGCCGCCGGAGAATCTTCGCGTGCACGCCCGCGCGCCCGGCTGACGAAGAGGCGTGCGCCCGGCGAATCGCTCGGAACCTCGCCACGCAGGCCTTCCGCCGGACGGCCACGGCGGCCGACGTCGATTCGCTCATGGAGTTCTATCGGTTCGGGCGCCGCGAGAAGGATTTCGAGGTGGGCATCGAGATGCTGCTGACACGCGTGCTGGCCTCGCCGCAGTTCATCTACCGAATCGAAGAAGAACCTGCGAACCTCGCGCCGGGCCAGACCTATCGCATCGGCGATATCGACCTGGCCTCGCGACTCTCGTTCTTTCTCTGGAGCGGGCCGCCGGACGAGGCGCTGCTGAGGGCGGCGCGGCAGAGGCGCCTCAGTGACCCGGCCGAACTCGAACAGCAAGTTCGACGGATGCTCGCGCATCCGAAGGCAAAGGCGCTCACAGCGAACTTCGCGGGCCAGTGGCTGAATCTGCGAGGGCTGGACAGCGTGGCTCCGGTGTCGCAGCTCTATCCCGACTTCGACGACCCGCTGCGCCAGGCCATGCGCACGGAAGTCGAAATGCTGTTCGACAGCATCGTTCGCGAGGATCGCAGCATCACGGAGTTGTTGACCGCGGACTACACCTTCGTCAACGAGCGTCTCGCCCTGCATTACGGCATTCCCAACGTAAGCGGCAGCCGGTTTCGTAGAGTGACGCTCGGTCCAGGCATGGAAGCGCGCCGCGGACTACTCGGGAAGGGCGCCTTCCTGACGGCGACCTCGAAGCCCGACCGGACCTCACCGGTCACTCGCGGCAAGTGGATCATGACCAACATGTTCGGCATGAGCCCCCCCGATCCGCCGCCGGACGTACCGCCGCTGCCGCCGCGCGCCACCGACGCACGGGGCAATGCGAGGGAGCCGACGATGCGCGAGAAGATGCTCGAGCATCGCGTCCGGCCCGACTGCGTACAGTGTCACCGGTTGATGGATCCGATTGGTTTCGCGCTCGAGAATTTCGACGCCATCGGGCTGTGGCGGAGCCATGATGAGGGCTCGCCCATCGATGCCTCAGCGGAGCTGTTCGACAACACCACGGTGGACGGGCCGGTGGCGCTCCAGCAATGGACAACCCGCTACTCAGGGCAGTTCGTCCGCGTGAGCATCGAGAAGCTCATGACGTATGCGCTCGGCCGGGGCGTGGAGTACCAGGACATGCCGCTGGTGCGCGCCATCGCCCGCGACGTCGCGCATCAGGACAATCGTTTTTCCACACTTGTGCTGGCCATCGTCAGGAGTGCGCCGTTTCAGACGAACACGAAAGCGGTTGGCGATCCGGCGGAGCCACCGCGAGCCGCGCGAACTAAATAAGATGTAGGTAGCACGTAGTGTCCGGCTTTAGCCGGACCAGGCACAGGAAGTAACGCCATGTCCTTTATTACGAAGAAGCACATTCACCGACGGCTCTTTCTCCGCAGCACCGGGGTGACCCTTGCGCTGCCGCTGCTCGATGCGATGGTGCCCGCCGGCTCGCTGGCGCAAACCGCGGCACAGCCGAAGACGCGGTTCGTCGGCATGTTCATGCCTCACGGCATGGCTCCCGGCCACTGGGAGCCGCAGGCCGAAGGCGCGCTGCCCGCGAGGCTGCCGTACATCCTCGAGTCGCTGGAACCGGTGAAGGACCAGGCCGTCGTTGTGAGCGGGCTGTGGGCGAAATCGGCGGAGCCTCCGGAGGGCACCACCGGATCCGACCACTGGGTGGCGGCGGCATACCTTACGGGCATCAAGCCGCGTAAGACAGCCGCCGCGGACGCCACTGTCGGCAGCCCGACGATCGATCAGATCATTGCGCAGAAGATCGGCGCAGATACGCTGCTGCCGTCACTCCAACTGTCGGTCGAGGACCCGAACTCGAGCTCCAGCAACTGTGGCGAAGGATACAGTTGTTCGTACACCAACTCGATCTCCTGGGTGGGCCTGCCGACGCCGTCGACCGAGCCGTTGATGCGGACCGCGCCGCTGCCGATGGAGCTGAATCCGCAGGTCGTGTTCGAACGCCTCTTTGGCGGCGGCGGGACGCCCGAGATGCGCGCCGCGCGACTCGTGCGGCGGCGCAGCATTCTGGACTCGCTCGTCGGTGAGCTGACACGTCTGAGGAACGACCTCGGACCGGCCGATCGCCGGGTCGTGAACCAGTACGTCGACGAGATCCGCGAGATCGAGCGGCGCCTCGAGCTTGCGGCGAAGACCAGCAAGGACGTCCCGGTGTTCGACCTGCCGCCTGGGGTGCCCGAACAGTTCGACGATCACATCAAGCTCCACTACGATCTGCTGGCGCTCGCCTTCAAGGCGGATATCACGCGCGTGGCCACGCTGCTCGGCGCGCGCGACCTCACGAATCGTGTCTACACGTTCCCGAAGAGCCCGCTGTTCCCGGATGGGGGTACCAGCGCCAGCTTCCACGGAGCCTCGCATCACCAGGACGACCCGGCGCAAATCAAACGGTACGCGCTGATCAACCGGTATCACGTGTCCACACTGGCGTACTTCGCGCAGAAGCTGCGCTCGATCCCGGACGGTGATGGCACGCTGCTGGACCATTCCCTGATTCTCTACGGTACCAACATGGGCAACTCGAATCAGCATCAGCACTACGACGTGCCGCACATCCTCGTCGGGGGCGCGGGCGGCAAGCTCAGAGGGAATCGCCACCTTGCGTACGAGCGGAAGACGGTGACGACAGGCAACCTGTTGCTCAACATCCTGGACATGTACGGTATCCACAAGGATGTCCAGGGCGATAGCACGGACAGGCTTGCAAAGCTGTCGTAGATGAGACGCTACGCTTGCATGTACCCACGGGCCACAGAGGCACAGAGACACAGAGGGAAGAAGCGTCTTCTCTGTGACTCTGTGTCTCTGTGGCTTGTGTCACGTCAGATCGTTGCGTGCCTCGCGGCGTTCGCTTTGTGCGGCGGCATCACGATTGGCGCGGCCGGAAGCGACGTCGCGGACGCCATGATGAACGGCGACATCGCGGCGCTCCGCGCGCTGATCCAGAAGAAGGCCGACGTCAACGCGCCGCAGGCAGATGGCGCAACGGCACTTCACTGGGCTGTGTATCGGGACGACCTCGAAGCAGCCAACCTGCTCGTGGCGGCGGGCGCCAACGTGCGAGCCGCCAATCGTGAGGGGGTGACCCCGCTCGCGATGGCCTCGCTGTATGGAAGCCTCCCAATCGTGGAGAGACTGTTACAGGCCGGCGCGGATGCGCGGGAGCGGGGACCAAACGGCGAAACGTTGCTGATGTTTGCGGCGCGTAACGGTCGCGTCGATCTCGTCAACCGTCTGGTCGCTGCCGGCGCCGACGCGAACGCCCGCGAGAGCCTTCGTGGCACGACGGCCCTCATGTGGGCGGCCGAACAGCGGCATGCCCAGGCGGTGAAGGCCCTGCTGGCGGCGGGCGCAGACCCCAGCGCGACGTCGGGTCCAGCCGGCCTGCCGCGGAACTACATGGCGCCCCCCGTGAACGTACGCGCCGTCGACGAGGCGCGCCAGCGGCGGGAGCGCGCCGTGGCGGCGGGTCGCACGTACGACGAGCAGCTGGCGATTGAACGCGCGGAGGCGGCGCGCAACCAGGGGCAGGCGCAGCAGCGGCCGCCGGCCGACGATACCGACGACGTGGTGCAGGCTGGCCTGGTCGGCGGCGGCGGCGGAGGTCTGACGGCGCTGGTGTTTGCGGCGCGTGAGGGTGATCTCGAATCCGCCAGGGCACTGCTGGACGCAGGCGCCAGCATCAATCAGACCACCGAGTACGGATGGACGCCACTGCTGACGGCCGTCAACAATCGTAACTACGCGCTGGCTGCGCTGCTCGTCGAGCGCGGCGCCGACGTGAACATGGCAAACAAGGGCGGGTGGACGCCGCTCTACCTTGCCACGGACAACCGCGACATCGAAGGCGGCGACTACCCGGTGCCGAAGCCCGATCTCGATCACCTCGATATCATCAGACGGCTGTTGGAGAAGGGCGCGAATCCGAACGCACGGATCCGGGACAACACCCTGACGCGGACGATCTTCACCATGCAGTGGTTCTTCGAGGACGGCGCAACGGCGTTCGTACGCGCAGCGCAGTCGAGCGACACCGCGCTGATGAAGCTGCTCCTCCAGTACGGCGCGGATCCGTTCATCGCGACCGCAAACGGCGACACCGCATTGACCGCGGCGGGTGGCATCGGATGGGTTGAAGGTGTGACCTACGAGCGGTCGCCGCAGGAAAACGTCGAAGCGATCGGCATGTTGCTGGATCTCGGACTCGACCCGAATGCCGGCAACCACGAGGGGCGAACCGCGCTGATGGGCACCGCGCTCAAAGGACGCAACGCTGCCGTTCAACTGCTCGTTGATCGCGGCGCACGGCTCGACGCGCGCGACCGCGGCAGTCGCGACACCGACAAGCTCGGCTCAGCCGCGGCAGGGCACACCTGGCAGGCGCTCGATTATGCCGAGGGGCTGGTCCGCGCCGGCGTGCAGGGCGCCATCGCACATCCCGAGACGGCCACGTTCGTTCGCAGGCTGATGATGGAACGTGGCCTCCCGGTTCCGCCGGAGAATCGCAACATTCTCTCCATCTGCGTCGTCGCGCTCTGCCAATAGTGGTCGCGGCCGCGAACGAGGCAGTTGAGGAGTCGCCCAGCGGCGACAACAGCCTTGGTCCTGAGGGCGGCGTGGCGAGCGCATCGCGACTCGATTGAGCCGCGATACTGCGCCGATTTGGCTAGAGGAACTCGCCCGGGGAATCTATCTGGCGATAACTTCGTCGGGAAGGAGGCCCCAGCTCCAGCCGTCTTTCGGACGACGGAAAGTGAGCAGACGAACGCGGTGGTCCTCCACGTTTCGGCCGGGATTGCCGGTGATGATGACTTGGTCACCGGGCTTCAACGTGTCTCTGTTGATCTTGCCTTGCAGCTGGCTCGGGGAACCCCACTCGACGATGTAGCGTGCCATCGATCCATCCGGCTGGGGCACGTCGATGTTCACGAAAGAATGAGGATTGCGCAGCACGAACTGCACGAGAACGCCTTCGATCGTGACCGACTGATTTTCGAGGTAGGTCGCTGCGAATGAATGATGAGCGAACGCCTGTGCGCCGATCGCGAGCGCGATTGCAGCCAATGGCGCGACGAGATAACGCTTCATAGATAGTCCTCCCCGAACAGGCGCGCGAAATATAGCACACCCCCGAGCGTTGCTCGGCAAGCGCCAATAGTGATATATGCTCTCGCGATTATGACCGCGCCATCGACGCGCGTCAGGACGGCCCTGCCGTGGCTGATCGCGCTCGTTCTCGTTCTTGAAGGGGGCCAGCGGGCGCACAGCCTTCTCGCTCAGCAGCAACCCGCCTCCACCGCGGCCCTCGAAACCATTCAGATTCGGCCGAACGTCTTCGTCATTTTTGGCGCCGGGAGCAACGTCGCGGTCCACGTCGGAGAGGACGGTGTCATCCTCGTCGACAGCGGCGCAACGGCGATGGCGGACAACCTCCTGGCGGCGGTCAGGGCGATCACGAAGCAGCCGATCCGCATGATCATCAACACCAGCGCGGACGCCGACCATGTCGGTGGCAACGATAAGGTTGGCTCCGCCGGCATCGCGATCAACCCCGACTCATTCAGCGACGAGGAACACGCGACCGTGCTCGCGCACGAAAACGTTCTGCAGCGAATGAGCACACCGAAGGGTAATGAGACGCCGTTTCCGGTGGACATGTGGCCGAACGAAACCTTCACCTCGAAGCTGCGGTCGATGTACATCAACGATGACGCCATCCAGGTGATCCGCCAGCTTGGCGCGCACACCGATGGCGATACGATGGTGCACTTCCGCCGGGCCGACGTGATCGTGACCGGCGACGTGATCGACCTTCGGCAATTTCCGGTCATCGACCCGGCGAGGGGCGGCAGCATTCAAGGAGAGCTCGAGGCGCTCAACCACCTGCTGGACCTGACCGTCCCGGCGATGCCGCTGGTCTTGAAACCGGGCCGCACGTTGCTGGTGCCCGGGCACGGCCGCGTGTCCGATTACGGCGAGCTCGTCGAATACCGCGACATGGTCACGGTCATCAAGGACATCATCCAGGACATGATCACCAGGGGCATGACGCTGGAGCAGGTGGAAGCTGCCAACCCTACGCAGGGATACCGGCGGAGGTACGGCGCTGATTCCGGGCCATGGACGACGGACATGTTCGTCGAGGCGATCTACAACGGCCTGAAAAAGCCCGCTGGAAAATCGTGAACTCCCAACTCCCAAGTCCCAACTCCCAAGGTGCCCGGGCGGCGGTGCTCCTCGCGGCGGCGGTTGTGCTGCACTTGGGGCTGTCGGTAGACGTTCGCGCCCAAGGTCGTGGCGCGCAAGCGCCCGCCGGCGCCACTCCGAGAGCGGCGGCGCCGTTCGATCCCACGGGCTACTGGGTGGCGATCATCTCGGAAGACTGGCGCTGGCGGATGATCACGCCCGCCAAAGGCGACTTTCCAAGCATTCCGATGAGCCGCGAGGGCCAGCGCGTTGCTGAAGCCTGGGATCCCGCGAAGGACACCGCCGCCGGTGAGCAATGCCGGGCGTACGGAGCGCCGGGCCTGATGCGCGGCCCCACCCGATTGCACATCACGTGGCAGGACGACAACACGCTCAAGCTGGAAAGCGACTACGGCACGCAGACCCGCCTGTTCCGATTTGGCGGCACGTCGTCGGCGCAGGGCGCAAAGACCTGGCAAGGCGTGTCGACCGCCGAGTGGATCATGGGGGGCGGAGGTCGCGGACGGGGTGCAGCGCGGCGCGGATCGATGAAGTCGGTGACCACGCAGTTGCGACCGGGCTACTTGCGAAAGAACGGCGTCCCTTACAGCGCCAGCACGGTCTTCACCGAGTACTGGGACCTCCACATCGAGGCGAACGGCGACCAGTACATTGTCGATACCAATATCGTGGAGGACCCTGTCTATCTTCAGGCTCCGTGGGTCACGGCCATCCACTTCAAGAAAGAGCCCAACGGCAGCAAGTGGGATCCCTCACCCTGCGACGCGAAATTTTAGCGTTCAAAGAGGAGCCCTCATGAACGGGATCGTCCTCACGCGGATTGTCATGCTCGTCGGTGTCCTACTGGGGAGCGGTCCCGCGTTCGCCCAGATCGAGCTCAGCGGATCGTACGCCCCGATCCTGTACGAGGACTACATCGAGCGCGGCCCTGGCTCGGACCTTGGCGATTTCACGGGAATGCCTCTCAACGACGAGGCGCGCGCCAAGGCCCTTCTGTACACCTCAAACCTCCCATCGACGATGGAGCGCCAGTGCCTCGCGCAGGCACCCTGGGTACAGATGTACAGGCCGCGGGGGATTTCGATATGGCGCGACGTGGACGAAGTCGGCAATGTCATTGCGTGGAAGCTTGGCGGCGATTACTTGAGGGGCACGGTGACGATCTGGATGGACGGACGTCCTGAACCGTCTCCCAATGCCTTGTCCAGCGCCGAAGGCTTCACGACCGGGAAATGGGAAGGGGACACGCTGACGGCGCGCACAACCCACATGAAGACCGCCTGGATCAGACGAGGCAACGGCATCCCGGGCAGCGATCGGTCGACGATCACGGCCCACATCACGCGGCATGGAGATCTGCTGACGATCGTCACCATCCAGGAAGATCCCATTTATCTCACCGAGCCGCACGTCGTGAGCCGCGTGTGGCAATTGAATCCTCGCGCGAACGCAAACCAATACGTCGAGGAAAACTGCAACACCGCCAACGAGATTCCGCGGCTCCAGGATACCGGCATCGTTCCGCACTACCTGCCGGGCAAGAATCCGGAAGCGGACTTCATGATCCGCACGTACAACCTCCCGAAGGAGGCGGCGATGGGGTACGCGGAGGCGCTGTATCCGGAGTATCGGAAGACGATCAAGGG
>Ga0137436_1000395_pt1 | contig 12948 bp, 10 predicted proteins | sample EasRivERMGT119_2_FD_102328 | JGI IMG/M metagenome (GOLD analysis project Ga0137436, IMG submission 102328) | Soil microbial communities from meander-bound floodplain in the East River, Colorado, USA - East River MetaG ERMGT119_2 | ecosystem: Environmental > Terrestrial > Soil > Floodplain ...
CTGCATCCGGCTCTCGGGCTGCCCGACGCTCACCGTCAAGGACAACCCCGACCCGCTGCGCCGCGACCCGGTCGCCACCGTGATCGACGGCTGCGTCGGCTGCGGCCTGTGCGGCGAGAACGCGCATGCCGCAGTCCTTTGTCCGTCCTTTTATCGAGCGGAAGTCATTCAAAACCCCACTCTGTGGGATCGGCTGACACACAAATTCATATGAACCTGCCCGAGCGTCCGATCACGATCCTGATTGCCGCCCTCGGCGGCGAAGGCGGCGGCGTCATGGCCGACTGGCTGATGGAGGCCGCCACCGCCACCGGCTATCCCGCGCAGGCGACCTCCATCCCGGGCGTCGCGCAGCGCACCGGAGCGACGACCTACTACCTTGAGATTTTTCCTTTTGATAAATCCAAACTGAATGGCCGGGAGCCCGTCCTCTCCCTGACCCCGAGCCCCGGCAACGTCGACGTGATGGTCGCCTCCGAGCTGGTCGAGGCTGGGCGCGCGATGCTGAACGGCTTCGTCAGCCCCGAGCGCACCACGCTCATCGCCTCGACCCACCGCATCTACGCCACCGTGGAGAAGATGCAGATGGGCGACGGCCGCTTCGACAGCGAGCGCGTGATCGCAGCCGGCAAGCAGGTCGCCAAGCGCGCGGTGCTGTTCGACATGCGCAAGCTCGCGCAGGAGAGCGGCACCGTGATCAACGCCGTGCTGTTCGGCGCGATGGCCGGCAGCGGCGTGCTGCCGCTCGCGCGCGAGGCGTGCGAGAAAGCGATCCGCGGCGGCGGCCGCGGCGCCGAGGCCAGCCTGCGCGGCTTCGCCGCCGGCTACGACATCGCCGGCGGCTCGCGCGAGGCGCCCAAGCCGCCCGCCCCGCCGCGCCGGGCAAGCGAGCTGCACGATGTGATGCAGCTGGGGACCGACAGGCTCAAGGACTACCAGGGCGCCCGCTACGCCGCGCTCTATGAGCAGCGCATGCAGCCTTTCCTGGGCGGCAACGAGAAGCTGGCCGCCGAGGTGGCCCGCCACCTCGCGCTGTGGATGGCGTACGAGGACATCATCCGGGTCGCGGATCTGAAGACGCGCGCTTCCCGCTTCGAAAGAGTCAGGAAGGAAGTCGGCGCGAAGCAAGGCGAACCGGTCGTGGTCATCGACTTCCTCAAGCCCGGGGTCGAGGAATTTGCTTCCTTGCTGCCGACATTCCTTGGCAAGAGATTGCATTCCTGGGCCGAAAAGCGCGGCAAGCTCGACGCTTACAACGTCGGCATGCACATCAAGACCTCGGGCGTGGCCGGCTACCTGCTGGTGCGCTCGCTCGCCTGGCTCAAGCCGTGGCGGCCGATGAGCTACCGCTACGGCGAGGAACAGCGCCTGATCGAGCGCTGGCTGGGCCTGGTGGCGGAAGCGGCCGAGCGGGACACCGGCCTCGCTCTCCAGGTCGCGGAATGCGCGCGCCTGATCAAGGGCTACGGCGAGACCCACCGCCGCGGCAAGGCCAATTTCCTCGCCATCGTCGATGCCCTGGTGGAGAACCCGGCGACCGCCAGCCCGACGGAGCAGGCGGCGGCGATCCGCAAGGCGCGGGAGGCGGCGCTCGCCGACCCCGAGGGCAAGGCCCTGGGCGTCTCGCTGGGCAAGCCAGTCGTTTGGCTCAAGCCCGTCGCCCGCACGTAAAATCCCTTCTTTGCGTTAGGAAATCCCCATGGCCAGCGTCCCCCAACCCAGCATCGGAGCCGCGCGGCAGGACCTCTACCGGCGCATGGACAAGCACAACCTCGCGCCGCTCTGGGAGGTGCTGCACAACCTGATCCCCAACGAGCCGGTGACGCCGTGCAAGCCGGCGCTGTGGAAGTACCGCGAGGCCCGCCCCTACCTGATGGAGGCCGGCAAGCTGATCACCGCCAAGGAGGCGATCCGCCGCGTGCTGATCCTGGAGAACCCGGGCCTGCGCGGCGAGTCGTGCATCACGCAGAGCCTGTACGCCGGGCTGCAGCTGATCCTGCCGGGCGAGATCGCCCCCAGCCACCGCCACTCGCAGTCGGCGCTGCGCTTCATCGTCGAGGGCTCGGGCGCCTACACCGCGGTCGACGGCGAGCGCACCACCATGCGCCCGGGCGACTTCATCATTACGCCGTCGTGGACCTGGCACGACCACGGCCATCCCGGCGACGAGCCGGTGGTGTGGATGGACGGCCTCGACATCCGCATCGTGCAGGCGTTCGCCGCGCAGTTCCACGAGGTGTTTCCGGAGGAAGTGCAGCCCGTGTCGCGCGGCGAGGGCTCGTCGGTGGCGCGCTACGGCTCGAACATGAAGCCGGTCGGCGCCAAGCCGCCGTTCGGCAAGACCTCGCCGATCTTCAACTATCCGTATGCGCCCAGCCGGGACGCGCTCGCCGGAATGGCGAGGGACCAGGATCCCGACGCCTGCCTGGGCTGGAAGATGGAGTACACCAACCCGACCACCGGCGGCCACGCCATGCCGACCATCGCCGCGTTCCTGCAGATGCTGCCGAAGGGCTTCAAGTCGAAGGCCTACCGCTGCACCGACGGCACGATCTATTCCGTGGTCGAAGGACAGGGAACGGCAATCATCGGCACCGAAAGATTCGACTTCGAGCCGCGCGACACCTTCGTGGTGCCCTCCTGGGTGCCGCTCGAGCTCGAGGCGAAGGGCGAGACGGTGCTGTTCTCGTTCTCCGACCGCCCGGGGCAGGAAGCGATGGGGCTGTGGCGAGAATCGAGGAAGTGATGCGGCGGGTATGAACGCTCCCGACAAGGTTTTTCTCGGCCGGGAATACAACAACCGCGAGCTGGTTCCGGACCACGCGAAGTACTTCGCCCGCTGGGGCGAGGCCTCGGCGCGCGCGCGAGCGAGCATGACCTGCCACCTCGACCGCCGCTACGGCGAGATGCCCGGCGAGACGATCGACCTGTTCCCGGCGCGCAAGGGCGACGGCAGCTGCATGATGTTCATCCACGGCGGCTACTGGCGCTCGCTCGACAAGAAGGACTTCTCCTTCCTCGCGCCGGCCTGGGTCGACGCCGGCGTGTCGCTCGCGGTAGTCAACTACGACCTCTGCCCGAGGGTGTCGATGGAAGAGATCGTGCGCCAGATGCTGCGCGCGAGCCGCTGGCTGTGGCTGAACGCCGAGGAATACGGCATGGACCAGGACCGCCTCTACGTCTCGGGGCACTCGGCCGGCGGCCACCTCACCGCGATGCTGATGTGCGCGCTGTGGCCGAGCTTCGACGCCGGCCTGCCGAAGGACCTGTGGAAGGGCGGCCTCGCGGTGAGCGGCCTGTACGACCTGCGGCCGCTGCCGCACGTCGATTTCCTGCAGTCGGACCTGCGCCTGGACCAGGAGACGGCTACGAAGCTCTCGCCCGCGTTCCTGCCCCCGGCCACCCGCGCCCCGGTGATGACCTGCGTCGGCGGCAGCGAGTCGAGCGAGTTCCTGCGCCAGAACCGGCTGCTCGGCGAGCGCTGGCGCGCGGCTTTCGCCGGCGACGTGCCGATGCCCGGAAAGAACCACTTCTCCGTCGCCGACGGCCTGGCCGAGCGCTCGAGCCCCCTGTTCCAGGCCGCGTTGCGCCTGATGAAGCTCGACAAATGAAGGAATTCCTCGAGCCGGGGCGCTACGTCGATAGCGCTCATCCCGGCGTGGCTTCGTTCTCGAACAAGCACATGAAGGGAAAGAACGATAGGGAAAAGGCGATCGCGTTGTATTACGCGGTGCGCGACCTGATCCGCTACAACCCGTTCCTCGACTTCTCCGATCCGCAGGTGTTCAAGGCGTCGGCGGTGCTCGAGGCCGACCAGGGCTTCTGCGTCGGCAAGGCGTCGCTGCTCGCGGCCTGCGCGCGCGCCGCCGGCATCCCGGCGCGCGTCGGCTTCGCCGACGTGAAGAACCACCTCACCTCGCCGCGCCTCGCCGAAACGATGGGCAGCGATCTGTTCGTCTACCACGGCTATACCGACCTGCATCTCGACGGCAAGTGGGTCAAGGCGACGCCGGCGTTCAACCTCGAGCTGTGCACGCGCTTCCGCGTCATGCCGCTCGAGTTCGACGGCCGCGCGGACTCGATCTTCCATCCGTTCGACGCCGACAACCGGCGCCACATGGAGTACCTGCGCGACCGCGGCACCTACGCCGACGTGCCGGTCGACGCCATCCAGCAGGCGTTCCGCGAGGCCTACCCGAAGTTCTACCGCCTCGGCCGGGACGCGGCCAAGGAAACCTTCACGCCGTCCTGATGTTGCGGGTCACTTCTTTTTGCGCGAGCTGCTGCTAGAGAGTTTCCACGCCGCGGTGGCCGCCGCCGATCCGCTGCAGATCCTGCCCGCGCACCTGCCGCGGGCGCCGCGCGGCCGCGTCTTCGTCGCCGCCGCCGGCAAGGCCGCCGCCTCGATGGCAGTCGCCGCGGAGAAGCACTACCCTGCAATTGAAGGCATTGCCATCACCCGCTATGGGCACGGCCTGCCGACGCGGTCCATCAGGGTGGTGGAAGCCGGCCATCCGGTGCCGGACGCCGCCGGCGAAGCCGCCGCGCGCGAGCTTTTCTCCAGAGTGAAGGAGCTGCGGGAAGACGACCTTCTGCTCGCCTTGCTGTCAGGCGGCGGCTCCAGCCTGCTCGCGTTTCCCATCGAGGGCCTCGCCATGGCCGAGCTGAAGAAGCTGACCGCGCAGCTGCTGAAGAGCGGCGCCACCATCCAGGAGATCAACACGGTACGCAAGCACCTGTCCGCGATCCAGGGCGGGCGGCTGGCCGCCGCCTGCCGCGCCGAAGTGATGGCGCTGATCGTCTCGGACGTTACCGGCGACGACCCGACGCACATCGCCTCGGGCCCGTGCACGCCCGACCCGACCACCATCGACGACGCCAGAGCGGTGCTGGCGAAGTACCGCATCGATTTCCGCGGGCCGTTTTCCGAGTCGCCCAAGCCGGGCGACCCGGCCTTCGGCAGGACCACCAACAGCGTCATCGCCACGGCGTACCGCTCGCTCGAGGCGGCTGCCGAGGTGTTCCGCCGCCGGGGCATCGCGCCGGTGATCCTCGGCGACACCATCACCGGAGAGGCGCGCGAGGTGGCGCAGGACATGGCGCTGCTCGCGCGCCGCGCGCCGCGCCCGGCGGCGCTCATCTCCGGCGGCGAGTGCACCGTCACCGTCGGCGGCCAGGGCGGCCGCGGCGGGCGTTGCGCCGAGTTCCTGCTCGCGCTCGCGCTCGAGCTCGATGGCGTGCCCAATGCGTGGGGGATCGCCGCCGATACCGACGGCATCGACGGCTCGGAGGACAACGCGGGCGCGCTCATGACCCCCGACAGCCTGGGCCGCGCTGCGGCGAAGGGCCTGGACGCAATGGCGCTGCTGTGGAAGAACGACAGCTACGGATTCTTCAGCGCGCTCGGCGACCTGGTAGTTACCGGCCCCACCCGCACCAACGTCAACGACTACCGCGCCATCCTGCTCGCCTAGTAGCTGTTCTCCGGCCGCACGTAGCACTTGAACTCCACGACATTGCCGGAGGGATCCACGACCATGAAGGTCTTGTGCTCGTGCGGCGTGCTCGCGAAGCGCAGCCCAGGCCGCCCGAGAAACGGGATGCCGAGCTTTTCGACATGCTCCTTCAACCGGTCGAAATCCTGCATGCGCAGGAACGTGAGGCCATGGTGCCGCGGGTACGCTCGCGGATTGGCTGCGACCGCGCGCCGCTCCAGATGGCATACCAGCTGGAGGACGCCGCCAAAGCTGAAGGTGACGCGATCATCGAGGATTCTCACGGGCTGCGCGCCGAGCACTTCCGCGTACCACCGGGCGGCCTCGTCGAGATCGCGGCAGGGCACGGCGACGTGGGCGATGTAGCCGCTTCCCGCGGCGATCGGCGTGTTGTCGAGCAGGCCCGCGGGCGGCTTGATCTCAGCTTCGACCACGTTGCCTACACCTTGCTGCCTACCAGCAGCTCGACTTCCGCCGCCAGGGCGGTCTGCACCGAGCCGTGCTCGCTCTCGACCTTGGCCACCAGCCTGCGTGCCTCCTCGGTGTCGGCGCGGCGCGCCGACGTCTCGAGGTCCGCGCAATACCGGCTGAGGGTTCTCGCGCCGACGTTGGCGCTGCTCGACTTGAGCGAGTGGGCCGAGTTCGCCATTTCCGCAGCGTTGCTGGCGCCCGCGGCCTGCTTCAGCTTCCTGAGCAGCTTGGGCGACTCGGTCAGGTAGAGATTGATGACGCGCGCGAGCAGCTCGGGCTTGCCGTTGGTCAGCACCTTGCCGAGCTGCTCGAGCACCTGCCGGTCGAGCACCTCGGCGCCGTTCGCCGGCGCCTGCCCGGCGGGCGGCGCGAGCTTCGCCTGCACCGACGCCACCTGCGGCATCCAGCGGTCGAGCATGTCCTGCAGCGTCAGCATGCTGAACGGCTTGCTCAGGTGGTCGTCCATGCCGGCGGCCAGGCAGGCTTCGCGGTCCTGCGCCATCGCGTTGGCGGTCAGCGCGACGATCGGCAGATGCAGGCCGGTCGTGAGCTCGCGCGCGCGGATCTCCCTGGTCGCCTCGAAGCCGTCCATCTCGGGCATGTGGCAATCCATCAGGATCAGGTCGAAAGCGCCCTGCGCGTGGGCATCGAGCGCCTCCCTGCCGTTGTTGACCACGGTGACCGCGTAGCCCTGTATCTGCAGGATGCCGAGCGCGACCTGCTGGTTGATGAGGTTGTCCTCCACCACCAGGATGTTGCCGCGCGTGCCGGCGGCGGCCGCGTGCGAGGGCTGCGACACGGAGGGCGTCGCGGCCGCCTCCTGCGGCTGGCCGGCCATGACGTTCACCAGGCACTCGTACAGCACCGTCTGGCGCACCGGCTTGGCCAGGCAGGCGTCGATGCCCGCGTCGCGCGCGTGCTTGATGTCCGCCTGGCGGCGGGTCAGCACGATCAGCCGCACCCTGGCAATGTCGGCGCGCGCCTTGATGGTGCGCGCCAGCTCGAGCGCGTCCACGCCCGGCAGGCCGAGGTCGATGATGCCCAGATCGTAGTGCGCGCCCCTCGCCGCCGCCTCCGCCAGCAGGTCGATCGCCTGCTCCGGCGTCGGGGCGGCGCGGATGCTCATGCCCCAGTTGGCCATCTGCGACTGCAGGATGCCGCGGCTGACGGCGCTCGACTCGACGATCAGCGCGCGCACGCCGGTGAGCATGCCCATCGGCACGTGCGACTGCATCTCCTGCTTCTCGAAGCTGCTGGTGAACCAGAAGCGGGAGCCGGCGCCGAGCGCCGACTCGACGTGGACGCTGCCGCCCATCATCTCCACCAGCTGCTTGCTGATGGCGAGGCCGAGGCCGGAGCCGCCGTGCTTGCGGGTGGTCGAGCCGTCGGCCTGCGAGAACTCCTCGAAGATGCGCGATTGCGCCTCTGCGCTGATGCCCACGCCGGTGTCGCTGACCTCGAAGCGCATGGTGACGCGCTGCGCGCTCTCCTCGAGGCTGGCGACGCGGATCACCACCGCGCCCTGCTCGGTGAACTTGATGGCGTTGCCGACCAGGTTGGTCAGCACCTGGCCCAGGCGCAGCGGATCGCCCTTGACGTGGGTGACCAGCTCCGCCGGCAGGCTGCAGGCGAGGTCGAGGCCCTTCTCGTGCGCGCGCTCGGCCAGCAGATCGACTACGTCCTCGATGGTGCGGCGCAGGTCCATGTCGACGTTTTCCAGCTCGAGCTTGCCGGCCTCGATCTTGGAGAAGTCGAGCAGGTCGTTGATGATGCCGAGCAGGTTCTGCCCCGAGCGCTGCACCGTCTCGGCGTACTTGCGCTGGGTGCTGGTGAGGCCGGTCTCGAGCAGCAGCTCGGTCATGCCGAGCACGCCGTTCATCGGCGTGCGGATCTCATGGCTCATCCTGGCGAGGAACGAGCTCTTGGCGTGGTTGGCCGCTTCGGCCGCCTCGCGCGCCAGGCGCAGCGCCTCGGCGCTGCGCTTGTGCTGCGTGACGTCGCGCGCCACCGCGATGCTGCCGATGCACTGGTTGGCGTCGTCGAGCAGCGGCGCGACGGCGACCTGAATGTCGATCGCGGTGCGCGAGCGCGTCATGGCGCGGGCGTCGTAGGAGAATTTCTCGCCGGTAACCAGCCGGCGCCGGCGCGCCTCTTCCTCCCCCGGCGTCGACTCGCTCACCTCCAGCGCGCGCCCCACCGCCTCCTCCGGCGCGTAGCCGAACATGGCGGCCGCGCCCGAGTTCCAGCTGGTGATGGTGCCTTCCAGGTCCTTGGTCCAGATCGCCTCGCTCGACTGCTCGACGATGGTCGCCAGCAGCTTGCTCTTCGACTCGCTCTTGCCGAGGGAGGCGATCAGGCTCTCGATGTTGTTCGCCATGTTGTTGAAGGCGTCGGCCGCCGAGCTGACCTCGGGGGAGCCTTCGGGCTCGATGCGCACCTTGTAGTCGCCCTGGCTGAAGCGGTTGGCGCCCTCGGCCAGCATGCGCAGCGTGCCGAGGTTGCCGCGGAAGATCAGCCAGATGAACTGCAGCATCAGGAACAGCGTCACCGCCACGATCTGCAGCTGCTTGACGAACTGCTGCCAGAGCCGGTTGTAGGCCTTGGTGGTGGTCATGGTGGCGTCGAGCCGGCCGTAGCCGACGCCGCCCGCGGTGACCTCGATGCCGTCTTCGGCGCGCTCGATGGCGGCCACGGCGGTGAACCAGGCCGGCGCGGTGAGGATTTCCGGCTTGTCCTGCGCCACCAGCTTCTTGCCGTCCTTGTCGGTCCACTGGAAGCTGTCGATCTCGCCCTTCTGCACCTGGTTTCTCAGCAGCTGGCTGATCACCGCGTACTCGCCGAGGATCGCCTGGTCGGCGATCAGGGGCGCGATGAAGGTCAGCGTCTCGTCGAGCTCGCGCTTGAGGCGCGCCGAATGCTCGGCCGCGCCTTCGGCCACCAGCAGCGCGGTCTGCACGCCGCCGCCGGTGACGATCGCGATGCCGACCGCCAGCATGAGGCGCGATACCAGCCCCCAGTCCTTCCAGAACCTCACCCCGCGCTTGTTGCTCATCGTCGCTTCCTCTGTGCCCTGACGAATGTGGCCTTTGCCTACTTCACCTGCGTGGTGCGATAGAACTTGCGGTAGTTGTCGTAGTCGCGGTCTTCGGCGGAGACGAAGCCCAGCTCGCCGGTGCTCTTCAGCAGCTCGGCGCCCGCCTCGAGGACCTTGCGGCCTTCCGGCTCGTTGACCATGCCGGTCAGCGCGGCCCGGATGGCGGCCACCTTGTCCGCCGGCACCTTGTTGTAGGCCATGATGCACAGATCCTGGTAGATCTCGGAAGTCCACAGCGCGCGGTAGGCGAACGCCTCGCGGCGCCCGTAGCGCGCCATCACCGAGCTGTTGACACCGGCGGCGGCGACCTTGTTGACCCGCAGCTGGGCGGACGAGGCTTCCTGGTTGCCGGTGAACACGACGTTGACCTTCACCTTGGCGCGCAGCAGCGCGTCCATCGGCAGCCAGTAGCCGGTGAAGCCGTCCGGCGTGACGAAGGCGACGTCCTTGCCGTTCAGGTCCTGCAGCGTCTGGATCGCCGAATCCTCCGGCACCACGATCTGCGAGCGGATGCCGGGGCCGGCCGGGCGCGCGATGACCTTGTAGCCGACGCGGTCGCGGTCCGGGGTGAAGAAGTGGTTGGTGTACTGGAAGTCGTAGCCGCCCTTTTCGGCTATGGCGTTGCCTTCCTGCGCAGTCTTCGCCAGCTTGAGCTCGATCGGCACGCCGCTCTTCTTGCTGACGTAGGTCATGATCGGGTTCCAGTACTGCGCGGTCAGCGCTACGCTGCGCTGGTTCAGCACGTAGAACGTGTACGGCTTCTGCGCGGCGGCGCCCGGCGAGTGGAGGGCGATTGCCGCGGTCAGGAGCGTCGCGGCGAGCTTGGTGACAGTTCGTAGCATGACTATTCCCCCTTCAACCATTCTCTAAGTTGCCACTTTCAGGAACAACAGCGCGCCGCTCAGCACGAGCAGCGTTCCGACTACCCGCAACATGCCCTCGCTGGTCATGTCCAGGTGCACCTTGTTGCCGGTGTACAGGCCGATCACCATCGGCAGCAGGCCAAGCGCGTAGGCGATCTGCAGCTTCGGATCGAGCAGCAGGCCGGCGAACAGGAACAGCGCGAGGCGGAAGCCGCCGTCGATCGCGATCAGCCACGAGAAGGTGGCGCGCACCGCGCCCTTGTCGAGCAGGCGGCGCGTCAGGTACATGATGTACGGCGGCGAGCCGGCGCCGAACAGCGCGCCGGCGGCGCCGCCAGCCAGCCCGGCGGGAACGGCGTACGCACGCGGCAGCTGACCGACCGGCTGCAGGCCGAAAATGTTGCGGAAGCCGAAGAACATCGTGAAGGCGCCCAGCGTCAGCAGCACCGGAGTGGTCGGCAGCGTCACCAGCGCGTAGGCGCCGAGGCAGGCGCCGATCATGCCGAACGGCAGCAGCAGCTTGATCTCCGCCCAGTTCGCCTTCTTGCGGTTGATGCCGCCGAGGACCAGCGAAGCGGTGAAGTCGAGCGCGAGAACCAGCGGAACCGCGAATTGAATCGGCTGCGACAGCGCCAGCAGCGGCACGGAAATCAGCGCCGAGCCGAAGCCGGTAATGCCGCGTATGAAATACGCGCTCATCAGAATGCACAGCACCAAAACCATATCTGCCACTTGCGGGTTCCCTTAGTCGCTTACCTTGTTTTGCAATCGAGCCCGGTATGTCTCTGTGTATTATCGCTTTTTCGCACGCTGCAGGCAGAAACCCTGCGTGTCAGCTTTTGTGCGCCAGCGGGTCGCGCCATGCCCCGCAGGCGGATCAAGGGCCCGGCAAGGCCCCTAGGCGCTCTTCAGCGCCTCGATCGACTGGGCGATCAGGCCGGCACCCGCCTCGAACTTGCGCCTGGCCCCGTCGTAGTCGGCCGCCTTCGCGCTGCTCTCGATGTCGGCGAACAGCTCGCCGAGCGCCTCGGCGCCGAGCTGGCGCGAGGTGCCCTTCAGGGTGTGCGCCGCGCGCACCGCGCCAGGACCATCGCCGCGGGCGACGCGAGAGGAGAAATCGGCGGCGAAGCCGGCCAGGCTCGCCTCCAGCCTGAGGACGAAGCCCGAGAACACATCGGTCCGCCCGGTGGCACGCTCGATGCGCCTGATGTCGTCGATGGGTCCGCGGTCGATCAATTCGGCCATGCCTGCCCTCTCAGAACTGTCCGCCGCCGCAGCGCAGCACCCCGAACGGAGCGAAGCTGCCGCACGCGTCGGCAGGGGGCAGCAGCGCCTCGGACTGGCCCGCTCTGGCGGGCGGCAGGCCGTTGAGGAACTGCGCGCCTGGCTCGTCGTCCCTGCCCGCGCCGAAGATACCCCGGCCACGCGCTCCCTGCGCGCCGCTCGCGGCCGTCACGGGCGAGTGCATCGCGCCGTAGGCGGTGGCAAGCGGATCCGGAATCGCGGTCGTGGTGCCGATCACGCTCAGCGTGCCCGCGACGAACACGATGGTGTAGTTCGGCGACGATACGCCCGACGGGGTAACCGCGTAATTCCCCGCCGGCGAAGAGGGGTCCGCCGGGGTCGCGAACAGCAGGCTGCCGATCATCGACGCTGGGGAATCCCCACCCTGCAGGCCGGAATACGACGCCGAGAACGGCGGGTTGGGCTGCGCCGCCGGCCGCGCAGCATTGTTCACGGTGATCGCCAGGCTCGCCGGGTTGATGACCCCGCTCGTATCGGCGACGAAGCTCACCACGTAGTTGTTGCCGGCGTTGCCGTCGCTCACCGCGCCGCTCGCCGTGAGCGTCCTGCCGGTGCCGGCGTTCGCCGTGTTGTAGATCTGGCTGAACGCGCCGCTGTCTCCGGGCGCCACGCTCCCCGAGGTCACCAGGGGCGCCGCCGCCGAGCTCACCGCCGCGTCGTAGACCTTGGTGTCGGTCTGCGCCGTGACCGTGATCGGCCGCGCCGTGATCGTCCCGCTCGCCGCCGTCACATAGCTGATCGAGTAGTTGTTGCCGCTGTTGCCGTCGTTCGGCACCAGGCCGCTGGGGGTGAGCGTCTTGCCCGTAGCCACGTGCTTGCTGTCGAAGCTCTGGGTCGCCGCCGTGCCCACCCCGTCGTACAGCGTCCCCGTCACCACCGGCGCAACGCTCGAGCCCACCGTGCCGTCGTAGCCGCGCGTCTGTGCCTGGGCGGTTACTGTCAGCAGCGCCTGGCTAATGGTGCCGGTCGTGTTACTGACCGTGCTCACGGTGTAGTTGCCACCCGCGTTGCCATCGACCACGGTGTAGCCCGTCACCATAAGCGTCTTGTTGGCAATGCCCGCGTTCTTGTCCGCGTAAGCCTGCGCCAGGCCGGTGACGCTGTCCGCGCCTTGCAGCCCTGCCACCGTCGGCGTCTGCCCCGAGCTCGTCGTGGCATCGTAGATCTTGGTATCGGTCAGGGCGGTGATCATCAACCCAGCCTTGTTGATGGTGCCGGTCGTATTGTTGACCGTGCTCACGGTGTAGTTGGCGCCCGCGTTGCCGTCTACCACGGTGTAGCCAGGCACCACCGTGAGCGTCTTGTTGCCGATGCCGAAGTTCTGGTCCGCATAGACCTGCGTCAGACCAGTGACCGAGTCTGTGCCTTGCAGCCCGGTCACCGTCGGCGTCGCCGCCGCGCTCGTCGTCGCGTCGTAGGTCTTGGTGTTGGTCTGCGCCGTGAGCGTCAGCGCCGCCTGGTTGATGGCGCCGGTCGTGTTGTTCACCGTGGCGACCGTGTAGTTCCCGCCGCCGAAACCGTCGTTCACCGTATAGCCCGTGACCGTCAGCGTCTTGCTGGAGCCGGCGTTCCGGTCCGAGTAGGCCTGCGTGAGGCCAGTCACCGTATCGCCGCCGACCAGGCCCAACACCGTCGGCGCGGCGGCCGAAGTCGCGTCACCATCGTAGGTCTTGGTGTTGGTCTGCGCGGTGAGCGTGAGCGCCGCCTGGTTGATGACGCC
>Ga0137436_1000396_pt1 | contig 12922 bp, 13 predicted proteins | sample EasRivERMGT119_2_FD_102328 | JGI IMG/M metagenome (GOLD analysis project Ga0137436, IMG submission 102328) | Soil microbial communities from meander-bound floodplain in the East River, Colorado, USA - East River MetaG ERMGT119_2 | ecosystem: Environmental > Terrestrial > Soil > Floodplain ...
AAATCGAGTACCGCGGCACCCGCGCGCGGATCGTTGGAGAGGAAGGGCGCGGCATCGCCACGCTCATTGGGATGGCGCACTTGACGCGCTTCGATATCGTCGTTGCCTGCGCCGGGATGATGCGGGCGGCGCTCAACCAGGCGCTGCATCATTGCGTGCATCGCCAAGCCTTCGGGCGGCGGCTCGTCGAGCAGCCCCTGATGCAGAACGTGCTCGCCGATCTTTCCCTCGAGACCGAGGCCGCGGCGCTGCTGGCGTTTCGCCTTTCGCGAGCCTTCGACCGTGCGGAAGGTGACGAGCGCGAGCGGCTTTTGATGCGCCTGATGACGCCGATCGCGAAGTACTGGCTGTGCAGACGCCTGCCTCCGCTCGTCGTGGAGGCAATGGAATGCCTGGGGGGCGACGGTTACGTGGAGGAGGCGCCGCTCGCGCGCCTGTACCGCGAGGCGCCGCTGAACGGAATCTGGGAAGGCTCGGGGAACGTCATCTGCCTCGACGCGCTGCGCTCAATCGAGCGCGAGCCGGGCAGCATCGAGGCGCTGCTCGCGGAGATCGGCCGCGGCGGCGTGCGCTCGCGGCGCGGGGCGACGGCGATCTCGCAAATGCTCAAGAACTCCGGCAGCGCAGAATTGCGCGCGCGCCGCATCGTCGAAGCCATCGCAGTCGCGCTCCAGGCGAGTCTCATGGAACGACATGCCTCGCCGGAAGCTGCCGATGCTTTCTGCGCTTCGCGGCTGGAGGGCGATTGGGGCCGCGCGTTCGGGACCCTGCCTTCGGCTACGCGCTGCGAAACGATTCTCGAGCGCGCGCGGCTTGCGGCCTGAGTCGGCTACTCGGCGCCCTGAAAGCTTATATCGCCATCGGGTTACGGTGAGATATCGGCGCTCCCGGGAATCCGGGTCGCGCCGAGTTGCGCGTCAACCGTTGTCAGAAACGGTAGGCGAATTGCACGCCAAGAATATCGATGGTGGCTTTGTAGGTGCCGGTCAATTGCCCATTCAAGAACGCATTGCCGCCGTTTTGGTTGATAGATGCGTCCTTCACGAACAAGTGTGCGTATCCGAAATCGAGTGTGCCGTCCTTCGACAACCTATACTGGCCTCCGACGGACAGCCAAGTACGGTCGGTGTCCGGTAGCCTGGCGGTACGATCGGTATCGTTGACCGGACTCTGGTCGTAAGCGACGCCCATCTTGATCGACCAAGCATCATCGTAGCGATACGTCGCACCGATACCGATTCTCCAGGTGTCCTTGAAGTTCTCGGGCGTCGTGTTGAGCGTCCCACCAGTGTCTCGCTTCACCACCAGTTCCTTGATCTTCGACCAACCGGTCCATGTCACATCGCCGAGCAGTGTCCACTTCGGGTCCAATTTGTGTTGCAGAGCGACCGAAGCGGAACCCGGCAATTCGATATCCAAGTTTACATCGCCGTTTGCAAACGCAGCGGCAAGCGCAGGGCTGATGCCTGTCAGAGTCGCGGTAGGAACCCCGGAGAAACTCACGGTGCCGGTCACGTGATACTTGATCGACGATCGGTAGGACACGCCCATTCTCGTGTCAGGCGCAAGTTTGAACATCGCCCCGACGTTGTACCCCCACGCGCTATCGCTGCCCTTGACGGACGCCGTGCCTTCCTGGCCGGCCGCCGCTACGGCGCCAGCCGCTGCCGCGCTGCCCGTCGCACCGAAGGTTGCCGCGGCGAAATTTACCGCATTGGTGAGTTCGGCATCGAGCTGCTGGTAATTCAAGCCGAAACCAAGAGAGACATCTTCGCTTATCTTGTACGAAACGGAGGGATTGACATTGAGTGCAGCGATCTCCGATTTGATCGCCTGGAACCGCCCCATCCAGCTCGGGTCGTATTCGGTCTTCAGCCCGAAAGGCACGCTTACGCCGAGGCCAATTTTCCAGTCCTTTGCAAGATCCATCGCAAAGTAGATATTGGGCACGGCCGACAAGCCGCCGGCGTTCCCTCCGGTGCCGCCCAAGGGCGCCTGGGTAGCGGGGACGGCCGGTGTGCCGGTTTGCGTTGAGCCGGAATCGCTGAACTTCTCCGAGACATTGATCAACGCCAGGCCGGTCGAGATCTGCATCCCTCCAGGCAGCAGGCTCATGCCCGCGGGGTTGTAGTAGATCGTGCTCGCGTCTTCGGCAGCCGCAGCGGCCCCTGAATACGCATTGCCCAGACCGCTGGCGTTCTGCTCGATCAGCGCAAACGCCGAAGCGTGCGCCTGCGAGACCCCTCCCGCGAAAGCACCCGCCACCGCGAGCGAAAGGGCCGTTTTCTTCATTCCTAAGCGTGCCATGAGATCCTCTCCTTTGGTTCAAAGCGATGAGTTATAGGGTTCTATTCTTGATCGCCCGACAACGATAGCACAACGCAATAGCCCGGAAAATGGGCGGTAGCACGTCGCGAGCTTCTTACGCCGGGTCTCTACTCACCCGAGCTAGAGGGCTCTCTCAGGCCAGGGTCACCCGCGCAAACTTGCGCTTGCCGACCTGCAGCACGACCGTGTCCCCCCGCTTCACGGAAAGCCCCTTGTCGGTGACCTTTTCGCCATCGATGCGCACGCCGCCCTGCTCGATCATGCGCAGGGCCTCGGAGGCGCTGGACACCAGCTGGGATTCCTTGAGCAATTTCATGATCGCCATGGCTCCGGACGTGCCCGGGGCCGATTTTCGCCCGTCTCCGGGCAATTTGATCGTAATCTCCGGGATGTTCTCGGGCGTCGCCCCGTGCTTGAAACGCGCCTCGAAATCAGCCTGGGCGCGCTCGGCGGCCTGGGCGCTGTGAAAACGAGTGACGATCTCGCGCGCAAGAAGCACCTTGACGTCGCGCGGGTTGCGGCCGCCGGCGACCTCCTTCTTCCACTGGGCGAGCGTTTCCAGGGATTCGAAGGAGAGCAGCTCCAGGTAACGCCACATCAGCTCGTCGGAGACCGACATCAGTTTACCGAAGATCGTCTCGGCAGACTCGCTGATGCCGACATAGTTGTCGAGCGACTTCGACATCTTCTCAACGCCCTTGGTGCCCTCTAGAAGCGGCATGGTGAGGATGCATTGCTGCGGCTGGCCGTAGTGCTTCTGCAGCTCGCGCCCTACCAGCAGATTGAACTTCTGGTCGGTTCCCCCGAGTTCGACGTCGGATTTCATCGCCACGGAGTCGTAACCCTGCATGAGGGGGTAGAGAAACTCGTGGATGGCGATGGGCTGGCGGGAGGCGTAGCGCTTGCCGAAATCGTCGCGCTCGAGCATGCGCGCGACCGTCCAGGTCGCAGCTAACCGTATCAGACCGGCTGCGCCCAGCTCGTCAGACCACCTCGAATTGAACAGGACTTCTGTCCGGTTGGCGTCCAGGATCTTGAAGACCTGGTCCTGATAGGTTTTCGCGTTCTGCAGGATCTGCTCCCGCGAGAGCGGCGGTCGCGTCGCGTTCTTGCCGCTCGGGTCACCGATCATCCCCGTGAAATCCCCGATCAGGAACTGGACGTGATGGCCCAAATCCTGAAACTGGCGCAGCTTGTTGATCACCACCGTGTGTCCGAGATGCAGGTCGGGCGCAGTCGGGTCCAGGCCGAGCTTGACGCGCAGGGGCCGTCCGGATTTGAGCTTCTCGCGCAGCTCGGCCTCGACGATCAGTTCATCGCAGCCGCGCTTGATGACTCTCAGTTGGTGGTCGATGTCGCTCATAGTGCGCGCAGATGGCTGATCGCGCGGTTATTTGTTAGACTTTTTTGATTCAACCCGCTGCGGAACATGCAAAACGACGAGATAGGAATTGTAACGCGCTCCGGCAGAAGGCGCCTGCGATGGTTGGCGGCCGCCGTCGCCGTGCCGCTGTTCGGCGTGGTGGCTGCATTCGGCACGGTCGAGCACGGGCCGGAACCGGTTCCCGTCCGGATTGTCATCGAGCCGCTCGTCCTGTCCGCGACCCCGGTCGGCGACTCGGGAACGATCATTTACTTTCAGGAAGATCGTTTCAGACGCAGCGACACCCTCGCCACGCTGATCGACCGGCTCGGGGCGGCCGAGGACGAAGCGGCGACGTTTCTGCAATCTTCGCGTGCGGCGCGGCCGTTCCGCCTTTTGCTTCCCGGAACGACTGTCCAAGCCAAACTCGACCAGGTCGGCAAGCTACGCTCGATATCGTTCCTTACCGACAGGGACACGATTCTATCGGTGGACCGCCTGGGCGAGAGCTTCGGCAGCTTCGAGCAGCAGGCCGAGGTGGCGCGCGGAACAGAGATGAAGTCAGGCGAGATCAAGACCTCGCTCTTCGCCGCAACCGACGCGGCGGGGATTCCGGACGGCATTGCGGTCCAGCTTGCGGACATTTTTGGAGGCGACGTGGATTTTCACCGCGATTTGCGCCGCGGAGACCGGTTTGGGGTCGTTTTCGAAACCTTCTACCACGGCGGCCAAACGATCAGATCGGGGCGGGTGCTGGCGGCCGAATTCTCCAGCCAAAGGAAAACCTACCGCGCGGTATGGTTTCAGGATCCCTGGGGAAGGGGCGGCTACTACACTCCGGAAGGCGAGAACCTGCGCAAGGTGTTTTTGCGCTCGCCGCTCGAGTTCTCGCGCATCACCTCGGGATTCGGCATGCGCCGCCATCCGATCTTCCAGCAGTGGCGCGCGCATCAGGGAGTCGACTATGGAGCCCCGGTCGGAACAAAGGTCAAGTCGACCGGTGACGGTGTGGTTACGTTCGCGGGGAGGCGGAACGGTTACGGAAACCTCATCGTGCTCAGGCACCACGGAGGAACCAGCACCTATTACGCGCACCTGAGGAATTTCGCGCGGGGGTTGAAGGCGGGCGGTCGCGTCGTCCAGGGCGAAATCATCGGTTACGTCGGGCAAACCGGATGGGCTAGCGGCCCCCACCTTCATTACGAATTCCATCTCCACAACCAGAACCGCAACCCGCTGACCATGGTTTTCCCGGCCGCGGAGCCTATTCTCGCGATCGAACTGGCGGCGTTCAGGCGTACCGCCGAGCCTCTCATCGCGCGACTGGATCTTCTGAAAAACAGCGATCTCGCGCTGCTCGAGTGAGCGGTACCACGAGATCCGCGTCTTCCGAGATCTACATCGGTTTGATGTCGGGCACGAGTCTCGACGGCGTCGATGCCGCACTCGTCGACCTGCGGGGCCGACCCTTTCTTCTGGGCACGGGGTTTCTGCCGTATCCGAAGAGCCTGAAAGCTGTTTTGCTTGCGCTGCACGAGGCATCCGGCGACGAGCTGCATCGCGCGGCGCTCGCAGGGATTGAACTCTCCAGGCTCTATGCAAAGGCGGTCGATCGCCTGCTGGAGAAACACGGCGTCCCCGCGCAAACCGTTTGCGCCATCGGTTGCCACGGGCAGACGGTGCGTCATCGGCCCGGGTCCGGGTACAGCTTGCAGCTCGGCAATCCTGCGTGGCTTGCCGAGCGCACCGGCATCGCCGTGGTCGCCGACTTCCGAAGCCGCGACATCGCCGCAGGCGGACAGGGTGCACCGCTCGTGCCTGCGTTTCATGCAGCGGTTTTTCAGGACTCGCGCCGCCACCGCGTCATCGCCAACCTCGGCGGTATGGCCAATCTCACCGACCTTCCCCGCAAGGGACCGGTAACCGGCTTCGACACAGGACCCGGCAACGTCCTCCTTGACGCGTGGTCGCGCGAGCGGTTCGGCCGCGCCTTCGACCGGGGCGGGGCGCTCGCCGCCCGAGGACAGCCGGTTGCGTCTTTGCTGAAAGCATTGCTTGCCGATCCCTATTTTCGCCGCTCACCCCCCAAGAGCACGGGCCGCGATCACTTCAGTCTCGATTGGCTACGCCGGTTCAGCGTTGGAAAGCACAAAGCCGAGGACGTGCAGGCCACGTTGGCCGAACTCACAGCGCGCAGCGTCGCCAAGGCGATTGCGACGTTTTGTCCGGGCGCAGGGGAGGTTTACTTGTGCGGTGGTGGTGTGCGCAACCGCGACCTGGTGATGCGCATCACCCGCGAACTGGTCGGCATGAAAATCGCCTCGACCGAGCCGCTCGGAATTCATCCGGACTGGGTGGAGGCGATGGCCTTTGCGTGGCTCGCACAGCGGGCGCTGAAGCGAGAGACCGGAAATCTTCCCGAAGTCACCGGTGCGAAGAGGCCGCGGGTGCTCGGTGCGATTTACGCGGCCTGATCCGCCGCGAACGGTCGCGAACAAAAATCCAAAAAGAAGCGGGGGCCTGATGCCCCCGCTCCAGTGTTTTTCGAGAGTCCTATGCGGAGAACGATGAACCGCAACCGCAGGTGCTCGTTGCATTGGGGTTTTTTATCACAAACTGTGCCCCCTCGAGGCCCTCGGTGTAGTCGATCTCGGCGCCGGCGAGATACTGGTAGCTCATCGGGTCGATGAGCAACATCACTCCGTTTTTCTCCATCACCGTGTCGTCGTCGCTTTTCACTTCGTCGAAAGTAAAACCGTACTGGAATCCGGAGCAGCCACCGCCCGTGACGAACACGCGCAGTTTCAATTCGGAGTTGCCTTCCTCGTCGATCAATTGCTTGACTTTGCTTGCAGCGTTGTCGGTGAAAACAAGCGGTGCGGGCATCTCTGCGATTGCATTCATGTCTCAACTCCTGTAGCGAACTGCCCCATTATCGGGCCGGGACCTGACACGGTCAACCGGGCCAGCGAGCTAGATGGGGCTGCGGCGCCGGTATTCAAGCCGGAAAAAGTCATTGCCGCCCCTTAGACCGCGGGCTTGCTCGTCGCGAGCTTCAACTCCACGGTTTTTGCTTCACCCGAGCGGTGTACCAGATGCCCCTCCACTATCGCGCCGAGATGCATCTCCAGGCTGTTGTAATACACGTCTCCTTTGACCCGCGAACGCGACTGGAGTTCGAGGAACTCGGCGACGTACACGGGCCCCGTGATCTCGCCGTTCACGACCAGGTGCGATACTCTGATTTCCCCTTCGATACGAGCCTTTTCGCTCAGCACCAAGGTGGAAGGCTCGTCGGAAACCGCAGTTACGTTTCCGACGACTTCGCCGTCGACACGAAGGCCTCCGGTGAAATTGACATTACCCTCGATCTTCGTGCCGACACCAATCAGGCTGTCGATGCGATTTTGTGGCTTGCTAGGCTGCTTGCGAAACATAGCGCTTCCTGCCCCCGCTAAGAAAGGTTGACGTTTTGGCTGGCGCGGGCTTCGTTCGACCCGTTCTCCAGGATGCGCGCCTGTACGGTTCGCACCTTGGCTCCCGCCGGAACCCGAAATGTTCCCTCAACTCGACGAAAATATTTGAAGTTGAGCCTGAAAGCAGTGCTGCCCGTCTCGGCTGAATCGGGGATGACGATTGTAGCATCCCTGCCCTCCTGCTGCATCTCCACCACGAGCTGCAAAGACCCGTGGAACTCGCGGTCGAGCCTCCCCCCTTGAAGGACGAGCAGCCGGTAGCGGAACTCGCCGGGAAGCACGTCACGCTCGACTTTGAAGCGATGGATACTGACTTTCTCGCCGCGCCGCTCGCTCGGGACGAGATTTTCGAAAAAGGCAAGCTCCTCCTTGAGCCGGTTGTTTTCGTCTTCGAGCGTCTTCACCTGCGAGCCAAGTTGGACTTGCGCCGTCTGTTCGATCTTCAATCGCGACTCGCTGGCGTTGACGATCGAGCGCAACCTCGCTGCCTCGCTCTCGAGGCGCGCCATTGATTCGCGGAGCCTGGCGAATTCGTTCTGCAGCTCGCTGCGATCGAAACCGGCGAAACGACGCCCGGCGTCGTACATCCACGCCGCCAGCGCAAGCGCAAACGATAGGAACACCAGCATCCCGAGCCAGCGCCAGTACCAGGCGACGTGCGTCTGGACCGTCATCTTCGGGGCAGAAATTCCGAAGCGCTGGCGGAATAGTTTGAAAAACTTGGCCATTGTATTCTCCGCCCGCCGAGTCAGGGCACAATGGCCAGATGCGAGAGACCCATCGTCTCCTCGAGCCCAAACATGATATTCATATTCTGCACCGCTTGTCCCGACGCGCCCTTCACCAGATTGTCGATCACCGAGAGCACGACAAGCGTATCTCCCCCATGCGGGCGATGGATTGCGATGCGGCAAGTATTGGTGGCCCGCACCGAGCGCGTATCCGGTTCAGTTCCGTCAGGGAGCACGTCGACGAAAGGCTCGCCGCGATAGCGATCTTCGTACAGTCTCTGAAACTCGACGTTTGCGGTGATGCGTGCGTACAGAGTTGCGTGGATGCCCCGAATCATGGGCGCCAGATGCGGCACGAACGTGAGACCGACGCTCCTTCCGGCGGCGGTATCCAGCCCCTGGCGAATTTCCGGCCAATGACGATGGCCGGAAACACCATAGGCTTTGAAATTATCCGAAGCTTCGGAGAAAAGAAGATGTTCTTCGGCCTTCTTGCCGGCACCGCTCACCCCGGACTTCGCGTCCGCGATCAAGTGGCCGAGATCGACGGCCCCGGCTTCCGCAAGGGGCAACAAACCGAGCTGAATCGCGGTCGGATAGCACCCAGGATTCGCCACCAGGCGTGCCCCCTTGATTTTTGCGCGATTCACTTCTGGAAGACCGTACACCGCCTGAGCGAGAAGCTCGGGCGCGGCGTGCTCGACTTTGTACCACTTCTCCCACTCCGCTGCGTTCTTGATGCGAAAATCGGCCGAGAGGTCCACGACGCGCACGCCGGCCTCGACGAGCGCCCTCGCCTGACCCATCGCGACGGTATTGGGCGTCGCGAAAAACACCACATCGCACCTGGCGAGGTCCGACTTGGCCGGGTCCGAGTACGCAATCGCCACGGCACCGCGCAAGCTCGGAAAAACCTCCGCCACCGGAGTGCCGGCCTCTTTGCGCGAGGTGATCGCGACGAGCTCCGATTGCGGGTGGCGCGCGAGGATGCGCAGCAACTCGATCCCGGTATAACCGGTCCCGCCTACGATGCCGACTTTGATCATCACCACCTCGGAAACCAGTCTACCAGCCGGGTTCCATCGAATCGCCCGATGTCCCGGAAGTCCCGTTCCGGTTAAAACTCGAACTGCAAACAAAAAAGCCGCCCGGGGGGCGGCTTTCCCTGTGCCAGTCTCGGGACATCAGCGTTTGGAGTATTGCTTGCGTTTCCGCGCCTTATGCAAGCCGACTTTCTTTCGCTCGACCTCGCGCGCATCGCGGGTAACCAGACCCGCCTTGCTCAGAAGCGGCTTGAGCGCCGGGTCGTACTCGATCAACGCACGCGTCAGGCCGTGGCGCACGGCCCCCGCCTGCCCGAACTCTCCCCCTCCTGATACGTTCACCATGACGTCGAACTGGGCAAGCTTGTCGGTCAATACAAGCGGCTGACGCACGACCATTTGCCCGGTTTCACGCGCGAAATATTCGTTCGCCGGACGGTCGTTCACCATGAAATCGCCCTTGCCGGGCTTGATGAACACGCGCGCGACGGCACTTTTGCGTCGACCGGTTCCGTAATAGTATTGTCCGATCATGCGTTGATCTCCAGCGCTTTAGGCTGCTGTGCTACGTGCGGGTGCTCTCCACCCGCGTACACCTTCAGTTTCTTGAGCATTGCGTAGCCGAGCGGCCCTTTGGGCAACATTCCTTTGACCGCGATCTCCAGTGCCCGAGTCGGGAAGCGCGCCTGCATCTTGGCGAACGTAGTCGCATAGACCCCGCCGGGGTAGGTGCTGTGGCGATAATAGATCTTGTCCTCGCCCTTGTTCCCCGTAACGCGCAGCTTGCCGGCGTTGACGACGACAACATAGTCACCGGTGTCGACGTGCGGGGTAAACTCCGGCTTGTGTTTGCCGCGCAATCGGCGCGCGATTTCGGCGGCGAGTCGCCCGAGCACCTTGCCGCTGGCATCGACCAGATACCAGTCGCGCCTGACCTCATGCGGCTTGGCGGAAAAGGTCGTCATGAATTGAGCGTCCTGCGTCCAAAGGAGTGACGAAAGGGCGTGATTTTATTGAAGAAGTAGCATAGTGTCAAACGCATTCGGGATCGTCGAGCCTCACAAAAAAAAAGCGCAACCCCGAAAGGTTGCGCCTAATCCACCAAAGGAGGAGGGTGGAGGAGACAAACTTGTCGAGCGCTTAGAATGACTTCCGAACGCCCGGCACGAAGGCATTATGAAGCTAGAGTTTGTGCAGTGCAAGAATAATTTGGTGCGGTGCGATACAAGAACTCGATCTAAGATCACGAATCCTTAAAATAATAAACATATTCAATCCACTAGAGTTGAGATGGGGAGTGCGTAAAAATGGAATGCAAAGTCAAATGGGTTGGCCCGGACGGCATGAGTTTTGTAGCCGAAACTGAAAGTGGCCATGCCTTTGTAATGGACGGCGCGCCCGAAGGCGGAGGACGCAACCTGGGGCCGCGGCCGATGGAGACCGTGCTCGCGGGCACCGGCGGCTGCACCGCTTACGACGTGGTGCTGATCCTCAGGAAAAGCGGCCAGAGCGTGTCAGCTTGCGAAGTCCGGCTTACCTCGGAGCGCGCGGAAACCGATCCCAAAGTGTTCACCAGGATTCACATGCACTTCGTCGTGCGAGGCAAGGATTTGAAGCCCTCGATGGTCGAAAGCGCGATCAAGCTCTCGCACAACAAATACTGCTCGGCCTCGATCATGCTCGGAAAGACCGCGCAGATCTCGCACGACTACGAAATCCTTCCCGACTGAGCCCGCGCTAGATCCAGTACGACAGCGTTGTCATCAAGCGCGCTGCCAGGCGCATGCCGCGCTTGGCAGGGTCAGGCAGATCGCGCGCCCCGAGCGCTTCGGCCGTGCGCCGGTGTCCGGCCTCTTCCCGCTGCATGCCCTCGATCACCGCCCGCGTCTTGGCGTCGCGGCTCCCGAGCCTTTCGAGGTGTCCTTGCAAGTGCTGTTCGACCTGCCGCTCGGTCTCGGCGAGAAATCCGAGATTCCAGCGCTCACCCAGTCGCCCGGCGGCATAACCGAGAACGAGCGAACCCGCGTACCACAGGGGGTTGAGCAGGCTCAGGCGGCCGCCGAGCTCGCGCACGCGCTGAGCGCTCCAGGCGAGATGATCGGCCTCCTCGCTTGCGGCCTTTGCGAGTGCGCCCTGGATATCTTCGTTTGAAGACGCCAGCGACTGGCCCTGGTAAAGCGCCTGGGCGCACACCTCGCCGCAATGGTTGACCCGCATCAAAGCCGCCGCGTGGCGCCGCACTTCGTCGTTGAGGTTTTCCTCGGGTATGGGCTCGGCCGGGCTGGGTCGGCGCGCGACCGAGTCGCTCAACAAGACCCGCAAGGCCTTGTCGAACTCGAGGATGCAGCGGTCCAGATCGAAGCGCGTGGGGTTCGAGATTTCCATTGAAAATCCGTCTCCGGAATTCCGAATGATACCTCGGGATTGCCCCGGTTCCTTCGAAGCAGCAAATCGCGTGCGAAAAAAAAGGCGCCCGAAGGCGCCTTTGATCTTGTAGCTGTTTGCTGCTGTATCAGAACACGTGCTGAATGCCGAACGCGAGGGTGGTCGTGTCCGTACTTGGCTGAATGCCGCTGGCCGTACCCTGGCCTTGCGCGGCGGGGTTGTTCCCGGCCGGGCCTGCGATGTAGTAGTAGGCAGAGCCTGCGAACGTGGCGCTCGTCGGGCTGTTGTCGATCTTGGCATAGGCGAAGATCAACTTGGTGCGCTTGGACAGGATGTAGTCGTATCCCAGGGAGAGCACCGTCGCCTCGCCGTCGGCGCCGCAGCCCAAGAGAAGCCCTGTCGCCCCGGCTGTGCAGCTCTTGCCGCCGTCGGTCATGGTGTAGCCCGCCCAGATGGCGCCGGGACCGACGTTCCAAGTGCCGTTGAGCATGATGTTCTGCTGCTTGACCCCGTTGTCGGTCGCCCCAGGAGCCGCGATGTTGGCGTATTCCAGTTGTTCCCAAATCACACCGACCTGACCGGGGCCGAAATTCCACTTGCCGGAGAGAGCGAGCGCGGAGTCTTTGGGATTGGCCACAGCGGTTGCGCTCGTGCCCTGCCGGAACCCTTCGTGACTCTCGTATGCGCCTGCGATCGTGATGGGACCGCGTGCCCACTGGACGCTGCCGGACCAAAGCTTCGGTTTCTGCGTGCCGGGCTGAGTGGCGGTAGTGGCGCTGGAGGCCGATTGATAATTGGCCACGGCCGTCCCGAGCTTGAACTGCAGCCCGTTGAACACCGGCGACCACCATTGAATCGAATTGCTCGTCCGGCGGGACCACGCGGTGGCGTTGCCGGTCAATTCGGTCGTGCACACATTGCCCGCGGTTGTATTGATCGAACCGGTTCCGTTGTTCAGCGAGGACGTGCACTTCGCGTTCGGCAAAGCGCCGGTCGTGTCGCCGTTGCCGACGATGATTCCGGCGTGCCCTTGACCCGAGGCAATCACGCTGCCCGCGCCCCAGGCCACCTTGTAGGGGTTGTCCCAGAGGCCGTACAGAACGTCGCCCCAATCGCTGGAGACGCCAATAGCGGAGTTCCGACCGCCAAAGTGCTGGCCGCTCGACGCGGCGGAATCCAAACGCTCCGTCCACACGCCCGTTTCCAGCTGGAACCACACCGCCGTGCCGCCGCCCAGGTCTTCCCGGCCGCGCACGCCCATCGCGTTGCCCGGCTGGAAGACGTCTCCCTTCTTCAGCTCGGCGGTCGTTTCCACACCCGCGGCAGTCTTTACCGCCGAGTAGGTATTGACCATGATCGCCGATTCGATGCGGCCGTAGAGCGTGACGCCGGGGCTGCTGCCGACCTGCGCAACAGCAAGGCCCGGAGCGGTCAGCGCGCCGGCCACTGCCAATGCCATTAGCTTCTTGTTCATCGAGAATGTCTCCTCTTCATATTTGACTCGAGGGCGGCCGCACCGCGCCGCCCGCCCTGACCCCTGAACTGGGCTGTTGCAATTCTGCCAATCGAATCTTTCAAGCTCAACAAGAACCATGA
>Ga0137436_1000397_pt1 | contig 12879 bp, 13 predicted proteins | sample EasRivERMGT119_2_FD_102328 | JGI IMG/M metagenome (GOLD analysis project Ga0137436, IMG submission 102328) | Soil microbial communities from meander-bound floodplain in the East River, Colorado, USA - East River MetaG ERMGT119_2 | ecosystem: Environmental > Terrestrial > Soil > Floodplain ...
GGACAAGGGCCTCGACACTGTGGCGGTCGCCGCCGGGTCAGGTCTGATCGCACTGGTGATCGCCCCTTTCCTCCCGGCGCCGGCCGCCGCCTCTTGGCCGTGGCTCGCCGGCTCCACAGCGGTCCACATCCTCTACTTCCTGTTTCTCGCCGGCGCCTACCGCTGGGGCGAGCTCTCCTACAGCTATCCCATCATGCGCGGCGGCGGCCCGCTGATCGTCGCCGTGGCGGGGGTTTTTCTTCTGCAGGAGATACCGTCGTTCCAGCAGGCGGCCGGGATAGTTCTGATCAGCGCCGGCATCCTCGCCTTCGCTCACGGTTCTCACGACCGGAGGGCGACATTGTTCGCGGTCGGCAATGCGGTCGTGATCGCTGCCTACACAATCATCGATTCCCAGGGCGCGCGCGCCTCAGGAGCGCCAGTCGCCTATACCGCCTGGTTCTTCGTGCTAAACGGCATCGTCATCACCGGCCTCGCGCTCGCCCAGCACGGCGCGAAGGTGCCAGCCTACTTGCACCGCTTCTGGCTCCGTTCGCTCGCAGGCGGTGCGTGCGCCCTTGGCGCCTACGCCATCGCGCTATGGGCGATGACGCTGGCGCCGGTCGCGCTGGTGGCTGCGCTCAGGGAAACCTCGGTGATCTTCGCGGCCGCGATTGCCTTCGTGATTTTCAAAGAGAAGATGACGGGACGGCGAGTTGGCGCGACGTGTGCCGTGCTCGCCGGCCTGGTGGCCCTGCGAATCTAGCTATTTCAGGTTCTTCAGGTTCATCGCCACCATCTCGAGCTGCGTGGTGGCCTGGCGGTGGTCCGGCGACTTCTGCAGCGAGTTGAGGGCGCCGAGCACCGCCGCGCCGAGCTGGGCGGCGCTCAGCGTGGGGAGGTTCTCGAAACGCGCGGCGAGCTCCGGCAGGCCGTTGGCGCGCGCGTAGTCGCGCACCTGGAGAAGTCGCAGCTCGATCGCGACGCGGTCCAGGTTGGTGGGCCACCTCAGGGTTTCGTATTCCGTCGTCATCCTCAGGCTTCCGGTCTCATGTGCGGGAACAGGATAACGTCCCGGATGCTGGGGCTGTCGGTCAGAAGCATCACCAGCCGGTCGATGCCCAGGCCGGCGCCGGCGGTGGGCGGCAGGCCGTACTCGAGGGCGCGGATGTAGTCGGCGTCGTAGAACATCGCTTCCTGGTCGCCGGCCTCCTTGGCCTTCATCTGCTCCTGGAAGCGCGCCGCCTGGTCCTCGGGGTCGTTCAGCTCGGAGAAGCCGTTGGCGATCTCCTTGGCGTCGATGAACAGCTCGAAGCGGTCGGTGAGCTCGGGGTCGGCGTCGCGCCGGCGGGCGAGCGGCGACACCTCGGCCGGGAACTCGGTGACGAAGGTCGGCTGGATCAGGTGCTTCTCGGCGACGGCCTCGAACAGCATGAGCTGCAGCGCGCCCCAGCCCTGTTCCTTCCTGTGCTCGACTTTCATCTCGGAAAGCTTCTTCGACAGGAACGACCGATCGCGCAAATCCCCGGTGACGCCCTGCCTGCGGATGGCTTCCGGAATGGGGAGCCGCGCAAACGGCTTGCCTATCTCGATTTTTGTATTTTGATAGACAACTTCCGCGACGCCGGCGGCGCTGCGGATCAGCCGCTCGGTGAGCTCCATCATGTAGGTCCAGTCCTCGTACGCGCAGTACCACTCGAGCATGGTGAACTCGGGGTTGTGGCGCGTGGAGATGCCCTCGTTCCTGAAGTTGCGGTTGATCTCGAACACGCGCTCGACGCCGCCCACCACCAGGCGCTTGAGGTAGAGCTCGGGCGCGATGCGCAGGAACATCTCCATATCCAGCGCGTGGTGGTGCGTCTTGAAGGGACGCGCCGCCGCGCCGCCGGGGATGGGCTGCATCATGGGCGTTTCGACTTCCATGTAGCCTTCGTTGCGCAGCACATCGCGAATCGACTGAATGATCTTGGTCCTTTTCAGGAAAAGATCCTTCACTTCGGGATTGACGATCAGGTCCACGTAGCGCTGCCGGTAGCGCATCTCGTGGTCGGAGAGGCCGTGGAACTTCTCGGGCAGGGGCCGCAGCGCCTTCGCCAGCAGATGGATCTTCGAAGCGTGGACGGTGAGCTCGCCTTTCATCGTCTTGAACAGGTGGCCCTCGACGCCGACCATGTCGCCCAGGTCCCAGTGCTTGAAGTCCTCGTAGTTTGCTACTTCATTCGAAACGTAGATCTGAATCCGTCCGGCGCCATCTTGCAGCGTGGCGAAGCTCGCCTTGCCCATGACGCGCTTGAGCACCATGCGACCGGCGATGGTGGCCGCGGTCTTCAGCTTTTCCAGATCTTCCTTGGTCTTCTCACCCCAGCGCAGATGAAGATCGTTTGAGAAATCCTTGCGCCGGAAATCGTTGGGGTAGGCGTTGCCCTTCGCGCGCAGGGCCTTCAGCTTGGCGCGGCGCTCTTCGATGAGCTTGTTGTCGTCGTTGTTGTTGTCTTCCATCGCTACACCCCTTGCTTCAGGCTCTCGCTGATGAAGTCGTCGAGGTCGCCGTCGAGCACCTGCTGCGTGGCGCCTTTCTCGACCCCGGTCCTCAGGTCCTTGATGCGCGACTGGTCGAGGACGTAGGAGCGGATCTGGTGACCCCACTCGATGTCGGTCTTGTTCGCCTCGAGCTTGGAGTGCTCGGCGTTGCGCTTGCGCATCTCGAGCTCGTACAGACGCGACTTGAGCATCGCCATGCACTCGGCGCGGTTCCTGTGCTGCGAGCGGTCGTTCTGGCTCTGCACCACGATGTTGGTCGGGATGTGGGTGATGCGCACCGCCGACTCGGTCTTGTTGACGTGCTGGCCGCCGGCGCCGGAGGCGCGGTAGACGTCGACGCGCAGGTCGGCCGGGTTGATCTCGACCTCGATCGAGTCGTCGACCTCGGGGTAGACGAAGACGTTGGCGAAGGAGGTGTGGCGCCTGGCGTTCGAATCGAAGGGGCTCTTGCGCACCAGGCGGTGCACGCCGTTCTCGGTGCGCAGGCTGCCGTAGGCGTAGTCGCCCATGATCTTGAGCGTGGCGTTCTTGATGCCGGCCACCTCGCCGTCGGACTGCTCCAGCACCTCGGCGCGGAAGCCCTTCTTGTCGCAGTACTTGAGGTACATGCGCAGCAGCATCGAGGCCCAGTCCTGCGCCTCGGTGCCGCCGGCGCCGGCCTGGATGTCCATGAAGCAGTTGTTCGGGTCGAGCGGGTTGGAGAACATGCGGCGGAATTCCAGCGCCGCGACGTCTCTCTCGAATTTGGAAACATCGGAAGCGACGCCGACGAGCGTCGCGTCGTCGTTCTGCGGCCGCGCCATGTCGAACAGCTCCCGAGCATCCTTGAGACCGGATGCGATCGAGACCATCGCGCCCACGGTGGAGTCTAGAGACTTCTTTTCTCTACCCAGCTCTTGCGCCCGCTTCTGATCGCCCCAGACGCCGGGATCGGTCAAGAGCTTTTCTACGAGCGAAAGCCGGTTTTGCTTGCCTTCGAGGTCAAAGATACCTCCGCAGCTCGTCCGACCGTTTTTCGAGGTCGGTGAGTGAAGAGGCCAGCTGGTTGACGCGTTCGGCTTCCATCGCCGGATTATCGCACGGCGACGCGGCCCTCCCAGAAGCGCAGCTCGCGCTGGAAGCTCGCCGCGGCCTCGATCGGCTCGAGCGGTGCCACCACCCCGCCGCTCGAGACGAAGGCGCCCTTCAGCCCCTCGCGCAGGCTGGCGAGATAGAAGAACACCTGGCCATCGAAGCGCTGCACCATGAACAGCAGGAAATCGCGCCGCTCGTCGGCCGAGACCTGCGCCACGCGCAGCGCCTCGTCGTCGCGGAAGCCGCGCTGCTTCGCTTCGAGGAGATCTTCCGTTGCGAGGCGCGGGATGCCGACCGCGTCGGCGACGTCGGCGCCGAGCCAGCCTTCGCGGCCGTCGCGCATCAACCAGCCGGCGATGCGCGTCAGGCTGGAAGCGTCGAACGCAGGAGCGGCTTGAATCCGGCCCGGAGAAGAAGCGGCGAGCGCCGGAATCGAAGCGAGACAGACCAAGGTGAGAAAGACTGCGCGAGCGCCCCCCATGGGCCCCCCTTTCTTGACCTCAGTCTACGCCCGCTAGATTTTCTTCGCCGTGTACTCTTCCGCGATCTTGTCGTCGAAAAAAGAAGTCGGGTTCGGCGCTGCCATGAAGCGCCGGTAAACCTCGGGATAAACGCCGCTGTACTGGAACACCTGGCCGTTCGACATCTCGACTTCCAGCGTACGCGTGAGCTCGTCGTAGCCGACCGAGCGCAACTTTGAAGAATTTACACGCTTGCGTTCCACTGCAAGGTTTCCTTCAGCTTCAGCCGCCGAGCGTCGCGCTCCAGGGCGTCTTGCCGTCGAAGGTGCCCTCGATGGCCTTGCCCTTGATCAGGCCGCTGTACTCGCCCTTGCGCCCGGCCACCTTGAACGTCAGCCGGTCGCCGCGCAGCTTGACGTCTTCCAGCGGGATGTCCTTGCCGTCGAGGCGCAGGCTGCCCGTCACGCGGGTGAGCTGCTGGCGCAGCGAGAGCGTCGCCGGCACCTTGCTGATCGCCGGCGGCATCTGTGCGCTCCAGTTGCCGGCCACTTTCGCCGGCACGACGTAGAGGTAGATCAGGGTGGTGGTGACGCCGCTGATCTGTACCTTGTCCTCGAGATCCATCTGCACGTACTTCTCGGGGATCCAGCCGGTGAGCGGATAGTCGTGCGAGACGATGCGCGTGCCTGGCTTGAGCTCGGTGAGGAACTTGTCCTTCAGCAGGTTCACCGTGTCCGGCAGCAGGTACATGGTGATCACCGTGGCCTGCGACAGGTCGGTCTTGAACAGATCCTGCTTCATGAACTTGACGCGGTCGGCGAGGCCCTCGTTCTTCGCCGCCTCGTTCGACTTCTTCACCAGCTCGTCCTTGATCTCGACGCCGAAGCCGCGCGCGCCGAACACCTTGGCGGCGGTCAGCACTATGCGGCCGTCGCCCGAGCCCAGGTCGATCAGGAAGTCGGTGGAAACGACGTCGGCATGGCGCAGCATGTCGGCGACCACGCTCTGCGGCGAGGGGACGTACGGACCCGCATCCTTGACGGGCTTAACATCCTCGGTTTTTCCCTGAAACGAAAAACCCAGCAGAACTGCCAATGCCATCGCGCGAATCATTCGAAGTGCTCCACGTTTAGCTGCACCGTCTTCATCCCGTTGAAATCGTTGACGCCGAGGCGGTAGGCGGCACGCACCTGCGCGGGCAGCGGCTGCAGGGCGCCGAAGCGCATCGCTTCGATCCTGCGGCCGTCCTTGGCGAGGAGCAGCTTGAGATGCTTCTCGCCCACCACGCGCTGGCTTTCGACGGCGAATGTATCGCAGAAGAGCGGCTGCGGAAAGCCCTGGCCCCAGATCTGCGCCTCGAGGAGCTGCGCCACCGCCAGCGTGCGGTGCGCGGGCTCGAGCGCGCCGTCGGTCTCCACCGTGCGCAGCCGCGCCTCGGCCGGCAGCATCTCCTCCAGCGCGCGCTCGAAAGCTTCGGCGAAGCGGGAATATCCGCTCTCGGCGATTGTGAGGCCGGCGGCCATGGCGTGGCCGCCGAAGCGCACGATCAGGCCCGGCGCGCGCTTCGACACCAGGTCGAGGCAATCGCGCAGGTGAAGCCCCGCGATCGAGCGCCCCGAGCCCTTGAGCAGCCCGCCGTCGGCGGCGCGCGCGAAGCAGACCACGGGGCGATGCAGGCGATCCTTCAGGCGCGCGGCTATGATGCCGACCACGCCTTCGTGCCACTCCGGGGCGAAGAAGCTGCTTTGGTTCTCACTGGAAAGATTCTTGAGGAAAGAAACGGCCTGTTCGAGCATGTCCGCCTCGATCTTCTTGCGGTCGCGGTTCAGCCGGTCGAGCTGCTGCGCGCAGTTCATGGCGCGCGCCTCGTCGTCGGCGAGCAGGCACTCGATGCCGAGGCTCATGTCGGCGAGGCGGCCGGCGGCGTTGAGCCGCGGCCCGGCGATGAAGCCGAAGTCGAAGCTCGAGGCCTCGGCCGGGTTGCGCCCCGCCGCGCGCAGCAGCGCGGCGATGCCGTGCTGGCCGCGGCCTGCGCGCAGGCGCTTGAGGCCCTGCGATACCAGGTTGCGGTTGTTGGCGTCGAGCGGCACGACGTCGGCGATGGTTCCCAGGGCGACCAGGTCGGTGAGAGAACCCATATTTACGTCCCTGTTTAGAGAGTTCCTTCTGCGCAGCTCCGCCCGCAGGGCCAGCATCACGTAGAACATGACGCCCACGCCGGCGAGAGCCTTGGATGGAAAGCTGCAGCCCGGCTGGTTCGGGTTGACGATGCAGCTCGCCGCGGGCAGCGTGTCGCCGGGCAGGTGGTGGTCGGTGATCAGCGTGCCGATGCCGAGCGCCGCGGCGCGCGCCACGCCCTCGACGCTGGCGATGCCGTTGTCGACGGTGATCAGCAGGTCGGGCTTTCTTTGTGCCGCGATTTCCACAAGCTCGGGCGACAGGCCGTAGCCGAGCTTGAAGCGGTCGGGCACCAGGTAGTCGACCTCGGCGCCGAAGGCACGCAATGCGCGCAGGCCGACCGCGCACGCAGTGGCGCCGTCGGCGTCGTAGTCGGCAACGATCAGCAGGCGCTTCTTCGCCGCGATCGCGTCGGCCAGGAGCCGCGCTGCATCTTCCACGCCTTTGAGCAACGAAGGCTGGTGGAGAAGGGCGGGGTCGTACGCGAGGTCCTTCGCATTCCTTATGGAGCGTCCCGCGTAGACGCGCGCCAGAACCGGGTGGATGCCGCCGGCTAAGAGCGCGTCGCGGTCGGCCGCGGCGAAGGTACGCTCGATGATCTTCACGCGTACCTCATGCGTAGTGCGCGATCGCGCGGGAGCGGCGCCAGAAACGCCGCAGGTCGCCGCGCACTGTCTCGAAGCCGACGCCTGGCGCCGCGTCAGGCACGCGCAGCGTGACCATGCCGATACCCTCGGCGCGCAGCCGCCCGAGCAGCGGCGCGAACCAGTCCCGCTCCAGCGCCTCGAGCGCCTCGTCGTATTCGGCCTGCTGGCCTAGCACGAGCGGCGCGCGCAGCGCGTCGAGCACCGCGAGGTGGCGGCCCTCGCCGGGCAGGCGCTCCAGCCACGCCGCGGCGGTGGGGGGCAGCGCCTCGGGGCGCATGCGCGCGAGCTGCGCCAGGCCGCGTACCACCGGATCGGCGGCGGCGACCGAGCGCCAAGGCCCCTGCGCCTCGGCCGGCAAGCGACCCGCGCCCCAAAACCACAGGCTGTTCACCGCAGGCTCGCCGCGCGCCTCGCGCGCTTCGTTCACCGGGTGCGAGTGCAGCAGCATCTGGATCTCCGTCAGAAACGCGTCCTTGCCGCCCGCCGCTATGACATCGCGTCCAGCCGATTCGATCGCGGGGTCGCCCAGGAATGTCTTCTCGGCGCTGAAGCGTGCGGCCCAGCGCCGTGGATCAAGCGTGTGGAACTCGACGGTATCGGCGAAGTGTCGATTCAGCCCGGCGGCAAGCTCGTCGGCTTCGGCGCGCGTGATCTCCAATGCTTCGGCCGGCACGACCACCGCGCGGTCGCGCAGCAGGCGAAGGTGCACCGGGTCGGCGCGCGCCCACCAGTCCGCGCCGGGATTGCCGCCGTGCGCAGCGAGGGTGAGCGCGCCGGCGGCGAGCGACTCGCCCGGCTGGCCGAACGCGTCGTGCAGCCACTGCTCGAGGGATCCGCTGTCCGCCGCCTCGCGGCGGCCGCGCGCGAGCAAGAGCTCGAGCGCCGCGTAGCGCCCGCCGGCCGACAGCGCCGACGACAGCAGGCCGGGGACGATCAGCTCGCAGTGCATGGCGCAGCGAGGCGCACGGTGCGCACGCCCGGCTTGCCGAGGTGGCGCGCGAGGATGCGGTAGTGGTCGAAGTCGAAGCGCCCGCGGCGGCCGCCCTCGAGCAGCTCGGCCACCTCGGCGTCGGAGCGCGCCGCGCCGAGGTAGCACCAGCGGTCCACGACGTGGACCTCGGCGTCCTCGCCGTCGCGGGTCTTCTCGACGATGCCGAGCGGCCCCTGGTGCGGCCAGTCGGCCGCCTTCCACGACGCCAGCGCCGCCGCCAGGCGCGCGTGGTGCAGGTGCACGCTCTCGCGCCCGGCGCAGACGCCGGCGCAGCGGCCGATCTGGTGACGGAAGCAGGCGTGCTGCGGTCCGCTTTCGAACCCTAAGGCTTGAAGGCAGAGGCGGTGCGCGTCTGCGAGCGAACGCAGGGCCTGCATCGCCGCGCGCTTCGAGCGGAACACGCCGTACACGAACGGCAGCGTGTCGCCGTCGATCTCGTGCGCGCCGGCGAAGCGCAGGCGGCGGCCGTCGAAGGCGAAGCCGCACAGCCCCTCGTTTGCGCGCAGCTGGCGGTTGAATTCCGGCGCGAGCTCCTTCACCAGGCGCGCTTCCAGCAGCAGCGCGCCGAGCTCGCCGGCAGTGCGCCGCCAGTCGATGCGCTTTATTCTTTTCGATAACTCGAGTGCTCGTGGAGAGCTCGTGCCAGTGAAATGCGACATGACCCGCGTGCGCATCGAGGCGCTCTTGCCGATGTAGAGTGGGGTGTTGCCTTCGTCATAGAAAAGATACACGCCGGGTGCTTCGGGGACGGCGTCGACCGCGGCGCGCTCGAGCTGCGGCGGCAGGGTCGGCTGCTTCGCGATCTGGCGCGCGGCGACCGCGATTACTTCCTCGCCGTGCTCGCGCTCGGCGATCCTCAGGAACTGCCACAACGCGTCGGCGTCGCCCGCGGCGCGGTGCCGCGCGCGGCAGTCGATGTTGTGCCGCGCGATCACGCTGTCGAGGTTGTGGTGCGCCTCGCCGGGATAGAGCCGGCGCGACAGGCGCACCGTGCACAGCGTCTTCGCCGTGAACTTGATGCCGGCGCGGTCGAACTCGCGGCGCAGGAAGCCGTAGTCGAAACGCGCGTTGTGGGCGACGAAGACCCGTCCTTCGAGGCGCTCGTGCAGCTCGCCGGCGAGCTCGGCGAAGCGCGGCGCCGAGGCCACCATCTCGTTGGTGATGCCGGTCAGCGCCTGGATCGGGCTCGGGATGCCGGTGCCGGGGTTGACCAGGGTCGACCATTCGCGCGCGACGCCGAAGCCGTCGACCTCGAGCACGGCGATCTCGGTGACGCGGTCGCTCGCCGGGTCGGTGCCCGTGGTCTCCAGGTCGACGATGGCGAGCGGCGCGTCCAGCAGGCGCATCTCACTGCGCCTGATTTTCAGCAGGCATCATTGCGCCCTTATGTTGCCGGCACGGATCACCTCGCCCCATTTCGCCGCGTCGGAGCGGATGCGCTCGACGAACTCGGCCGGGGTGCTGCCGACCGGCTCGGCGCCGACCGCCGCGAAGCGCTCGAGCACGTCGGGCGACTTGAGGCCCGCGACCACTTCGCGCTGGATGCGCGCGACGGCCTCCGGCGGCGTGCCGGCGGGCGCGAACATGCCGAACCAGGTGTAGAGGTCGAACTCCGGCATGCCGGCCTCGGCGAGTGTCGGCAGGTCGGGGAACAGCGCCGAGCGGCGCGGCGCGTTGAGCGCGAGCGGCCGCACGTTGCCCGACTTGATGTTCGGCACCGCGCTCGCCAGGCTGTCGAACAGCATCGAGACGCTGCCGTTGGCGAGGTCGGGAATCGAGAGCTGCGTGCCTTTGTAGGGCACGTGCACGATGTCCACCTTTGCGATCATCTTGAACAGCTCGGCGTTGAGCTGGGTAATGGAGCCGACCCCGGCCGACGCATAGTTGAGCTTGCCGGGCTGCGATCGGGCGAGCGCGACGAGCTCCGCCAGATTCTTCGCCGGCAGCTTCGGGCTCACCACCAGCACGTTGGGCACGTTGGCGACGTGCGTGATCGGCGCGAAGTCCTTGATCGGGTCGTAGGGCAGCTTCTGCAGGACCGGGCCGATCGAGTGGGTGCTGGAGGTCGCCATCAGGATCGTGTAGCCGTCGGGCGTCGCCTTCGCCGCGAGGTCCGAACCGAGGCTGCCGCCGGCGCCCGGCCGGTTCTCCACCACCACCGGCTGGCCGAGGCGCTCGCTCAGCTTCTGCGCCACGATCCGCCCGACGATGTCGGTCGCCCCCGCCGGCGGGAAGGGCACGATGAGCTTGAGCGGGCGCGAAGGGTATTGCTGAGGAAAAACAACCTGGGAGAAAAGCGCAAGAAAGAGGGCGGTCAGCGCGCGCATGGACATTTGTACAGTACTTTACCGGAAAAGCACCGCGATCTGCCACGCCGCGAAGCCGAGGATCGTAACGCCCGAAACAATATTGATGGCGCGGAACAGGCGCGGCCCCAGCCGGCCGCGCAGCCTGCCGGCGCCGAGCGCGAGGATCACCCACCAGATCGCCGAGCCGGCGAACACGCCGGCGACGACCAGCGCCGCCGCGCCGTAGTCGGCGCTCGAGGCGAGTCCCAGGCCGGCGAAGATCGCCGCGAAGGCGAGGATGGTCGGCGGATTGGTGAGCGTCAGGCCGAGCGTGGAGACGAACGCCGCGGAAAGGCTGATCGGCTTTTCGTCCTTTTCTTCCATGGGCGCCGGCGCAAAAAGCGTCCGCAGGCCCAGATAGATCAGGAACACCGCTCCTATCAACCCGATCCAGAACGCGTGAGCCAGCAGGAACCCGGAAATCGCCGTAAGGCCGAACGCGGCAACCGCGCCGTAGAAGCCATCAGCGACCGCAATGCCCAGGCCCGACACGAGGCCGACCAGCGCGCCGGAAGCGAGCGTGCGCCGCAGGCACAGCACCCACATCGGACCGACCGTCGCAGCGAGGATGAAACCGAAGGCGAGGCCCTTGAGGAGCAGCTCGCCTCTCATCCCCTCATTTTCCAAGCGCCACGAAGCGCGGCTGTTGGCGCACCCGGTCGAGCCAGGCATTGATCGCCGGGTACTTCTTCAGGTCGAAGCCGCCGTCGGCCGCGCTATGCGTGTACGCGAAGAGCGCGATGTCGGCGACGCTGTACTTGCCGGCGGCGAAGAACGGCTCGCGCTGCAGGTGCTGTTCCATGACGGCGAGCGCCTGGTTGCCTCGCTCCATCAGCTTCGGCAGCTCGGCGCGGCGCGGCGTGTCGGGCGGCAGGTAGCGCAGGATGAAGCGCGCCACCGCGATGCAGGGCTCGTGGCTGTACTGCTCGAAGAACATCCACTGCAGCACCCGGGCGCGCCCCAGCCGGTCGGCCGGCAGCAGCCGCGACGCCTCGGCGAGGTAGCAGAGGATCGCGTTCGACTCGGGCAGGAACGTGCCGTCCTCCAGCGCGAGGGTCGGCACCTTGCCGTTGGGGTTCATCGACAGGAACTGCGCCGTGCGGGTCCCGCCCTTGCTCGAATCGATCTCGATCCAGCGGTAGGGCAGGGCGAGCTGCTCGAGGGCGAGCTTCACCTTGTAGCAGTTGCCCGAATCCGCCATGCCATATACCGTGAACACGGCGACGATTTTAGCGGTCCAACCCTGATGCGGCCGGTCCTTTTCGCACTCGCAGCACTCGCGCTCGGCGGCTGCACGCCGCTGCAGTGGGTGCGCGACGGCGCCGTGCCCGCGACCGAGGTGGTCGAGAAAGACTCCGCGGACTGCCGGCAGGCAGCGTGGCGCGAAGCCCAGTACCGGTATTGGGGCTACGGCCCGTCGTTCGGCCCGATCTACGGGCGCGATCCCTTCGGCCGGCGCTTGGTCACCTCGCCGTACGGCTGGGGGTATCCCTTCTTCGATCCGTTCTTCGAGGAAAGCCGCCTCGCCGACTTCTGCATGCGCTCGAAGGGCTACCAGCTGGTGCCGGTCGAGGCGCCGAAGAAGCCTAGCGGCTAGCGGCCGTTGGCCGCCGTCGCCGGGCGAGTTGCGGCGCGCTTGCGGACGAACTCGGCGAACTCGGCGGCGGGCAGCGGCTGGCTCAAGTGGTAGCCCTGCACAATGTCGCAGCCCATCGTCTTCAGCAGGGCGAGCTGAGCGGCGTCCTCGACTCCCTCGGCCACCACGTACTTGCCCAGCGCGTGCGACATCTCGATCGCCGCGCGCACCACGGCCTGCGCGCTGACGTTGCGCTCTATGGTGCTGATGAAAGCGCCGTCGAGCTTCACCACTGCGACCAGCAGGTGCTGCAGCCGCGACAGAGAGGAGTAGCCGGTGCCGAAGTCGTCCAGCTCGAGCTGCACGCCGAGCTCGGTCAGCGCGGCGACGTTCGCGTTGATGGCCGGCTGCTCGTCGAACAGCGCGCTCTCGGTGATCTCGAGGTGCACGGCGCCCGGCGGCAGATCGTATTCCTGCAGCGCCTTGCCGACGACGGCGGCGAGTCCCGGCCGGCGGAACTGCCGCGCCGAAGCGTTGATGGAGACATGCGCGAGCGGCAGCCCTTCGGCGCGCCATGCCGCGAGCTGCTTGCAGGCGGCGCCGATCACCCACTGCCCGATCTCCTCGATCAGGCCGCTGTTCTCGGCGAAGGCGATGAACTCTGCGGGCCGCACCAGGCCGCGCACCGGGTGCTGCCAGCGGATGAGCGCCTCCGCGGCGCAGATCTGCCCGGTGCGCAAGTCGAGCTGCGGCTGGTAGTGGAGCTGGAACTCCTTGCGCGCCAACGCCTCGCGCAGCTCACGGTCGAGCTCCGTGCGGCGGCGCACCTCCTGGTTCATCGACGCCTGGAAGAACGCAACCTGGCCGCGCCCCGACTGCTTGGCGTTGTACATCGCGAGGTCGGCGTGGCGCAGCAGTTCCTCCGCCTTGTCCGCATCGCCCGGGTAGAGCGCGACGCCGACGCTGGCCGAGATAAAGGCCTCGCCCGCCCTCAGGCGGAAGGGCTCGGTCATCTCGGCCACCACATGGCGCGCCGCGACCGAGGCGTGCGCGGCCTCGGCCAGCTCGGACAGGATCACCATGA
>Ga0137436_1000398_pt1 | contig 12872 bp, 10 predicted proteins | sample EasRivERMGT119_2_FD_102328 | JGI IMG/M metagenome (GOLD analysis project Ga0137436, IMG submission 102328) | Soil microbial communities from meander-bound floodplain in the East River, Colorado, USA - East River MetaG ERMGT119_2 | ecosystem: Environmental > Terrestrial > Soil > Floodplain ...
CGGCGCCGCGGCCGCCGCCGAGCTCGCGACCGCACGTGGCCGTCGCGGCGACGATGCGGGGGCGCAGGCCCTGCTGCTCGAAGTAGTGATCGAGCGTGCGGCGCAGCGTCTTGCCGATCGTCGGCACGAGGAAGGGCGCGCCATCGAGCGATCGCGGAAAGTTCTTTCGGCGCGGCGCGGCTAATTTCGTGGTGCCGAAGACGGTCACCGGCGTTTCGCCGAGCGGATGGCTGAAGGCCTTGACCTTGATCGCCGGCGAGATCGGCGTGTCGGCGATCACGAGATCGAGCGCGTGCGTGGCGAGATCGGTGAGCAGCCGCTCCGGCGCGCCGTCGCGGCAGACGATGTGGACCGGCTGCGGCAAGCGCATCGCCGGCTCGAGCAGACGATACGCGATGATCTTGGTGACCTCGTCGGCGACGCCCACCTGGAAGCGCATCGGCCGGCCGGTCGGCCGATCCTTGAGCGTGTCCATCAGCTCGCGGCCGAGGCCGAAGATGTCGTCGGCATAACGATAGACGACGCGGCCCATGTCGGTGAGGACGAGATTGCGTCCCGATCGCTGGAACAGTTTTTCGCCGAGGTGATCTTCGAGGACGCGGATCTGCCCGCTAATCGTCGGCTGCGCGAGACTGAGCTCCGCGCTGGCGCGCGCGATCGTGCCCTCGCGCGCGACGGTCCAAAAGTACAAGAGATGGTGATAATTGAGCCATTCCATATAACGACGTCCGACGCACCTTGTGCACAATGTGCACAGAGTGCTGAAGTATACTCAGCGTTTTTACCGTGACCGAAAAACCTTTAGTAGCACTGATCATGGGCTCGACGTCCGACTGGGACACGATGTGTCACGCGGCCGAAGTGCTCGAGCGCTTCAACGTGCCGTTTGAAAAAGAAGTGGTCTCGGCACATCGTACGCCGGTGTGGATGGCCGAGTTCGCGCAGGGCGCCGAGGCGCGCGGCATCCAGGTGATCATCGCCGGCGCGGGCGGCGCGGCGCACCTGCCGGGCATGGTCGCGTCGCACACGGTGCTGCCGGTGCTCGGCGTGCCGGTGCAGAGCGCGTCGCTGCAGGGCCTCGACTCGCTGCTGTCGATCGTGCAGATGCCGGCCGGCGTGCCGGTCGGCACGCTGGCGATCGGCAAAGCCGGCGCGACCAACGCCGGCCTGCTCGCAGTCGGCATCCTGGCAACGACGCGTCCCGAGTTGCGCGAGCGGCTGCGCCAGTTTCGCGACGAGCAGACCGCCAAGGTACGGCAGGACTCGCTTCCGTGAAACGCATCGTGCTGCCCGGCGCCACGATCGGCGTGCTGGGCAGCGGCCAACTGGGTCGCATGCTCGCGCTCGAAGCGCGCCGCATGGGGTATCGCGTCCACACGCTGTCCCCGGGCGTTGACACGCCGACCGGCCAGGTCGCGGATCTCGAAGTCAGCGCCGAGTACGACGACATCGACGCCATCCGCGCGTTTGCCCGCGGCGTCGACGTCATGACGTTCGAGTTCGAGAACGTCTCGACCGACGCGGCGGATGCGGCAGCGGAGATTGTCGCGGTGCGGCCGAGCGGTTCGGCGCTGCATATCACGCAGCAGCGCGCGCGCGAGAAGGCGTTCCTCGCCGATCGCGGCTATCCGGTCACGCCGTTTGCGAAGGCGCAGTCACTCGATGAACTGGCGGAGGGTCTCGGCGCGATCGGACTTCCGGCGATCGTGAAAACCGCGGTGTTCGGCTACGACGGCAAGGGCCAGCACCGCATCGATCGCATCGAAGACGGCGAGCGCGTCTGGGGCTTGATCGGACACCAGGAAGCGATCATCGAGCGGCTCGTCGACTTCACTCATGAGATCTCGGTCGTCGCCGCGCGCGGCCTCGATGGCCAGTTCGCGCACTACGGCGCGATCGAGAACGTGCATCACAATCACATCCTCGATCTGACGGTGGCGCCGGCGCGCGTGCCCGCGGGCATTGCCAGCGAGGCCGTCCACCTTGCGCATCGCGTGCTCGACGATCTCGGATACGTCGGCGTGCTGTGTGTCGAGTTCTTCGTGACCGGCGACGGGCGCGTGCTCGTCAACGAGATCGCGCCGCGGCCGCATAATTCGGGTCACTTCACGATCGATGCGTGCGTGACCTCGCAGTTCGAGCAGCAGGTGCGCGCGGTGTGCGGGCTGTCACTCGGCGATACCACGCAGATCAAGCCGGCGGCGATGGTGAACCTGCTCGGCGATCTCTGGATCAACGGCGAGCCCGACTGGGCGGCGGCGCTGGCGGTGCCGGACGTGAAGCTGCATCTCTACGGGAAGGACGAAGCGCGCGTCGGCCGCAAGATGGGCCACATCACGGCGCTCGCGGATTCGGTGGACGAGGCCGCCGCGAAAGCGCTGGCGGCCCGCGACGTGCTCTGCTAAAGAAGAGACCAATTTGATCAGGTTTGGACCGTTTCAGATCGATCCGCGGACGTGGCTGCTCACTCGCGAGAGCGAGCCGGTCGACCTGTCGCCACGCCTCGTCGAGATCCTCGGCTTCATCGTGTCCAAGTCCGGCCAGATCGTCACGAAGGACGAGCTCCTCGAAAAGTTCTGGCCCGGCGTCAACGTCACCGAGAACACGTTGACGCGAGCGATCGCCGACATTCGCAAGGCGATCGGCGACGGCGCGGCCGAGCCCCAATACCTCGAAACCGCATCGCGTCGAGGCTACCGGTTTGTCGGGGCAGAGCCGTCGATCACCGATCCATTCCAGGACTGGGTAAAGGGCCGGCTGGCCCTGGATTCGCTCGATGCGAGCAAGCTGAACGACGCCGTCAAGGCGTTCGAGCGCACGACTGCGGAGCTGCCGCGTTATGCGCCGGCGCACGCCGGCCTTGCCAATGCCTACCTGCTGCAATACGAGCGCACGCGATTCGGCAGCGCGCCCGATCGCGATCTGCTGGTGCGCGCGATGAAGGCGGCGCGCGAAGCGACGACGCTCGATCCGATGCTTGGCGAAGCGTGGGCGGTGCTGGGGTATCTGCTCTGTGCCGCGGGGAAACCGGAAGAAGGACAGGCGGCCGCGAGGCGCGCGACCGCGCTCGAGCCGGACAACTGGCGGCATCACTATCGACTCGCCTACGGCACGTGGGGAGAAGAACGGCTTCGCGCCGTCGATCGCACGCTCTCGTCGATGCCCGGCTTTGCGCCGGCGCGCATGTTGTCGTGCATGGTGTTCGTGGCGCGCGGAACGATGGATCGCGCGGAGCGGGAAGCGTCGATCGGGGCCGACGCGCAGCGTCAGCATCAAGACGCGCACACGCCGCTGCCGGCGGTGGGATTCCACTGGCTGCGCGGAATGATCCTCGCGACCCGCGGCGATCGGGCCGGCGCGCTCGAGTGCTTTGCGGAAGAAGTCGACGCGGGCAGGAGCGGTCACGTCTACGCGCGCGAGTTTGTCGTCAACGCGCACGTCGCAGCAGGCTTTCTGCACCTGGCCGGGAACGACGCTACTGCCGCGTCGGCGTCCTTCTCCGAAGCGTCGGGACATCCAAAGGCGATCGTCGGCCTGTCCGCGATCGACGGCACGAGCGCGGCCGTCGATCAGGCGATCGCCGATCTGATCCGAAGCGAGCGGCACGCGGAGGCGGCCCTCGTCACGGCCGGCGCGCAGATCGTCAGGAAGCAATTCGACGATGCGGTTCGCACGCTCGATCGATTGCTGGCATCGTCGGCCTCGGGCCCGGCGGGCTGGATCATTCCGATCGACCCGATGCTGGTGTCGATCCGTGAATCTCTGCAGAAATCGGGCGTTTTCGCGAAGCTCGCCGCCCGCGCAGCCTAAATCACCTCTTTCTCACTGTTCTCTCAGGACTCCAAACGAACGTTCAGGCGATCGTTCAACACGGTCGTTCTACACGGTGGTTCAACACGTTCGTTTAGGAGGGTGCGATGAAAAGAGTGATTCTCGTTCTCGTGGTGCTGTTCGGATTGATGTCGAGCGACGCGCGCGCGCAGGTCACGGCGCCGCAGCGGCCGCCCGACACGATGAGCCTGTCGGGTCCACGCGCCGGAATAACCTACCTGACCCCGGCCGTAGTGGATCAGATCAAAGAAGATTTCAATAAGGACATCAATCCCGTGATCAGCCAGTTCGGCTGGCAGTTCGAGAAGCGGTTCCTGAGCAGCGACACCGGGGCCACTGCAGTCACGGAATGGGTTGTGCTGTTCGGCGGGATCGATCAGGGTGTGGTGATACCGAGCCTGACGTGGCTGGTCGGCATGCGAACAGTGGGCGGTATTGAGCTTGCCGCGGGTCCGAATCTTTCACCTGCGGGGACGGGCGTCGCCATTGCCGCCGGCGTGACGATGCGCGTCGGGAACCTCAACGTGCCGTTCAATGCCGCTGTCGTGCCGTCGGCGAACGGCCCGCGGTTTAGCTTCCTCCTCGGCTTCAACTCGAAGAGGCGGTAGTCATGGCCTTTTCCCTGCTGCTCGCGGTGTTGCTCACGTTTTCGGCCGCGGCTGCCCAGGCGCAGACGTCCGCCACCCCGATCATCGAGATTCCCGCGCTTAACGTCACGCAGGAACTCGAGCTCAACGACGGGTCGTCGGTGATCGGCAGAGTGGAGTCGGTGGGCGATGGCCGCTTCGTCTTCCGCACCACGTCCGGTGTGGAAATGACGGTCGACGTCACTGCCGTGCGATCGCTCAAGCCGGTCACCGGCCACATCGTCAACGGTGAGTTGTGGCGCGAGGATCCGAATCCGACGCGGCTCTTCTTCGCGCCGACCGGACGATCGTTGAAGAAGGGCGAGGCGTACTTCGGCGTGTATGAACTGTTCTTGCCGTTCGTACAGGTCGGCGTCACCGATCGCATCTCGATCGGCGCCGGCACCCCGCTGATCTTCGGCGACGTCGAACGTCCCTTCTGGGTCACGCCGAAGGTCCAGTTGCTGGAGCGTCGATCGACAGCCGTATCGGCGGGCGTCATGCACTTCTTCAACGTCGACGAGGCCAGCATCGGGATCGCGTACGGCGTGGTCACGCAGGGCAGTGCCGACAGCGCGGCAACCATCGGCGCCGGCTACGCGTACGAACGGACCGACGATGACGACGCCGGATCGGCCGTCGTGATGATCGGCGGCGAGCACCGGGTCTCGCGACGCATCAAGCTTGTGACGGAGAATTACGTGTTCAAGGGCGGCGGGTTCGCCAGCGGCGGCCTGCGGTTCTTCGGCGAAAAACTTTCCGCCGACTTCGGCCTCGTCATGCCGCTCTTCGCGGACGAGACGTTCGTCTTCCCGATGATCAACATCGTCCGCAAGTTCTGAGCGGCCATGTCAAAGGCAACGCGGGTGGCGATGCTGGCGGTAGCGGCGTTTACGACGATGTGGGCGGTCAGTTGTCTGACGTCGGCGCCATCAGCCGCGCGTCGATCTGCAATTTCGGATTCGCGCGCCACTTGCCGCGCGTGAAGTCCGGAAAATCGATCGCGCGGCTGCGTCGTGCCGTTGACTGGACGCTGAGATCGACGACCGCGCTCAGCGCCGCGGCGTCGTAGACGTTCATGTCCGTCGGGCGTCCTTCGCGAAGGCACTGGATCAATCGATAGTCCTCGATAAAGTCCATGCCGCCGTGACCGGCGCCCGCTGATTGCGCTTCGATGGCTTGCCACAGCGGGTGATCGAACTCCTTCAGGATCGCCGCGTACTCGAGCCACTGGTGCGGCTTGCCTCGTCCCTCGATGTAAAGGCGATTGGGATAGCCCTGGAACATCCCCTTGGTGCCCTGCACCGTGTGAATGCGGCTGTACGGGCGCGGCAGGTTGGTGCAGTGCTGCACGACAATGGTGCGGCCAAGCGCCGTCTTGATCAGGCTGGAGTTGACGTCGCCGAGCGTGAAGCGCTCGCGTCGCTCCGGCGCATCCGCCGGGAAGTGATCGCGCGCCCAATCGTGCAGGCCGCGCGATGGACCGCTCATGGAAACCATGTAGTCAAAGCGATCGCCGCGGTTGATATCAAGGCAGTTGGCAATGGGTCCGAGGCCGTGCGTCGGGTACGGATTGCCGTCGAGTTTGCGAGACCAGGCGCGGCGCCAGAGACCCTCATCCTTTTTCTCGAACTTGATCTCGCGCAAGTCGTGCAGGTAACCGCCCTCGGCATGCAGCACGTCGCCAAGCAGGCCCTGCTGGACGACATTCAGCACCAGCATCTCGGGCCGGTCGTAATTGCAGTTCTCCATCATCACGGCGTGGCGCCGGAACTTTTCGGAAGCTTCGACGAGCGCCCAGCAGTCGTCGATCGTCATCGCCGCGGGCACTTCGGTGGCGGCGTGCTTGCCGGCTTTCATCGCGGCCAGCATCACCGGCACGTGCCACTCCCACGGCGTCGCCGTGAAAACGAGATCGAGATCCTCGGTCTCGCACAAGCGCTCGAAATCGCGCGGACCACGCGCGTACACCGCCGGCGCGGGATGACCCGCCGCCGTGATCGCTTTCTGCGCCCACGACGTGCGTTCTTCGCGGATGTCGCACACCGCCGTGATCCGGCAACCGGGATTCTTGAGGAAGTTCTCGACGTGGCTGCCGCCTTGTAACCCAACTCCGACCATACCGATTCGGACGGACGGAATAGGTGCCTGGGGTGCCTGAGGTGCCTGGGCTGCCTCAGCTGCATCGGGTGCCGGCAGGTTGACCGATGCGGCGGCGGCGCCGCTCAATTTCAGGAAGTCGCGGCGATTCAGGTTGTTCATTGGCGTGGTGTGAGGGTGAGCGTGGTGATGGTGGCTCCCGGCAGGAACGGCGTCGGCTCGCCGATGAGCCACGCGCGGTATTGATCGCCATAATGCGGCGAGAGCGGGTGGCCGCTTTGACCCGTGGGGACCTCGAGGATGCCTTCATTCTCTCGACCGGGTGAAACGACCATTCGCTCCGATGGACCGGTGCGCGGCGTGCTCGCGCGCGGGGTGTAGACGTCTCCGGGAAGGGGATCACCGGGCATGTTGAGATAGCGCCCGAAGAATGGAATCGCGCCCGCGAGCGGATGACGAATCTCGGCGCTGTTCGCCTCGCCCCACGTGCGATCGCCGAGGCTCTTTCCACCTGCAGTGAGCTGCGCGATCACCGTATCGACCGTATCCAGGATCGCGTCATCCCAGTTCTTGTACTTCGGATTGAGCAGGTGCATCGGGCGTTCGCTGATGATCTGCCACACCGGCCCTTCGCCGCGCAGCAACCGCGTATAGTCGAAGGCCGGATCGACGGCGAGCGCCGGCGCCGTCAGCGCCGTCATGACGCGGCGGACGAACAACATCCGGAATTCCTTGACGAGGCGATATCCGACCGAGCCCGTCGAGGCGCGTCCTGTCCAGCCTTTGTCGACGAGGTCGCGGTATTGCGCGCGCGCACCTGAAGACGACTTGAGGGTCTCCAACAACAATTGCCGCCAGCGCTCGAGGAACAACGCGCGATCCTCGAGCTGGAGGCTGAGCATGTCCTGCGGCGTGGCCTTGTCGAGACGCATCAATCGATCGCGGATCAATCGCGCGCGAATGCCGTCGGCGTAGCCGCCGTCGCCGATCGACGCGAGCATCGCGCCGTCGACGACCGGTGCGTTCGCGGTCCAGATGCGGCCGTCTTTCGGATCGGCGATGCGAGGGAACTCGGCGGGCGCGAGGTAGCCATCCCATCGACGCGTGCCATCGGCCCACGACTCGGGCGTCATGCCGTCGTGGCCGACGCGCTTCGGGATCGTGCCGCCGATCGTCCACGCAATGCGGCCCGCTCGATCCACCATCGTCACGTTCTGATTCGGGATGCCGAGGCCGGCGACGACCTGCAACATGTCGGTCACGGTTCGCGCGCGCTCGGGCTTCGTGACGTCGGCGGCGAGCGCCGTCGCGTCGTGCGCGACCCAGCGCTGCGCGTACTCGCGGCCGCGCGCGTCCTTCCACACGACGGGACCCCAGATCGTCCACTTGATCTTCACCGTCTTCGCGGCCGCGTCCTTGGCGGCGATCGTTTCCTCGTAGACGTCGAAGGCTTTGGGTCCGTCCGGCGTCAGGTATTTCTTCGGCTCGCGCGGATCGGGCTCGAGGCGAACGAGATCGCTCCAGTCGCCGCCGGTGTTGGTGAATCCCCACGCCACGTCGCCGTTGCTGCCGACGACGAGACCCGGAAGGCCCGGCAGCGTGATGCCGGCCAATTGCCGGTTCGCCGACGGCTGCTCGGGATCGGGGAAGGCCATCGATGCGCGATACCAGATGATCGGCACCGCGATCGTGAGATGCATGTCGTTGGCGAGGATCGCGACGCCGGATGCGCTGTGCGCGCCGTCCACTGCCCAGTTATTGCTGCCGATAATGGGTTCTGCTTCTTGATCACGTACGAACCACGGAGACACGGAAGCACGGAGATCCTTCGTTTCTTCGGATCCAAAAGAGCCTCCGTGTCTTCGTGCCTCCGTGGTGCGCACCTGATGCAAGTCAAAGACCTTGGCACTTGGAATTGGGGGTCGTTGGATGGGATTCCCAACGACCGGAGTTTCCCATTCGGACCCCGCAGTCGAAAGGAAACGAAACATCGGCTCCGGCAATGTGTCGCGGAGCGCGCCGTGCGATTGTTCGAACGCCGCCTGTCTGCCTTGCAGCGTGTTGAACATCGCGAGCACGGTCAGGATCGAGTCTTCAGTGGTCCACGGCTCGGGCGTTGCGCGGAGGACGAGGTATTCGAACGGCGGCGCGCCGAGCGACTTCAATCCGGCATTCACGCCCGCCGCATAGGCGTCGAGCACGCCTCGATACGAGGGATCGGCGAACGCCAGGGCGCGATGCGCGACGTCTCGAAAGCGATGCAGGCGCATGCCCTCGTCGGCTTCCATCGCGCGCCGGCCGACCAGGCCGGACAACTCGCCGGCCGCCTGGCGGCGCTGCAGATCCATCTGGAAAAATCGATCTTGCGCGTGCAGAAACCCGAGTGCGCGGGCGACGTCTTCGCGGGTCGCGCCGGTGATGGTCGGCACACCGAGCGCGTCGCGATCGACGCGGACATTCGATGTGAGTCCGGCAATCGCCGCGGTGCCGTCGACCTGCGCAAGGCTCGCGCGCATCTGCGAGCGGGCATAGACACCGCCGGCAATCACCGCTACAGCCAGGATGCCGAGCAGAATCAGGAGTCCGCGAATTACTCGCCTGATCATGGATTCGCAATTACACCGCAATTACCGGATCGCGTGCAAAGAAGGTGCTGGCCTACTCTGAATCCCATGATGCAACATCAACAGGTGGCCCGTGGAACTTCTGGAACCGCTGGAACGAGCGGACTGGACATGCGTTGGCAGGCCCTTGCCGCTCGAGACGCAGCAGCGGATGGAACCTTCATTTATGGCGTGACCTCGACCGGCGTGTATTGCCGGCCCAGTTGCCCGAGCCGGCGGCCGCGCGCGGATCGCGTCCGCTTCTTCGATACGACGGTCGAGGCAAAGCAGGCGGGATTCCGGGCCTGCAAGCGCTGCCGGCCGGATACCGTCGGCCTCGTCCAGCCCGGCATCGATGCCGTGCGCCGCGCCTCGGCGTATCTCGCCACCCACGCCGATCGGACCGTCACGCTCGATCACCTTGCGCGGGTCGCGTCGATGAGCCCGCATCACCTGCAGCGACGCTTCAAGGCGATCGTGGGTCTGTCCCCGAGGGAATTTCAGTCCGCGGTGCGCGCCGGCAAGTTGCGCACGAGCCTGCGCGACGGCCGCGACGTCACGACCGCGATCTACGAAGCCGGATATGGATCGCCGAGCCGCGTCTATGAAGCGGCGCCGACCGGCAGGGGCATGTCGCTCTCGACCTACAAGCGCGGCGGCGCCGGGATGCGCATCGAGTACTCGACCATGACGAGCCCGGTGGGTCTCGTGCTCGTGGCGGCGACGGAAAACGGAGTGTGCTCGGTGAAGATCGGCGGCAGCGAGGCCGCGCTCGCGAACGATCTGCGGCGCGAGTATCCGGCCGCCGAGATCGCCGCCGATCGAAAACCGCGCAGCGAGTGGACCAAGGCGATCGCCAGGCACCTGCGTGGCGATACGCCGTCGCTCGATCTGCCGATCGATGTCCGCGCCACGGCGTTTCAATGGAAAGTGTGGCGCGCGCTGCAGCGGATTCCGTACGGGGAGACCCGTGCGTATGCAGAGGTCGCGAAAAGCATCGGCAAGCCCAAGGCGGTGCGCGCCGTTGCACGCGCTTGCGCGACGAATCCCGTCTGCCTGGTCGTTCCTTGCCACCGTGTGGTCCCGTCCGCCGGCGGCGCCGGCGGGTATCGGTGGGGGAGCAAGACCAAGGAAAAGCTGCTCGCGACCGAGCGCGCGGCGCGCCGATAACCGGTTCCCGTCTCCCGGGTCCCGGTTCCCGGCTAGAATTCCTCCGTGCCCTCAATTCGTTACGGCATTCCCCCGTGGCTGGATGCCGTTCCCGCCAAGAAACGGCGTGAGTATCCGGCGTTTCGCGGCGTTATCACCCATCCGGTCGTGATCATCGGCGGCGGCATGTCCGGCGCGATGACGGCATATGCCTGCGCGTCCGCCGGTTACAAGGTCATCCTCCTCGAGGCGGACCGTATCGGCCTTGGCGGAACCGGCCGCGCCACCGGACTGCTGTCCGGCGAAGCCTGCGATTCCTTTCGCGAGCTGGAAGCGCGGGCCGGGCGGCGCGCCGCGCGCGCGATGTTCGACAAGATGCAGGCGGCGCCGCGCGAGCTGGCGGCGACGATCAAGCGCCTTGGCATCAAGGCCGGGTTCGAACCGGCGGATCAGTTCCGCGTGCTGCCGCCGGGCGAATCGGAGAAGCTCATTCGCCGCGAGCTCAGCGCGCGGCAGGACGCCGGCGTCAAGGCGTCGTGGGTGGCGCCGGCCGCGATATCGCGCCTCGCCGCGATCGACTCCGGCGGCGCGATCCGTTTGCCCGATGCCGGCTTCGTCGATCCCTTCAAGCTGACGCTGGGTTTTCTTTCGGCGGCGATCAAGCGCGGCGCGAAGGTCTACGAAAAATCCCGCGTCAGGAAGATCACGTTCACGCGCAAGACCGCGACGGCGTTTCTCGACGGCGGCGCGATCACCACCACGAACCTCGGGATCTGCATCGGCGAGCCGACCTCGCTCTTCAAGCCGCTGAAGCGGCACTTGCGCCACGAAGATCGCTATGCGGTGTTGACCGAACCGCTGTCCGCCGCCGTGCGCGCGGCGCTCGGCCAGCGGACCGCGCTGCTCACCGACAACGAATCACCCGCGCACCATCTGTGGTTCACCGCGGACCATCGCGCGCTCTTCGCCGGCGCCGATCAGAAGCGTCCGCCCGATCGGCTGCGCGAGAAGACCCTGGTGCAGCGCACCGGTCAATTGATGTACGAGCTGTCGCGGCTCTATCCGGCGATCTCGGGCGCCGCGCCGGCGTACGGCTGGGACGTGCCGCTGGCGCATCCGGTCGACGGCGTGATCTACGCCGGCTCGCATCGCAATTTTCCCTTTCATCATTTCGCGTTCGGCACATCGCACGACCCGGCGCGCGCATACCTGGCCAGCCGCATCATCCTGCGGAGCGTCCAGGGCGGCCCGGAAAAAGACGACGAACACTTTTCATTCGCGAGGAACTTGTAAATCCGAGATCCGAAAAATCTGAGATCTGAGATCTGAGATCTGAGATCAGGAAGGCCCTTAATGGCTGACTCAAGCACTTCGGGAATATTCCGGATCAACCCGCTGCAGAGCTGGCAGCGAGAAGCGATTCTCAAGGCGGCTCAGCTGCTTCGCGATCGATTCGGGAACCCTCCGGCCGATGACCAGGCGAGGATCGCGCACGACGGGCTCCTCGAAGTCCTCGACCCGGCCCGCCGGACGGTGCGCCTGCAGAAGGAAATGAGCGAGGCGACCCGCAAGGCCGCCCTGACCGAGAAGACCGAGCGGCGGTCGAAGGAGCGGCGCGCCAACGATCGGCGGAAAGTCAATATCGGCCCCCCGCCGGGCATGGGCGATCGCCGAAAGGGCGAGCGCCGGTCGGGCGATCGGCGTAACCGCAAGTAGCCGGCAGACATCCGAATACAAGCCGGCCCGCCGGGTCATATACTCGGACTTTGCTCTAACGTATTCCCACTGGAGGGCTTTACCCCCATGCTTCGCACTTTCTCGGCGCTCATTCTCAGTCTCGCCATCGGCACGGCGGCCTTCGCGCAGTCGACGGCGACGAACGGCACCATTGAAGGCACGGTCAAAGACACCCAGGGCTCGTTGCTGCCCGGCGTGACCGTCAACGTCACCAACATCGATACCAACGACCAACGCGTCGTTGTCACGAATGAAAACGGGCTCTATCGCGCGCCGCTGCTGTCGCTCGGCACGTACCGCGTGGCGGCGGAGCTGCAGGGCTTCAAGAAATTCGAGCAGACCGGCATCACGTTGCGCGCCGGCCAGACCGCGGTCATCGACATACAGCTCGGGGTCGGCGCCATCTCGGAAACGATCACCGTGACCGCGGACTCGCCGTTGATTGATACCTCGCGCGTCGACATCGGGCACTCGCTCAGCGATCAGGAAGTCCATTCGCTGCCGTTGGTCGCCCGCAATCCCTACAACTTCGCGCTGGTGCAGCCGGGCGTGACCGGCATCGAGAACGTCGAGTTCGGCGTGCCGCGCCTGGCCGCGAATGGCGCCGCGATGCGCATCAACTACCAGATCGACGGCAACACCAACACCGAGAAGGATCGTGCCGGCCTGCGGCTGCTGCCGATGTCGGAAGTAATGATCCAGGAAGTGAAGGTCGTGACCACCGGCTTCGCGCCCGAGTTCGGCCAGACGATGGGCATGGTGTTCAACGCCGTGACGCCGTCGGGCACCAACGCCTTCCACGGACAGGGTAGCTATCTGTTCCGCC
>Ga0137436_1000399_pt1 | contig 12850 bp, 9 predicted proteins | sample EasRivERMGT119_2_FD_102328 | JGI IMG/M metagenome (GOLD analysis project Ga0137436, IMG submission 102328) | Soil microbial communities from meander-bound floodplain in the East River, Colorado, USA - East River MetaG ERMGT119_2 | ecosystem: Environmental > Terrestrial > Soil > Floodplain ...
GGATTGCCCGGTGTCCGTGGAGCCGCTGTTCGGCGTGCTCGCCAAGGCCAAGATCGTCAACGAGCGCTACGGCACCCGCTGCTCGAGCGTGCTGATTCGCGGGGAAGCAATGCGCTTCGCCGAGCGCAGCTTTGACAGCGACGGCAGCGACGAGGCGACGCTGCGCTACGAGTTCAGCACGCGCCGCATCGCCTGATGCGGAATGCCGGCTTCCTCGAAGACTTTGCCTGCCTCGATGAATCCGTGCCGGCGATAGAAACCGAGCGCGTGCGTTTGGGCTGACAGGACAACCTCCTTCATTCCCCTGCGCCGCGCTTCCGCGACCAGGCGCTCGAGGATCGCGCCGCCCACGCCGAGGAAGCGGCTCTCCTTGAGCACCGCCATGCGGCCGACGTGACCGTCCGGCAGCAGCCTGCCGGTGCCCACCACCCTGCCCTGCGCGTAGGCGAGCGCGTGCACGCACACGGCGTCCATGTCGTCCATCTCGATCTCGGGCGGCACGCGCTGCTCCTCGACGAACACGGCCAGGCGGATGCGGCTCGCCTCAGTGCGCGCTGCAGCCCAGTCCATGAGTTCGATTCGATGCATCGCGCAAAAGTATAATTCGCGGCATGAAAAGCCTGTGGAACGACGCCGAGGCGGTGAATTTTCCCGGCCCGCTCGGACCGCGCGTGTACACCTCGCGCCTGCTCGGGCGCGACAAGTCGCTGGTGCTGCACGGCGGCGGCAACACCTCGGTCAAGCTGCGCGAGAAGAACCTGTTCGGCGAGGACGAGGACATTCTCTACGTCAAGGGCAGCGGCTGGGACCTGGAGAGCATCGAGGCGCCCGGCTTCGCGCCGGTAACGCTCGATTACGTGAGGCGGCTCGCCGCGCTGCCTGCGCTGTCCGACCCGCAGATGGTCAACGAGCTCGCTACGCACACGCTGCGCGCTGGTGCGCCGGCACCGTCGGTCGAGACCATCCTGCACGCCATCCTGCCGCACAAGTATGTGGACCACACGCACGCGGACGCGGTGCTGTCGGTATCCAATTCGCCGGACGGCGAGAAACGCATCCGCGACATCTACGGCAGCAAGGCGGTCGTGATCCCCTACCTCATGGCGGGCTTCGACCTCGCGGCCTATTGCGCGCGCGAGTATCCGAAGCAGGCGACCAAAGGCACCGTGGGCATGGTGCTGTTGTCGCACGGCGTGTTCTCGTTCGCCGCGGACGCGCGCGAATCCTACGAGCTGATGATCGAGCTGGTGTCCATGGCCGAGCGCTACCTCGAGGCGAAGAGAGCGTGGAGCATCGGCCTGCCGCCCGCTTCGGCACCCGACTTCCAGCGCGAGGCGGTAGCGCAACTGCGGCACGACGTCTCGCGGGCAGCGGGCTTCCCCCTGCTTTGCCTGTGCAACGACTCGCCGCGTTTCCTCGGCTTCGCGCGCCATCCCGACGTGGCGCGCATTTCGCAGAGCGGGCCGGCGACGCCGGACCACGTCATCCGCACCAAGCCGCTGCCCATGCTCGGGCGGGACGTGGCGGGTTTCAGCGCCGCCTACCGCGGATATTTCGAACGCAACGCGAAGCAAGCGAAGGAGCCCAAGACCATCCTCGACGCCGCGCCGCGCATGGCCCTCGACCGCGATCTGGGCCTCGCCGCCTTCGGCCGCACCGCCAGGGACACGAGGATCGTCGAGGATCTTTATGAGCACACGGTGGACGTGATCCTGCGCGCGGAGGCGCTCGGCGGCTGGCGCGCGCTGGCAGACAAGCACATCTTCGACATCGAGTACTGGGATCTCGAGCAGGCGAAGCTGAAGAAGTCCGGCAGTCCACCTGTGCTCACTGGCGAGGTGGCGGTAGTGACCGGCGCGGCATCGGGCATCGGCAAGGCCTGCGTGGAGGCGTTCCTCAAGCGCGGCGCCGCCGTGGTCGGACTCGATCGCAACCCCGCCATCGAGTCGATGTTCAAGCGGCAGGATTGCCTGGGCGTCGCCTGCGACCTGACCGACGCGAAAGCCGTCCAGGCGGCGATGGATGCGGCGATCAAGCGCTTCGGCGGCGCGGACATGCTGGTGTTGAACGCGGGCATCTTCCCCTCCTCCCAGGCCATCAAGGACATCGCCCCGGAGACGTGGAAGAGCGCGATGGCGGTGAACGTGGAGGCGAACCTCCTGGTCATGCAAGCCTGCCATGCTCTGCTCAAGCTCGCGCCGCGCGGCGGCCGCGTGGTGGTGATCGGCTCGAAGAATGTGCCCGCGCCGGGCATGGGCGCGGCGGCCTATTCGGCTTCGAAAGCGGCGCTCAACCAGCTGGCGCGCGTGGCCGCGCTGGAATGGGCCAAGGATGGCATCCGCATCAACACCATTCACCCGAATGCCGTCTACGACACCGCGCTGTGGACCGAAGAAGTGCTCGCTTCCCGCGCCAAGGCCTACAACCTGACGGTGGAGCAATACAGGAAGAACAATCTGCTGAAGACTGAGGTGAGCTCGAAGGACGTCGCCGAAATGGCCGCGGAAATGTGCGGGCCGCTCTTCGCCAAGACCACCGCGGCGCAGGTGCCCGTGGACGGCGGCACGGAAAAGCTGGTGTGAAGGTCGAAGCGCTGCGCTGGAAGGGCGATGCCCTCGAGCTGCTCGACCAGCGTCAGCTACCGGACCGGGTTGTCTACGTTTCTTGCAGGAACGCCGCAGACGTGGCGGCAGCCATTCGCGACATGGTGGTGCGCGGAGCGCCGGCCATCGGATGCGCGGCAGCCTTCGGCATCGCGCTGGAGCCGACGGAATCCTCCTACGAGGTCCTGGCGAAGAGCCGCCCTACGGCCGTCAACCTGTTCTGGGCGCTCGAGCGCATGCGGCGCGCCAAGGACAAGAGAGCGGAAGCCGAGGCCATCTTCGCCGAGGACCTCGCCGTGAATCGCTCGATCGGCGCGCATGGCGCGAAGCTGATCCCGCAGGGCGCACGCGTCCTGACCTACTGCAATACCGGCGCGCTCGCGACCGCGGGGCACGGCACCGCGCTGGGCGTGATCCGCTCTGCTCGCGACAAGGGCATCTCGGTCATTGCCTGCGAGACGCGGCCCTACCTGCAAGGCGCCAGGCTCACCGCCTGGGAGTGCATGCAGGAAGGCATCCCCTGCACGTTGATCACCGACAACATGGCCGGCCATCTCATGAGCCGCAACGAAGTCGACCTGGTCATCGTCGGCGCTGATCGCATCGCGGCCAACGGCGACACGGCGAACAAGATCGGCACGTACACCCTCGCGGTGCTGGCGCGGCGGCACGGACTGCCCTTCTACGTGGCGGCGCCGCTCTCGACGTTCGACCGCAGCATGGCCAACGGCTCGCTGATCCCGATCGAAGAGCGCCCGGCGGACGAAGTGACCGGCTACCGCGGCCAGCGCTGGGCGCCGGAACGAGTTGCGGTGAGAAACCCTGCGTTCGACGTGACGCCGGCGGATCTCGTCACCGCGATCATTTGCGAGAAAGGCGTGGTGCCGGCCCCCACCCGCGAGCGGCTTCAGCCCCTGATCTCGACCGGCGTGTAGGCCGGCACGAGCTCGAACAGCTCGGCGATGTCCTGGTTGCGCATGCGGATGCAGCCGTGCGAGCCGGGCTTGCCCATTGCGGCGCTGTCGGGCGCGCCGTGGATGTAGATCATGCGGCGCATGGTGTCCACCTCCCCCAGCCGGTTGCGGCCAACATCGCAGCCCGACAGCCACAGAATGCGCGTCAGCATCCAGTCGCGTCCCGGGTACTTCCCGTGCAGCTCGGGGGTCCAGATCTCGCCGGTAGGCCGGCGGCGCACGAACACCGCGCCAAGCGGCTGGCCGGCGCCGATCTTCGCGCGCACGATGTGGCGCCCGCGCGGCGTGCAGAAGCTGCCGTTCTGTTCTCCCAGACCGTTTTTTGCCGTGGACACCGCGTAACGCCTGCCGTTTGGCAGGACCAGCTCCTGCCGCGGGATGTCGATGAGGATGTTCATCGCCTCGCTTCGAAAAAGCGCTTCAGCAATGCGCTGCTTTCCTCAGCCAGGACGCCGCCCTGCACCTTGGCGTGGTGATTGTGGCGCGACAGGAAAAGGTCCGAGGCCCCAGTCTTGGGTTCGGCAGCGCCGTAGACCACGCGGCCGATGCGCGCGTTGAAGATGGCGCCCACGCACATCGTGCACGGCTCCACGGTCACGTAGAGCGTGGCGCCGGTCAGGCGGTAGTTGCCGGTGGCCGCGGCGGCGGCGCGGATCGCTTCGATCTCGGCGTGCGAAGTCGGGTCGTGCGTGGCGAGCGGGCGATTCCAGCCCTCGCCGACGACCTTACCCTCCAGCACCACCAGCGCTCCGACGGGCACCTCGTCCCCGGCGCGCGCGGCGAGCGCCAGCGCGCGGCGCATGTACTGCTCGTCACTCATTCCTGATCCATTGTATATCCGCGCGCGACAGGCGATGCGGCGGGCGGTTAACATTGGCGCACTCAAGCCGGGATCAGACATGCCATCAGACCTGCAGAGAGACCTCGCGCGCACCGTCCTCACGGTGCTGTTCATCTTCGCCCTGATGGCCGCCTCGTTCTGGATCCTGCGGCCGTTCCTGGCGGCGATCATCTGGTCGAGCATGATCGTCGTGTCGACCTGGCCGATCATGCTCGCGCTCCAGCGCCGGCTGTGGGGCAGGCGCACGCTCGCCGTGACGGCAATGACCGTTGCCCTGGTACTGATCTTCGTCGCGCCGTTCTCGGCGGCGATCGGCACGATCGTCGCCAACGCCGACGAGATCGCCGGGTGGATAAGGGGACTCGCCGACGTGGAGTTACCGCCGCCCCCCGCGTTCATCGAGGCGATTCCCGTCGTGGGAGAAAAAACCGCGGCGCTGTGGCGCGAGTACGCCGTAGAGGGCTTCACCAAGCTCACGCACGCGCTCCAGCCGTACGCCGGGCTGATCACGCGCTGGTTCGCCGCCGAGGTCGGGAGCTTCGGGCTGGTGAGCGTCCAGTTCCTGCTCACGGTGGTCCTCTCTGCCATCCTTTACGCCACCGGCGAGGATGCGGCGCGCTGGGTGCGCCGGTTCGGCCGGCGCCTGGCGGGCGAGCGCGGCGACAATGTCGTGCGCCTCGCCGGCAAGGCGATCCGCGGCGTGGCGCTCGGCGTCGTGGTGACAGCCCTGGTGCAGTCGCTGCTCGGCGGCATCGGCCTCGTCGTCGCGGGCGTTCCCTACGCGACCGTGCTCACTGCGGTGATGTTCATGCTCGCGCTGGCCCAGATCGGCGCGGTCCCGGTGCTCCTTTTCGCGCTCGCGTGGCTCTGGTGGAAGGACGCGACCGCCTGGTTCTTTGCCATGCTCGTCTGGACGGTGGTCGTGGGCAGCATGGACAACGTCCTGCGTCCGATCCTCATCAGGAAGGGCGCCGACCTGCCGCTGCTGCTGATCTTCGCCGGGGTCATCGGCGGCCTGTTCGCGTTCGGCCTGCTCGGGTTGTTCGTCGGGCCGGTGATCCTCGCGGTTGCGTACACGCTGCTCAGCGCCTGGGTGGTGGAGGCGCCGGAGGAGAAGGAGACCGCGGGACGCGGTTGAGCGCTTCCCTGCTCCCCCTCGTCGATCGGGCTGGTGGGCGCCGTCCCACACCGGGAAGAAAATGGCTTGCCCACCCGAAGCACGGCCTCTGCGCCCATGGTTGATTTTCTCAACGACAGTCATGAGTATGTGAAAGCCGGGGCGCGGCGTCAGGGGCGCTCCGCAACCTGCCGCATCCACGGCAGGCACTTGCATGCGCGTTCATGACTCTTACCTGGAGGGAGACTTTATGAAGGACGCTGCGAAGACCAAGGGTTTCGTCGGATTGCACCATGACAGTGTCTCGCGCCGCCGGTTTCTCGGCGCGGGCGCGCTGGGACTGGCGGGAGCGTTGCTCGCTTCCCCGCCGCTGCTGCGTTCGGCAGTCGCCAATGAGGACGACAGTCGAGGCCGGGGGCGCCGCCTCCTCAAAGGCGGGATCGTGCTCACGCTCGACGGGAACTGGGCACCGTTCAGGGGAGATGTGCTGATCGAGAACGGCAGGATCGCGGCGGTCGGGCCGCATATCCATGCCCACGCCGAGGTGATCGACGCTTCCGAGATGATCGTCATGCCCGGCTTCATCGACAGTCACCGGCACATGTGGCAGGGCCTGCTGCGCAACATCGGCCCCGATGACGTGCTCGATGACTACGTGAAGAAGATCCTGTTCGGTCATGCGCTCAACATGACGCCGGGCGACGTGTACCTCGGCGATACTGTCTCGGCGCTGTCGGCGATGAACTCCGGAATCACGACCATCCTCGACTGGTCGCATATCGCCAACACACCGGCGCACACTGAGGCGGCGATTTACGCGCTGCGGGACGCAAAGATCCGCGCGGTCTACGGCTATGGTCCGAGTTTCGGCTTGACTCCGCCGTGGTACGACCCGGCTTCCCCTGGCAAGTATCCGCAATACATCCGCACCCTCAGGCCGAAGTTCTTCAACACGACCGACCAGTTGCTGACCCTGGCCCTCGCGGCGGCCGGCCCCGAGTTCTCCCTCCGGGGCGTGGAATCGGCCCGGGAAGAGTGGAAGATTGCCCGCGAGGTCGGCGCGCGGATCTCCGTACACGTGGGCGTGGGCAAGCAGGCGAATTTCCGCGGGCTCACCGCGATGGGAAATGAGGGCCTGCTGAAAAACGACACCACGTACATCCACTGCTGCACGCTCAACCACACGGAGATGAAAATGATCGCCGATACGGGCGGAACCGTGTCGTTAGCCGTGCCGATCGAGATGCAGATGGGGCACGGCATGCCGCCGATCCAGCAATTCCTCGACCTCGGCGTGCGCCCCAGCCTGAGCGTCGACGTCGAGACCAACCAGCCGAGCGACATGTTCACCCAGATGCACGCCTGCTTCGCATTGCAGCGCGCGCTCTACAGCGAAAACCACAAGGACGACTGCTTGTTCGAATTCACCTTCGTGTCCCCCGCCGCGTGCAAGAACAACCTGCTCAATACGCGCGATGTACTCGAATTTGCGACAGTTGAGGGCGCCCGGGCGAACGCGCTTTTGCACAAGACCGGCACCCTCGCCCCGGGCAAGGAGGCCGACATCATCATGCTGCGCGGCAAACAGCTCAACGTCGCGCCTTTGAACGACGCGATCGGCGCCATCGTTCTCGGCATGGACAGCAGTAACGTGGATTCAGTGTTCATCGCGGGCCGGGCCGTGAAGCGCAACGGGCAGTTGCTTGGCGTCAATCTCGAGAAGCTTGAGCGCCAGGTCGAGCGCGCGCGCGACGCGCTCGTGAACAGGTAAGGCGGGGTTCGGGGCCGGGGCAAGGCGCCAGCCATGGTTGCCTTGCCCCGCGCACCGCGATCATGTCCCTCTGCGGCGTCAGACGCCTTACGGCTAGCTCAGGCGGGTAGCCGCAACCTGCGAAGCAAGTCCTGGTAACGCGGGTCCGAGTGCAGCGGCTGCAACCAAAAATAGGCACCGCGATTCAGATTGCCGAGCTCGGCGCGTTGCTCGAACGCGTGCTCCAGCCAGCGCAGGGCTTCTTCGTTGTTGCCGATGCCGACGTGCGCTATCGCCACAAGGTACCCTGCGACGTAGTTGTGTCGCGCGCGTTCGGTCAGGTCGGCGATGATCTTGAGAGCCTCGGTCGTCTGCCCGGCCTTTCCGAGTGCGTGAGCCAGAAATACGAGAGAACGGGTGCTTTCACCCGACTGCGCTATCGCCCGGCGGTGCGAGGCTATTGCTTCCTCATACATTCCATTCCCGATATAAGCGAGCCCCATCGCATAGTGGGCTTCACCAAAGTCGCGCTCGAGCTCGAGCATCGATTGCGCCTGCTGGATCGCGCGGTCGAACTGCCCCGACCACATATACAGCCAGCCTTTCCCGTTCCTCACGCGGCGGGAGAAGGGATCGAGCTCTTCGGCGCGCCGGATGTGGGCGAACGCTTCCTCGAAGCGTCTGGGGATGGAGAGATACAGCGCGTACCAGTGGTGCGCCGTCGCGTAGCTTGGGTTCAGCTCGATCGCGCGCCGGTACGCCCGCTCCGCGCCCTCCCAGTCCCAGTCGTACGCCTCCTTGATGTAGCCGAGCGAGGCATACGCTTCGGCGAGCGTGTCGTCGAGCTCGAGCGCCTTGAGCACCGCCGATTTCGCTTTCGGAAAAACCGCGTGCGGCGGTTGCAACGTGGGACCGGGTGAGCGATAGGACCACGCATACGCATCGGCCAGACCGGCATAGGCGGGCGCGAAGTTCGGATCTTTGCGAATCGACTCTTCGAAGGATTCCCTCGCCTTGCGTAAGCCTTCCGGCGTTGCCTTGTTCCATTCAAAGCGGCCCTTGAGATAGGCCTCGTACGCCTGGGGATCCACCGCCCGAACCCTGGAGAGCAGCACCTGCTCGGGAGGCGTCAGCTTGGCCCGGACTTCACCGGCGATCGCGCGCGCCAGGTCGGCCTGCAAGACCAGGATGCTGGAAATCTCGTGCTCGTAGCGTTCAGCCCAGAGCTGGCGTTCGGGTTGCATGCGGACGAGCTGCACGGTGACCCGCACACGGCTGCCTTCCCGGACCACGGCGCCCTCGACCAATGCGTCGACATTGAGCTCGCGCGCCACCTGCTCCAAGGGCTTTTTCTTGCCCTTGTAAGTCATGACGGAGGACCTCGACATCACGCGCAGCGCTTTAATCCTGCCGAGCTCGGCAATGAGCGCCTCGGTGATTCCGTCAGCGAAGTAATCCTGCTGCGGATCGCCGGACAAATTTTCCAGGGGCAATACGGCGATCGAGGTGATCTCGGCCGTTGCCGGTCGGTCGATCAGGCGATCGCCAAGCAGAATCCAGCCCGCGCCGGCCGCGAGCAGTATCGAACCGATCGCCAGTAACCAGGCCAAGCGGCGACGCGGGCCGGCAACCGGTTTGACTCCTTCCAGCCGCGTGCGGCCCTCGTTCCACCAGGCGTCGATCTCGGACGAGTAGGCGTAGATCGACGCCTTCTTGGCATGCAGATGCCGGTGGACGGGCAGGCCCTCTTTCTCCCACCGCCGCACCGTGCTCTCGTCGCGCTTGAGGTACGCGGCGATCGCCTTCCAGGAATCCAGACGCGCGCTGGTGCCCATGGACGGGCTTTCGTTGGGTAGGGGGCGGGACTGCTCGCGGCAGTCTATCCGTCAAACGTTGCAGCTTCAATGCAGCGCCGGTGAGCGGAAGTGCGCGCGTTTGCCCGAATTTGCCTGTTGCGGTGCACACCGGAAGCCCCCTAGTGTCGGTGGCAGGGAAAGTCACGCTGCTCAGGGGGGCAGTCCATCATGGTTCGCCGCCTGTGTCTCGGCCTAGTCCTTGTCGTGCTCCTCGCGCCGTGGCTCGCCGTCGCGGCCAGTCCAGCCGATGTCACCTCCCTTGTGCTGGATCCCTTCGCGCCGAACACCCTGTATGCCGGTACGCCAGAACGTGGCGTGTTCAAGAGCGCAGACGGAGGTGCGACCTGGAACCCAACCGGTCTTGCGAACACTCCGGTCTTCGCCCTGGGCATCGACCCCGGCTTCCTGCCCGCGCTCTACGCGGTAACGCCCTTGGGCGTTCTGAAGAGTTCGGACGGGGGCGACAACTGGGCCGCCACGGGCCTCATGAACGAGCTGATTTCCTACCCGACTTGGGGCTTGATTGAGAAACCTCTGGTTGGCACCTATCGATCCCTGGCAATTGCTGCTCGGACCGATCCCCAAATGCCGGCAACTCTCTATGCCGGGGTGAATTACGCCACTGCTGACGCGTTCTACGACTTCGTGTGGGATGAGGTGAACATAAGCACGGACGGTGCCTACAGCGCAGGGCCCCTTCTTCCATACGGCGCGGACCCTTGGGCATATCCGCCATGGCGGACGACTCAGGTTTTAGCCGCTGCGGCGGTGACCCCGACGGTCCCGGCTAGCGTCTATACGTCTGGCTTCTACGAATACGATGTTTGCTTTGTCCGGGTCGAAACCTCGGAAATCGGCTGTGCAGTACTCGGCCATGCCTTTGCAGGAGGGGCTACAGCCCTAGTTGTCGATCCCCAAACCCCGAACATCGTCTACGCCGGGACGAATGGGTCGGGCGTGTACAAGAGCACGAACGGCGGCGTGAGCTGGAGTGGCGGCGGCACGGGTACGGTAACCAGCCTGGCCGTCGATCGGCATACTCTGGGGATTGTGTATGCCGGGACCGATGATCTCGGTGTGCTCAAGAGCACGGACGGCGGCACGACCTGGAGCGCGGCCAACACTGGCCTCACCAGCTACCTTGACGCCTTGGGCCTTCGTCCCGCGATCCGGGTGGTGGCGGTCGATCCGCTTGTCACGACCACCGTTTATGCAGGCACTGCAGCCGGCGTTTTCAAGAGCACCGACGGTGGCGGAACCTGGAACCTGACGGGTCTTACGCAGCAGTCCCCTCTGATCGGCCTCAAAGTCGTCCCTTCCGCCGTGACACGCGGGGAGGAGTCGACCGGAACGGTGACCCTGAGCTCCGCGGCACCAACAGGCGGCACGGCGGTCATGCTTTCCAGTACTGAAACTGCGGTGGCCAACGTCCCCGCCAACGTAACGGTGGCGGCCGGGGCGACGAGCGCGAGCTTTGCGATATCTACAAGTCAGGGGCTCAGCAGTCCGGTCACGGTGAAGATTTCGGCGACCCTCGATGACGCTGCCCGGTCTGCTGCGCTGACTGTGGTTCCGCCTCTCAGTCACCTGTTTTTCTGGACGAACCGCGTCGCGGCAGGGACGGCCTTGACCGGAACCGTAGGGCTCGCGTTGCCCGCAGCGGCAGGCGGCGCAGTGGTTTCGCTTTCCACGAGCGATCCTGCGGTGGCTACAGTTCCCGCTACGGTAACGATATCGCCCGGGGCGACCAGCGGGAATTTCACGGTAACCACCAACACTGTGACGGCGGCCACCACGGTGACGATCACGGCGTCGTACGGGGGCGATACCAAGTCAATGATTCTCGACGTTGTGCCCACCTGGCTTGTTTCGTTTACCCTCGGTTCCCGCGTTGTGCCTGCAGGGACCGGGACGAGCGGAACGGTGTTTCTGTTCGTGCCGGCGCCGCCTGGCGGTGCGGTGGTCACGCTCTCCAGCAGCATGCCTTCGGCGGCAACACTCCCTGCGAGCGTGATAGTGGCGGCCGGTGCGACGAGCGCGAGCTTTGCGATATCCACCAACCCGGTGCTTCCCCCCGGGGTAGGCGAGGTGTTCGTGAGAATTACCGCGGCCAACGGTGGCGGCGTTAATGGACTCGAGCTCAGGGTGATTCAACCGGCCTTCACGCTCTCTTCCTTGAGCCTGGATGCGGCAAGCGCGGCTGCCGGCACCAGCGCGACCGGAACCGTGATCCTTAGCGCGGCAGCAACCGCAGGCGGGGCTACGATCGCGCTTTCCAGCAGCAACCCCGCCGTTGTCTCGGTGCCGGCCAGCGTAACCGTGCCTGCCGGGAGCACGAGCGCGACTTTCCCGGTGTCGACGGGTGCGGCGACTGCCCCCACGACGGTGACGATCACGGCGCTTTATGCGGGCCAGGTCAAGGGGACCGTCGTCAACGTTGTGCTGGCGACTCTTTCTTCGTTGAGCCTCAACCCCGCCAGCGTGGCGGCTGGAAGCATGTCGACGGGAACGGTGACGCTCGGCGTGCCGGCGCCGCCCGGCGGCGTGCTCGTGACGCTCTCCAGCAGCAACACCGCGGTAGCGGCGGTCCTTCCGAGCGTAACGGTAGCCGCCGGGGCGACGAGCGCGAATTTCTCGGTATCGACCACAGCGTGCACTGCTGGTTCGGCGACGCTGTCAGGAGCCTACGGCGGTGCGAGCAGGTCGGCCGGGCTCACGGTTACTTCGAATCCGGACAACGTCACGGTCCAGCTGGCCGACTATTACGCGGGCAGGGATGAGCTCCGCGTCTCGGCCAGGAGTACCAATTCCACCGCGACGCTCCAAGTCCACCTCACGTCGTCGGGAGCGCTGATCGGCACGATGCGCAATCTCGGCGACGGCAAATTCAGCGGACAGTTCACAAGGTCGGTGAACCCGCAAAGCATCACGGTTCGCAGCAGCCTGTGTGGGTCAGCGATGACCGCGGTGAGAAAGAGGTAGGAAAGCGAAAGTAACTATCTCGTCTTGGTGCGCAGCGCGCGCGCCGTCTACCAAGTTCGAAGAGGAGAGCGATCAATGGAACTTCGTCGTGTTGCCATATACGCGTCTGTTCTTTCTTGCTTCGTCACCGCGCCGGCATTCGCCCGAACGCTGGTGGTGGATGACGACGTTGCTGAATGCCCGAAGGCCCAATACAACACTATTCAGCAGGCCGTCGCCGCCGCCCAGGCGGGTGACAAGATCCTTGTCTGTCCCGGCCTCTACCTAGGCACGGTTGTAGTCGATACACCCGATCTCCGGATTGAAGCCAAGGCAGCACCGGGCGAGGTCGTGCTGCAGGGAACGGGCGTCGTCGGCGAGCTCGGATTTGTTCTGCTGAATACGACGGGCGTTGTCCTGCAAGGATTCACCGCTCAGGGCTTCGGCCGCGCGCAAATCAGAATCCAAGGCGGAGGCGGCAACACGGTCCGCAAGAACGTCACGAGGGATGCTGTCGGCAACGATGGTATTCAGGTGACCAGCTCGTCCGCCAACGTCGTCGAACAGAACACTGCGGACGGCAACCTTCAGGACGGGATTTTTGTCGGACGCATCACCGACATTCCTTTCGAGCCGGCGTCCGACAACATCATTCGCTACAACGAGACGTTCAACAACCGGTTTGGAATACATCTAAACGGAAGTGGCCCGGGCAACGTGATCTTCGGCAACCGCTCCCACGACAATA
>Ga0137436_1000400_pt1 | contig 12828 bp, 15 predicted proteins | sample EasRivERMGT119_2_FD_102328 | JGI IMG/M metagenome (GOLD analysis project Ga0137436, IMG submission 102328) | Soil microbial communities from meander-bound floodplain in the East River, Colorado, USA - East River MetaG ERMGT119_2 | ecosystem: Environmental > Terrestrial > Soil > Floodplain ...
CAGCGTCTCCTGGTCGGGCGCCTGGTCGTAGACCTGGATGCCCATGTCGCCGAAGGTGGAGATGATGGCTTCGATCTGCTCGGCGTCGACCAGGTCGTCGGGCAGGTGATCGTTGATCTCGGAATACGTGAGGAAGCCGCGCTCCTTGCCAAGCTTGATCAGGTTCTTCAGGCGCGTGCGGCGCGTCTCGGCGTCTTCCTTCGGCAGCTCGGCCGGGATCAGCCAGGCGTCCTTGCCGCCGCGACGTCCGCCGCGGCCGCCCTTGCCGCCCTTCGACTTGACCTCGGCAACCTTGGCTTCGAGCAGCTCGAGCGCCTGCTTCGCGCTCGTCTTGACCGGCTTGCCCTTCTTGGCGGCCTTGTCGTCGACCTTGGGCGCGGCCGCTTTGGCGGCGACGGCCTTGACTGCGGGGACCTTGCGGGGGCGCGCAGCCGCCTTGACGAGCGCTTTCCTCGCCAGGCGCTTGCCGGCGTGCGCGCGCAGCTTCAGCCGCTTGACGGCACTCGACTTCTTCTTGGCGGCGCGGACCTTCTTGACCTTCGACTTACTACGCTTCTGCATCTCGTGCTTCCCCCGGTATCGGCGATTTCAGCGGACTTGGCGAAAAGCCCAAGATTGTATCAAAGTGCCGAACATTCAAGGGCTTCGATCTATTCCTTCCCTTTGAATTTCAAGCAAGAAATCTGCCAACTCTAGTTGGTCCTTCCATCGACCGTCAGCTGCTGCTCCAGCGCTCTGACGTCGGAAATCATCTTTGAATACTGCGACCGCTCGTCCCGGTTCAACTTGCCCTGCTTCAGCCTCTCTTCGAGAGACTTGATTTCTCGCCTCTTTCGGGCGATCTCGAGGGCGCGGAGCGTATGGCGCACGAACTGGCGCGACTGCTCTTCAACCTCCTTTAGCTCGAGTCCGAACGCCTGGGCAAGGAACAGCAGGTCGCCGTGCGGGTGATCCTTGAACCGCTCGATCATCAGCGCCTCGGACATCTCGGCCCGGCCCAGGTCCTCGTTGAAGTAGCCCGAGATGTCGCTAAGGAGGCGCGACTCGTCCAGGGTCATGTCCAGCAGGGCGGAGTCGATCTCTGCCACGAGGGAGGGATAGGCAGCAATTCTCGAAAGAAGTTTCCATTCGTGCGACGACGGCGGCCGGAACTCGCGCTTGGGCGGCGCGAAGCTGCGGAAGGCGGGCTGCTTCGGCGCGGTGCCAAGAATGCCCTGGGCTTCCTCCTGCGTCAGGCCCCCTATCCTGGCCACCTCCTTGGTGAGCAGCAGCTTGAGCGTCGGCGCAACGACCTTTTGCAGGTAGGGCTTTGCGGCAGCGACGAACTGGGCTTGTCCTTCGGCCGTACGCACGTCGCACTGGGCGCGCAGCTCGTCCATCAGGAACTCCGAAAGCGGCTTCGACTGCGCGACCTTGTTCTCGAATGCCTCTTTGCCGTGCTTCCTAATGAAGGTGTCGGGGTCTTCCCCGTCTGGCAGGAAAAGGAAGCGGACAGGCTTTCCATCGGAGACCTCCGACAGAGCGACCTCGAGGGCACGCCACGCTGCCTTGCGGCCGGCGGCATCGCCGTCGAAGGAGAACACCAGCTCGTCGGCGAGCTTGAGGAGCTTGGTGACGTGGACCGGCGTGGTCGCGGTGCCCAGTGTCGCGACCGCGTAGCCCACGTCGAACTGGGCCAGGGCGACCACGTCCATGTATCCCTCGACCACCAGCACGCGGCCGGCGGTGCGGATCGCGTCGCGGGCCTGGACCAGGCCATAGACCTCGCGGCCCTTCTCGAACAGCGGGGTCTCGGGCGAGTTCAGGTACTTGGGCTCGCCCTCGCCCAGCACGCGCCCGCCGAAGCCGATCACCGCGCCGCGGTTGCTCAGGATCGGAAACATGATCCGGTCGCGGAAGCGGTCGTAGCGCTTGCCTTCATCGCCTTCGATGACCAGGCCGCATTCAACGAGGGAAGAATGAGAATAGTCTTGAAAAACCCCTTTTAGGCCCTGCCAGCCTTCCGGCGCGTAGCCGACGCGGAAACGGGCGGCGATCTCGCCGGTCAGGCCGCGGCCCTTCAGGTATTCGATGGCGCGCGGCGATTTCTTCAGCTCGGCGCGGTAGAACTCCATCGCCTGCTCCATCACGCCGTAGAGGTCGGTCTCGCGCTCCTTGCGCGCCGCCTCTTCCGGCGTGCGCGACTGCAGCTCGGGCACCTGCATGCCGACCCCGGCGGCGAGATCCTTGATGGCGTCGACGTAGCCCATGCCGGCGTAGGCCATCAGGAAGCCGATGGCGTTGCCGTGCACGCCGCAGCCGAAGCAGTGGTAGAACTGCTTCGCCGGGCTGACGGTGAACGAAGGGGTTTTCTCGCCGTGGAACGGGCACAGCCCCATGAAATTGGCGCCGCCCTTCTTCAGCTGGACGTAGCGCTGCACCACGTCCACGATGTCGACCCGGTTGAGAAGATCCTGCTTGAACGAGTCGGGGATCACACCCCCGATTCTGAACTGAATCCGGGCTTTTTTTTACCTGGCTTTCAGGCCGAAAGCTTCGCTTTGACCAGAGAAGAAACTGCGCCCATGTCGGCGCGGCCGGCCAGGCGCGGCTTGAGGATCGCCATGACCTTGCCCATGTCCTTGATTCCTGACGCGCCGGACTCGGCAACCGCGGCAGCGACAGCCTGCGCCAACTCCCCCTGCGCCATCTGCTGGGGCAGGTAGGCCGAGAGCACGCCGATCTCGAATTTCTCGCCCTCCGCGAGGTCGTTGCGCGCGGCTTTCTCGAACTGGGCGATCGACTCGCGGCGCTGCTTGATCATCTTGTCGATCGCCGACAGGACGTCGGCATCGGTGAGCACGATGCGCTCGTCGACTTCGCGTTGCTTGAGCGCGGCGAGCAGCAGACGGATGGCCGACAGGCGCGCCGAGTCCTTGGCGCGCATCGCCGCCTTCATGTCTTCGGTGATTTTGTCTTTTAGGGAGGTGCTAATACAGCTTGCTAGTACAGCTTCGCCGGCAGCATCTGGCTGCGCAGGCGCTTGTGGTGGCGCTTTACGGCGGCGGCAAGCTTGCGCTTGCGCTCTGCGGTCGGCTTTTCGTAGTACTCGCGGGCGCGCAGCTCGGTGAGCAGGCCCGTCTTCTCCACGGTGCGCTTGAAACGGCGCATCGCGACTTCGAACGGCTCATTTTCCTTGACGCGGACGGTCGGCATAGATTCCGGCACTCGAAAGGGGCTGAATTGTATATCAGAATCGGGGCATGTTGATCCTCGGCATCGAGACCTCCTGCGACGAGACGGGCGTCGCTTTGTACGACGGCGGCGCCCAGCGCCTGCTGGCGCACGCCGTGCATTCGCAGGTGGCGATGCACGAGGCCTACGGGGGGGTGGTCCCCGAGCTGGCATCCCGCGACCACATCCGCCGGCTCGCCCCCCTCACCCGGCGGGTGCTGGAATCTGCCGACCGGAAGTTCGCTGAACTGGACGGCATCGGGTACACCGAAGGCCCGGGCCTGGCCGGCGCCCTGCTGGTGGGCGCCTCGTTTGCCCATGGCCTGGCGGCGGCGTTGCGCATCCCGACGATCGGCATCCACCACCTGGAAGGCCACCTGCTGTCTCCCCTGCTGTCGGCGCGGCCGCCCACCTTTCCGTTCATCGCGCTGCTGGTCTCCGGCGGCCACACCCAGCTGATGCGGGTCGATGGCGTCGCGCGCTACGCGCTCCTCGGCGAGACCCAGGACGACGCCGCGGGAGAGGCCTTCGACAAGACCGCCAAGCTTCTCGGCCTGGGCTACCCGGGCGGCGCGGCCCTGTCGGAGCTCGCCGAATCGGGCGTGCCCGGCCGCTGCCGGCTGCCGCGGCCGATGATCGACAGCGGCGACCTGGATTTCAGCTTCTCCGGGCTGAAGACCGCGGTCCTGACCACGCTGAAAAAGCACAACCCCGCCCATGCCGATCTGGCACGCGCCTTCGTCGACGCAGTGGTCGAGGTCCTGGTCGCCAAGTGCGTCCGCGCGCTCGACACGAGCGGGCTGTCGCGCCTGGTGGTTGCCGGCGGGGTCGGCGCCAACCGGCAGTTGCGCGCCGCCCTGGACGCGCGCGCGGCGCTCGACCGCTTCGAGGTGTTCTATCCCGAGCCCGAGCTGTGCACCGACAACGGCGCGATGATCGCGCTCGCCGCCGCCCTCAGGTTCGGCGAAGCAGACGCCGCTACGGCGTTCAGCGTGAAGCCGCGTTGGGATCTGGCGGCGGCGTAGCCGCCTTGGCGCCGAGCTTCGACTCGGTGCCCGCCGCAAGCCGCCTGATGTTCTCGCGGTGGCGCCAGATCAGCAGGACGGCCATGACCGCGGCGGCGCAGACCGTGGGAGTTTCCAACTTAATGAACCAGGAAAAGAAAACCGCGAATATCGCAGCGATCATCGAAGCGAGCGACACATAGCGGAAGAACGCGGCGATCACGCCCCAGGTGACGAGCGTGCCGACGCCGAGCCACAGATTCAGGCCGAACAGCACCCCGGCGGCGGTCGCCACGCCCTTGCCGCCCTTGAAGCGATAGAACGCCGGGTAGAGGTGGCCGAGAAACGCGCCCAGGCCCGCCGCCGCCGCCACGGTCGGATCGAGGGTGTAGTAGTAGGCGAGCCAGACTGCCAGCCAGCCCTTGCCGGCGTCGCCGATCAGGGTGAGCGCCGCGGCCACCTTCTTGCCGGTGCGCAGCACGTTGGTCGCGCCCGGATTCTTCGAGCCGTAGCTGCGCGGGTCGGGCAGCCGCATCAGCCGGCTGACCACGATGGCGAACGAGATCGAGCCGAGCCCGTAGGCGAGGACCGCGCCAAGCAAAGTAATCAGCGCATCGCGCATCACGTGGATTCTATAATCGCCTCACTCATGGATGCCATCATCCTCCGGGACCTGCGCGTCGACGCCTCGATCGGCATCCACAAGCGCGAGCGCCACGTGCGCCAGACCCTGTCGATCGACCTCGACATCGGCATCCCGGGCGAGAGCGTTTTCCATACCGACAAGGTCGCCGACACCATCGACTACCAGCAGGTCGCCCTCAGGATCGCGGCGCTGACCTCGAGCGGCCATTTCCGCCTGGTGGAGACACTGGCGGACCGCATCGCCCGCATGCTGATCGACGACTTCGGCGCGCCCTGGACCAAGGTGAGCGTGGCGAAGATCGGCATCCTCGGCAACGCCAAGTTCGTCGGCGTTACGGTTGAGCGGCGCAAGGCCTAGTCTTCCAGCGCGACGTCGACGAGTTGCGGTCGCAAGGTTCTAAGTATGTCTTGCGGGGAAATGCGTACCAGAAAGCCGCGCCTTCCACCGTTGATGAGGATCTGCGGTAGCTCGAGGATCGAGCGCTCCATATAGATAGGGAGTTTCTTGCGCGTGCCGAAGGGCGAGGTGCCGCCCACCTGGTAGCCCGAATGGCGCTGCGCCGCATCGGGCTTGCAGGGCTCGACGCGCTTGAGTCCCGCCTGGCGCGCCAGATTCTTGGTCGACACCTTGCGGTCGCCGTGCATCAGCACGATGAGCGGCTTTGCGTCCTCGTCCTGCATCACCAGCGTCTTCACCACCTCGTGCTCGGTCACGCCCAGCGACTGCGCGGACACCTCGGTACCACCGCGCTCGACGTACTCGTACTCGTGCTCGGTGTAGGCCACCTTGTTCGCCTTGAGGAACACCGTCGCCTGTGTATCAGCCACGCGGATGATGTTTGGCGTGCAGCGCCTTAAGGCGCTCGCGCGCGACGTGCGTGTAGATCTGCGTGGTCGAGATGTCGGCATGGCCGAGCAGCATCTGCACCACGCGCAGGTCCGCGCCGTGGTTGATGAGGTGCGTGGCGAAGGCGTGGCGCAGCACGTGCGGCGAGAGCCTCCTGCCTGGGATCGCGCGCCTGCCGTAGCGTCCGATGAGCTGCCAGAACGCCTGGCGCGTCATGCCGCCGCCGCGCGCGGTGATGAACAGGGTGTTCGAGGCCGTCTTCCTCGACTTGATGTACTTCGTGATCCACTCGACGGCTTCCTCGCCCAGCGGCACCAGGCGCTCCTTCGAGCCCTTGCCCATGACGCGCACCACGCCCGCGTTCAGGTTGACCTCGAAGGTCTTCAGCGCGACCAGCTCCGACACGCGCAGGCCTGTGGCGTAGAGCGTCTCCAGCATGGCGCGGTCGCGCAGCCCGAGGTCGGTCGCCGTGTCCGGCGCGGCGAGCAGCGCCTCCACGTCGTGCTCCGACAGGGTCTTCGGAAAGCGCGGCACGCGCTTCGGCGGGTCGAGCTTGAGCGTCGGGTCGGCGCTGATGCGCCGCTCGCGCAGGCAGTACTGATAGAAGCGCTTCAGCGTGGACACCATCCTTGCGGCGCTGGTGGCCTTGCCTTTTCTGGACGCAAGGAACGCAAACAGGTCGGTGTCCGCGACCGCGGTCAGGTCCTTGTCTTTGAGAAACCCCAGAAACTGCAGAAGATCGGTCCGGTAGGACTCGATGGTGTTCTTCGCCAGCCCGTCCTCGAGCCAGAGCGCGTCGCAGAACGCGTCCAGCACCGCAGGGCTCAGGGCCTGAGCGCGAACTCTTCCGGACGGATCTCGTGGGCGAGCAGCCAACGCTTGACCTCGATTAGGTAGCCCTCGCTGGTGTGCGAAAAACCGCCGATGCCGTCGGCGGCGACGACGCGGTGGCAGGGGATCACGATGGGCAGGCGATTGTCGCCGCACGCCTGGCCGATGGCGCGTGCGTCCGCGCCGAGCTCGCGCGCGAGCTCGCCGTAGGTGCGGGTGCGGCCGCGCGGGATCGCGCACATCGCGCCCCAGACACTTCGTTGCAGGGGCGAGCCCTCGATCAGCAGGGGCAGGTCGAACACGGTGTCGGGATCGTCGCGGTAGCGCTCGAGCTGCTTAGCGGCTTTTTCCGCAAGAGCATTTTTTGCAAGCACGCCCGGCGAAGAAAGCGGCACATAGCGAATACCGACGACCTTCGCGTCGCGCGTGGTCACCGCGACCTTCATCCTCGGGAAATCGATCGTTACGTCGTACACAGCTTCTCGATCTTCGCCAGCAGGTCGTCGGGGATCTCGATGCCCTCGGCGCGCGTGCGCTTCTCGGAGCCGAAGCGCTTCGCGCCGGGCAAGCGCACGCCCTCGTCGGCGAGCATCAGGCGCACCACGGTCTCGATGCGCTCGAGGTATTTCTCGCGGCCGGCCAGCGCGCCCGGGTCGATCGCCAGGAAGGCCTGCCCGATCTTCGGCTGGTTGCCCTGCTCGGAGAAGAAGGAATCGGCCTCGGGGCCGATCGCCGCGCCGGTGAGCGCCGCGCAGATCAGTTCGAAGGCGAGCGCAAGCGTGGCGCCTTTCGCGCCGCCCATCGGGAACAGGCTGCCGGCCTCGATCGCCTCTTTGGGGTCTGTGGTCGGCTTGCCGTGACGGTCGAGCGCCCAGCCCTCCGGGATCTTCTCGCCCTTGGTCATCGCCACCATGATCTTGCCGCGCGTCACCGTGGTCATCGCCAGGTCGACTACGATCGGATCGGCGTCCTTGCGCGGAAAGGCGAACGCCACCGGGTCGGTGCCGAACAGCGCCTTCTTGCCGCCCCACGGCGGGATCGCCGCCGGCGAGTTGGTGAAGGCGACGCCGACCATGCCGGCCTCGGCCACCTTGAGGACGTGGATGCCGAGCACGCCGATGTGCGCGCTGTTGCGGATGCCGGCGAAGCCGATGCCGTTGCGCCGCGCGCGCTGGATCACTTCCTCGATCGCCCAGGCGGTGGACTCGTAGGGCAGGCCGTCTGCGTTGTCGATCAGGCACACCGCGGCCTTGTCGGCGACCATCCTGGGCCGGGCGGAGCCGACGGCGCGGCCGTTCTTCAGCATGCCGCAATAGAAGGGCACCCGCGACATGCCGTGCGTCGCCAGGCCCTGCGCCTCGGCGCGCACCAGGTGCTCGGCGGTGGTCTCGGCCATCCGCTCGTTGGCGCCGGCGCGCGCCAGCGCTTCTCTCGCAAGTCGAAACAATTCCTCGGCCTTCTTCTTCATAATCCGGATTCTATCCAACAGGAGAGAAGCCTCATGGGCAAGATGATCGAGCTCACCGCAGCCGACGGCCACAAGCTCGCCGCCTACCGCGCCGACCCGCAGGGCAAACCGCGCGGCGCCGTGGTGGTGATCCAGGAGATCTTCGGCGTCAACAGCCACATCAAGTCGGTTGCCGACGGCTATGCGAACGACGGCTACGTCGCCGTCGCGCCGGCCATGTTCGACCGCCTGCAGCGCGGCTACGACACGGGCTACACGCAGCCCGAGATCCAGGCCGGCATCGCCATGATGCAGAAGCTCGACTGGAAGCAGACTTTCCTCGACGTCGACGCGGCGGTGGCCGAGGCGAAGAAAGCCGGCAAGGTCGGCATCGTCGGCTATTGCTGGGGCGGCACGGTGGCATGGCGCGCGGCGGCCAGCACCGCAGGCCTCACCGCCTCGGCGCCCTACTACGGCGGCGGCATGCCCAACTTCAAGGACGAGAAGCCGAAGATCCCGGTGATGTGCAACTTCGGCGAGCTCGACCAGAGCCCGACCCCGGCCCAGGCGAAAGAGCTGCTGGCGAAGCACCCCGAGGTGCAGGGCCACTTCTACGCCGGCGCGGGCCACGGCTTCAACTGCGACCAGCGCGGCTCCTACAACGCCGAAGCCTCCAAGCTCGCGCGCGAGCGCACCCTCGCCTTCTTCCGCAAACACATCGGCTAGCCCGACATGGACAAGCAAGCAAAAAACACCATCTGCCTTTGGTACGACGGCGACGCCGAGGACGCGGCGCGATTCTATGCAAAGACCTTTCCCGATTCATCCGTTGGCGCGGTGCTCCTCGCGCCGGGAGATTTTCCGTCCGGGAAAAAAGGCGATGTGCTGACGGTCGACTTCACGGTGCTCGGAATTCCCTGCCTCGGGCTCAATGGCGGGCCCGCGTTCAAGCACAACGAAGCCTTCTCGTTCCAGGTCGCAACCGCCAACCAGGCCGAAACCGATCGCTACTGGAACGCGATCGTCGGCAACGGCGGCAAAGAGAGTGCGTGCGGATGGTGCAAGGACAAATGGGGCTTGTCCTGGCAGATTACGCCGAGCGCTCTGACCAAAGCGATAACCGATCCCGACCGCGCCGTCGCCAAGCGCGCGTTCGATGCGATGATGGAGATGAAAAAGATCGACATCGCCGCAATCGAGGCGGCACGCCGCGGTTGAGCCGGCCACGGCGAACGTTGGGCACCAGCGATGGATGCATGCGAATCGCTTTACGATCAGCCTGCTACGAACTTCACGTTGCGCTTGTTCCTCAAGGAAGACACGCTCGTGCCGGGGCGGCTCATCGTGGAACTCGCGACGACGTTCCTGGCCGATCTCGTGTTGCCGCCATGCCGTCCCAAATGGCTCTGGACCAGGCGCGCAAAAAACGATGCGAAGCTGAATACCGGGGATTTTTCCGAACGCCGATGGAATGCCGCCGTGAAGAAGATCGTCAGCGGTGAACTCAGCGCACTCACCATCTTTGCCGAGGATCCGGATTCCCCGACGCAGAAACTGACGTTCTCCACGCACGTGAACCCCGTGAGACCGGAAGGTTATTCAACTTCCCTCCTCGGTACCATCGAGGTCACGTGCAGCGTTTCCTACCTTCGACAGCTTGCCGCTTCTCCGGCAAGGATCGGGAAGTTGTTAAGGTTCGGGACGACCGCCTGGGACGGCGTGCCAGGCGGGCCCGCCTATGGATACGGGAACCTCGGCTTCATTCCGCCGAGAGTCCCGTTCAATCCTCATGACCCTCAACAAGCCGGATACCAGCTTCCATGGGATCGCGATGCACCGCCAGCACAACGTCCTCACGCGATCCCCGTCGCTTGGATCGGATCAGACGTCGATGGAAATCTGGATCACTCGTTCTGTGGGGGCAAAGGGATCAAGGGAGCGTTCTGGGCCAACTACCTGAGCGAGATATACGTGAGAAAGGCGGGGGGCGCACAGGCGATCGCGGCGAGTCTGCCCGGGGTCCGGATCGAGGCCCTGCACGACGGAGGATTGGTTGTCGTGGCGACCGAAAGTCCGCTGCCGGAGGATTCGGAAGAGAACCGCCAACGCTTTCTCGCCGTTCACCGGGTGCTACAGCCAGCCTTTTTGTCGCGCGCCGAGACCGCCGCAAACAAACGTGCTCTGCTCGGATATTTCTACCGTGAACACGCGCCGGGACTGCCGTGAGCAGCGTTAAGTGCCTGCAACTAGCCGCTGTCAGCGGCCTTTCCGAGCAACGCGCGCCGGAATCGATCTTTCAGTAACACGCCATCCTGCGGCGGCAGGACGAGCGGCAGCTTTTCCGCGACCACCTTGATTTGCAGGAAGTTCGGCCCTGCGGTCTTGTGCACGATGTCTCTCAAAGGAACGTTCTTCGTGACGACCTTTGAGTTCTTGAAGCCGCAGGCTTTCGCCACGCCCGCCAGATTGACGCCGGCCGCCGTGTGCGTGGTCTGCATGCCGGTCTCGCCGTAGCGCTCGTTGTCGATCACCACCACGGTTAAGTTAGACGGCTGCTGCACGCCGATGGTGGCGAGCGCGCCCAGGCCCATCAGCATCTCGCCGTCGCCGGTGATGACGAGCACGCGGCGCTTCGGTTGCGCGAGCGCGAGGCCCAGTCCCATCATCGCCGCCTGCCCCATCGCGCCCCAGGTCGGAAAGCTGAGATCCGAGTCGCCCGCGGCGGTGATGTCCCATGACGTGGAGCCGAGGCCGGCGATGACAAGCAGGTCGCCCCTTTTCTCCAGGAGCTTCTTCACTACATCGCGGCGATGCAGTTTCATTGATTGGTCTGGTCCTGGAAGCTCTTGATGCCGATCACCTTCTGCGAGATGAGAACCGCAGTCGCCTGATCCGCCTTCAAGGCGGCGGCGACAAGCGGCGCGACCTCGCTTGCCGCCGATGCACGCTTCACTGCCACGCCCATCGTCTCGAACGAGGCTTGGGTGCCCCCGCCCATCGGCACCTGCCAGGAGTTGAACTCGCCCGCCTCGCCGCGCATCGTGACTATGGTGACGAGCGGAAAGCCGCAGGTCTTGAGCAGGCCGAGCACGTTGACCGTGTTGCCGACGCCGCTCGACTGCATGAGCAGCACGCTGCGCGCGCCGCCGAGCCAGGCGCCGGCGGCGAGGCCGATGCCCTCTTCCTCGGTCGTCAGCACGACCGCGCGCATCGACTTGTCGGCTAGGCAAAGCTCGATCAGGCGCTTGTGACCGGCGTCGGGCACGTAGCCGACGATGCGCACGCCGGCGCGGGCCAGCTCGCGGTGGACTTCACCGGCCCACGGCTGCATCGGGCTCCTTCCTTCTCATCCATTGCGAAGCGAGCACAGCGGCGACCAGCACGAAGCCGATGACGTCGAACAGGGTCTTGGGATACACCAGCAGGACCCCCGCAACGCCGAGCATGACCCGCTCGTAGAGCGGCGTCTTCCTGAACAGCCAGCCCTGGAACGAGCCGGCCAGCGCCATGATGCCGACCGCCGCGGTGAAGGTGACCAGCGCGATCGAGCCCCAGTCGGCGTTGCCCAGCGTCTTGAACGAGCCGGTGAGCAGCAGGCCGGTGCCGCTAGGATCGAGCACGAACATGAACGGCACGAGGAACGCGGGCGTGGTGTACTTCCAGCACTGCAGAGTGGTCTTGTAGGGATCGCCGCCGGTGATGGCGGCGGCGGCGAAGGGCGACAGCGCGGTGGGCGGCGACACCTCGGAGAGCACCGCGTAGTAGAAGATGAACATGTGCGCCGCGAACTCCGGCACCTTGAGCGCGATCAGCGCCGGCGCCGCGATCACCGCGCAGATGATGTAGCTCGCCGTCACCGGCACGGCCAGTCCGACGATCCACACGATCAGCGCCGTGTAGATCGCGGTCAGCAGCAGCGAATTGCCGGCATACGCGAGCACGATCGAGCTGAATTTCAGCCCCAGGCCGGTGAGCGTCACCACCCCGACGATGAGGCCCGCCCCGGCGCAGGTCGCGGCGACGTTGAGCACCGCGCGCGTGCCGCCGTCGAGCGCCTGGAAGAACGGCGAGCCGAAGAAGCCCTTCACGAAAGACTCGCGGCCGCGCAGGAAGTCGTAGGAGAACATCGCGCAGTCGCGGTGCAAAAAGCTGGTGACGAACGACACCACCGTCGCCCAGAACACCGACAGCTCGGGCGAGAAGCCCATCAGCATGAAGGCGATGATCGACACCAGCGAGAGGAAGTGGAACCAGTACTTCTTGGTCAGGCTCCAGGCCGACTCGACGCTCTCGAACACCACGTTCCTCATGCCGAACTTGCGCACGTCGATCTCGACCATCAGGAACAGCGTCAGGTAGTACAGGCAGGTGGGGATCACCGCCATCAGCAGCACATCGAGGTAGGAGATCTTGAGGAACTCGGCGATCAGGAAAGCGGCCGCGCCGAGCACCGGCGGCGAGATGATCGCGCCCAGCCCTCCTGCGGCGAGCAGGCCCCCCGCCTCGTTCTTGCCGTAGCCGACCTTGGCCAGCATCGGCGCCGCCACCGCGCCCAGCGTCACGGTGGTCGCAACGCCCGAGCCCGAGGGCCCGCCGAGCAGGAACGAGGCCAGCGTCACCGTGCGCCCGGCGCCGGTCGGCTTGCCGCCCATCGCCGAGAACGAGAAATCGATGTAGAACTTGCCCGCGCCCGAGTACTGCAGGAAAGCGCCGTAGATGGTGAACAGAATGATCAGCGTCGAGGAAACGTTGATCGCGGTGCCGTAGATGCCTTCGAGCGTCATGTACATGTGGCCGACCAGGCGCGGCACTTCGTAGCCCTTGTGCGTCCACGGCGCCGG
>Ga0137436_1000401_pt1 | contig 12825 bp, 25 predicted proteins | sample EasRivERMGT119_2_FD_102328 | JGI IMG/M metagenome (GOLD analysis project Ga0137436, IMG submission 102328) | Soil microbial communities from meander-bound floodplain in the East River, Colorado, USA - East River MetaG ERMGT119_2 | ecosystem: Environmental > Terrestrial > Soil > Floodplain ...
GACAGAAAATTACAGGTTCTTTGAGCTATGCCGGAGCCAGTCACAATCATCGCAGCGATAACGGCAGCGGCGGCCGTGGCAGGCACCGCGTACGGAATTGTCTCAGCTGAGGACGCCAAAAGCCGACAGAAAAAGGCGCTCGCGAAGCAAAAGACCGCCGTCGACAAAGAATTCCGCACGGCGGAACAGCTGATAAAAGCGACCGATGAAGAAGCGGCTCTCGAAAAGGAGCGCATCGGCGAAACGAAGAAATTGCAGAGCGCGGTTTTGGTGGGCACGGGACTAGTGGCGGCGGCTGTCGTCTTGAGCAACAAAAAATGAACACAGAATTTTTCAAGAGATTGCCCCACAAGCTGCCAACGACAATTGGAAGCCTGGGCGTCGCTGCCGTGCTCTGGCTGGATTACAATTTGGACGGCATCCGCAAAGAGCAAGCCGAGCTGACGGAAGTGAACGCCCGGCTTATCCGCATCGAAGCCATCCACAGAGACTATGTTCAAAGGTAAAAATCTTTTGCTCTGGCTCGTTATCGGCGGCGGGCTCGCGGCCTATTTCTTCATCGGGCGCAACAAGACCGGCGCTCCTGGTGCGTCACAGGCGTCTGATTTCTCGCGCAACTCTCCGGCCTTTGAAGCCATCAATAACGTTGTTGCCGCGGCAGACCGGGCGGTATCAGCCGCAACGTCCGCTATCGACAGTTCCGGCGGCACGAGCCCAGGCGGATTCACACCGCAACCGGGCACAATTCCCAACCGTAGCGGATTGACTGTCTCATGAGCAAAAATTCCACACTGCTTTTAATTGTCGCGGGCGTCGGCGTCGCGGCGCTTGTCCTTTTCCGGCGCAAAGAGCCGGGGCAGACGAATTCCCGAACCTTCCAAGGAGGCGGCGGCGCGAACGCTCTGCCCCGCCTGTCGCTGCAATCCGATCCCGTGGCCGCAGCGCTCAATGCCACGCCCGGAATCATAAACGCTTTCGGCAATCTCTTTCGGCGCAAGGCCACGAGTGCCGATGTTTACGTCGGCGCGGTCCCGCAAATCACAGCGGCAATTCCCACCGCGCCCACGTCGTCGGCCGTGCTGGAACAGGGCTTTGATTTCAACGGCATCATTGAAGGGGTGGAATACGTCGTATGATCGAAGGAGGCGGCACGCAATTTCCGTTAGCCGATCTGGTGACGACCAATCTCGCCATTGCGGCGAATCAGGACAAAATCAAATTGTCCCTCTCTCCGCTGCTCCCTTACAAACTGGTTTTTGCTTACATGGAGGCCCAGCTGTCGGCGGCGGGAACGTTCTACGTCGAGGGTGAATTAGTGTTCAAGCAAAAGGGCCGGCCGATAGCACGGTTCCCGCTGTCGATTGGCTCGGACCCTTCCAACACGCTTTTGGCGCGTTCGATTGTCGCGCTCTGCACCGCGACGGCCAGCCCCGGCCCCAACACGATTAAGGTTGTCTTGTCCAACACGCTCACGGGCGGCGCTGACACGGTTGCTCTCAACGGCCAGGACATTTTCGCGCCCGCCGATCTGGTGACGTTCGACCTTAAGGACGTGAAAAACGGCACGGCGACAGTGCAGGCGCTGCGCGTGTTTGTGCTGATTAAGGAGAGCGCACAGAAGCTATGATCGACAAAGCTGTCACCGCGCCATTTTTGGCCGTCTCGACGTTCATCAAACGGAAGTTTTTTTTGGTCTTGCTGATCCTCGCCCTGATCTGGATTGCGCCCGCGTTTATTGTCGCGGTTTGGGTTCTGTTCCGTTGGGTCGCTCGATTCGTCGCTCGCGTCGCCGGGGAAAAGGCCGGTCAGACCGTCGTGAAACTTCTGACGAAACTCTTTGAGTGGCTGCGCAAGCCCGCCGTTTGCTTTCTCGTTGGGCCGGTCATCGGCTTCATCAGCCCCATCGTCGGGTTTTTCGTCACAGCCTGGTGCGTCACAGACCACATCAAAAAAGTGGACGTGGACGCAGCGATTGCGAAGCAACTCGAAAAGGAGACGCTGGAAGCCGGGCGCAAAGTCCCGCTGCCGACGACAGCGGAGCAGCAGCGCCCAATTACGGCAGAACAAACCCGGGCCGGTCAGGCGTTTGACCTGCTCAATCGCGCAATTTCTATCTTTGGAACGCGAGCATGAACCCATCGAACTTCGGAGGCGCGTTTCTGTCGGCTAACCTCACAGTTTCGCAGATGTGCGGCACTGACCAGAACGGTGCGCGCAATAGTGGCGTCCCAGTCCGCACGCTGGCCAAGGCAAAGCAACTCGCGCAGAGCGGCGATACAATTCTCGTAATCGACGGCACGTTCACGGAAAACGATTTGGCCAAACACGGCGTGCACTGGCACTTCCTGCCCGGCGCCATCGTTCAGTACACCGACCCCGGCTCCGGCAATGGCTACGGAATTTTTGACGACCGGGCCGCAGCAGCCTCATACCGCGTGACGGGCAAGGGGACTTTCAAGTACACGCTGCCAACGCTCAACGTGAACAACAAAGGCGGCATTGTAATTACAAACGCTGCCAGTCGTGTTCACTTCCAGTGCGCTCGCATCGAAATTGGGTACGGCTTTGGTGCGGGCACACAAGCGGCCTTTTCTATAGACGACTGCGCCCTTGTCCACCTCGACGTAGATGAAATTATTGATCTGGACTATGCCAACGTCGGAGAGACAAGCCCGGCGATGTCGGGGATCTATTGGAAGGACGGCGACGTTCGCGGGCGGGTCGGGTACATGCAAGTTGCGCAATACTGCCTTTACAGTCAGGAGCCAGCCGGCTCGCCGACCGCGAGCATTTTTATGCGCGGCGAGTATTGGGAGTCCGCTGGCAACGCATTTTATCAAAACCTCACCGCGGCTTCAAACTCCAATTACCGGACGTGGCTCGAGGTGCAGGAGATAAAAGGAGCAACCTGCATCGGAGTTTATGGCGGGCGCTGTTACGTGACGTCTCAAAAGCTCTCCTCTACGGCGGGCAACGCGGTTGACATGTCCGCGAGCGGTGAGCTTTGGCTGAACGCTCAGAAAATCTCTCATAACGCCATCGGCATAAACACCATTGCCGGGTGGACGGGAAAACTCTACGGCAACGTGTTGCATTTCGAGGATATAGGCGCGGCCACCGATCACTGCAAATTCGCGGGCACTGGCACCGTCTACCTCTCCGGCGAAGTTATGGTGCTCACAGCTGGCCAATGCGTTGAAGTCGTCGGCGCCGGCTCATGGAACATTCGCGGCTATAGGATGGAAGTCACGACGAACGCAGCGGCAAACGACACCATTCTTTTAGGCGCGACCTCCAGCGGGCTTGTCCTGAACAATTGCGTTTTGGTTTGCGGCGCGGCGGCGCAATCAATCGAACTGGCGGCAGCCAGGACAATCACCAATTACGGGAGCGTGGCAAAACGGGCCGTCAGTGTCGCCTTTGCTCTGACAACCAACGTGCAGGCGATTCTTGTGGACGCCAACGTCGTTTGACCTATGCCCGTGCTGTCCGACATTTTCAAAGCCGCTGGCGTCAACACGGGCGCTGTCGAGGACACAGCCAAGCAGCTGCGCAACCTGCTCATTGCGCAAACGGTTTTGCTGGCGCTGATTCTCGCGGCGCTGGTGTTCAACGATTGAGGCAACGATCCTGCTCTGCAAATCCCGTTGGCCGCTGTTCTTCATCCAGTGTCATAACCGAACGCGGGCTTAAATCTATCCCCTGAGCCTAAACAGCGGCCAACGCTCCAAAACGACGCTCACAAATGCCCTAGGAACGATTTTCCGAAGGGGGGGCGCTGTCTTGACCCCGGATTTTCACCGCAGCACGTCACCGCCGATTGTGGCGTCAGTGTGGCCACGCCCCGGAGTACCGGCCAGTCGCCATTTCCAGCGGCGCGGGATCCCGCCGCCGTTTCTGTCGGCAAGGACCGCGCCGCCGGTTTCGTCGGCAGGATCCCGAAAGCTCTTGACTGCGCCGCCACAAACGGCGTTACTGCAGCCGATGAACTTTGAACGCTACGTCGGCAGCAAGGGCGGCTCTGGGGTCTGGCAGAGAATCATTTCGCAAATGCCCCCGCACACAACTTACATCGAGGGCTTTCTCGGCACCGGGCAAATTCTCCGCCGCAAAAGGCCAGCGGCGGTCAATATCGGCATCGAAAAAAATCAGGCTGTTGTCAGGCAATGGGCCGCCGAAGCATTCCCCTGTTACTCCGCGGTTGCCACCGGATACGGCGGCGACGCCGGTAGCGCCATCATAAATGGTGACGTGCGATCGATTCTAAAAAGCTACAGGTGGGCAGGGGGGGAGCTTGTCTATCTTGACCCGCCGTATTTGTTCGACACGCGCAGCTTCCAGAAAAACGTCTACGAGTTTGAAATGTCGGACGGCGAGCATTTGGAATTGCTCAAGCTCATTAAGCGGCTGCCGTGCCTTGTGCTGATCTCCGGCTATTGGTCGGCAATGTACGATCGCGAGTTGCGCGACTGGCGCCCGGTCACAATTCCCACGGTGAAGCGAAACGGCGAGCGCGTGACGGAGTGGCTTTGGTGCAATTTCCCTGAGCCTGTGCAACTCCACGACTACAGATTTGTCGGCACCGGCCGACGGGAGCGCGAGAGAATCAAAAAGAAAAAACTCCGCTGGCTGGCCAAACTGAAACGGCTCTCTCTCCTGGAACGTCACACTTTGCTTGCCGCAATCGCTGAGCTCACGACGCCCGAAGCGGCGGCACTCGATGAAAAGGTTGACACGTCACACATCGATGCGTCACAAACTGGCGATGCGAAATTTGGTGCTCTCTCTTTTTCCGGGCGCTGACCTTTTGGGGCGCGGTTTTGAATCCGCCGGCTTTGTCACGGTCAGAGGACCGGACACACTTCTCGGGCAGGACGTGCGGTCACTTTCTCTCTGCAGTGTCACCGGAGCTTTCGAGGGAATTATCGGCGGACCTCCATGCCAGGATTTCAGCAGGGCGCGCCGCCGACCGCCAACAGGTTACGGCGACGAAATGCTTGTTCAATTTTGCTGGCGTGTCGTTGAGGCTCAGCCCGATTGGTACCTTGTCGAGAACGTGCCCAACTGTCCGACCCTGGTAATTCACGGCTACACCGTGCAACGCTTCAATCTCTTTGCGTCGGAATTTGGTTGCCCGCAATTGCGCAATCGGTCTTTCCAGTTTGGCAGTCGCGACGGCGTGCCTTTGGTCATCGTGAGGCGCACTCAGTCACAGAAAATAAAACCGGCTGCAATGGCCAGCGACGGCGAGCACGGGCGGCGGAAAAACTTCGCCGATCACTGCGAGCAACAAGGCTTGCCCCGCAACTTCGATCTGCCAGGGCTGTCACGGTCTGCGAAATTTCGAGCCGTTGGAAATGGCGTGCCCGTGCCGATGGCGCACGCGGTCGCCCTGGCTATCCGAGAACGCGGCCGCGTCACGGTCAAACTCTGCGAGTGCAATTGCGGGCGCCCGGTCACGGGCCGGCAGGTTCTAGCCACGGCGGCTTGTCGAAAGCGAATGGAACGGCAGCGCCGCGGACTGTCACCGCGCGCGGTCACGATCGATGAATCACGGGGCAACGAAAATTGCCTGCGCAGTGGCATTGCCGCCGTTCCATGTGTCGATATTCACGCCGTTTAGCAAAATCCCATTTGCGCCAATCTTCCCGGCCTCGCGTTTCAACAGTCCCGTCAAGCTTTGCGTCTGCGCACCGACCGTCCATGAAATCGACCGCGCCGTTACTGTTCCAATCACTTCGGAGCGCGGCGGCATTTCGGAATAGACTGTGACCGCGTTCTCAGTCAAAGCGGCGCGCGGCTTGCCGGTTATGATGTTCGACGATCCGGCGCAACCGCACAGAGCCAACAAAAGGAGGATTGAGAGTGCTTTCATTCTCGCGATTCATTCAAAATTGGGATTGACGGTCAAGCATGGCTTGCCTAACCATGGCTTCCCGTATGGCACTAAACATCTCGCTCGAAGAAGAAAACGCGATCCTTCGCGTCGCGGCTCGTATCAAAGGTTCACGCGGCGGAAAGGCCAAACACGTCAACCGGAGCAAGGCTGTAAAAGCCCCTAAAATCAACGGTAAACGCGCACAGGTCGCACAGGCGGTTTAACCCTCAACAAGAAAGATGACTGCCACTCTGAGCCTAGGACGCTGCCAGCGGTTTGCGCACAATGTCTGTTCGCAGACCGTTTGAAAATCAGTAGCAGCTAAGTCTAGCAGCTTGGGCGTGGCGTTCAAAAAGATGAACGCTAGAGAAGAATACGGCTTCACGGATAACGGTCACAGCAACGGCAACGGCGCGGCTAAAATCTTTCACCTAAAGCCCGCGACAGACCCGGACACGCTGGCCATCCTCGACGCGCGCCGCAACGTGCTCGCCGACGAACGGCTGAACCGGTCGCAGAAAGCTTGCTTCTGCGAAGTACTGGACCGTGCGCTCAACCCATCTTTTTTCGACAACAAAGGCGTCGTGACAATTTCCGACCCGGCGCTCGCAGACATTTTCTCCGTCTCTGCCCGCAGCGTTTACAATTGGAAATTTCGCATTGAGGACTGCGGCTATTGGTGGATCACCAAAAAAAAGAAGTCGAACATGTGGCCGCTGACGACGTACCACCTTACCTGTCTCCACAAGCCCCGGCGTGATGAAAGGACAGACCGGGACGGCACCTATGGCGGCGGCGGAAAAGGACGCCCCGCCTTCACCCCGGATAAGCAGCGTCCGGCACTCGGAGCGCGGAAGCCCGGACAGCGCTCCTTGCCCCTCCCCGGAAGTCGTCAACCCACCCCAGAGTCGAAAAGTGACAATTTGCAGGGGATTGCGGGTCGGACCGGCAAAGAATTGCGGGCCAGACCCGAAACGGATTGCGGGTCAGACCCGAAACCAATTGCGGGCCAGACCCGAAACGAATTGCGGGTCAGACCCGAAACGGATTGCGGGTCAGACCCGAAACCAATTGCGGGCGAGAACCGAAAACCGTTGCGGGCCGGAGCCGAAACGGATTGCCGACTTATAGAGACTCAGAACCGTTTAAGAGGGGTTGAGGACTCTAAGCGATTAGGTAAACGCGCTGGCGCTGCCTCTGGGGAGGGAAAAACAGCCCCGATGACGGCACGGCAGCGGGAATCCGAAAACGATTTTCTGGCGCTCTGCCATCAGGTCTTTGGAGCGAAAGAAATGGACGGCGACGGCAAAGCCGACAAGGGCAACGGCGGCTTGTGGCGTCTGTGCTTTCGTCAGAACAAAACAAAAGCTTGGGCCGTTCTCCATGAGACGTTCGCCTGTAAAAAGGACCGACCGCACACCCTCAAAACGACGTGGGCAAAATTCGCAATGGATTTGTGGACCGCCGACCGGCTGAAGTACGACAAGCCCTTACCAATTTGACCCACTGGGTTTGAAGCCGTGAGCAACTCACAACAATTGCATGGAGGCAAAAAGGGGTGTCGAAATTATTTGGACGGTCATCTGTCCGGCGCGGCCAAACGGCAATCGGACAATCATCACGCGCTCACACAAACGGCTGACGATGTATTCACACGGCAGCCGCAACACTTGGGCGCGAGAAAATTCCGAACTGGCCATCGCGGAAAATCTGCGTTGGGCGCTCGACTACTGGAAAGCAGAGCAGCGCGACCGGGAATGGTGGGAACGGCTGCAACGCATCCGCGCCGCGCAGCGTGGCGAAAATATTATCTGGGTGGACTTCACCCAAAAACAAAACCCTGAACAAGAGGACATAGCGTGACGACACAAACCAAACCAACAACCGAACTGATTTTGGACGCGAGAGCTTCCGTGTTCACGATCAAGGATAATGCTCAAACCGCGCTCTATAACCTGTTCACAGCTGAGGCGCTGGTCAAAGCCGACGCGCACAAAGCAGCAGCGCACCAATTGCGACGCGCGTACGATCATATGTCGAAGTTGCGGCGGTCGCAGACAGCGGCGCTGAAAAATCTGCGCGATGCAATCCAATCTCTAGGGCCTGACGTATGATCGAAGCCCCCTACACTTACAGCGACATTCACCGCTGGCTCTCTCACTACGAAATTCAGACGCAGCATTTGACCGACGTTGAAGTGAGGCAGGTTTACGAGCGCGAGGCGCGGGCGCGTGTGAACAAACTGCGCAATGAGCAGGTGAAAGAAATTTTTGCCGTCGCTGCGCGGAAGCAACCACAAAATATTTTTCTGGTGTCGCTGGCGTCGGCGGTCGTGAGTGCGACTGACGACGAATTTTTTTTGCTGCGTCCGGCGGCGCTGGTGTTCATCGAAAGGTTCCAATTATGACCGATCTGGAACACCAACGGATACGGCGGGCGATGCGTCGGCAGACCGTGCATTTCTGTCTGTTGGTCGGAATTATTTTTGCCTGTTTTGTCGTCACGGTGCTGTTGTTAATTTTCTAGCTGCCACGGCTGGAAACGCGACCGGCTCAGGGTAAAAGGTTAAACCAAAGCCCTGCGACCCCTGAGCCGGTCAAAATTTTCTGTTCAGGAATTTGGGGGATTTCCGATAATTAAAATTGTCCTGCCTGTTTGGGGATACTCAGGCCGGAAATTTTGAAATTATGACAGATGAAATCCCCGCCAGCCCCGCCGATTCAACTAACCCCTCTCCAGCGCCGCCAGTATCGGGAAGCCCTGACCTCTCAGCGACAATCCAAGCAGCGAGTCGAGCGGCTGTTAACGACCATGTTCAAGAGCGAACTGGAGCAAAGCGAGGCCCTAAAGGCCCCTGGAAGTACAAAGAAAATATCCCGATTAATTTCGTGGCTAACAACCCCAGTGCGGCGCTGTTGGGCAAAACTCCGACCAAAATTTTACCGCCTGACGTTCAGCCTCTCGCGGCTCCCGATTCGGAAAGCCTCAGAGTTTTTGTCGAGGGGGTAACGGATTTACTCGACGACATTGGGCGGGGAGTGGCGCGGGGAATTATTGGGCGGTGTGGCGGTGACAAGCAATGCCGCGACGACATGGCCGCAGAGTGCGCTATGAGCGAAAAGACCCGCAAGGCCATCGTCACCAGCGGGCATATGCTGGCCAAGCAATACGCCCAAAATTTGCGACACGCGCCCGTTGTCATGCTCTCGCTCGCGGTAATTACCCACGTCGGCGGCACTGCGAATTCAATCCGGGCCGGCGTAGACAAGCTCAAGGAATTTCAGCCCAAAAATTAAATTTATGAAAAAAGATTCCGAAACTCCCGATCCGGCAAACGAACCGGAGTTGCCGCCCCCTGGTAAGTCACCAAAGCCATCGCCGACGCCCAAAGACGACGAGCGGCCGACGCCGCCAGTAGTGGCGACGGTGGACGTCACCTCCACTTTGCCGGTTTTAGTCGCTGTCGCGCTTGCGGTTGTGGCGGGATGCCTCATTGGGGAATTGCTCTATCAGCTGACCAGAAAAAAAAAGGGCTAACCGATGTTCGCGAAAACGATGGCGTTTCAGTACGCGCTGGCCGATGCATTCGCCGAAGCGTGCAGGGCAGGGGGCCTGTTTAAAGAATTTCAGATCGGCGGCAGCTGTAATTTCCCAAACAACCGACCGCGCCCCGGCTGGCGTCGAGAAATTTCCCGCCGCCGACACCGTGAAATTGCCCGGCGTCGGAGGCGCAACGCATGAGGAAATTTCTCCTTTGTCTTGCTCTCTGCCTGCTGACGGGGTGCGTGGCTCTCTACGACCCCGTTAAAGGCGACCGCATCAAACCATCGGCAGACGCTGAACGTGTCGTCAGGCGAACCGGCGAGGCGTCCGGCAACTTGACGGCGGAGATTGTCCTAGCGGCTCTCGCCGCTGGCGCTTGGTTTCACAACCGGCGCACGATCAAAAAGCACATCCGGGAGAAGCATTGAACAGGGCGCACAAGCTCAACCGGAAAATTGTTACCGGCGTCTCAGGCAGCGGCAAGACGACGTTGTACGCGCAATTAATTTTGGCCAGCGGTGCGCGGTGGAAATTTGTCTATGATCCCGAAGGGGAATTTGCGGGCATCGCGGGAATCCCGGTTGCCTACACCGTGGAGGACTTGGAGACTCAGCTTTCGGAGCGTGGCATCGTCGCCTTTAACCCGGAGAAATTATTTGCCGACGCTGACGACGAACTGTCGGAGGGCCTAATTTTCTTTTGCCGCTGGGTCTTTGAAATCTGCGAACGGCTCAACGGGACAAAATTATTGGCGGTCGATGAAATCCAGGACTGTACGCCGATGGGGGCTGAGAAATTTCCACGCCCGGTCAAGAGAGTGGCGGACAAGGGGCGCCGCTATTCAATAGACTCGATTTTTTGTACGAACGCGCCTAACGAACTGCACCCGGCGCTGCGTCGTCAGGTTTCGGAAATTATCACTTTTCTGCACGTGGACCCCACGCCCTGGGACTGGCTGCAAAAGCGCGGTTTCGAGTCCGACGAAGTAAAGGCGCTGCCGGAATTTCACTACATACAGCGCAACATGAAAACGGGCGTCCTGACTCGCAGTAAAACCTCCGATGCTAACCGACCGCGAAAAGCAAGTAGTGGCAAAGCTGCTCGAAGCTGAACCTCACAAAGCAATTGCGTCGTCACTGGGGATTGCCCCGCGCACCGTGCGCTTTCACCTGTCCAACGTGCGGCGCAAGCTGCGCGTGGCAAGCTCTCAGGCCGTCGTGATTTTTTTTGCCCGTCACCCTGTCACTGACGACAGCTGCCAAAAGTGACAGCTATTTAGGAAATCGGCCCGCGCCGATGGGCTTCACAGTGAAAGAACAAACACTGTAAAGACCCCATGAAAAAATATCTCCCGTCTGTCACCCAGTTCATCTCGTTTCTCGTCACGCTGGTAATTCTCAACGCCATTCTGGACCTCTCCGGCCTTCGAGACTGGGTCTGGTCACCGATCAGCGCTTGGCGCAACCGCAACGCGGGCTAAACCGACGCAACCCCAACAAAGGCACAAAGCCATATGATTCTCCGAAACCGATCTGTCTTTCTGACCGATGGCGCGAGCAAGTTGCAACCGGGCGGCACAACGCTGTGCGGCACGACACAATCGCTCGACATCGAAACAACGTGGCCATTGGTCGCCATCAAAGTTTTCCTGAACATCACCTGCGCGGCGACCGCGCCGACGATTGTATTGGACGGAATTTTGAACGCGCTCAAATGGGTTGAGCTTATCCAGTCTCCGGGCCTGCCCAACAAAAAGGCGGGCGCTCGCATCAGTTGCTCCGGGAAATTCCTGTTGGACTACTGCCATCAAATCGGGCTGAACCTCGACACGGCCACGCTGCACGCCATCGCGCACAGCGGCACAACGGGGTTAATGACTAACAGCGGGATTTACCGCGTCTGCTACACGATCCCGCTGGTACACCCACAGGTAAACGACCCGCTGGCCACGCGCATGCTGTTCGACGTGCAGAACCACGAGAACCCGCCGCAACTTAAACTTACATTTGCCACGCTCGCCGAAATGGCCAGCGCCAACACACCGACAGCCGTCAACGCCGAAGTCTATCTCGTGCGCTCCGACATGACGCAAAAGCTCAACTCCGAAATTTTGGCGGATGGCGGATACCTGGACTATGACCTGTTCCAACAGGACAACGCCGTCACTCTTGGCTACGAAGGGCCTTGGGCGTTTCTGGTGCAAGGGCCGGGCCGCTATATGGGCCTGTTGGGGCGCATGTATAAAGGCGGCGCGACCATCACTCGCGGCGACATTTCCAGACTCACGGCCACAGGCAGTGAAACGCTTTGGAAGCTCACTGTCGGCGGCAACTCGCAAACCATCCGAGACTGGCGCATGAAATACCTCAAGACGATTTCGGAGGAATCGCGAGTGTTGAACAGCGCCACACTCGCAAGCTCTCCACAGACCGGGCCTGCGCTGGTAGCGGGCACGCTATTCCAAGAGCCGTCGAATTTCTTTTTAGATTTCCTCAATGACGGCATTTTGCCCGCGACGGAATTGGGAAGCACGCTCGACACCGACCGCGCCCGCAAGTCTGGCCTCAAGGTCGAAATTCAAGGGGAAGTTATCACGACGGCCACAAACCCGCACACGGTGCAGCTCGGCGGTCACCGTCTGATTTCCCCGCCTGAATTGCTGGCCAAGTGGATCACCGTGCCAGAGCAATAACCGATCAACAAAAACACCAACCGATAGGAAAAAAATCATGCCAACCAAAGTCACAAAATCGGCGGCGGTCGAAGTCGCAAAGCCGAAGCGCTACGTCACCCTGGCTAAGGGCACTGACGGCGTCTGGCGCGTGTCGCGGGAACAACTCAGCGCCAATGTTCCGGACGCTGAGGCTGAACTCGAACGAGCGACACGCTACCCGGAGAACCGGCGCATTGTCGAAGTCACCGACCTTGACTAACGGCGTCACCGTCGAAGCGTGCGCCGACGCTGAGTTTGTCGATTCGCTTTTGCCAGCCGGAATCACATGTCGCCCACTTCTCAAACTGAACAACGCCTTTTGGTTGCTGGTGAAAGTCGGCAGCCAGAAGGCGGGGTTTTTTCTGGGACTGAGGCTGGACGAATATATCGAAGCACACTTGCACCTAACCTCCATATGTCGGGGTGCGCTGGCGTTATCCGCGTGCCGTCTAGCGATCCGCTGGACGTTCCGATTGACAACAGCGGAGCGAATCATTGCGCCAGTCCAACGGCATCGCCGAGACGTGGCGCTTGTCACGACAAGGCTAGGGTTTCGTGAGTATCACCAGACAGAAAATTACAGGTTCTTTGAGCTATGCCGGAGCCAGTCACAATCATCGCAGCGATAACGGCAGCGGCGGCCGTGGCAGGCACCGCGTACGGAATTGTCTCAGCTGAGGACGCCAAAAGC
>Ga0137436_1000402_pt1 | contig 12809 bp, 13 predicted proteins | sample EasRivERMGT119_2_FD_102328 | JGI IMG/M metagenome (GOLD analysis project Ga0137436, IMG submission 102328) | Soil microbial communities from meander-bound floodplain in the East River, Colorado, USA - East River MetaG ERMGT119_2 | ecosystem: Environmental > Terrestrial > Soil > Floodplain ...
ACCAGTCGAGAAGTGCCTTTGTGACCGATGTTACCCCCGGGTATCCCGCCGCCCGCCACCGCCCGACCCGCTCTCTGATCTTGTTGACGCCGACGAGTTCGCGCCATGCGCGCGCGGAGACTTGCTGGTCCGCCTCGGAACGTCCACCGAGGTAGTACCCAGCGGGCCGCCGCCCTGCGAGAGTCTCATCCTCGCCGAGCCCCTCGCGGAGGAGGTTCAGGTGCTGAGAGGGCTCTTCGTACGCTTCATTGATAATGATGCGAGAAAAGAGCGGGTCCACGATCTCAGCGCCCCAGCCGACGCACGCCCACGACCTCGTTCCCGCGAACGTCGATCACCTTGACTGCGATCGTCTTGTGCGACCCGGGTTGGAACGGCCGCGAGGTGAATCCGCGGAGCCCTTCCCAGGCGTCCTCGTCCACTGTCCCTTTGAGTGCCCGCTGGAGCTTCTCGAAACCTTTGCCACCCTCGACGGGTAGGAACACCTGGCAGACGCAGAAAGAGCGGCCGTCGTAATCGTGGTCGATGAACCACGCCGAGACTTCGTCGAGCGACCCTGAGACGACTTCGTTCTTGTTGGGGTCGTAGATGTCGACACCCTGAAGTTCGATCACAAGGCCGTCCTTCGTCTTTGATACCGAACAATCCGGCTCGCCGATCACGGCAAAGAGATTGGCGCGCTTGGGGGTCTTCAGCAGATCACCGACGAGGACGTCAGGCGCGACCTGTACGCGGAAGAAGCGCAGGCCGGAGGGTGGCGATTTCTCTAGGAACGCTGATGCCTCGGGGTCAAACGAAAACCCCGCAACGGCCAGGGCGTCGTAGCTCCCAAGTGATGCCTGGATCGCCTCCTCCAAGAGTCGGGCCGTCACGGGACCGTAGCGAGGGCCAAATGCGACCGCGAGCCGCTTGGGCTTCCCATCGAGTTTGATGGTTCCCTCGGCGTGGATCCCTTCGCGCAAAAGGGCTCTGCCAAGTCCGTCAATCTCGACACGCCCCTTGCCTGGAACGTGTATGCCGCCATCCCTTCGGAGCAGGTCTGTCATTTCCGAAATGTGATCGTTGATCGTCGGCCCACGCCCATCGCTGCGAGCGATGTCATCTTTCCGCGCGTGCTCTTCGATCGGTTCGAATGCAAGGGTCTCACCTGGATCGAGCGTATTGATCGCCTCGACGGTGAACGGTCCGGAAACTCGGACAATGCGAGAAAGGACCTCTGGTTTGTCATAGAGCTTTTTCGGTTCGGTAGGGAGGTCCTGCGCGATCGACTTGAGCGTCACGTGCGGAACCTCATCGTAAGCGAATCCGCCGACGACACCTTGATTCGGGTACGCGAGCCTATAGAACGGATATGTCGCCGCCATGACTCGCTGGCGGGCCAAGGCGAGTGCGACGCGGCTCGTGTCGCAGGTGATCCAACGACGACCCCACTGCTCCGCGACGTAGGCGGTGGTCCCCGAACCGCAGGTCGGATCGAAAACCAAGTCGCCCGGGTCGCTCGCCATTAGGATGCACCTCTGAATTACCTTTGCACTTGTTTCGACGACGTAGGTCATCTCCGACGCAGCAGACGTGTCCGACCACACGTTGGACAGTGGCGACACCGGATAGTCGGAGTGTCTCAGGAGGTATCGAATGGTCTGGCCCGCCTCGTAGGCGACGAGTCGATTTGCCGCGGCCAGCCGATTCATGCCATCAATGGGTGTCTTCCAAGACCGACCGGGCGGCGGACGGTACGTCTTCCCCTTGTACGTGAAATCATAGATGCCGGTCCGGAAACTCCCCGCCGGATAAAGACCGATGAGCTGTCCAAAGTCCGTTCCCGGCGGAAGCAATTCGTGTCGACTGATTTCCTCTGCGGTCATCTTTCTAGGCGGTTCACCGGGTGAAATCGCGATGTTCCAATGCGAATCACCCTCGATGACGCTCGGGAGAAACAGCGGTCGGTACTTGACGCGTTCCTTATCCTTTGCATACCACACGAGGTAGTCGCAGATTCCCTCGAGGAGCCTGCCACCAAGCGGCATCGTTTTCTTTCGAAAGGCGATAATCTCCACGGCATTGTCCGCGCCGAAGACCTCGTCGAGTAGACAGCACACCCGATGGAGATGCTCGCTTGAGATCTGCACAAAGCAGGAACCTGAAGTTGCGAGCAGTTCCCGAGCGAGTAGAAGCCGATCGCGCATGTATGCGAGATACGAGTGAACACCCAGAGTCCAGGTGTCGCGATATGCCTTGATCTGTTCCGGTTCCCGTGTCAACGATGCGTCTTCGACATCCTTTACCTCTCGCTGGTCGGTGCGCGGCTGGAAATTGGAGCCATACGCAACGCCATACGGTGGGTCAACGTAGACGACCTGCACCTTTCCTCCGAGCAGTTCGCGGTGCAGTAGAGAGTTCATGACCAGGAGCGAGTCTCCAAGGACGAGTCGGTTCGCCCAGCCGACCTCGTGTTCGTAAAAACGCACCGCTTTGTCGAGAGGCAATTCGGGATCTCCGAAGAGACCCCGCTGCGGACGCTCGCACTGGATCGTTTTCAGAATTGCCTGCGTCGATATCCGTTCGTGGATGTGCAGGGAGACCGTATCGACGTTGAATGAGGTGTGTTCCGCCTTAGACGCCCAGACGAGTTGTGGGTCGAGGTGCGGATCGTATTCGTAACGGATCCTGGAGGGCACCTTGCGGTCGAAGCTCTGAAGCCCAGCCTCTGGGTTGTTCGTTCGTTCAACCGAGTACCGGTAGTCCTCGGTGCGCTTCGGGATCTTGACCTTGGCCGGAATCTTTTTCGCGCGCGTCGCCTTCTTGGTTCGTCCCCTCGGCATCGCTTCTCCGGAACCATCGGCCTTACGCGGCGGTGACCGCGTGATCGGCGAATCCTAACACCGCTCAGGAATTGCCCCACGCCCTATGCCGCGCTGCATCTCCGCGCGAGGAGGCCCCCAACGGTGTGGAGATCACGACAGCGCGGCCCACAACCGTTGGCAGAACTCGGCTAGCCGCGCGCGATCGTCCTCGCCACCCTGATCGCCGCCTCAAACCCCCGCTTCGCCTTCACGGCCTTGACTCGCGCCTTCTGCGCCGGCTTCAGCTGGCGCATGTAGCCCATGTAGGCGCCCTGGAGCTTGAGCTGCGCGCGGCGCTTGGGGGTGAGCTTTGCGGGGCGGCGGGTGCTGGCATCAGGCCGACGTCGCTCAGCTTGACGAACTCGCTTGTCGAGGCGCTCAAGGGCTGATTCGATCTCAGAGAATGCGCGTTCAATCGCCCTAAGACTTCGCTTCAGTGATGATCTGGGTGCCATAGGGGGCGGAGCCTAGCACGGGTTGTCAGCGGTGGGGCCCCCGCTTGGGCGACTTACCCCTGTTGAGAGGTTGCAGCGGGCCGGAGTCGTCTGGTGGCGGTTCTTCCGCCATAATCCGGTCAGTGCATTCTTCGCACGAGTAGTCGTCGCCGAAGACTGAGTATGCATCGGTTCCGAGATTGATTCGCTTCTTACAGGTGACGCACAGCGTCGGCTCGAATGCTGGCGGGTTCTCAAGCTTCTCGAAGTTGTACTTGTTCGTGCCGTACCAAACGTACATCTCGGTCTCGAACGCCCCTCGGCATCGCTTGCAATTCTTCCACGAACCGCGGTGTCGTTCATTGTGGTGGTGGTTGCATAGCGTGTACCGGAGGTGTCGTCCCAGACAACTATTCCTCGCGTACCAGTCGGAGGGGTTGAAGCAGATCCAGTTGCTGCAGCACTCGGTCCTTGTCAGTGGCTTCGCTTTCCTGCAAAGACCGCATCGCTGAGCTGAAGGCTGAGGCGCCGCGTCGTCGCGAGAGACCAATCTGAGATTACGCGCCACGCCGACCTCAGGTGAACGGAGCGTAGCACGGCATGGGCGTGGGGGGACGCGCGGAATCCAGACGCGGAGTCAACTGATTGTGAAGCTCCAGCCCGACCGAGCGTTTCCTCCGTGGCGCGCTAGACTCCCATCGCGAGATCACGCTTTCGTGGACTGGTTCCTATCGCCTGGGGTGTACCAGGACCGCGAGCCACGGTCGCGAACCGTCGGATGCTGTGGAGGTACTCATGCTTGAAATGATCAAACTCGCGTGCGCAAGTTGCGGTGCTTCCCTGGAGGTTGCAAAGGACGTCGATCACCTTGCGTGCGGACACTGCGGAGCACAGTTCGTGGTCCGCAGGAGCGGCGCGGCGATCAGTCTCGCGCCGATTGTCGAAGGACTCAAGCGGGTAGAGGTCGGCATAGATCGGACTGCATCCGAGCTGGCGATCGCCCGGCTGAATCGAGAACTCGTGGACTATGAACGAGAAGGCGTCGCGGCGGAGACCGCGGCTCGTCTCTCCGCGGCCAAAGCGAGGAACGCCTCTCGCGTCGCAGGAGCAATCGCGATCGTCGGAATGCTGTTCATGTTGGCAGGGGTTGTAGGCCGGGTGGTCGCCAATAGCGACTACACCACCAAACTCGTGATCGGCCTGGTGGGCATAGTGGGGGGTGTCGTCGGGATTCGCCAGTTCAATCGGGATGAGACGGCGGCACGACAGTCGTATGAAACGAAGCGGTTGGCGCTCTACGACAAAATCAGCCATGTCAAGCAGGAGATAGCGAAACACCACGAAATCGTGCGCTGACGATCCACGCCGCTAGCCTTGTGCGAGGTCATCGATCTCGCCCGTATCCGCCGAGCTCGTGCGCTCGAAGGCGGCGACTTCCGCTTCGACGCGCTCGCGCCCCTCATGTGCATTGCTGCTTGCGGGTTCGCGAACCGCAGAACGCGGGTCGATTGCGACGCGCCAAGGCGATCCCGCATCGGCGCACGCTTCATACGAAGCGAAGCTGTAGGGCCACGACCGCAATCGAGGCGATCAATCGTAGCCACATGGAAGCAGTCATCTTCTTCGACCCCCCATTACTGCTTGTCGGAAGATTAGTTCTTGGAGTCGTCGCGGTTCGAACGCACGAACACGTCGGGCACTAGGAAGAAGAACATGGTTGCCGCCCCGGCGAGGATCCAGAGGATCCAGAACTTCCAGAACATCCTCGAAAGTATACGCCCAAGAGGTAGCTATCCGACACGACGGCCGAGTCACGACGAAGTCGTACTTCTGCCGATCCACATCCTCCAGCGGCGCTCATATCGTTGCAATGACGTGTGTGAACGCTGGCGCGTTATCTGTATCAATGACACAGGAATGCCTGCTTGGTATGTCACAATGAACGCTCTCGGCTGATGTGTGCCGCATATCGCCTTACGCTGGGACGACGACATGCGGCCGACACTCGCCAACCGAAGCGGCACGTTGGGGGTGGTTTCCGGACGTTCCCGGCGTCCCACCGGCACTCTACCGGCACGTTTGGAGGCGAAAACGACGTTTCGCGAGGAGTCCGCAGCGGCCTCGAACGACCACATCCAGCACCGAATCAACGACTTGGAGCGATGCACCCGACCGTCACGCGACCGGCATGCCGCCCCGGAGGGTCGAAATCGTGCCGCTTAAACGCACCCTACGAGCCCTTCCTCTATTGATAACTGCACCCTATGCGGCCGGATCGTTCGATTTCCGCCCCGGTAGCTTGCCCGAAACGACGATAACTGCACGCTCGGCTACTGCTAAGCGAGCGGCTTCGCAACCGCCCTAGAACAGCATTGTGGCGATGTTCGAGTCGAGTTCGCCGGTCCTGAAGACGGCGGGCCCGCTGATGTAGACCTGATCGGCAGCCATCCAGGCATACGTGAACGCCAACGAGAAGTGATTCGTTCCCGTCTTGATGTAACGGTATCGCTTCACCCCGGTCTCCTCGTCCTCGTCCAGGACCTTGGCGTCAGCCGTCATCTGTTGCGCGAACTGCTCGACCAGCCGGTCGCGGCGCGGAAGCTTCACCCGCTTGTCACGGACCGCCGCACGGGACGCATCGAGCGCTTCGGTGCGGTTGATCTGGACGATCCGCTCGCGGTGGTTCCAAGCAGCCGAACCGCGCTGATGCTCGTTGAAGAAGTTCAGATAGACCCGGCCGGCGTGACGGCTGGCGAAGGCCCGCGTGGCATGCGTGTCGGGGAGCCCGTCGATCACGCACCGCCGGACTTGGAACCGCTCCATGAGTTCATCGAGCTGTTCGAATGAATGGCAGACCTGGAGATGGATCAACTTCTTGACGGTGCGGTCGACCCTGTCCGGCTGCAAGACCACCGCGTGCAGCTGACTGCCGGTGTCGACCCCCATCGCCGTGGCGTCGGCCGCGGCTTTCAGCGTGGCGCGATCAGTGCACAGGGAGAGCACGCTCGCCGAGTCGAGGCGGCGTTCCAAGTCGGCCCAGGGGATGCCGATTTTCAGGTTATAGAAGCGATCGGGGTACCGGGTGGTGCGGTACTCCTCGAGGATCTCCCCCGGCTCAACCTTGGAGCTGATCAATTGCGAGATCCTGTAGCCGTGGATCGGCCGCGACGGAAAATCGGCGACCCACTCCCCCGCCGCCATGTCGAGCTCGGCCTCGCACTTGGGACACGCCCGGTAGAACCCGCCGTCTTGGCGCGGCAGGATGATCTTGACCTCCTGGCCGAGCTTCCGCGGGAACTCCTCATCGAGCGCCGTCCACTCTCCGCATGCCGGGCATTTCACTCGCCAGTGCCGTTGGTCTGATCGCTGGTAGACCTCGTCGATCCCGTAGTCGGGAAGCGACGGGTTCGACAGTTCCACGATGCGCTTGTAGTCGCTGTGGCCGAGGCGCTCTCTTGCCATGGACTTCGCCTGCGGTTCCGCCTCGTCGAGCTCGTCGAAGACGATCAGATCGGCGGGGACGCTCTTCATGCCGACCGTCGACTGCATCCCGCGCAAGTAGAAATGCGCGTCTCCGATCTTCTTCAGGCCGACTGTGTCGGTATCTGTCATCAACTTTGCAAGGAACGGGTTGTCGGCCAGGAGCGGATTGACGCGAGCGCGGCTGAAGTCAAGGACGTCGGTTCGTGTCGGAAAGAAGTACATCACGTTCAGTCCGACAACACAGGTGTGGATCGCGCGTAGAACAGCCCAGGTGGTACCGCCAATCTGAGCCGCTTTCGAGAGGCAGACGTGCGGGGACGTGTCGTCGTAAATCGTTCGCAGGAACTCGTGCCCCTCGAACGAGAACGGTCGGCCGTCGAGGCGGACCCGGCGGAGTGCCCACGACGCGAGCGGCTCGGCGACGGCCCGGGTTTCCGCACGAGCCATCTCCATCACGCGGGCGCGGATGTACCCATCGATCCGCTTCGGCTTTCCCATCAGCTCGGCTCCTCATCGTCGTCGGTCCCAGCCGGGACGAGCGCCAGAATCGCTTGCGCGATGCGATCGCGTGTGGCGTCGTCCACGACCTCTCGTTTGACCACCTGCAGAAAGGTGTCGACCACGTGTCGGGTTTCGGCCGCCGCTTCGGCCCGAATCTGCTCTTCCGTCTGCCCGTCGAGCGAGAGACCCCGGGCCAGGCGTTGGCCTTTCTGGGCTTTCTCTAAGATCCCCGCGACGCGTTCGAGATCGCGGATCTCGTTCGCCCCAAGGCGGTCTTTCCCGAGCGAGCCGTAAACCCGTGCGACGACCCCCTGCCACAGCTTGTAGTGGGTCGCGTTCAAGTTCGTCTTTTCGGTCGCCAGACGCTCCACGAGCTGCTCCGCCGCACGCTTGTCGATCTTGATCCGGAGACCGTCCCAGTCCTCGTCCCGCTTCCAGACGCCGATCGTGTGCGGCTTCGCCTTGACGCGCCGAGCAATTTCGGAGATCGAGGTGACCTCGCCCGTCAGGAAGAGCTGCCGAGCCTCCTCGCGCAGTTTCTGGGAATGTCGGGCCATGGCCTACCCCTCTGGCGCCGGCCTCGTGAACCACGCCCACCAGGACGACTGGAACGGGTACCACCCCGATGCGAACGTCCACCCGTGCGCGAGGCCGGTGTTCACGGACTCGATCGAGAACCGGCGATACTCAGTCGTTGCCACGCCACGCCTCGGCTCTCTGTCCCGTGTACTCCTGCCAGCGGGTCACGATGACGTCGCAGTACGCCGGGTCGAGCTCCATCAAGAACGCCTTCCGCCCGAGCCGCTCCGCGGCGATCAGCGTCGAGCCTGACCCACCGAACAGATCGAGTACGTGCTCGCCGCGACGCGACGAGTAGTGCATGGCGCGCTCGGCCAACTCGACCGGCTTTTCCGTCAGGTGAACCATCGACGGCGGCGAGACCTTCTTCACCGACCACACGTCGGTCGCGTTGTTGACGTCGGGGTTGAAGAAGTGCGCGGCGCCCTCCTTCCACCCGTAGAAACACCACTCGTGGTTGCCCATGAAGTCCTTCCGGGTGAGCACCGGCCATTCCTTTACCCAGATCACGGTCTGCGAGAAGTACAGGCCCGACGCATCGAAGGCGGATGGGTAGTTCTTGATGTTGGAGTACCCCCCCCACACATAGAACGAGCGGCCGGGCTCAAGCGCGCTCGCGATGTTCCCGAACCAGGCCGTGAGCAGCCGGCGGAACTCCTCATCCGAGACGAAGTCGTTCTCCAGAACCCGGTCCTTCGCCCGCATCTTGCCGGTGGGCTTCGCCTTCTCCGGGTGCCGCGCGAGGTCGAGCCCCTGGTGGTGAAGCCGCTCCCGCTGGGCGTTGGGGACGTTGCCCTTCGTGTTCTGACCCATCGCGATCGCGTTGTTCGAACGGGGCTCCACGCGCACGTTGTACGGGGGGTCCGTGTTGACGAGGTGGATGCGTGCCCCGCCCAGAAGCTTCGCCACGTCGTCGGGATGGGCGCTGTCGCCGCAGAGCAGGCGGTGATCGCCCAGGATGATGAGATCCCCCGGCTGCGTCTGCGGGTCATCCGGCGGCTCGGGTAGCGCATCGGGATCCGTCAGCCCGTCGATCGGCTCGTCGCTCCCGCGGAGCAGTTCGTCGAGCTCGAGCTGCGTGAACCCCGTCAGGTCCAGATCCGCGCCCATCGTTTCGAGCTCGCGCAAGACCGCTTCCAGCTTCTCGGCATCCCACTCGCCGTGAATGCGGTTCAGCGCGAGGTTGAGCTGCTTCTCGGAGGGATCGTCGAGGTCGACGTAGACGACCGGAAGCGTCTCAATCTCCTCCGCCAGCGCCGCCTTGACCCGTTGGTGGCCGCCCACGATCCGATCCGACCGTTTGTTGACGACGATCGGCTCGACCGTGCCGAAGTACCGCAACGAGCGGCGCAACGCTTCGAGGTCATGGTCCTCGATGGTCCGCGGGTTGTACGGCGCGGCCATCGTGGCGAGCTCACGTGTGGGGACGTCGACCGTTTCCATGGGACCTCCGTGGCGAGACGTGGAGCGGGGTTTGCAATGCCTACATCGCGAGACATTCGCCTTGTGGGCGTTGGCCCACAGGCCGACAGAAAGCTGCTGAATCGCCTTGATGTGTTCGCGCACCGAGCGCACTCATGACGATGCGATGCGAACGCACAGGAGAACGACGATGACGCGACCGAGAACGAAGGCGATTGACGGGTACCGCATCCAACCGCTGCTCCCGATGCACTTCCCGTACCTGGGCGGCATGGTCGAGGCCGCCGAGTTCACGCGCTACCCGGACACGGGCGACTGCGTCGAGGTCCTGATGCGCATCGGCCTGATCAAGGGCCCGTACACGTTCGTCTTGAGCATCGCCCAGGCGCTCGACGCCGACATCATCGAGCGAGTCGAAGAGGACGAGCGCGGCTGCCGCTGCCCGGTGCGCGGCGGCCGAACGGACGACCCCGAAGGGATTCATGGCCGTGGACCCAAGGCCTGCTCCACGTTCGACCGCAAGGGGCGTCGCATCAACGTCACGATTCCCGAATAAGCGTTCAATCCGGGCCATAACGCCCGCAACGGAGGATCCGATGACCGAAACCCAGACCCAGAACGCCACCGAGACCAAGCCCGCGAAAGGCAAGACCCCGAAGAAGGCGGCGAAGGCCAAGACCGCCGCGCCCAAGAGCAAGCCGAAGCCCGAGAAGAAGCCCAAGGCGCCCCGCGAATCCCGGGAGGGCTGGGGCACGTTCGCGCTTCGCCTGCCCATCCCGGAGCGGGATGCCTTCCACGCAGCCGCCGGTCCCTCCGCCGCCAGCCGGGTTGCACGCACGGTCCTGGTCGCGTTCGCCAACGAAGACGAGCCCGCGTTCAAGGCCGCCCTCGCCGAGGCCCGCAAGCTCAGGGCGTAGCCACCCACCTGCCGTCCCTCCGACCCGCGGCGTCCGTCGCGGGTCGTTCTCTCTCGTCGAAGCTAGCACGCGCGCATCGTCTGTTTTTCGGGCACTCTCGCGGTGTGGATAGGTAGGATGTGGACATGCAACGCATGGCTACGTAGTGCTGCTCAATAAATTGTCTGGGAGGGGCTCATGGACGAGCGTCGGGGAAAGCGTCGCACTCGAAATCCGAGTGGTTCCGTTCCCAAGGTCCCGAGCGTCCCTGAGATCCTAGCGAAAGAATACGGACCGAACTTTGTGATGGACTCTTTGCCGCCGGACCTGCGAGCAACGCTCGTAGCGTTCGCGGTTTCCGGTGCTCCCGCCGACAAGATCCCTTTGGCGGCGGGAAACTCCCTCGCTGAACGAGTACGGCGCCCTTCCCACATGGGGGCACTCGCCGAGGTTGAGTATCCGAATCTCCGGGAGTTGGAGACTAGTGCTCCCGTTTCCTGGGCCAAGCACAGAGAGAGTTCGGCAAAGTGGCAGGTTGAGTTGGAGTCCAGCATTGCCTCGGGCAGGAGGGCATTTGCGGCAGGAAACCTAGGCGTGCTTCTCGACACCTTGATCCATTGCACCCAGAGGGATGGCTGCTTGTTTGGCTTTCTCTCAAAACATCCGGATCACTGGGTGGCCATCCCGCGATGGGCGCTTGACGCCCTGACGGTCCTCGCAGCGGAAACCCTCCCCACGATCCGCACTCAGCCGCGTGGGAAGCACGCAAAGTGGCACGCCACCTGGAGGCAAGACCAGATCGACTATGCGCGGTGGAAGGCCGTTCGGGAACTGCGGGAACACCGAGTGCCGTTCACAGATGGACGGGTGTACGAGGAAGCCACGCACCGGTTGGATCTGGAGGCGGCCGGGGGCGCGGACGCGGTGCGCCGCAGCTACCAGCTCGTGCAGAAGCGCGTGAAGACCCAGCCTAGTCGGTACTTCCGCCTCGACTACGGTAGGGCAATGAATCCCCAGGATTAGTTGCCCTAGAAGTCGTCCGGCTTCCTCACCATCCTTCCCCCGAAAGCGCCGCATTACGCCGCGCGCTGGAGGTGAAGGATGGACCCCCGAATCCTCAGAACGCCGCAAGCCGCCGTCTACATCGGCCTGTCGGCGTCCGCGATGGAGAAGATGCGCCTTTCGGGCGCCGGTCCCCGCTTCGTACGCTTGGGGCAGAAGGCGATCGGCTATGACGTTCGCGATCTTGATGCGTGGCTTGATGCCCAGCGCGAGAAGCGAGTCGGGTAGTGCCTCCTTGTTTCGTCGCCGCGGAGGCCGGCCGCATGCTCTCCCTCCTGGCGCCACCGGCGGGCCAACGCCTGGAACTCCGAGCGATCGAGCCTGATAGCCGGCGAATCCGCGCCGCGTTCTGTACGTCCATTGGTGAGGCGCTGGGGCTGCTCGATGGCTGCGGACCGACGTACCGGCCGGACGACTTCGTTTCATTTGTCACCAAGACAAGTTGCTCGCCGCCGTCGCCAGATCGGGCCTGTCCGGTTCACATCGCGCTCATCAACGCGCCCGATGAGAAGGTAGTTGCTGCATTTCGGCAACTGCTTCGCCGGCTGGGACCGCACCATCCCCTGACCCGCACCTGGGAAGGTAGGCGACGGCTGCGCGACGCTTCACGTTCAGGATTCGACTGGGCCTTTGCACGCCAATGCGCACGAGTCGGAGTCACGCCTGATCGTGTCGCCGCGCTGATGCGGATCTATGGCTTCGGGAAGGGGCACGACGCCACCGACGCCTACCTACTCCGAACGGTTGCGAGGGCTTACGCCCATGAATCCAGTCGTCGCGCCTGATGACGAGTTCCGCATTCTCGCTTCCGACGATCTTGTACCCGACACACGCCCAGTCATTCTGACTCCAGGGCAGCATCGCGACGATGGCGACATCGTCTACGAGATTGGCAACGACGTGTTCTCTCAGCGGGTCTTGTCTTCGCTTCCGCCGGCCTCCCTGTTTCGGATGGATAACGTGGTTGGAGAGTTGCTCGGTGTTCCAGGAAAGGGTCGGTTCCGAGAGGTCGAAGAACACCGGATGCGCGGCATCGTGGACGAGCATGTCAAGCTCGCGAAGTGGGTGTGTCGAAAGGACCAGATACCAGTTCAAGTATTCGTCGCATGCCCACGAGACCTTGCGGCGGTGCTCCTCGCCCATGCCCCTACGACCGACGTGATCCCGCAGCTGAGGTTACTCACCCCCTATCCCGTGTGTCTGCCGGATCTCACGCTCGTTCGGCCAGGTTGGAATCCGGATTCGGGCGTGTACTACGACGAGCCACCGGACCTTGTGGGCCTTGTCCCCCACTCCGAACCCTCGATCGTACCCATCTATGACTTGTTGGTCGACTTCCCGCTGTCCGACGACGCGTCCAAGGACAACGCGGTGGGTTTCATCTTTACGATCCTGCTGCGCCCTGCGATTGACGGAAACCTACCCTTCCATCTACTCACTGCTCCGCTCGAGAGAACGGGCAAGGGGAAGCTCATCGAGGCACTCGCCGGCAGGCTCGTGCTTGGGGCGAGCGTGCCCGTAGTTCAACCCGGTCGAACCGAAGAAGAGCGAGAGAAGAGAATCACCGCGCTGATCTTGGAGGGGACCAC
>Ga0137436_1000406_pt1 | contig 12777 bp, 10 predicted proteins | sample EasRivERMGT119_2_FD_102328 | JGI IMG/M metagenome (GOLD analysis project Ga0137436, IMG submission 102328) | Soil microbial communities from meander-bound floodplain in the East River, Colorado, USA - East River MetaG ERMGT119_2 | ecosystem: Environmental > Terrestrial > Soil > Floodplain ...
ACCTCCAATGTGTGGACGCCGGTCCTTGCGGCGTTCTCCCGCAACAAGAGAATCAAATTCGATTTGCCCGGATCGGGCCGCTCCGCACGCTTCGAGGGGCCGCTGTCGGTCGAGGTCTTTCTCAAGAGCGCTCTTCTCGTGATGGACAAGGCGGGCGTGCGCAGCGCCCACGTAGTGGCGCATTCGATGGGCACCATCGTCGCCGCGCACCTGGCTGCGGCGCATCCTGAAAGAGTGAAAACCCTGGCCTTGTTCGGCCCGCTACTCGCGCCGCCCGACCAGGCCCGCACGGCGATCCGGGCCCGCGCCGCGAAGGCGAAGGAAGGCGACATGCAGCCGATCGCCGATGCCCTCGTCCAGGGAAGCGTTTCAGCCGAATCGAGAATGAAAAGGCCCGTCGCAGCGGCCTTTGTGCGCGAGTCGCTGATGCGCCAGCACCCGTCGAGCTATGCGCGCAGCTGCGAGGCGCTGGCCGACATGCAGGCCGCGGACACGACCCGAATCGCCTGCCCGACGCTGCTGGTCACGGGCGACGAGGATGCGGTTGCGCCGCCGAGCTCGGTGCGCGCCATGGGAGACCGGATCAAGGGCAGCCGCGTCGAAGTGCTGCGCGGCTGCGGTCACTGGACCCCGGTGGAGAAGCCGGAGGAGTGCATTTCAATCCTGAATCGCTTTTATTCGAGGAGTGCGACATGGCAAACGTCCTCTTTACGAATGTCCGCGTAATCGACGCCACCGGCGCGCAGCCCTACCTGGGAGAGGTCCTGGTCCAGGGCAACCGGATCGCGCGCCTAGGCCGCGGTACGCGCAGCCTGCCCACCGGAGGGGTGACCGTGATCGACGGCGCCGGCGCGACGCTGATGCCCGGGATGTGCGAGGCGCACACGCACTTCGGCTGGACCAACTCGAAGACGCTGGACGCGATCCAGAAGCTGCCGCACGAGGAGCACACACTGTGGGCGGCGAGTGTGGCGAAGCAGTACCTCGACCACGGCTGGACCTCCTGCGTCGGCGCGGCGACGCCCAAGCCGCGTCTCGACTGCGTGATCCGCAACGCCATCGACTCGGGCCAGATCCCGGGCCCGCGCTACATCGCCGCGAGCCAGGAGATCACGGTTACCGGCTCGCTCGGCGACGACATGCTGCCGCACCTGCCGTACCCGGACATGTCATTCGGCTGCGTGGTCGACGGCCCGGAGGCGATGCGCAAGGCGGTGCGCATGTTCCTGAAGTACGGGGTGGACACGGTGAAGCTCAACCTCTCCGGCGACAACCTGGTGCCCGGGGCCGACGCGCTGACCAACTGGATGAGCGACGAGGAGGTGGCCATCGCGGCGAAGGAAACCAAGGTGCGCGGCAAGCGCCTTTCCTGCCATGCGCGCTCTTCCGGCTCGGTGAAGCAGGCCATGCGGCACGGCTTCGACATCATCTACCACGCCAGCTTCGCCGACGAGGAGGCGCTCGACATGATGGAGGCGGCGAAGGACAAGATCTTCGTCGCGCCCGGCCTGTCGGTGATCATCCGGCTGCTGTACGAGGGCGAGGTGGTCGGCATCGACAACAAGATCGCCCGCGGCATGGGCTACGAGCTCGAGCTCGAGGCGGCGTGCAAGAGCATGAAGGCGATGCTCAAGCGCGGCATCCGCGTGCTGCCCGGCGGCGACTACGGCTTCGCCTGGGCGCCGCACGGCGAGAACGCCAAGGATCTCGAGTACTTCGTCAAGTACCTCGGCATGACGCCGATGGAAACGCTCATCTCGGCCACCCGCTGGGGCGGCCAGATGATGATGAAGAAGGACCTGGGCGAGATCCGCGAGGGCTGGCTGGCCGACCTGCTGCTGGTCGACGGCGACCCGCTCGCCAACATCGCGGTGCTGCAGGACAAGTCGAAGCTGCTCGCCATCATGAAGGACGGCGAGTTCGCCAAGGCGCCCGAGATCCGTTCGGCGAGGAGCCGTTTCGCTGCATGAACAAATAGGAAAGAAGCCGCGTGAAAAGCAGCTGGAAAATCTTCTGGTCGGTGGTGATCGGCGTGCCGATCATCATCTTCGCGGCGTGGGCGTTGTGGGACAACACGCGCCTGTTCGCGATCACGTTCCTCAACGGCATGACGCTGGCGTCGCTGTACTTCATTGTCGCGGCGGGCTTCACGCTGGTGTTCGGCCTGATGAGGAACGTCAACCTCGCGCACGGCTCGCTCTACCTGCTGGGCGGCTACCTCGGCTTCTTCGTCGCGCAGTACAGCGGCTCGTTCGTGCTGGCGCTGGCGGCGGGCTTCGGCGTCGCCGCGCTGGCCGGCCTCGCCATGCAGCTCGGCATCTTCCGCTTCATGCAGGGCCAGGACCTGCGCCAGACGATGGTCACCATCGCGCTGTCCATCGTCATCGCCGACCTGCTGATGTGGGCGATCGGCGCGCAGGTGCACCAGCTCGAGCCGCCGGCGTGGCTGAACGGGCCGATCCGCGATATCCCGGTGATCCGCGCGTACTCGAGCTACCGCCTGTCGCTGCTGCCGATCGGCATCGTCATCGGCATCGCGCTGTGGCTGTTCCTCAACCGCACGCGCGTCGGCATGATGATCCGCGCCGGCGTCGATGACCGCGGCATGCTCGCGGCCTCCGGGGTGAACGTGAACCTGGTGTTCGCCGTCACCTTCGCCATCGGCGCCGGGCTCGCCGGCCTGGGCGGCGTGATCGGCGCGGTGGAGCTGTCGATGGTGCCGGGCGAGGACACGCGGCTGCTGCTCGCGTCGCTGATCGTGGTGATCGTCGGCGGCATGGGCAGCGTGGTCGGCGCCGCGCTCGGCGCCATCATCCTCGGGCTGGCGGAGACCTACGGCCTGGCCTATGCGCCGACCTACAGCGTGGTCTTCACCTTCGTCATCCTTACGCTGGTGCTCGCCTTCCGGCCGCGCGGCATCCTCGGCAGGCCCGCTTGAGCGCGGCCGACTGGCGGAAGGCGATGAACTCCGGGTCGGGGCGGGCGGCTATGCTGGCGAGACCGGTGGCCGTACCGTTGACTCCTCCGGACGCTTCCGCGTTCGATCTCTCGGGGTTGTGGAAGCACATCAGCTTCAGGCACGTGGTGGTGCTGCTGATCGTGCTCGCCTTTCCGGCCTTCGCTTCGCCGTTCTTCACCTACCAGATCGGCGCGCAGTCGCTGGCGCTCGGCCTGATCGCGATGTCGCTCACCTTCCTCGGCGGCTACGGCGGCATGGTGTCGCTCGCGCAGATGACGGTGGCGGGCATTGCCGGCTACACGGTGGCCATCCTCGGCACGAGCGCGGTGGCGGAGATCAGCCTGAAGTGGCCGTGGTGGGTGGGGGTGCCGTTCGCGCTGCTCATCGCCACCGCGGCGGCGAGCTTCATCGGCTGGCTCTCGGTGCGCACCGAGGGCATCTACACGATCATGATCACGCTGGCCGTGGGCGTGGCCTTCTACTACTTGTGCCTGCAGAACTACAGCGTGTTCAACGGCTTCCAGGGATTCCAGCAGGTGTACGCGCCGACCGTGGCCGGGATCAATTTTCGCGAGCCGCTGCCTTTCTACTACCTCGCGCTTTTCTGGTCGCTGGCGGGCTACTTTTTCGTCAAGTACCTGCTGCGCACGCCGTTCGGCATCGCGCTGCAGGGCATCCGCGACAACCCGCGCCGGATGAACGCGCTCGGCTTCAACGTCACCGCGCACCGGGTCGCCGCCTATGCGGTGGCGGGGCTGATGGCGGGCGTCGGCGGGGTGCTGTTCTCCTGGTACAACGGCCTGGTCACGCCCGGCTCGGTCGGCACCTCCTGGATGATCAACATCCTGGTGATCGCCGTGCTCGGCGGCATGCGCCACCCGATCGGCGCCTACCTCGGCGCCGTGGTCTTTGTCCTGCTGCAGACCTTTGCCATCGACATGATCGACCGCGAGCGCTTCAACCTCGTGATCGGCGTGGTGTTCCTTGCAATCGTGCTGTTTTCGCCCGACGGCCTGCTGGGCTGGTGGGCAGGTGTGAGGTCGAGATTCCAAACGTCGAAGTTTTCCCCCAGAGGAGGTTTCAGATGAGACGTGCATTCGTAAAGACCCTTGTGGGTACGGCCGTGGTGGCCGCATTCGCGGGCATTGCATATGCGCAGCAGGGCAAGCCGATCAAGATCGGCCTGCTCGCCACGCTGGAAGGTCCGTTCGCCGCAGGCGGCCAGGACGGCATGCGCGGCGCCGAGCTCGCCATCCGCGAGCGCGGCGGCGTGGTAGCCGGCCGCAAGATCGAGCTGATCAAGGCGTCCTCCGACGCCAAGCCCGACGTGGCGGTGAACGCGACGCGCAAGCTGGTCGAGCAGGACAAGGTCGAGCTCATGGTCGGGCCGCTCTCCGGCGGCGAGGGCATCGCGGTCAAGAACTACTCCAAGACCCAGCCGCAGGTGACATTCATCAACGGCGGCTCGGGCGCGCAGGCGACCACGCTGCAGGATCCGTCGGCCAACTTCTTCCGCTGGAACACCGACGGCGGGCAGTGGATGTTCGGCCTGGGCAAGGCGGCGCTCGACAAGGGCTACAAGCGGGTGATGGTGATTGCCGAGGACTACGCCTTCCCGTATTCGCAGGTGCAGGGCTTCATGGCCGAGTACTGCAAGCTCGGCGGCAAGGTGCCGGTGAAGGCCTGGGTGCCGCTCGGCGGCAAGGACTACTCGTCGGTCATCGCGCGCATCCCGAAGGACGTCGACGCGCTGGTGGTAGTGCTGGGCGGCGCCGACGCGGTGAACTTCCTCAACCAGTACGAGCAGGCCGGCGGCGACAAGCCGATGATCGGCGGCTCGATCACGGTGAGCCAGGACGTGCTCAACTACAAGGGCAAGCGCCGCGACTCGCTGGTCGGCACGCTGTCCGCCGGCCCGCTGGCCGACGCGTACGACGCGCCCGAGTGGAAGAAGTTCGTCGCCGACTACAAGAAGAACTTCCCGGATGGCTACCCGAGCCCCTCGCTCTTCGCGGTGGTGTACTACACCAACATGAAGGCGACGCTCGACGCGCTCGAGGCGGTGAAGGGCGACCTGTCCGACGGCCACAAGAAGTACCGCGAGGCGATGGCGAAGATGTCGCTCAAGCTGCCCACCGGCGTGCATACGCTGGACAGCAACCGGCAGGCGATCGGCAGCACGTTCATCACCGAGGTGGTGAAGGACGCGCAGGGCAACCTGTACAACAAGGTCCTGCGCCGGGTCGACAACGTCAACCAGACGCTCGGCACGCCGCCGGCGCAGTTCAAGATCGGCTCGCGCGACGAGCCTGACTGCCCGTAAGGATGAGTGCTGTTCTTCAAAGAGCGGGTGACGCCCTGGTACTCGAGGGGGTCACTCGCGCCTTTGGAGCGCTCAAGGCGATCGAGAACGTCTCGTTCTCGGTCGCCGCGGGCGAGCGCCGCGCCGTCATCGGCGCGAACGGCGCCGGCAAGACCACGCTGTTCAACGTGATCACCGGCGACTTCCCGGCCACTACCGGCCGGGTCTTATTCTTCGGCGACGACATCACGCTGCAGCCGCCTTATGAGCGCATCCGCGCCGGGCTGCGGCGCACCTACCAGTCGTCGCTGCTGTTCCGCGACCTCACAGTGCGGGACAACCTGTACCTCGCGGTGCGCGGCGTCACGCGGAGAAGGTTTTCGTTTTTCAGGGAAAGAAACAATCTCCAGGCGGAGTCCTTGCTCGACCGCGCCAGGCTGCGCGCCGTCGCCGACCAGCCGGTGGCCGCCCTGTCGCACGGCCAGCAGCGCCAGCTCGAGGTCGGCATGGCCCTCGCCGGCGCGCCGCGCCTGATCCTGTTCGACGAGCCGGCGGCCGGCCTGTCTCCCGCCGAGCGGGCCGAGCTGGTTGCGCTGCTCAGGGCGCTGCCGCGGCACATCGGCTTCATCCTGATCGAGCACGACCTCGACATCGCGCTGCGCGTGGTGGACCGGGTGAGCGTGATGCACAACGGCAGGCTGCTGAAGGAAGGCACGCCGGCCGAGATCGAGAACGATCCCGAAGTCCAGGCCATCTACATGGGCGGCAAGCACTGATGCTGGAAATTGCCAACCTGGACGTGTACTACGGCCGGGCGCATGCCCTGCAGGGGGTCTCGCTCAAGTTCGAGAAGGGCGTGCTGGCCGTGGTCGGCCGCAACGGCATGGGCAAGACCACGCTGTGCAACGCCATCACCGGCCTGGTGCGCGCCGCGGGAAGCATCAAGCTCGACGGCGAGGAGATCCTCGGCCTCGCGCCGAACGTGATCACCGGCAAGGGCATCGGCTACGTGCCCCAGGGGCGACGGGTATGGCCCTCGCTTTCCGTCGACGAGCATCTGCGCCTTTCTTCGAAGAACGCGAAAGGCAAGTGGACCGTGGAGCGCATCTACGCCACCTTCCCCAGACTGGCGGAAAGGAAGCGCAACGGCGGCGCCGAGCTGTCTGGCGGCGAGCAGCAGATGCTGGCGATCTCGCGCGCCCTGCTGTTCAACCCGAAGCTGCTGGTGATGGACGAGCCGACCGAGGGCCTCGCGCCGGTGATCGTGCAGCAGCTGGCGGCGATGCTGAAGACGCTCGCCGCCGAGGGCGAGATCTCGGTGCTGCTGATCGAGCAGAACCTCGGCGTGGCGATCGAGGTCGCCGACACCATCGACGTGATGGTCAACGGCCGCATCGCGCGCTCGATGCCCGCCGCCGAGCTCGCCGCCGACCGCGACCTGCAGCAGCGGCTGCTGGGCGTGAAGATGGACAGCGACGTTCCTCAGGAAGAAGCGGTAGCGGAGCCGTCCAGTGAGGTTCAGGTATTCACCGTCAGGCGCTCCAGCGACACCGTCGTCGCCGAGGATTTGCCCAATGAAGAAAGAACCGTTCGCGGGTTCACCAGGTGGGGCTCGACCGGCAAGGACCGCGCCGTAAACGCGGAGGAGAAGGAAAAGGCAGCCGAGCCCCGTGTGGTCGAGTTCCCGGTGGCGCAATCCACCGAGCGCGCGGCGTACATCGTCGGCACCTTCGACACGAAGGGCCGCGAGCTGTTCTACCTGCGCAACTGCCTGGACAAGCTGGGCCTGCGCACGGTGACGGTCGATCTGGCTACCTCGGGCAAGCCTTCGCCGGCGATGATCCATCCGCGCGAGGTGGCGCGCCATCACCCGAAAGGCGAGAGCGCGGTGTTCACCGGCGACCGCGGCTCGGCGGTGACCGGAATGGCGCTGGCGCTCGAATCTTTTCTCGCGCGGCGGCGCGACCTCGGCGGCATCATCTCCGCCGGCGGCTCGGGCGGCACCGCGCTCGCCACCCAGGGCATGCGCAGCCTGCCGATCGGCGTGCCGAAGGTGATGGTGTCGACGGTGGCTTCGGGCGACGTCAAGCCTTACGTCGGGCCATCCGACATCTGCATGATGTACTCGGTTACGGATATCTCGGGGATCAACCGGATCTCGGAGAAGGTGCTGGCGAACGCGGCCCACGCGCTCGCGGGCATGATTGCGTTCCACAAGAAACACCAAACGGGAAGTGAATCGAAGCCGGCCATCGGCCTGACCATGTTCGGCCTGACCACGCCATGCGTGCAGGCCGTCACCAAGCAACTCGAGGAGCGCTATGACTGCCTGGTGTTCCACGCCACCGGCACCGGCGGCCAGGCGATGGAGAAGCTGGCCGACTCCGGCCTGCTCGCCGGCGTGATCGACGTCACCACCACCGAGGTCACCGACGAGATCGTCGGCGGCGTGCTTACCGCGGGCCCGGCGCGCATGGATGTGTTCATCAAAAACAGGATTCCCTATGTGGGCTCGCTGGGCGCGGTCGACATGGTCAATTTCTGGGCCTACGAAACGGTGCCCTCCCAATTCAAGGGGCGGACTCTTTACAGGCACAACTCGAACGTCACGCTCATGAGGACCACGGCGGAGGAGGCGGCGAAGATCGGCCGCTTCATCGTCGACAAGCTGAACCGCATGGGCGGCCCGGTGCGCTTCCTGATTCCCGAGGGCGGCCTGTCGGGGCTCGACAAGCCCGGCGGCGCCTTCTGGGACCCGGCCGCGAACAAAGCCTTGTTTGATGTCATTTCGACGAATTTCCGTTCCGGCGGAAATAGAAAACTGCTGAAGCTTGCGCACCACGTCAACGACCAGGCGTTCGCCGACGCGCTGGTAGCCAACTACAACGAGATCGCCACCCCATGGCAAGAATTGCGCGCCAGGACATCCTGAAGAAATTCCGGGCGATGGCCCGCAGCGGCGAGCCGATCATCGGCGGCGGCGCGGGCACCGGGCTGTCGGCCAAGTGCGAGGAGGCGGGCGGCATCGACCTCATCGTCATCTACAACTCGGGCCGCTACCGCATGGCCGGGCGCGGCTCGCTCGCCGGCCTGATGGCCTACGGCAACGCCAACGAGATCGTGCTGGACATGGCGAAGGAAGTGCTGCCGGTGGTGAAGCACACGCCGGTGCTGGCCGGGGTCAACGGCACCGATCCGTTCCTCCTGGTCGATCACTTCCTGAAGAACCTCGGCGAGCTGGGATTTTCCGGCATCCAGAACTTCCCCACCGTCGGGCTGTTCGACGGCACCATCCGCGCCCAGCTCGAAGAGACCGGCATGGGCTACGGCCTCGAGGTCGAAGTGGTGAGGAGAGCCCATGCAATGGATCTGCTCACCACGCCGTACGTGTTCTCGGAGCAGAACGCGAAGGACATGGCGAAGGCCGGGGCCGACATCATCGTTTGCCACCTTGGCCTGACGACCGGCGGCGCGGTCGGCGCCCACACGGCTCTGAAGTTGAATGACTGCGTCCCCCTGATCGAGTCCTGGGCAAGAGCCGCCAGAAGCGTCAATCCGGAAGTCATCGTGCTGTGCCATGGCGGGCCGATCGCCACGCCGGAGGATGCGGCTTTCATTCTGGAAAACAGCAGGGGCTGCAACGGCTTCTACGGCGCCTCCAGCATGGAGCGCCTGCCGACCGAGATCGCCCTAACCGAAACCACCCGCAAGTTCAAACGCATCGGCATCAGGCTGAAGGAGAAAGCGTCATGACAGGAGCTCAATTCGGACAGTTCATCCTAGCGCTGGTCGGCGTCGCGGTCGTCGTAGCGATCGTCGTCTGGCTGCTCAACTGGCTGTACCTGCGTTCCTCGAAGGAGCGCGCGTTCGTGCGCACCGGCTTCGGCGGGCAGAAGGTGGTGATGAACGGCGGCGCGCTGGTGCTGCCGATCATCCACGAGGTGATCCCGGTCAACATGAACACGCTGCGCCTGGAGGTGACGCGCGGCCGCGAGCGGGCCATCATCACCAAGGACCGCATGCGCGTCGATGTGACGAGCGAGTTCTACGTGCGCGTGCAGGCGAGCCCCGAGGCGATCGCCTCCGCCGCGCAGACGCTCGGCCAGCGCACCATGCAGCAGGACATGCTGAAGGAGCTGGTGGAGGGCAAGTTCGTCGACGCGCTGCGCACCGTGGCGGCCGAGATGACGATGGAGGAGCTGCACGAGAAGCGCGGCGAGTACGTGAAGCGCGTGCGCGCCGTGGTCGCCGCCGACCTGCTGCAGAACGGCCTCGAGCTGGAGACGGTGTCGCTCACCCAGCTCGACCAGACGGCGATGGAGTTCTTCAACCCCTCCAATGCCTTCGACGCCGAGGGCCTGACGCGCCTCACCGAGACCATCGAGACGCGCAAGAAGAAGCGGAACGACATCGAGCAGGACACGATGATCCAGATCCGCAACAAGAACCTCGACACCGAGCGCCAGGCGCTCGACATCGACCGCGAGCTCGAATACGCGCGCCTGTCGCAGGAGCGCGAGCTGGAGGTGAAGCGCGCCGCGCAGAAGGCGGACGTCGCGCGCCAGCGGGCGTCGAGCGAGCAGGACGCCGAGCGTGCGCAGATCAGCGCGCGCGAGGCGGTGGAGCGGGCGCGCATCGTCTCGGAGCGCGCGGTGGACGAGGAGCGCATCGGGCGCGAGCGCGGCATCGAGGAGCTCGAGATCGGCCGCCGCCAGGCGGTCGAGCTCGCCGAGCAGCACCGCGCCATCGCGGTGGCCGAGCAATCGGCGCTGCAATCCCAGGCGCAGGCCAAGGCCGACCAGGCGCGCGCCAAGGCGGTCACCGAGGAGGAAAAGGTGTTCACCGCGCGCGACGTCGAGATGGCCCAGCGCAAGAAGCTGATCGACCTTTCGCAGGCGGAATCCGAGGCCGACACGTCGCGCGTGCGCGCCATGGCGGCGAAGATCCGCCACGAGGTCGAGGCCGAGGGCCTCAGCCTGATGAACAAGGCGGCCAACCTGCTCACCCCCGAGGCGCGCCAATCGGCGATGCGCCGCCAGCTGATCGACAAGCTGGAGGCCATCATCCGCGAGTCGGTCAAGCCGATGGAGCGCATCGAGGGCATCCGCATCCTGCACGTCGAGGGCCTTGGCGGCGGCGGCTCGCACGGCGGCAACGGCTCCGGCAACGGCAACGCCAACATCGCCGACAGCGTGGTCAACTCGGCGCTGCGCTTCCGCGCGCAGGCACCGCTGGTCGACCAGTTGCTGCGCGAGATCGGCGTGAGCGGCGGCGACATCGGGCAGGCCGCGAACACGCTGCTGGGGAGCCAGCAGCTGCCGAAGAAGGCGGAATGATCAAGGTCTACACCTCGAGCGTCCTCGAGGCGCCGGCCGACGCCGTCTGGTCGCGCATCCGCGACTTCAACGGCCTGCCGAGCTGGACGCCGTTCGTCGCCGACTCGCGCATCGAGCAGGGCATGCCCTCGGACAAGATCGGCTGCGTGCGCAACTTCCGCCTGAAGGACGGCGGGGTGATCCGCGAGCAGCTGCTGACCCTGTCCGACTACGACTACCAGTGCAGCTACTCGATCCTCGAGAGCCCGATGGGCGTGGAGAACTACGTCGCCACCATCAAGCTCACCCCGGTGACCGACGGCAACAAGACCTTCGCCGAATGGTGGGCCGAGTTCGACTGCGCGCCGGAGCGAGAACAGCAGCTTGCGCAAAATATCGGCCAAGGAGTTTTCCAGGCCGCCTTCGATTCGCTCAAGCAGAAGCTACGCTAGTACGCGTTGGATCCACACGCTCGTCTAACTCAAGCGCAATTGGCCGCGACAGAGGGGCGCCATGCAGAAGCGCTTCGCGAGTTCGAATGGTTCCACCAAAATGCTCTCAAACACGAGCCGGGCCTATATGGGGTCAGGCTTTCGTTCGCGCTTTCGTACTGGGTCGATTTAGGCAAGGTTTATCCAAAGGCGCTCCGTTCATTGGTTCGTGTCCAACGCCAGAAGACTGCAGCGTTACGAAAAGGTGGCGGAAATCGCGATCTCTTCCATGACGTCGCGGCGATCAACCGCACGATGAAGAAGGATCTCGATACTTACCGTCTCTTTAGGTGGCTTGCGACGAAACGCCCAAAGCTGGCGAAGCGGTGCGCTCGGGTCGCGCTGCCATCGATAGTGAAAGCCCGGGATTTCGACTTGGCAAGCCGGTACATCGACCCGGAGAGCCGCGTGCAGAAGTACGCCGAATTCATGAACAAGGAACTGCAGAAGATCCCGGAGTACAAACGCCGGACCGGGTCCAAGGCACCGATGCGGTGGGCCTACATCGCCAACTACAGTGACGATGCGGCATTGCTTATCCGGATCCTGCGTGGAGTAGGAGAGCGTGCGCGCGCTGCCCGCCTTAGACAATCGGCTGTGGATCTGCTCGACAGCCGAGCGGCTCGGCGGCAGGTGGCAGAGCGTCTCGGCACATGATCCGCGTTCGCCGTTCCGCCGTCATCGACGCGCCGATCGGCCGCGTCTGGGAAGTGCTGCGCGACTTCAACAGCCACTCGGCCTGGCATCCCGCGGTCGGGCCGTCGCAGATCGAGAACGGCGAGCCGGCCGACCAGGTCGGCTGCATCCGCAACTTCACGCTGAAGGACGGCAACCAGATCCGCGAGCAGCTGCTGGCGCTGTCCGACCGCGACTACATCTCCACCTACTGCATCCTCGACGCCACTCTGCCGATGCGCAATTACGTCGCCACGGTGCAATTGAAGAAGGTGACCGACGGCGACCGGACGTTCTGGCACTGGGAGTCGACCTTCGACGTGCCGCGGGGGAGGGAGAAGGAATTCGAGCAGCTGGTCGGCGGTGGCGTGTACGAAGGGGGCTTCCGAGGCCTATCTGACTTCCTGTTGTCCTCCGCTCGCCTGCCTTCCGCGCTGCCGAGAGTGGATGAAAACGCCGTTGTCGCAACCGCATTCGGCGGCCCCGAGGTCCTGCGCTATCAGCCTCTTAGAACCAAGCCGCCGAAGTCGGGTGAGGTGCGCGTCCAGCATGCCGCGGTCGGGGTGAACTACATCGACGTCTATATAAGGAAGGGCCTGTACCGGATGATCGAGCCGCCGGCGCCGATCGGCATGGAAGCGGCCGGGGTGGTGCTGGAGAGCAATGCGCCGGGCTTCCGCCCGGGCGACCGGGTGGCCTACGCCGCGCCGCAGCCGGGCGCCTATGCGACGGTCAGGACGATGCCGGCGGATTCGCTGGTGCTGATGCCCGAATGGCTCGACTTCGAGACCGCGGCGGCGGTGATGCTCAAGGGCATGACGGCGGAGTACCTGCTGCATCGTACGTTCCGTGTGCGTCCGGGCGATACGGTGCTGGTGCATGCCGCGGCCGGCGGCGTCGGCCTGTTCCTGTGCCAGTGGGCGAAGGCGCTCGGCGCGAAGGTGATCGGCACGGTGTCGTCGCAGGAGAAGGCGGACCTCGCGCGGCAGAACGGCTGCGAGCATCCGATCGTTTCCAGGAATTATTCTTTCTCGA
>Ga0137436_1000408_pt1 | contig 12734 bp, 1 predicted proteins | sample EasRivERMGT119_2_FD_102328 | JGI IMG/M metagenome (GOLD analysis project Ga0137436, IMG submission 102328) | Soil microbial communities from meander-bound floodplain in the East River, Colorado, USA - East River MetaG ERMGT119_2 | ecosystem: Environmental > Terrestrial > Soil > Floodplain ...
AACCACTATGGACAAACAAACTTGGTAAGGCTGAGATTGACACTGTTGTAAGAGCAATTGAGATCTATCTTACTGTAGGTAATACTGCAGTTGAACAAGCTGTACGTGAAGAAGCAGAAGATCATGCTCAAGCTATTGAAGAAGCAACAGGCTTTGATCTTACTACACACATAGGATTGAAAGGATTCATTAACCAATACTACTTCTATACTAAAGGGTACAATGACCAGGAAACTCAAGCTAATGCTAAAGCAATGGGTGGAGCTGCACGTACTCCAGATTTCAAGTTAGCTATAGCTGAATCAATTGGTGAGAACTTCTCCAAAGCACTTATCAAAGCTGGTGTATCCTTCCTTGGCAGATCAGTTAAAGCTAATGTAAGTAAAGATGGTAGATTGAACGAAGCATTTGTTGGGTTACTTCATGACCAATCTATAGGCTTAAGATCTAAGTTCCGTAACGTTGTGTTCGCCAGAGTTGACAAAAGCATTAAAGGAATCAACTCAGCTGGGCCACTTACTGAACTAGTTTATCAACCTAACACCAGGACATTCCGCAAAGTAGAGTACTCTAACTATAACGATCTGGTTAAGCAGAATAGTATGACTTCAATGTACGGTAAGCTTAAGCTTGATGATGGTACCCATGTGTACTATGCTAACCCTACAACAATCTTTGATTACAACACAGCCATGAGGCAGGAGATTATTGTCGCACGTAAGCCTGAACCTTCTGCTGCTGATATCGTACAGACTATTCAGCCAGAACAGACATACCAAACGGATCTTGATAAGGTGTTTGAGGTAGACGAAGCTCGTAGAAAGTATCTTGAGGATCTTGATACGAACTTGGAAGATGACGTCAAGTCAGTAAAGGTTATCACATCTTCAGTCGGGCACGTACCAGGCCAGGACTTATCTTTGGCTGCGTTGGAAGATCTCCGTAACTTTACACCGGCTGAAAACAGGAATAGCCGATCACCCGTTGAGGTAATGGAAGAGCTGGTATCGCTGGGATTAACAACACTTCCTTTAGGTTATAACCCGTTCTTCAGCTGTTAAAACACAGTTTGGAGTATGACATCATGTAACTTTAAGGCGCCTAATGGTGCCAATTCCCTATTATACAAAGATTTAGCAGCATACGTTGGTGAAGATAGCGCCGCACAGATCTGGAACTTTACCAAGTCTGATCAGTTTGAGCGTGAATATGAACCAGATCTCGATGAAAACAAAGAGCCAACCTTTGCCTGGGTAAAGGAAAACCTGAACCTAAGACAAACTGTTGAAGCTGATGTTAAACAACAAGAGCCACCAACTCCTCCTCCTGATAAAGTTACAATACACGTAGATACGTTTGGAGCTGCTAGCAAAGAGAACCGAATGGAGTATCAAACGGCCCTGGCTATAGTACAAGATCTGTACAACACAGCGGCTACTGGTGTTACTGTTGATGCTACCGCATTCAAAGCTGAGGGATTAAAGAAGGCTACTGCTAACGGTTACACACCGGTAGAGTTGGCTAACATGTTCGCTTCCTTTCCTATACCTTCCACTGTAAAGTTCGACGAGAAATTTGCCGGCCTGATAGTAAACACAGCTTCATATCAATTGAGAACTTTGTTATTCGATGAGGTTCCTTTCCTTAACTATGATGAGGTATCGTTGGCAGATGCTACAAAAGATTTATTCGTACCTATACGTGATAAGGATGGTAAGGAAACTGGTAAGTCGTTTACTTCAGAACAACAGACAGCGAGTGTCGACACAATAATTGCAGAAGTTTGGAACCTGTATAGTAAAGATCCTAATATCAGTATTGGTGGAATGCTCGCTAAAGGTTCCTCAGTATATACAAAGCTCGAGGCTTTCCGTGATAAGTTCAAGTTTGGTATTAACTTACCGAACCACTTAACACAAGAGAAAGCTACAGCTCAGGCAGAGAACATTCAAATGGTGCTTAACTCTTGGAATGACTTCTTACCCCGGGTACTCTACAAGCTTGAGAGCTACGGTTTGAAACCAAAGAACAGAAGTAAGCTTGGTACGTTTGAAGCACTAGAGAACCTGGAAGTAGCAGGTGAAGGTGCAAGAGGTTTACAAGACTGGTTTGATGTCTCCTTTGAAAGAGATCCAAAAGAAACCGCGAGTGAAACTATCAAACTCTTCTTGGCATCTATTCGTCAGGTGGAAATTGGTACTGAACGTGAACCGACAAGGATAAAGCTAAGCTTTAAAGATATGTCAGTTCGTGAACGAATTCTCGGAAAAGATCCGATAAAAGGTGTAAAATCTATCAGCATTCGTACACAGGAGTCCATGGATAAGTTGAAGGTTACCGTAGGTAAACAATACGTAACTGAGATCGACGGCGTTAAATTCCGTGTCACAGCTGACAGAGTACTTACTGCTGACGATATCAATGATCCAAGTATTATAGCTAATGCTGAAGAAGAGGGCATAATTCCCGAAGTGGGAAATGTACTACTCCGGTTAGAAGAGTGGAGACCAAAACAAGATGTCGTACGGGCCAAAGAAAACTTCTTAGGCTTTGCTGAGCTTGTTGATTTTGAAGATCTGTTCCAAGAAATCCTGGAGGTTACAAATGGTTTACCAAACACTTTAAAGACTTTCCTTGATGCTCTACGTGAAGAAGGTAAGACATTTCGTCCAGTATTGTTAGAGGTAGCAAACAAAGTAGAAGCTCAGAATGAAGAAATCCAACGCGAGTTTGTAGCTGTCATGAGTAAACAATATGCTGAGCAATCAATACTGTTGTTTACCAAACGGCGCAATGGTATGTTAGATATGACATCCATTAATGCAAACTCTGGATCTGCAATTAACTCTGTTATCAAACAATGGCAGGAGAATCAAAAGCATTCACCAATCATTACCCGGGACAACCTTGGTAATTTAGTTATCAACAAAGATGTTGCACTAGGATTACAAGCAGGCCTGGATAACATAATCGACGCATATAATAGTGAAGTACTTCCTGATATGGAAGAGGAGATTAAACCTTTCGTAAAAACCTTGTTAAGCGCCAATGGTATCATCATACCTGATGAAGGTATTGACTATCTCATGGAAAACATGACAAGGCTGACTAAGAATACTTCAATAGCCGGTGGTGTAAAAGAACAGTTCTGGTTTACTGATGATGGACAACCTATGGGTATGTTCAGTGCTTTAATTCATGCATTAACTAATCAACTTGACGAAAACTTAAGTGATGCAGAAGAAGTAGCATACCTGGCTAACAACAATCCATTGTATACTACAGGATCTACAGGTGAAGGAACAAGTTTAAGGATACTTGCAAAGATGGCTTATAAGTTTTCTCCGAAGACTGCTGCTGGCGTTCACCAGAACTCTGAAGGGAAATCAATCTATGCCTATGTAATGAATACTCATCTAAGTACTACATTCAACAATATCAAGAATGATGCTGCTTATCGTGCAAAGTTAGCGAGTACTCACATGGGTAAGAACAACTGGTTACTAGCAAGACTTGATGATCCTAAACAAAGAGATCTGTTAGGATTACAATATGTAGACGGATTGAAACAAGCTTATAAGAGAAACGCTAAAGGTGTTGTTCGTCCTTCAATGTCAACTAGGGAACAGCTATTGTTTGCTGTTGGTAACTTCCAGCGTCAAGGGAATAAGACATCAAACTTTGTTTCACTGACACACTCTGACAAGAGTACTACACCTTTGTTGACCGGTGTTACTAAGTTCTATACTGGTAAGGAAGGTATAGCACAAAACGTACAGGACGCCATCTACAAAACTGTACTGGGTGAATTCGAAAGGATTCGTGACTGGTATGGTAATCACAATACAGCAAATGACAGTTACAATAAAGGTGGTGGTATGTTCTACTTCTTACCTGAGTTGAACTACGATTACATGCGTAAGAACTTCTCGGCTGAAGAACTCCAGATGGTTTGGTTATCTAAAGGCCAACCCAACATGTCTACGGGAGCGGTAGATTTTAAAAAATTAGTTGGTAAAGTGTTTGAACAGGCTTGGTTAGAACCTGAAATGTTTCGACTGAATACATTAATGAAGAGTGAAGGCTTCTTTGAAAATAAACTTGTTGATTGGAGCTACTTCAGAAAGAATGCTTACAATGCAAACATAGGTACGTTCGAATCATCCCCTGGTGTCATGGGGTTCATAGACTTGGTTACGAAGGAAGTCATAAGTGATGCTGTAGCAATGGAACGTTTCTATGACTGGGCCAACAAAGATTTCTTGGTCAACTATTGGTTGGTTAATACTGCACTCTCTTCCTTAATATATGGTGATCCTGCTCTGGCTTATAAAGGTAAGTCAAAGACTGACTATCGTCAGGTTGAAGAAACACTTAACGAGTATCAGAAAAGGTTGGCTAAAGATATAGCACCAGGTATGGATCTTACATGGGAACAAGGCCCGGAAGAAACTTACCGCGCATTAACAATGCTTGATGATGAACGAATACATAGTTACTTATCTCACCTTGAGAAATATGCCGGTGAGAAGATCAATGGTAGTGATGCTCAGGAAGTGACTACAGTACGTGAACATCTTTACGTCATGCGTAGTGCAGGCCAGATCCGTGAAAGCGTTTATCAAGAGATGATCAAGATCATAGACGATGGTGTTAAGAATCATAAAGAGCAGTATTACGAGTTCTATGAGAAGAAACATCTTGATGTAATCATGCAGATCATGAAGCCTGTATCTGTATCCCAAAATTTTGACGAAGTGCCAGGAACTGCAGTGATCAACTATGTCAAGTCATCTTCAATGCCTCTCTATCCACCCATGACTAAGTACTTTCAGATTGATGAGTTACGTAGGAAGATGGAAGGAGATGGTACATCAGCAACGCACATTCCCCGGGCCAATTTCATCTCTGCAAAGAAGATGGGAGCACCCAATGGTAAAGGTGCAAAAGTGTTTGACAGCAATGGTAATGTCTCCATACCATCGAACATAGACAGCTACGTACAGACCCTGTCTAGGTCTGGCTTCAGGATACAACAAGAAGTTCCATACGAGGAGTTCAAAGATTCGATCCTTACTGGATCTCAGTCTAACAAACTATTCGTGGAAGGTATCGAAGACAAGACGTTTATGTATAATGGTAAAGAGTATACAGGAAGTGAGTTGAAAGCTCACAAAGAGGATATAAGGAAGAAGATGATTACTATACAACACCAGGCCTTTATTGATAAGACAGGTGCTGTTGTTATTGGTGATCAATTACGTATCCACGATAAAGAGAAGTTGTTAGCACTTCTCGAGGATGAGGCGATATCAAGAAGCTACCCTCCGAATGATATAGCAATGCTAAAGAGGATCATTAAAGTTACAGATGCTGATGGTCAAACAAGAACTGAGTTAGCTATACCACTTTTCTTTAACCCATCATCCTCACGGTTTGAGTCCCTGCTGATGAGTTTGGTTAAAAAGATTGGTCAGGTTTATATGCCTGGTAAATCATATATACAAGCCGCGTCTTCAGGTTTCAAGTTTAAACAGAAACTGAACTTCGAAGATCTCGATGCGAATCAAGTCCAAGGTATCACCTGGTTGCCGGGTTATGATGGCAGCGAACTTAAGACAATGACAAAGGATAGTCCTGCTGAAGTGTTGTTGCCTTTCAACTTTACTATTAAAGGTAAAGATGGTCAGGACGAATCAGTAAACGCAAAAGACTATGCAAAGTTTGAAAACGAAAAGTGGACTATCGACTACGATAAGATCCCAAAAGAACTCACTGAACATATTGCCTTCAGAATACCAACGCAGAAACACAACTCCATGCTCCCTATCAAGGTTGTGGGATTCTTACCCGCAAATATGGGAGACACAATCGTTGTTCCAGCCGCCATCACTAAACAGATGGGATCTGACTTCGACGTCGACAAACTTTACACGTATCGTCGACCCTACACGTACAACTATGATACAAAGACTTTCTCTGTAACTAAGTCTGATACAGAAACACTTGATACATTAGCACGTGATTACTTCGACATCTATTGGACAGTGTTGACTGCCGAGAGCATGTATGAAACAGTACTTCAACCTTTGGACAAACCTGACTTGAGAAACGAAGGTAACCGTGCTGCAGCTGATGAAGATGAGATCCAGAATTACTACAGTATCACACACCAGTTGAAAGATTATCAACTACAGAAAGATGCTAAAGTGATGGTTGGTATATCATCTCTGTTCGTTGTGTTCAACTCATTGATTGAAGGTAAACAACTTAAAGCTGGTTCATTGAAAGCTGTTGACGATGGAAGTTGGGAACAGACCGGTGACAATGGTGCTGAAGCATACGAAACAACACCTGAGTTTGAAGCTGATGGTGTAGCATTTGTACCAGAAGGTGAAGATGATTCAACAGAAGCCTTTCACATATCAGAGAAAGGTAATGCAACATACTACGAGAAGGATGTAGAAACAAGGCTAACTGCTGATGGAATACACAAAATATTCGTTGATCCTATTACTGGTGCTGAATCACCATTTGATAAGAGCCAAGCTTTGTTAAGAACAAGGATCGACAGTCAGGTTACATTCCAATCTGCATTTCTTGACCACGCTAAAGAACGCATTATTGATAAGCTTAACATCAATCTTAACACAGTGTATGCAGCCTTTGGCGCTACTGCATTAGCAAGTCAAGATGGTAAGAGGATGAGCGAGAAACACATTATATTACTGTTACGTCAGCCAGCTATTAAAGAACTGGTAGATAAACTTAATCGTTCGCAGGATAGCTTAAGCGATTCATTCGATGCAAACATATACGATACACTTGTCTATGAAACCATGATTAAGTACTTAGAGAATGCCGGAAACCTTGGTGATACTGGAGCATATCTTGTCTCAAGCACTGCTAAAGATCGTAATGACTCTGGTACTTTGGAAGAGTTCATCAAGAAGCGCAAACTTGCGATTGTTGATATCAGAGATCTTAAAGTTGGAATAGAACCTAAACAGAAAACTGCAGCTTGGTATTTACATCAAGCAGGTATGTTAAGTGCATTCTACAAGTTACACCAGATTGGTCGTAGCTTGGGCGATATTCAGAAAGTACTTAACCAAGATCCGCGTGGCCCAGGTAAGGATATGACAATAGTCATGGACACAATACAGAAGAGAGCTAACCTTATCGCTAATCCTATAATCCAGAACGCAGAGAACTTGTTGAATTCAGAACAAGGATTCATTCATACTACAGAACTTACAACTGCAGTTCAAGCTTACCGCGAAGTACTACCCTATGAAGGGTTTACTAAGAGCTTAGAAGAGATAAGAGAGCTTACCGGTCGTCAACAATTATCGACTGAGGTGATTAAAGATATCGTTGGTGACTTTAAGTCTTATATATTCTCTGACATCAACCTTGGTTTATCAAGTGATGTAACATTAGATCGTTATCGTCTGTTATATGGTAATAACACCGAGGAAAATCTAGCAACCCGGGTTTGGAAAGCACAACAAACATCAAACAACTACTTTTTAAAACGACTTCGCCCTCAAGGGGGCACTACTCCGAACACTCCCAGCTATGTGTTCTACCTGGCGTCTAGGGCTTCGGCCCTGGATGATCAGGAAAATACTGCAGCCTTCCTTGAACTGCTTCGGTCTAAAGATCCTGAAACCAGGAAACTTGCTGAAGATCTCGTAAGGTATGCATATATCACTGGTGGAGCAGTTGGTGGATTTACGTTCATTAAATATATTCCGGTAGACTATTTGATAGCTCTACCTTTTGCTGCTCAACTTAGAATGGAGAACCAAGCTTTAGTTGAGTTTGGTAAAGAAGCTGATACAGATTTTATAAACCAATGGATCAGACATAACCCTGCTATGGTACGTAAGGTACCAAAGGGATTCAATGAGAACGTTGGAGAGAAGATAATACTTCCTTCACCTGTTAGTGCATTGTCTAATAAGGATCTTCGTCCGCTACTTGATAAAGATGGCAAGTATCCTGAGTACTTAAGTCATTGGGATGCTAACGAAACGCAATGGTTATTGTTCAAAAAGCAGTACGGTTCTGCTAATAGCTACAAGAGAATCGACACACTAGGTAACTCATACGTTACAGAATTCTCTGCTAATACAGAAAGTCAACGTTCCATCTTCCCGGAGAACCGAGCATTGATTACCCCTGGAGAAAGTGGAGTGAAACTAGATACACCATTCATTGATCGTACTGTTGTAAACAAGGGTGATGGATCATGGGAAACAGATGCAACAGCTATTGCTGGTATTCATAAACAAGTTTACAAAGGTGCTGAGTTAACAGCAGTACTTAAAGGATCTGCAGATAACAAGAACTTGAACGCTGACAACCGGTTCATGTTAGAGTACTTAGCCGAGGTTATCAACAAGACTCAACGTACCAATGTACTTACATTGGAAATGTTGGATACTAATAATCGTGAAGGAACTGTTGGTAAGATTAATCCGATAACTGGTGTCATCCAGGTATTCAAAAAGGATGTTACACCAAATGAAATCGTTAACACTATTGTTCACGAAACTATACACGGTATACTACTGCCTTACGTCAGGATGCCTATATCTGAACAGAAGAAACTACCTGGTGTATATGAAGCATTACAGGAAGTTTACAAGTCATTTACTGAAGCTAAACTAGCTGTAATGGCTGCTGCACATGAAGCTGGATTAAGTGAAGGAAGAGTACATGAGTTAGCAATGATTATGCAAGGTGAGATGAATGGAACTATAGCTGAAAACGAAACACAGTTTGCAAACTATGCATACGCTACTTCTAACATTGATGAGTTCATGTCAGCTATATTTGAGAACAGAGAGTTCCAACTATTCCTGAATAGTCACAAAGCTCAAAACAGAAGTAGAACCTTTATGAGTTCACTCATAGAAACCATACTGGATTTCTTAAAGGCTCTTAAGAAGGTACTTGGTGTGACTGTAAAGAAAGACCACCAACTTGCTGTTGCCTTGAAAAGAACGTTTGAACTTATTGACGAGGTTACCATAAACGAAGCGAGTATTTTACGAGGCCCAGGTAATGTTGCCACAATTGGTAATACTTACTTCAACGGTTTAAAACCTTCTGATGGTATCTGGACTGTCGACAATGAACAAAAGGCACTGAACATCTATGAAGATATCATGGAAGAGTTTCCATATCTGCATGTAATGTTTGGTGCAACTGATGATGGTCGTTTCACTATCCAGATTAAAAGCGCTGGTGTTTACAAAGTTAATGCTGCTAACAAACCAAGTGCTATGAATCCTTTGGATCGCGTACATGGTAAGATACAGGAGCAGATCAGAAACATATCAAGCTCTATTGCTCGTAACAAATCTAATCCAGACGTATTACGTCAGCGTGCTTTGTTAAAGGAGCTTAGAGTACTCAATAATGATGTCAAGGCTACTCAGGATCTTGAGGCTATAAAAAGTTTAGCTGACTATGAACTAGACTGGGCTAAGAAGATCCACGATCAATTTATGAACCATACACGTCCTGTATCTGTTAATCAGATCATGACTGCATACCGGTTGATCAATGTATGGACAGACATACTTGATCTTATCTATAACGGTGTAAACTCATCTGATATTGACTATGACGAAGACTTCGCAAAAATCCAAGGACTTGCTCAAAATCTCCAGACTGCTTTCTCGAAAAAGATCATGCGTCAGGTGTTCAAAGAAATGTCACAGAGTGAAGTATTTGACGCCGACTTCAATAACATTGAAGACACAGACTCTGGAACAGCTCGCTTCTTGTCCATTGATCGTGCTAAAGACAGAGTAACTCAAGAAGTTGGTGTGACAATCCAGAATACACACCGTGCTTATCTTGAGAAAGGTCAAAGCGTTGTAAGAGAACTTCGTGAGTTTGAACAAGAGATGAAAGACTTGGCAGACAAACGTGGTCAACATATTGCATCTTTCTACGAACAATTCTTCCAGGATGGTGGTAACTTCGGTTTGGTTACACGTTACACACCTGACTTCTATAAATGGAGATCTAACCTGAGACGTAAGCTAACTGATACGATCGAGACTATCGAGTCTTCTCAATCAGATCCAAAGGCAAGAGCTGCAATGATTAAAGCTGCTGTTAATAAATACTGGAGAGACTTAGAGTATAAAGCAAACTACGTTGATGTAAGATTAGCATTGACCGAACTTGGTGACAGAGCAACAAACCCAGCTGCTGTTCAATATGTACAAGACATAACTGATGAATACGGGGAAGAGTTTACTGAGGAGATCATATCAGAAGCTCAAGCCATGTACAAAGAATACCTGAAAGACTTTGAAGATATAGGTTTGATCTATGATGGTCAGGTTGAAAATGGTTTCATGACACAAGATGAAGCTGATGAAGCTTTAGCTCAATGGGACATGGACAACTCCCCAATATCTAAACTTGGTTCACGTAAAGCTGGTTCTGGTTTACATTCAAACTTCAGTGATAAGTACTTACTGTTAGTACCTCATAAAGATGCGAAAGGGTATGATGGTAAGACGTCGTTGTTTGATTCTAAATTCGACAAGATCAAGAAGGATAAAGAACTAAAGAATACCTATGATAAGATCAGAAGCAAGATTGATGAGTATACTGGTAATTTGCCATTCTACTTAGAAAACAAATTCGGTGATAGTTTCTTACCGGTTATCAAACAAAGACTGATCACTGATATCTCTGGTGCTGTTAAGTACGTGAAGAACATACCACAGAACATGATTGATCAGTTGACTGCGTCTTCGTATGAAGAATTCATGCAGTCTCGTACGACACGGGAGATACCTATTCTTTACATGGACAATCCTTTTGAGTTCATACAAAGGCCTGGCGACAAAGCTACAGCTGATGAATGGAAAGCCTATGAAGCTAAGAAGGTTGAACGGTCTAAGGAGTACTCAAGAAATCTTCCAAGGATACTCGAGTTATTTGGTTTGATGAGTTACCACTACAAGTACTTCAGTGAAGCGCGCGATGCTATCGACCTAGGCGAAGAGATCTTGAAGAAGACCGACGCTGATATGCAGAACAATCTTCGTCAGGTAGAAAAGAACGGAAGACTGGTAACAGTACAAGCCTCTTTGAAAAATACCCTCGGAGCGTTGGAGTATACAAAGGATGTGTTGATGTTTAAGAGAGCACGTGCATTGGAAGGTAAGACCGGTGAGATAGTAACCAAGAAAGATAAGAACGTTGAAGGTAAACTAAGAGATGTTAAAGCAGAGATGATTGCTCTTGATAAGGCTTTTGATAACAACGAACTTACTCCAGAAGAGTATCTTGAAAGGAAAAGAGTTATCGACGAGAAGCTAAGAGGGTTCAATGTAGCCAAGGTATATGCATCCAAAGTTGGTGATGTGTTGATCACTTGGACACAATTAAAAGCTTTAAGCTACAACCCGATGAGTGCTATTAACAACTTAGCATTTGGTTTGATATCATCTACTATCCATGCAAATGGTGGACAAGATTACAGCTGGAAAGATCTTAAGAAAGCTTTCTCTATTATGATGAACGCAACTGGACGTAGCTTAGGGTTAGCGAGAGCAACGGGTAATGATTCAGCCATGCACAAAACAGCTGAGAAGATACTTAACCTAATGGATCGTATGGGCATCATGGGTGAGTTAATAGACTCTGAATATGGTACAAGTAACATAAGCGGTGGTAAGAAAGGTATTAGAAGTGTTCTTAGTCCTTACCAGATGTTGAGAACCGGTGACTACTTTGTGAAAGCCATGAATATGGTAGCAATACTTCATCATGAAACTGTAACCGTCAATGGTGAAAAGAAGAAGCTTTGGGAAGTACTTAAGCAAGATGGCACTGTTGACATACAAGATGAGGCCTGGCAAAGTGAGGATCCTCTGAAGCAATCAAAGTGGAACAAGCTTCGTAATAAAGTAATTGCGGTTAACAAGATCACAATGGGTAACCAAGATAAGAGTTCACCAATCTTAGCAAAGAAGAGTATTCTCTGGAGACTAATTGGTCAGTTCAGGTTATCATGGTTCTCCGAAGGTATTGCAAACCGGTTTGAAGGAAAGAGATTCGATATCCAACTGAATCGTGAAAAGAAAGGACGTTATCGTACGTACGGGGATTTAGGATTCATGCAGTCTATTTCAGTACTCAGTAAACAACTATTGAGTGCTTTACCTTTTACCAAACTGGATCCATTCCAAAATGCCCAGCTAAGAGATGGTACTGAGATGACAGACCTTGACCGGGCCAATATGCGTAGAAACCTGGCTGAAATCGGTTGGTTCCTGTTAATGTTTGGCGCGGCACACATGATTGGCGCCATAGCTTCAGGTGGTGGAGATGGAGATGACGATGATAAGAAAGCACAAGGCTACCGATTCATGGCCAATATGGCTATCAGATCCTATCAGGATGTGGCTTTATACTCTAACCCAGCTGTGTTTGATCAGATCCTTGGTACCCCGGCACCAGCCTTAGGTACTATAAAAGATGTGATCAACTTCGTAAAAGCTTCAGGAAGAGTACTATTTGATGACGAATTTACAACAGAACAGTGGTTCTATAAGCTGACAAAAGCTGGCTTCATACCACAGACAACATTGATAAACAAGTTCAAGACTATGACGGAGAAAGATCTGTCAACTCTGTCGAGATAATTGAGTAACTTTGAACACAAAACAACCTAGTAATGCCTCTTGAAA
>Ga0137436_1000409_pt1 | contig 12711 bp, 12 predicted proteins | sample EasRivERMGT119_2_FD_102328 | JGI IMG/M metagenome (GOLD analysis project Ga0137436, IMG submission 102328) | Soil microbial communities from meander-bound floodplain in the East River, Colorado, USA - East River MetaG ERMGT119_2 | ecosystem: Environmental > Terrestrial > Soil > Floodplain ...
ATCTGCCCGTTCGCCAAGGGCGGCAAGATCGGCCTGTTCGGCGGCGCCGGCGTGGGCAAAACCGTGAACATGCTGGAGCTGATCAACAACATCGCCACCCAGCACTCAGGCCTTTCGGTGTTCGCCGGCGTCGGCGAGCGCACGCGCGAGGGCAACGACTTCTATCACGAGATGATCGAGGCCCAGGTGGTCAAGCTCGACAACCTGCCCGAGTCGAAGGTGGCGATGGTGTTCGGCCAGATGAACGAGCCGCCGGGCAACCGCCTGCGCGTCGCGCTCACGGGCCTCACCATGGCGGAGCACTTCCGCGACGAGGGCCGCGACATCCTGTTCTTCGTCGACAACATCTACCGCTTCACGCTCGCGGGCACCGAGGTGTCGGCGCTGCTCGGCAGGATGCCGTCGGCGGTGGGCTACCAGCCCACGCTCGCCGAGGAAATGGGCCGCCTGCAGGAACGCATCACGTCCACCAAGACCGGCTCGATCACCTCGATCCAGGCGGTGTACGTGCCGGCGGACGACCTGACCGACCCGAGCCCGGCGACGACGTTCGGCCACTTGGACGCGACCGTCGTGCTCTCGCGCGACATCGCTTCCCTCGGTATCTACCCTGCGGTCGATCCGCTCGATTCGACCTCGCGCCAGGTTGACCCGAACACGATCGGTGAGGACCACTACAACACCACGCGCTCGGTCCAGGCGACGCTGCAGCGCTACAAAGAGTTGCGCGACATCATCGCGATCCTGGGCATGGACGAGCTCTCGCCCGAGGACAAGCTCGCGGTGTCCCGCGCGCGCAAGATCCAGCGTTTCCTGTCGCAGCCTTTCACCGTGGCGCAGAACTTCACCGGCACGCCGGGCAAGTACGTTTCCCTCAAGGACACGATCAAGGGCTTCAAGATGATCGTCGCTGGCGAGTGCGACGCGCTGCCCGAGCAGGCGTTCTACATGGTGGGCGCGATCGAGGAAGCGTTCGCCAAGGCGGAAGAAATGAAGAAAGAGGCGCAGGCGAAGAAATAATGGCCAGCGCTACCATCCACGTCGACGTCGTCAGTGCCGAAGAGTCGATCTACTCCGGCGAGGCGGAGTTCGTCGTGCTGCCGGGGGAGGCGGGCGAGCTCGGTATCTATCCGCGCCACACCCCGCTCATCACGCGCATCAAGCCTGGAACCGTTCGCATCAAACCGGCGGGCGGCGGCGACGAGCAGCTGATCTTCGTCGCCGGCGGCATCCTCGAGGTGCAGCCAAAGATGATTACAGTGCTTGCGGACACTGCGATCCGCGGCAAGGACCTCGACGAAGCGAAGGCGAGCGACGCTCTGAAGAAGGCCGAGGAAGCCCGTGCCAAGGCGCAGGACAAGCAGGAAATCGCCGCGGTCGAGAGCGAGCTGGCGATGCTCGCCGCGCAGCTCGCAGCCATCCGCAAGCTGCGCAAGAAGTAGCTCCGGCAGGGATGCCTGTAGCGCGTTTGCTACGGGGTAGTTTTTGCAGCTAGTCCGGAGAGATTATCCGCGGTGCAACACGGGCAGCAGGGTGCGGCTGGAACAATCCAGCCCATGAAACACATCCTTGATTCCGATTTCCGCTACCGCCCGAGCTTCGACACGGACGTGCGCAAGACCTTCGAGAAGATCCGCCGCCAGCAAAGCGTGCAACAGGCGCGCGAGCGCGACGAAGCGAAGGACCGGCCCGCGGTCCGGGTCAAGGTGCTGCAGCTCGATCAGTTGAAGAAGGCCACCGCGACGTAGAGCAGCACCACCGGCAGCAGCCACACCCACGGCAGCCGTGCGCTGTCGTGGCGCGACAACCACGCTCCCTCCACGCCTAGCGGCACGCGTCGATAGCGGTCGACCGGCCAGCGACGCCTGCGCCCGCTTGCCGATGCGTTCAGGGGCGCCCGCGTCAGAATGCGCAACCCGGCCTTGCCGCGGTCGTAGCGCACCACCTGCTGGTACTCGAGTTCGACCGTTACCGTCTCCCCCGGCTCGATGCCGGTGATCGCGCGGCTGACCACGTCCGCGCTCTCGACGCCGGAGAGCAGGGCGTGGCTTGCCACGGGCTCGATCGCCCCCGCGGCCTCGTCCTCGGCGCTCTCATCGTCGTCATCCCGCTCCGCGCGCGGCCGGACCGTCACGGCGAGGCGATCCAGGGTTGCATGCTCCGGCAACTGGGCGACGTACAACCCCTCCTGCCGGTCCTGCAGGGGATTGCGGAAGGCCTGCACGACTCGCACGCGCAGGATCGGGCCGTCCGCGCGGAATGTGGTTTCGGTGGAGACCAGCGGCGCGGCGATGGCGCTGTCGCTTGAGACCCGGTGCAGCAGAAGGTTGCCGGCAGCCGCTTCGCCGGCAGCATGCGCCGGAGCGGCGAGCACCAGTGCAAGCACCCCCAGCACGGTCCCGACTCCCAAGCCAAGCGCCGCCGCGAACGCAAGAAAAGTCAGCACATCGAGCGCACTGCCCATCGCCTGGCGGTATCTCATTCCTGCCTCCCGGGTTCTTCGTCCTAGCCATTGAGCGCGCGCAAGCGGCGCAAGGCTCGGCGAAGCGGGGGCAAAGCGCGGAGCAATTCTGGCAAACCCCTGACAGCGCGGGTGAGGCGTGCACTCCATCGGCTATAGTCTCGCCGCCCCATGAGCCGCCGCATCGCCATCGTCGAGGATGAGCCCGCCATCCGGGCCAACTACGCCGAGGCGCTGCGCAAGCACGGCTTCGAAGTTGCCGCCTACGCGGCCCGTGCCGAAGCGCTGTCTGCGATGAAGACCCGGCTGCCCGACCTTGCGCTGATCGACATCGGGCTCGGCGGCGACGTCGACGGCGGCTTCGCCCTGTGCCGCGAGCTGCGCGCGCTATCGGCGACGCTGCCGATCATCTTTCTTACCGCGCGCGACAGCGACTTCGACATCGTCGCCGGGCTGCGGCTGGGCGCCGACGACTACCTCAGCAAGGACGTCAGCCTGCCGCATCTTTTCGCGCGCATTGCCGCGCTGCTGCGTCGCGCGGAGCTGGCCGGCAAGCCCGAGGAGGCACCCGAGCGCCTCGAGCGCGGGCCGCTGGTCCTCGACCTGAAGCGCTTCAGCGTCACCTGGAAAGGCACCGCGGTGGCGCTCACGCTGACCGAGTTCTGGATGGTCCACAGCCTGGCCAAGTTTCCCGAGCATGTGAAAAGCCGTGACCAGCTGATGCGCGAGGCGAACCTGGTGGTGGACGACGGCACGATCACTTCCCACATCAAGCGCATCCGGCGCAAGTTCATAGCCGTCGACGCGAGCTTTGAGGCCATCGACACCGTCTATGGCATGGGATACCGGTGGCAGGCCTGAAGGCGCTGCGCTTTGGCCTGCGTGCCAAGCTCGCGCTGGTCGCCCTGGTGCTGCTCGCGCTGCCGCTCGCCGGGACGCTCTATGTGAACGAGGTCGAGCGGCTGCTGCTGGAAGGCCAGGAGCAATCGCTGCTTGCCACCGCGCGCGCGGTGGCCACCGCCCTGCACGAGCGGCCGCAGCTCCTCGCCAGCGCGGACGGCCGCGATGATGAGGTCGATGCCATCCTGCTCGGCTTGCAGCGCTCGTCCTCGCGCATCTGGGTGGTGGATCGCGGCTACCAGGTCATCGCCTCGGCCGGCAGCCTGCGGCGCGCCGCCGACGTGGCCTCTGAGACGCCCTGGTGGCAGCCGCTCATCGGCTGGCTGATTCCGCGCCCGACCGAGGATTTCGCCGAGTCCCGGCCCGAGGACGTTCTCGCCACCGGGCCCGACGTCGCCGCGGCCCTGCAGGGAACGCCGGCAACCCACACCCGGCGCACGCGAGACGGCCGCGCCGTCGTCATGTCGGCGGCGCATCCGATCTGGAACGGCGACGTGGTGGCCGGCGCGGTGGTGGCCGAGGAGACCACCAACTCCGCCATGTCGGTCAAGAGCGTGGCGCTCGAGCGCCTGCTGCTGTTCACGCTGGCGGCCTTCGCCGCCGCCGGCGCGGTGCTGATCGGCTTCGCCACACGCCTTTCGATGCGCATCCGCCGGTTGCGCGACGAAGCCGAGTCGGCGATCGATGCGCGCGGCCGCATCCGCCGCCTGGCTTCGGGCTCGGACGCCACGGACGAGATCGGCGACTTGTCGCGCAGCTTCTCGGCGGTGCTGGAGCGGCTTGCGCAACACCACGCTTACCTCGAGAACATGGCCGGGCGGCTGTCGCACGAGCTGCGCACGCCGATCGCGGTGGTGCGCTCGTCGCTGGAAAACCTGAAGCTCGCCCCTGCCGAGGGCGCACGCTACATAGAGCGTGCCGAAGAGGGCCTGCAGAGGTTGAACCGGATCCTCGAGCGCATGACCGAGGCTTCGCGCCTCGAGCTCAGCCTGCGCACCGCGGAGCGCGAGCGCTACGACCTCGCTCCCGTCGTGCGCGGCTGCGTCGAAGGCTATCGCGTAGCCTATCCGCGCTCGGTGTTCGTCCTGGCGCTGCCGGAGCGGCGCATGGAGGTGGAGGGCTCGCCCGACCTCGCCGCCCAGCTGCTCGACAAGCTGGTCGAGAACGCGGCCGACTTCTCGCCCGCCGGCGAGCCGGTGCGCGTGGCGCTGGAGGAAGCCGGCGGCGAAGCGCTGCTGACGGTCGAGAACAAGGGCCCGGCGCTTCCCGAGGCGATGCGCGGGCGCCTGTTCGACTCGATGATCTCGGTGCGCGAGGCGCGCGAGGCGCGCGCCGCGACGCCGCACCTCGGCATCGGGCTCTACGTCGCGCGCCTGATCGCGGAGTTCCACGGCGGCAGCATTTCTGCCGCCGACCTGCCGGCGGGTGACGGCGTCGCGATCAGCGTGCGCCTGCCGCTGGCGTGGAAATGAACACGGATCTGCTGGTCATCGGCGGCGGAATCAACGGCGCCGGTATCGCGCGCGACGCCGCCGGCCGTGGCCTGTCGGTGCTGCTGGTGGAGCGCGCCGACCTTGCGGCCGCGACGTCTTCGTCTTCCTCGAAGCTGATCCACGGCGGGCTGCGCTACCTCGAGCAATACGAGTTTCGCCTGGTCGCCGAGGCGCTTGCCGAGCGCGAGGTGCTGCTCAGGGTTGCCGGGCACCTGGTCTGGCCGACGCGCTTCGTCATGCCGCACGTGCCCGAGCTGCGGCCGCGCTGGATGATCCGCCTCGGCCTGTTTCTGTACGACCATCTCTCGCGCCGCTCGCTGCTGCCCGGCTCGCGGGCGGTGCGCCTCGACCAGCCGCCGTACGCATCGGGCCTCAGGAAGGAGCTCAAGCATGGCTTCGTCTATTCCGACTGCCGGGTCGACGACGCCCGGCTGGTCATAGCGAACGCCTGCGATGCGGCCGCGCGCGGCGCGCGCGTCCTGGTGCGCACCGAGTGCCGCAACGCGCGGCGGGTGGAGGGCCGCTGGCAGGCTGAGCTGTCGAACGGCGAGACTGTCAGCGCGCGCGCGATCGTCAACGCCGCGGGGCCGTGGGTGAAGCGCGTGCTAAACGAGCGCCTCGGGCAGCCGAGCGAGGATGCCGTGCGGCTGGTGAAAGGCAGCCACATCGTCCTGCCGCGCCTCTACCAGGGCGAGCACGCCTTCATTCTGCAGAACGACGATCGTCGCGTGATCTTCATGATTCCGTACCAGGAGCGCTACACGCTGGTCGGGACGACCGATGTGCCGCTCGAGCGCGAGCCGGCGGAAGCCCAGGCGAGCTTCGAGGAAGTCGACTACCTCTGCCGCGCGGCCGGGCGCTATCTGGCGCGTCCGCCCCAGGTTTCCGAAGTCCTGTGGCGCTATGCGGGGGTGCGGCCGCTGTATGACGACGGCTCGGCGGACGCTTCGTCGGTGACGCGCGACTACACCCTGCGGGTCGACGACGAGGCGGGAAGCGCTCCGGTGCTGTCGGTTTTCGGCGGCAAGATCACCACCTACCGCAGGCTTGCCGAGCACGCCATGGAGAAGCTGGCGCCATACTTCCAGGGCATGGGCGCCGCCTGGACCTCCACCGTGCCGTTTCCGGGCAGCGATTTCACCAGCCGCGAGACGGCGCAAAGCGAGTTCTTCCACCGCTACCGGGGCGCGCCCTCGGAGGTGTTGCACCAGGTCTTCCGGCGCCACGGCGTGCGCGCGGCGCAGGTTCTGGGCGACGGCGAGCTGGGCGAGCACTACGGCGCCGGGCTCACCGAGCGCGAGCTGCGCTATTTCGTAGAGCACGAATGGGCGCGAACGGCGGAGGATGTGCTGTGGCGGCGCACGAAGGCGGGACTCGACATGAGCGAGGCGCAGCGCGGCCGCGTCGCCGAGGCGATGGCGCGATGAAGGCGCTAGCCGACCTCGATCCGCGCGCGGTCAAAGCGCTCCTCGTCGACATCGACGACACGGTTACCACCGAGGGCAAGCTGACCAGTGAAGCCTACGACGCGCTCGAGCGGCTGAAGCGCGCAGGCACGCTGGTGGTGCCGGTCACCGGGCGCCCGGCGGGTTGGTGCGATCACATCGCGCGCATGTGGCCGGTCGACGCGGTGGTCGGGGAGAACGGCGCCTTTTATTTCTGCTTCTCCGGCCAGCGGCTGGAAAAGCGCTTCCTCGACGACGCCAGCGTTCGCGCGTCCAAACGGGCGCGCCTGACGGCGATCACCGAGCGGATCCTGCAGGCGGTGCCGGGCTGTGCTGTCGCCTCGGACCAGGCCTACCGCGAAACCGACCTGGCCATCGACTACTGCGAGGACGTGCCGCGATTGCCCCTTGCCGTCGCCGAGCGCATCGCGGCCCTCATGCGCGAGGCGGGGCTGAGCGCCAAGATAAGCTCGATCCATGTCAACGGCTGGTTCGGCGACTACGACAAGCTTGGCATGACGCGGCTGCTGTTCGCCGAGCGGTTCGGCTGGGACCTCGCTGCGCGCAACCGCGAAGTCGCGTTCGCCGGAGACTCGCCGAACGACGCGCCGATGTTCGCGTTCTTCGCCAACTCGATCGGAGTCGCCAACCTGCGCCGCTTCGACGGCCTGGCGTTCGAGCGGCCGCAGTACATCACCCGCGCCGAATCGGGCGCCGGCTTTGCCGAGCTGGTGGCACACCTGCTCGCGCCGTAGGAAGCGCATGACGCAGGTCGCGGGTAGGACGCGGCCCACTCTGTTTCGCTAGTCCGGAGCGGGCCCCGGCTTTGCGGTGAAGTACACTCGGCGCCCATGCCCGGGCCTCTCGAAAAAATTCGCGTCCTTGATCTTTCCCGCGTCCTCGCCGGACCGTGGGCGGGACAGAACCTCGCCGACCTCGGCGCCGAGGTGATCAAGATCGAGCGCCCGCAGTCGGGCGACGACGCGCGCGCCTTCGGCCCGCCCTGGGTGAAGGACGCCGGCGGGCGCGACACGAGCGACTCTGCCTACTTCACCGCCGCCAACCGCGGCAAGAAATCGGTCACGGTGAACATCGCGCACCCCGCCGGCCAGGCGATCGTGCGCGAGCTGGCGCGCACCTCCGACGTGCTGATCGAGAATTACAAGTTCGGCGATCTCGCGCGCTACAAGCTCAGCTACGAGGACCTGAAGGCGCTCAACCCGCGCCTCGTCTACTGCTCGATCACCGGCTTCGGACAGACCGGGCCGTGGCGCGATCGCCCCGGCTACGATTTCATGATCCAGGGCATGGGCGGGATGATGAGCGTCACCGGCGAACCCGGCGGCGAGCCGCAGCGTGCCGGCGTGCCGGTCGCCGACATCATCACCGGCATGTACGCCTCGATCGCCATCTGCGCGGCGCTCGCGCACCGCGCGCAATCGGGGCAGGGCCAGCACCTCGACCTCGCGCTGCTCGACTCGCAGATCGCGCTGCTCGCCTACCAGAACACCAACTATTTCGCGACCGGCACGCCGCCCGAGCGCATCGGCAACCTGCACCCGAACATCGTGCCCTATCAACCGTTCCGCACCGCCGACGGCGAGGTGATCATCGCCTGCGGCAACGACAATCTCTACCGCAAGCTATGCGAGGCGGCCGGCTGCCTCGAGCTGGCCGCGGACCCGCGCTTCGCCACCAACGGCAAGCGTGTCGAGAACCGCGTCGAGCTGACACGGTTGCTGCGGGACATTTTCGCGCGCCGCAGCACGCGCGAATGGCTGGAGCTGCTCGAGGCCGCCGGCGTGCCGAACGGCCCGATCAACGACGTCGCGCAGGTTTTTGAGGAGCCGCAGGTGCGCGCTCGCGGCGTGCGCGTCGAGCTGGACCACCCTGTCGCGGGCAAGCTGCCTACGGTCGCCAGCCCGATGCGCTTCTCCGGCACGCCGCTCGACTACCGCGCGCCGCCGCCGCTGCTGGGCGAGCACACGGACGAGGTCCTGCGCGGGCTGCTCGGCAAGGGCGCGCCGGAGATCGCGCGCCTGCGCGCCGAGGGCGTGATCTAGCTGGCGTCTAGTTGTCGACTTTCGCGCCGGCGTCCTTGACCACTTTCGCCCATTTCGCGATCTCGCTGTGCACCAGCTTGGTGAACTCGGCCGGCGACTCGCCGCCGGCCGTCGCGCCCTGAGTTTCCCAGACCAGCTTCAGCTCCGGCGATTGCAGCGCCTTGACCGTCTCCTGGTGCATGCGGTCGAGTGCCTCCTTGGGCGTTCCCCGGATGCCCCATAGCGCGTACCAGGTAGTGACGATGTAGCCCGGCATGCCGGCCTCCTGCATGGTCGGCACGCTCGGGTCGACGAACGAGCGCTGTGCGGTGGTCACGGCGAGGGCTTTCAGCTTGCCGGCCTTGATCTGCGGTGCCGAGGTGCCCATGCCGTCGAACGCCATGTCCACCTGTCCGGCGAGCAGGTCCTGCATCATCGGCCCGGCGCCCTTGTACGGGATGTGGGTGAGGTTGACGCCGGCCATGGTCTTGAACAGCTCGCCCGCGAGATGGTGCGTGGTGCCGTTGCCGGCCGAGCCGTAGTTCAGCTTGCCCGGATTGGCCTTGGCGAAGGCGATCAGCTCCTTGATCGAGCCGATGTGCGCGTTCTTGGGGTGCATCACGACGACGTTCGGCACGTACGCAAGCACGGTGATCGGAACGAAATCGCGCTCGAGCGAGTACGGCAGCTTGGTGTACAAGCTCTCGGCAATGGTGTGGTGCACCGCGCCGAGGAAGAACGTATAGCCATCGCCCGGCCGCTTTGACGCGCTCGTCGCCCCGACCGTGCCGCCGGCGCCGGCCAGGTTCTCGACGATGAACTGCGTGCCTACGACCTTGCTCAGGTAGATCGACAGCGGCCTGCCGAACGCATCGACCCCGCCGCCGGGGGCGAATGGATTGATCATCGTCACCGGCTTGGTCGGCCAGGCTTGCGCCTGCGCAACCGCGCTCACCAGCGCGGCCAAGACAAAAAGCAAAACTCGAATCATGATTCCTCCTCGAAGTTCAGCATTTTTTCGCAAATCATATCAGGGCTGCTACCGCGGCGCCCTCGCCGATCAGCGCCTCGATCTCGCGACTTGCGAAACCGTATTCGGCGAGCACTTCACGCGTGTGCTGGCCGAGCAGCGGCGCCGCGCGCGAAACGCGGCCCGGCGTCGCCGACAGCTTGATCGGCAGGCCGAGCGCGCGGGTACGGCCCGCGCGCGGATGCTCGAGCTCCACCACCATCTCGCGCGCCGCGGTGTGCGGGTCCTCCGCCATGTCGGCGATCGAGTTGATCGGCCCGCAGGGCACGCCCTCGGCTTCGAGCGCCGCGATCCACTCGCGCACCGGACGGGTCTTCAGCCTCTCGCTCATCGCGGCCGTGAGCGCTGGCAGATTCTTCATCCGGTCGCCATTGGTGAGAAAGCGCGCATCTTCGATCCACTCGGGCGCGCCGAGCACGCGCGCCAGGCGCTCCCAGTTCGACTGATTGGCGCCGCCGATGTTGAGCCAGCCGTCGGCGGCGCGGAACGCTTGGTAAGGCGCCGAGAGGATGTGCGCCGACCCGCTCGGGCCGGGCGGCGTTCCGGTAGCGAAGTAGATCGCCGACTGCCAATAGGTCTGCTGGATGCCTGCTTCGTAGAGCGAGGTATCGACCAGCTGCCCCGCGCCGGTCTTCAGGCGGTGCACATAGGCGGACACCACGCCGAGCGCGGCCAGGATGCCGGCATTGATGTCGCAGATCGGCGTGCCCGACTTCACCGGCGCGCCGCCGGGCTCGCCGGTGACCGCCATGATGCCCGACATGCCCTGCGCGATCAGATCGAAGCCGCCCTTGTCGGCGTACGGCCCGCTGCGGCCGTAGCCCGATATGGAGCAATAGATCAGCGCGGGATTCACCGTCCTCAGGGCTTCGTAGCCCAGCCCCAGTTTCTCGAGCGCGCCCTTGCGGTAGTTCTCGGTAAGGACGTCGGCGCGGGAGGCCATGCGCTTCAAGGCGGCCTGCGCCGTGGCCAGCTTGAGGTTGAGCGCGATGCCGCGTTTGTTGCGGTTCATCGCCATGAAGGCCGCCGATTCGCCGGCGATCGAGGGCCGGTTCATGGTGCGCGTGTCGTCGCCGCCGGGCACGCGCTCGACCTTGATCACGTCGGCGCCCAGGTCGGCGAGCAGCATGCCGCAGGTCGGGCCGGCCATGATCTGCGCCAGCTCGAGTACCTTCACGCCGGCGAGTGGTCCGGCCAACCCTAGCGTCCCTTGAACTGCGGCTTGCGCTTGGCGAGGAACGCCGCGACGCCCTCGCGAAAGTCCTCGGTATCGAAACAGGCGTAGCTCTCGAGGTATTCCTTCTTCGACAGCGGTTTCGGGCTGGCCAGGCGGCGAACGAACTTCTTGTGCCAGCGTGCCGAGAGAGGCGCGCCTTCCGCGATGCGCCGAGCGGTAGCGTAAGCCTCGTCGGCCACGCTTGCGTCGGGCACCACGCGGTTGACCAGGCCCTTCTCGTAGGCCTCGCGCGCGCCCCAGATGCGGCCTTCGAGCAGGATCTCGAGTGTGGCCGCGCGGCCGACGATGCGCATCATGCCTTGCAGCTCGTCGTAGGCCTCGATCAGGCCGAGGTTCTTCACCGGCACGCCGAAGCGCGACGACTCGCCGCAGATGCGGATATCGGCCGCCGCGGCGACCAGCAATCCGCCGCCGACGCACGCGCCCTGGATCAGCGCTACCACCGGGTGGCGGCAGGCGGCGAAGGAATGCATCGCCCCGGCGATGCGCTCGCCGTACTTGCGCGCCTGCTTGGAGTTGGCGCGCTCTTTGGCGAAGGCAGAAATGTCGGCGCCGGCGGCGAACGCCTTCTCGCCCGCGCCGCGCACAACCACGCAGCGCAGCGAGTCATCCTTGCTCAGCTTCTTCATGCAGGCACCGAGCTGCTCCCACATCGCCAGCGACAGCGCGTTCAGCCGCTCCGGATTATTGAGGGTGACGGTTGCTATCTCCGCCTCGTGCGTGACTAGGACGAGATCCACGCCTTCCCTACCAGTTAATCCAGCCGATCGGGCCTAGGCTGATCCACGGCACGTAGGTCACCAGCAGCGTCACTAGCGCCAGTACCAGCGTGAAGGGCCAGCCCACCTTGAAGACTTCCCAGAACGGCAGGCGGGCGATGGCCGCCGTGGTGAACAGCACCGTCGCCACAGGCGGGGTCTGCTGGCCGACGCCGAGGTTGATGGTCACGATGATGCCGAAATGGATCGGATCGACGCCGATCTGGCGCACCAGGGGCAGCACGATCGGCACGATTAAGATGATCGCCGCCGCCGAGTGGAGGAACATTCCCGCGACCAGGAAGAAGAGATTGAGGAACAGCAGGATCAGAAACTTGTTGTCGGTGGTCTCCAGGATCATGCGAGCGAACTTCTGCGGCACCTGCTCGCTGGTGAGGAACCAGCCGAGCACCGCCGAGGAGGCGACGATCAGCATCACACTCGCCGTCTGCCCGACCGAGTCCTTGAGGATGTGCACGGTCTGGCGACCGTTCAGCTCCCGGTAGATGAACACTCCGATGACGAAGGCCGCCAACACTGCGAGCGCGGCCACCTCGGTGGCAGTGGCGACGCCGCCGAGAATCCCGGCCCAGATCACCAGCGGGATGATAAGTGCCCAGAACGCTTTGACGGTCGAGCGGCCGACTTCGCGCACCGAGAAGCTCTGCTCCATCGGCAGGTTGAGCTTGCGAGCGTAGTAGTAGCACAGTCCCATCATTGCGAGGCAGGCGATGACGCCGGGCAGGAAGCCGGCGAAAAAGAGCTTCGCGATCGAGACTTCCGCCATCCACGCGTAGATGATCATCGGGATCGACGGCGGGATGAGGATCGCCGCCGACGCCGCGTTGGAGACGATGGCCGCCGACAGTGCGCGCGGGTAACCGCGTTTTTCCATTGCCGGGATGACGACTTTGCCGATCGCGGCGGCATCGGCGACCGACGAGCCCGAGATCTCGCTCTGGATCATGGTGGCGACGACCGTGACCATGGCGAGCCCGCCGCGGATGAAACCGACCAGGCTGTTCGCAAGGTTGACCAGGCGCTGGGAAATGCCACCCGTCTCCATCAGGCCACCGGCCAGGATGAAAAGCGGAATCGCAAGCAGCGGGAAGCTAGAGGCGCCGGAGAAAAGATTCAGCGGTACCACGCTGAGCGACGCGGCGCCGGTCCAGAGAATGGCGAGGATGGTCGCGATCGACAGCGCATAGCCGATCGGGACGTTCATCAAGGTGAGGAGGACGATTACTCCGAGGATGATCCACTCCACGTTTCGTGGCCTCCTTTCGGAATCGGTTTACCCGAGATGAGCGCGGCAAGGCGCGCGAGGCTCAACAGCAAGAGCAGG
>Ga0137436_1000412_pt1 | contig 12689 bp, 5 predicted proteins | sample EasRivERMGT119_2_FD_102328 | JGI IMG/M metagenome (GOLD analysis project Ga0137436, IMG submission 102328) | Soil microbial communities from meander-bound floodplain in the East River, Colorado, USA - East River MetaG ERMGT119_2 | ecosystem: Environmental > Terrestrial > Soil > Floodplain ...
AAGATCGGGTGCTGCGTGATCGATGGCCTGCCGGAGACCCACGCAACGCGGGAGTTCGCCCGACGCTACATGAACCGGGCTCACCTGTGCTTCTTCCAGGAGGGACAGCGCGGCGCCCCGAACTGGGACAGCAAGACCCATCAGGTCGTCGTGAACCGCACCGAAGCCCTCGATGCTTCCCGGACTGCGGTTCGAGAGAAGTTGGTCGTCCTGCCGCGGCGCGACCGTCTCGTCGAGAAGTTCGCGCAGCACATGACGTGCGATGCGAAGGTCCTGGACGAGGACGAAGAGACCGGGATCAAGAAGTTCAGGTACGTCAAGACGGGGGAGAACCACTTTTCGCTGGCGTTCACGTACGCATGGCTAGCCTCGCAAGCGAACACGAGCTGGCGGTCGTGGAGGCACTACATGCAGTGGATGGATCGGAACGGCGGGCCTTGGATCCGATAGCTGAGAGGTGGGTCAAATCCGTCCCGCACGGGCCGTCAGCGGCATCGGGATTTGCCGATCGGCGCCCGGTCGGGAACGGAATCTGCCCGATGACCCGCGATTCGGGAGCGATTCTTGCCCGTCAACCGGCATGCGGGAACAGCTTCTGCCGAGTCTGCCGGTGGAGTGTCCTCGCGTAACCCTTTGAATCATCGCGAGATCGGTGTCAGTGGCGTGCCTGCGACACCCCGCCAAGGTCCGCTTATCGCTCGAAAACATGCCGCTGGACTGCCGGTGGAGCGCCGAGAACGCCCCTCAACTGCCGCTTGCGATGGTCGAGGGTGTGCCGCATGTCGTCGTCCCAGTGTGAGACGCTATGCGGTCAATGATCGGTGTTTGCATTCAACGTTCATTGTGAACGATCAAGCGGGCATTACTGTTCAATTGTGCGCTCACACAGCAGAGCAACGCTCATTGTAATGAATCAGGAGAAAATCGTGGGTGTGGCCGGCAGCGCTGCCACTCCCACCCAGATCCCGGCACTAGACAGAACGACGGCTCCGCTACGATGCGGGAAGCGAACCGACGTCGATCAACAGCAGGTCGGGCCCTTCAGGCACAGGCTGCCGCCGCAGTCGGCATTCGTCGAGCAGTCGGGCGTGAACGAGCAACTGCATCGACCCTCCTGCTGGTGGCGGCGTTCGTCGGAGCAGCACGCGCCGACTTCCAGAATGAACAAACGGGGTTCGATCCTTCACACGTGCTGGCTAGCGCGGCTGCCGGAGAATCGATTGACTTGTTGTCCGGCAACCTAAACCTCATGATCCCCATCGGCCCACGGTACGAACTCAACGACGCCTTCGGCTATCAGCTCCAGCTGGCTTATAACTCGAAACTCTGGAACCATGAATGTAGAGGCATCAGCCAATGGGAAGACTGCATCGGCACGCTCGCTGTGCCCGAGACCTACGGACTTGGCTTCATGCCGTGGTTCGGCCGAATCTTTCACTATGATCGAGACAAACCGCCAGTCTACAGGTACCAGACCCCCGACGGTGCGCAACACTTTGTCTGCGACCCGGGCCACTACCAGGCAGATTCAGCATGCCAAGCATTGAATGGGACAAGTCTCGACACGACACACATCCATATACTAAGCGCTGCGAATGGATTCGAGGCATATCCCGATGATGGGACTCGAATCCAGCTCTTCAACTGCAATGCCAGCAAGACCGAATGCTACGCCACACGTATCGAAAGTCGCGTCGGCGCGAACGTTGTTCAGTGGATAAACGTCCTGTACACCGACCCGAACGACTTCCGCCGCATCACACAGATCGCGGATTCCCAGGGACACACGATCACATTCACGTACGAGCCCAGCTACGCCCCCTCCCTCATCAAAATCACATTCCCCGGTGAAGCTGGCTCGGATCCACCGGCAACTGCTCCCTTCGAGTACAAGCTGCGGCTCCAGACGAAGACACTCACCGATCCAAGCCCAGGCACAACCGTCACGAAAGACGCACGCGTCTTGACGGCGATCGAATACCCCGGGCTTGATCCCTTGACGGAGTCGTACACGTTTGGGTACGAACGCAGCGGTCATCCCACGTGGGGGTATATCCTTCAACGGACGATCCCCACAGGCGCTCTCTTCGACTACTACTTTTCCCACTACACGATCGGTGAGTCACTCACTTCTAACACCGAGCTGGCTCTCAAGACACTAACAATCGGCGAGCAAGAGTATCGATGGAGCTATACCCGGCACGGGCTGGATGTGATTCGAACGAGACACGACATGGACTTCTACCGGGCGGCGGGACTCCAGTTCCAGGGATCAAATCCCTACGAAGTGCGGGTCCTTGATCCCTTCGATAACCTCAGCATCTATCGCTACCACTGGTCCGTGGGTGTCAACTGCAACCAGGAATGCGTCAGCCAGTGGGACGATGGCCTCCTCAATTGGGCGTTGGTCTACGCGGGTCCGATCCCCGATGCGACGCGACTCGTGAAACGTACTCACTACACTTGGACATACGACGGAATGTTTCAGTTTCGACCGTCATTGGACCTGCCTGCAAAGCCAAATTCCTTCTCAATGGCTATCCGTCCCCGAGTCTCGGAAGAGGAAGAATTCACGCCCGGCGGCGGAACCCATCCGGGATCGCTGTATCGCACCGCTTACAGTGATTGGGTTGGGGGACGTCGGGCACGCCAAGTTGAGGAGTACGTCGACGACGTGTTGTATCGCAGGACGATTACGAATTACGACCAGTTCGCAGGAGAGGGAACAACGGAAGACTTCACCTTCCGCGAAGTGCGTGATGCGAGTGACGCGCTGCTGTCGCGTATCGACCGTCGGACTCTCAACGGCCGAGTCCAATGCGAGGTTCACAGGATTGGGACTACTGGGATAGACGCTCTCCCGGGGTGCCTGGACTCGCAGCTTGGTCTTCAGCCGGGCGACGTGGCCATTCGGAATGCGATCAATACCACCACCGGGTTCACAGACAGCTCAACAACGCTGGGCGGCGATGACCAAGTCGCTCGTACACAGATGTTCACGTATGAGTCTGGAGTCCTCAAGACTGAAACGCGCGGGTTCTCCTGGAAGGCAGTCGATCGCTCGATCAGCCCGAGCACGAGCCGCGTCTATCAATCGCGCGATCCGGGCGGCACGACAACGCGTTATTCCTGGGACGCGCTTGGGCGAATGACGCGCATAGAGCCTACGTTGCCGGAGATTCCTACGGTCTTCAGCTACCCGAGTGTTCGCGAGACGCGAGTGAAGCAGGAACGCGCAGCGAACGATTTCATCGAAACAATCCATGAGTACGATGAGCTTGGGCGAGTTACCCGCACCAAGCGGCGAACCCTGGAAGCGACGTACGACGTCCAAGACACCGTTTATGACATCGCGGGACGTGTGACGCGGAAGTCGGAGTGGCATCCAGAGTCGGCCACTTCGCAGACCGTTGCATGGACCACGTACGACTATACGATCGCCGAGGAGTCAGATCCAATTCCTGGGCATCCCGCAAAGTACCCTGATCCGCTGGGCCGGATCCACGGCGTCACCACGCCAGACGACCTAACTCCTGACACACCGACAGTGGAGACGCAATACGAAGGACTCGCCTCCGTCGTCACCGTTCGCGATGTCCGCGGCTTCGACGGTTCACAGGAAGCACCCGTAACGTCGACAACGACGTACGTGAAGGATGCGCTCGGTGGCCTCACTGAAGTTGATGCCCCCGGGTCGGGTGCGGACGCCAAGTACGTGTACGACGAGCTTGGGAATCTGCGAGAGGTCCGACTGTCTGATCCGCTCGACCCCTCGCGAATGCAATACCGCCGGTTCGAGTATAGCCGCCTCGGGCGGCTGGTCTCTTCGATTCACCCTGAGAGCGGCCGCACCGACTACACGGCTTACGATGCAACCGGCAGCCTCCTTGCGTACAAAGACGCGCGGGGGAACTCGTTCAAGATGGCCTACGATCCTGCGGGTCGACTCACTACGAAGCACCAGACCCTCGGCGGCACTGACAAGTTGCTTGCCCGCAATGTCTATGACTCCGGCGCTCAGGCCGGCGCGGCGGCGGGAAAGCTGACGCAACGGGAAAGCTACCAAATCGATCCAAACACCTCAGCCTCTGTTCTCGTTGCAACCGCGACATTTGGATTTGGTGCGGCGAACTCATCGACGGCTTGCACGATCGGGGGTCGTGAGTACCGTGGCCTAAACGGCCGACCCGCGTGGCAGTTCGTCACCTTCCGCGACTGGAGTCAAGGCGTCCGAACCGATTTCTGTCAGGACAAGCTCGGCCTTCCCTACTTGCTCGCCTATCCCGATACGCCGGGTTCGGGACGAACGCGCAGCCGCGTTGGGTACACGTATCAGAACGGCTACTTGTGGGAGACACATGACCTTGGCCGCGCCCTCCAATACATCGAGAATGTGAAGTATGGCAGCGATGGCGCGGTCGAGGAGATCGTTCGTGGCAACAACTCGAAGGATGTTGTCGAGCTTGATGTAAGAAATCGTCCAAAGAGAATCAGCGTTTTTACGCCGGTCGATTCACCGCATCCGCCGCTGTCCTCGGTGTCTGGCTGCGGTGGGACCAACGCCAACCAAAGTGTCTACCTTTCAATTGACGGGTGCGGCTACGGGAGTGAAGGAAGCGGCTCCATTCCAAGATGGGATTCCGGTGAGTACGCCTACGACATGGCGGGCAATGTCATCACCATTGGCGACAACGCGTACTACTACGACGAGCTAAGTAGGCTGGTGCGCGCGGAGACTTCAGCGGAAACGAGTTCACACGTTGAAGTCTTTTCCTACGACGCCTTCGGCAACATGACATCCACGACTCGAGAACTGTTGACAGGCGGGGGTGGTTCACAGACACGCGACTTTATCGTTCAACCCGATACGAATCGTCTGACGACGGTTTGTAATGGTCCTGGACCGGGGTGCCCATCTCCGGTTGGCTATGCTTTTGACGAGAGCGGAAACGTCGCGACGGTGGGTTCACGCGGCTTCAACTTTGATGGTGAGAGCCGGCTCAGGAAGGTCACGGACCCGCAGGACGGCGTGGTTGGATCATACGAGTACGACGCCAACGGATATCGAGTGCGATCCGTGGTCAACGGCATCGAGACCTATTTCATCCGTGACGCCGCTGGACAGGTCCTCAGCGAGTTTAGTCGACGGGTAGGCGATGCAAACGTACCGGCTTGGAATAAGGACTACCTGTACGCCTTCGGAAAGGTGCTTGCGCTCATCAAGAACGAAGCACCCGATCCACCCTCGGAATTGTACGCGACTAGCGTGTCCTCGACAGGTTTGACGCTGCACTGGACGGCATCTCCCGATCCCGACATCCTTGGGTATTCTTTGATTCGCGAGCCTCTGCCTCTTCCGCCACTGTGGGTAGATGAGCCGATTAACCTCGCGGCGGGAGCGACATCGTATTTCGACAACTTCGATGGAACGACGCTCAATTCGACCTATCTCATGACTTACACGCTGACCGCGATGGACACAGCGGGAAACTTGGGCCGTTCGATCCAGCTGAAGATCCGCCCTGGCGACTCCGCGCTTCCTCCTGCGCCTAGCGGTCTCGTGGCGACGGCAGGAAATCGTTCGGTTCATCTAAGGTGGACTGCGCTCACCACCGTGGTAGACCTCGCAGGGTACGCCATCGAGCGATGCGCGGGCATCTGCACCGCAGCGGGTTCTTTCACGCGACTAAATGCAAGTGTCGTATCCGACGCCGAGTACCTCGACACCGGGCTTACGAACGGAAGCGCCCACACGTACCGTATTCGAGCGGTCGACACGAGAGGCGACATCTCGATCGGCACCTCAAACCTTCAGAGCGCGACGCCGGCAGATACCGTGCCTCCCACCTACCCGAGTGGTGTCTGGGCGACACCCGGCCGTCCGGCAAGATCGGTGGAGATCCATTGGCAGAAACTGACTGATCCTGACGTTGAGGCGTACAGGATCTACCGGACAGCCCCCGGCGGGCAGAGTCTTGTTCAGGAGATTGCGGCCGCGAACTGTGGCGTCGAGTGCGTTGGGACCGACGGTGCGGCCATAGAGGGCGTCTCGAACTCCTACGTCGTCAAGGCCGTGGACGTGCCGCTTGAATCCGCCGCTTCTAGCCAGGTTAGCGTACGCCCCCGCCATTCCGCTCCGGCTACCCCGATCCTCCAGTCCGCCATTTTTGGCGTGGCGCCCGGGTCGACGACGCCGACCACCGATTGTCCGAACGGGAGCGCAGCGTGCTGCGAGTTTGACGCTGAGCAAGATGACGTGATCCAGGTGACGGTCACATGGTCGCCAACGATCGACGCTACGCAGGGCTATCGGATCTACCGAAAGAGTCCATCGGACGATCGCTTTCGAACCATTGGATACGTCCCGAACGGGACGACGTCCTATGTCGACCCGACGGTTAGTGGTACCGACTACACGTACCTGGTCGTCGCGCTGAAAACGGTCAACTCGGTAACTGAGGAGTCGGCTGCGTCGGTGCCGGCGACGACGGGAGCCGATCGGGCCCTGGATCTGTTTTCATTGACGACACCCGTGAGAAACGTAGTGACGAAGGACGGATTCAATCAATTCCCAACAACGAACGAGCGCAGTCGGGCCGTCTCCGTGAGTTGGTCACGGGTTACGGAGTCTGCCCTTGTCGGATACAACGTTTACCGGCAATGCGATTTTTGGTACTGCGATTCTGGCTACAGCACTGAGAACTTCACCTGTGAGCCCACTTGGATGCGTCTTAACCTTGCACCGGTCGGCAAGGAAGAACAATTCTTCGAAGATGGCACGGTCGGTGGACTTCGGGGCTGTTTCCTTTATATGGTGCGCCCCGTCGGCCCGAATTCTCAAGAGGGCCCGGCTTCGCCCATCGTCGAGAGCAACCTTAGTCGGCTTTCGGACGGGTCAGCGGAGCACTGCCTGAAGTCGACCACTTTTACTCTCGACGAACCGTCACACCCGCAATCAAGCGCAGCGTTGTCCGCGGAGTTGAGCACGATCAATGGAACGGTCCGCGGGACCGCCTCACCCACCGGCTCCCCGCTTCCTCCAACGGGAGTGTCCGTCACATTCCACACGAAGGACAAGATGATTTGGGTCCTGCGGAGGACCCGCTATGCGAAGATATCGTGGTCCACGAACGATCGACCGTCGGATCTTGCTGGCTACTACGTAGACGTGGCTGGCTCTCCCGATGGGCCATGGGCTCGCCTGTCGAGCAACCTCGTCGCATGGTGGGAGGACCACTACACGGCACAAGGACTCGGAGTACTTCGCTACGGAGCTGATGAAAACCCTGCGCCGACCGACCCCGCGAAGTTCTCAGGAAATACGCAATGTCTTAGTTTCCGCGTCATCGCCGTCGATGAGTACGGCAACCAATCCGAGCCAGCGTATGCGGTGGGGAATCCTTCTCCTTCAGCCTGTCCCAGGACGCCCGACGCGCCCCAAAACTTGACGGTGTCCCAGATAGGTCCTGAACATCTGCGATTGACGTGGGATGCGGTGTCTGGCGCGGACAAGTATCGTGTCTATAGATTTCGCGTGCTCGCGAACCTCGGCTACTTCTACGATACTCAGGAATTGACCGGGACAACGTACGACGAGATCGGGGACTCGACATTCAGTGCCGCGAACTTCAACTACGATTGTCCCTATGGGTTTTCGAGTGCCAACGGCTTGCAACCCTATTGCGACGTCGGGCCCCTGGACGCGTTCTACGTCACTGCGCGGGGATCGACGGCGAATGGCGCAAATCCAGGTGAGTCAGCTCGCTCGAACCTGGTGTTCTGGGACACGTCCCTGATTCCACCGGGCTACGCCAGACTGGCTCCGATTACGGACGATGAGGCGGTGATCGCACAGAGGGCGGATTCCGGATTGGATGGACCGTTCTGCGCGAACTTCGTCACGTTCGACTGGACGGCATCGGGTGAGCGGCCGATACTCGAACAATCGAAGCTTCGCCTGTCGACTTCGCTTCACAACGCAGCCCGAGGAGAATCGTTTCCGCTTGCCGCGACTCCGATGCGGACTCTGGGGCAGTCTGCTGATCCTCCCTGGTCCCTGCTTGACCTGCATACAGATCATCTTGGAACAGTCCGGCTCGTGACCAATTCGGATGGGCCAGTCGTTAGTCAGCACAGCTACTTCCCATTCGGGGAGGAGATCGCGCAGCAGTGGAGCCACAATACGCATCAGTTCACGGGGCACGAGCGGGACCGCGAGAGCTTCGGCGATTACCTTGTGGCACGCAATTACCACAGCAGCGTCGGTCGGTTCGTATCAGTTGATCGCTCTATGGGCGATCCCTTCGGGCAGAGTTGGAATAAGTACTCATACGTTGGAAACAATCCAATGTCATATGTTGACCCCGACGGACTCAGCCGTCAGAGAGTCAACTCACGCTGGTCGGTCATTCTCAGTCCAGGCATGCGAAACAGTGCAGGCCAATGGGTTGAGCTTCCTCATGCAGAATTCGTTGAGGAGGGTGGCAGACGGAGTGCTGGAAAGGTCAGGATCAACGGTGTATTCGAGCCCAAGCCCGAAGCTGGCAGAGTGCCTTCCAAGCGAGTGATTGCGGCCGGGCTACGGCTCGTCGTGAAGCGGTTTGGCGCGATGCTCCTCGTCGCCGCAATCGCGGACGCGGACGCGGCCGCCGGTACACTTACTTACATGTCGCCGATGGGAGAGGATCCGCTCATCCTGTGGATAAATCAGCTTGAAGGGTATGAAAAGCTGGGTTACAAGATTGATTGGAGATTCGTTCCTCATCCGCAGGGTGGATTTGTCAACTCGGCGGTACCGACGCCCGAAGTGACAACGACGGAATGTTTTGGAGAAAAGTGTGTGGAGCTCCTGAGTGAAGATCAGAACGAAGGCTCCGGTGAGGGGGGACCAAATGAGAAGGGGCTCGACCCGGATGGAATGGGGCCTCAACGGAACCCTTGCGATTATCTTGGGCCGAGGTGTCGATAGGTCTTGCTTGGGAAGGGTGCAAGAAGGATGGCGAAGATAACAGGACAACCTTCATCTGCAGAGTTACGCAAGACTCTAGAGTTCCTCAGGCGAGCTCTTCGCCCCCAGGTCCTGCTGGTGCGGGGTCATATCCTGCTCTGCTGGTCAAGTACCGATTATCAGCGCCTGAAGCGACGGTACGCACTTAGGCCGCCCAGTGCGGCGGCTGAGAACACGTTGAATCATTTTCACGTCGGGTCGACGGCTAGTACGGATCCCGCAGACGTAGAGCTAAACTACTATCTCGCCACCGCGATCGCCCAGTCGTGGCGTCGGCATCTTAGGGACGTCGGTGCGCCGAAGTTTAGGTTGTTCGTCGCAAACGAATATGAAGCCGTATTCAAGAATGATGGCGCAACGCTGCATAGCGAACGAATCACTGCAACTATCAGGTTGTGGACGAAAACGCCGGAGTCCAACATCCTTGAAGAATTCTATCGTCCATGGCGAGCGGCTTCCTCCCGTGTGTTCTGGCCACAGCGTCAGAATCGGTGGTTTTCGAGAGACGCGGTGCTAGAATTCATGTCTCTGCAGGAGAGTGATCCGAGTAAGACGGAGGTGCTGTCACGCTGGTATCCACTGGCGTCGCGCCCTCAGATAATCGAGCGTTCATGACAGATGAAGTGCACCACCGAAAGCACGACGGCAAAAAAGGCCGGATTCGACGCGGTGCAATGACTGTAGTGTGTAGTGGAACTGTGTAGTGAGCCAGCGAATCCATAACGCGAAAGGAAAGGGGCTTCGAGGCCTGAAGTGACCTGGTTCGACGCGACGAGAGTGGCAATCGACGTGAGCGACGCTGAGACGAACGCTCCGCCGAGGCTCGAAGGCGCGAGAATCAGCACCGGGGGCATACGTCTCCGCATCGACGTGTCGAGGACCGCGAGAAATGGACGGGCGCTACGCGACGCGGCGGAGCGACACGATGGGCAGATTCGGCCGGCCGCCGAAGCGCTCCACCTCGAGTTCGAGCACAGCACCCGGTTGCCCACGGACGAGCGCGTGTGGCGCAGCGCAGGGCGATCGTCGCGGCCAGCGTGGCCTCGGCTCGAATCGTGGTCGCCGGCACGCGGGAAATGTTTGAAGGAGGCGTCTTTCGCGGGTTTCTCTCCAGACTATCGCGGCTCCGCAGAAGCGTGGCAATTCCAACCCTTTTGAGTTTCGAAGAGCGTTACGCTTGGGGAGCCAGATCTCAGTTTTTCGAAATCGGCGGGGGGTGGTTAACTCAGGACAGCGCCGCTCCAACATTTTCCGGTCAAGAGGGCGACGGGTGCGCGCAATTTGCCGACGGGTGATGGCGACGAGGCTCTCCGAAATTCGGCGGTGGGGAAGACGGCGGTTAACAGCACGAGAGCTCGCGTCGGCGCTCTCGCGTCTACCAGAAGACCGTAGGCGGATCGACAATCTTTGATCGTGCCGTCGCCCAGCAGCCAAGCTCGATTGCATACCTGTGTTCGAACCTCGGGATGACAGGCCACTACCTGCTCGCGGAATCTGAGAGACTCGCTGAGGTTATGGATCTGCCAAAAGGCTGGACGCAATAGTCTGGTGCGCAGCTAGCAGGGCAATGATGTGAGCCGGGATCGCATCTCTTCGTCGCTCGGATGCGTGTACACCGTCGTCGTCAACGGACTGACGTGCCGGGCGAACCTCTGCGCCAAGAACAGGTCCCTCGATGCTCGGTAGACGTTGGTAACCGCCGTGTGCCTGAGCGCGTGGAACCCGTAGGTACGGTCGAACCCTGCCCGTCGCTGCCACCCGGTCCACGCGTGCTGGACGCGGCGCTTGGAGATCCTTCGCCGCGACTGGTTTGCGAACAAGGGTGCCCCCGGTGTGAGTTCCTCGCCGCGCTCACGCTTCCACCGCCAGTACCGCCTCAGCTTCGCGACGAGCCGATCCGGAAGGAACACGTCCGCTGCCCGGCCGCCTTTCGCGATCGCGGCACGGACGCGCACCCGCACCCGCGGCGCACCGTCCGCCGCGAACACATCACCCACGTCGAGGCCCACGATCTCCGCAAGTCGCAGGCCCGTGCCGAGGGCGAGGGAGATGATCGTGTGGTCGCGGACGTTGCCGGCGGTCGAGCGCAGGATCAGGCGCTGTTCGTCGGTCCAACGTGGTGGGGGAGAGGTGCGACATGTCGACGCACAGGTTCCCTCGGTGGGGGAGGAAGTCAAGCGGAGCGAACCGGGACGGCGGCAACCGCGCGGGGTCGGTCGCTTACTTGGACGCGGGTTCGGTCCCAGCCGCCTCCACCAATCCTGGGTTTTCACTGGAACTCAATCGACAACAGATTCGCTGGCGCACTTCAGAGGGCAACGAATTCGACCGAGAAGCGAGCGCTCACCACGGAAGTCGCCCTGCGCGACTCGCCGCGCTCGCTTCAGGGCTGACCGGCTGGCCGAGGAGATCCGACGACGCCTCGCGAAGCACTGGGAGGATCCGTCTCGCCGCCCACGGCCGCCGGGTGCTCGCGCTGAAACGAGAAGTCCGCCTTGATCTTGACCGGCTTGCCCTCGACCTCGAGCACCGGGTGAGCGAGGAAGTTGATCGATCCCGAAGCAGGCCCCGGCTCGACGACCAAATCGCGTCCGCGGCTCAGCTCGATGCGGTTCGCGGGGTGGTGGCCGAAATAGTAGGTCTGGAGGCGCGGGTTCTTGTCGCCTTCGCTGACGTCCACCGGCCACCACTTGCCGTCGGCGTAGAACTCCGCCCAGCAGTGGTAGCCGTCGATTCCGCCGTCATTGCGCTCGGACGGGATCGCGGCGCCGACGGCGAATCGCGCCGGGATGCCGACGGAGCGGGCTAGCGCGATGAAGTAGGCGTGGAAGTCGCTGCAGTTGCCGCTCTTGGCATCGCACGCGTACACCGCATCGCCGTTTCCCCAACCCGGGCCGAACTTGGCGTAGCGCAACTGCTGGATGACGTGGTCGTACAGCGCGCGGGCGCGCATCAGATCGGTCGGTTTTCCTTTGATGACGTCTCGCGCGATCTTGCGGAGCGCGTCGGTCGTCGGCACGAGGCGCTCCGACGCGAGAAAAGCCTTGGGGCTCGTTTCCGTCGCCGCGTAGGCCGATTCCTCGAGCCGCGTCACCTCGTATCGCACCTCGATCGTCGAACCCCCGTCCTGCGGCTGGAGCGGCACGAACAGCACCGTGTTGCCGTGCTTGCGCTCATGCAGCTCGCGGCGGGACGCGGGGGCATGGATCTCGACCCGCACCGTCTGGGACTTGCCGGAGCGAGCGAGCGGAAGCCAGAGCTTGGCGGCACCGGTGAGGGGTGGGAGTTTGACCCGGTAATCGAACTCGAATCGGTCTGTCCCGCGGATCACTCCGAGGAGCCGGTCCGGCGCCTCGGTCACCGGCACGCGGACCCAGGTGCCGTCGTCCTTTTGATCCCACGCGTAGATCGGCTGGCCGTCGATCTTGTGCACCGTCGTCTCGGTCACGGTCGCCGGTCCCGGAAGCCCCTTCATGAAGAAATCCACGTCGTAGACCGGACCATTGGTGTCGACGAGATCCACGCAGGCGAACTGCACCCCGTCGCCCAAGTCGGCCAGGTATTCCGTGTGGACCCGGACGAGCTTCAACTCGAGGTCCTTCCCCTGATAGGGCACGCGGAAGTACCCGTCGCCTGCGCGCGTGGCCTTGAGGATGTGCTCCTGGATCGCCTGCTCGATCCG
>Ga0137436_1000413_pt1 | contig 12682 bp, 12 predicted proteins | sample EasRivERMGT119_2_FD_102328 | JGI IMG/M metagenome (GOLD analysis project Ga0137436, IMG submission 102328) | Soil microbial communities from meander-bound floodplain in the East River, Colorado, USA - East River MetaG ERMGT119_2 | ecosystem: Environmental > Terrestrial > Soil > Floodplain ...
CGCCGACCCCGACCCGATCTTCCTCGCCGCGCGCCGCGAGTGGGACGACACCGCGCTCGAGGCGGCGGTCCGCGAGGCCACCGGCGCCAAGCCCGCGGGCGGGCGGTCCCGAAGCGTCGTCGTCCAGTCGTTCACGAAGCAGGTCGACACGACCTACGTATACGACCTGCCGAAGACCGGGAAGGACGCCAAGGGGCTTCTCGCACTTCTCCCCGAGGGGTCGCTGCTCAGGGAGTCGGCCGCGATCGAGCTCGGCGACGGGGCTCGTCACACGATCGCCGTGATCCTCGAGCGGCCGACGTTCCTCCCGGCCGATTGCACGACTGCCGCGGGGAAAAAGCTCGGGCACCGCGACGAAGGGGGGATCGTGCTCATCCTCGCCGGCGAGTCGGCGATCGAGGACCGGCTCGATATCACCGGCGTCGTGCGCCAGGCCGCAGGCGGCGCCCGTGTCCCCCGGTTCGCCTGCGATCAGGGCGACGACGCGCCCGGGGCGATCGACCGTCTCGTGGACGCCAAGTTCGAGGGGCGGGAGCCGGTCCGCCTGCTCCGGTTCGACGGCCGGAAGGCGGAGTCGGAGCTCACCGGGACGTCCACGGTCGTCGGCGTGAAGAAAGTCGACGGCGCTTTCAAGCTCTTCGCACGCCCGTTGACGCAATAGTCACACGCCCTTCACCGAATCCCTTCACGGCGCGCCTAGCCTTCCGCGCATGGAATCCCTCGAGACCGTCGTACGAGCCCACATGCCCTTCGTCGCCCACATGGCGCGCCGTTACCGCGACCGTGGCGTGCCGCTCGAGGACCTCGTCGCGGAAGGCGCCGTCGGCCTGCTGAAGGCGATCCGCCGCTTCGACCCGAACGCCGGCACGCGTTTCACCACCTACGCCAGCTTCTGGATCCGCAAGGGGATCATCGACGCGCTCTTGGAGCGCCCGCGCGTCGTGCACCTGCCGCGTTACGCGCGCGAGCAGGGGAAACCGTTCCCCCGCGAGGTCAGCCTCGACGCACCGGTCAAGACCGCGGAGACCACGTCGACCTGGAGCGAGCGTCTCGCCGACCGGGGAAGCCGCGCCGCGTTCGACGTGCTCGCCGACCGCGAGGAGCATCGCCGGCTGAGGCGTCTGGTCCTCGACCTGACCCCGCGCGAGCAGGTGGTCCTCGCGGAGCGCTTCGGACTCCACGGAGGGCCCGCGCGCACGCTGGGCGACGTGGGGGCGTCGATGGGCCTCTCGAAGGAGCGCGTCCGGCAGATCGAGTCGGGTGCGTTGAGCCGGCTCCGCCGCCGCCTCAGGACTCCGCGACCCGCCGGTTGGAGTTGAGCCACACGTAGGCGACCAGGCCGAGAAAGCCGATCGTCGACACGATCTGCGACACCGGCTCGTTGTCGAAGAACGGTGTGGTGACCCAGCTCTCGCTGAAGCCCGGCAGCAGACGGAGACCGGCGCCGAAGACTCCCCCGAGCGCGCCCCCCGCCATGAGCCCCGACGCGATGACGACACCGCGCTCGCGCAGCGACCGCCCCGGCGCACCGCCGACGCGCGCCGACTTTTTCGTCACGAGGTGGTGGAGGAAGCCGCCGACCAAAGCGGGGGAGTTCAGCTCGAGCGGCAGGTACATGCCCAGCGCGAAGGTCAGCGCGGGCACCTGGAGCATCTCGAGGACGACCGCGATGGCGGCGCCGACACCGAACAGAACCCTCGGCAGGGGGGTCGCGTTGGCGCCGAAGAAGCTCTCCACGAGCGCCTTCATGATCGAGGCCTGCGGAGCGGCGAGGATCCTCTCCGGCGCGGTGCCGTCGGGCGCGTCGCCGAAGAAGTACGTCCGGGACAGCATCGCGATCGTCAGCCCCGCGGCGATCGATGCGGCGATGACGCCGATGAACTTCCAGCGCTCCTGCACCGCCGGAGTCGAACCGAGCCAGTAGCCGGTCTTCAGGTCGGTGACCGTCTGCCCCGAGACGGACAGCGCCGTGCACACCATCCCGGCGATCGCCATCACGAAGAACATGCCGGTCTGGGCCGAGAGGCCCCACCGCAAGAGCACGACCGACGACACCATGATCGTCAGCATCGTCATGCCCGAGACCGGGTTGCGCGCCGTGGTCGCGATCGCGTTGGCCGCGACCGAGGTGAAGAAGAACGAGAAGAGCAGCGTCAGGCCCAAGCCCGCCGCGAGCGCGCCCCAACCCGGCTGGAGGCTCCCGAAGAAGATGGCCGCGCCCAGAGCGCAGAGGACGGTGCCGACGAGCATCGTCACGACGGAGATGTCGCGATCCGTTCGCTCGAGCTCGACGTGTCCCTCCCCCTTGCGAAAGGCCTTGATCGCGATGCCGAACGAGCCGGCGACGACGCGCAGGGACTTCAGGATCCCGAAGATCCCCGCGGTCGCGATCGCGCCCACGCCGATGAACCGCACGTAGCCCCGGAAGATCTCGTTCGCCGACATCGAGGAGATCGCCTTCGTGCCGGGGGCGACGACGTCGGGGAAGTGCGCGCCGATCATCCCGATGAGCGGCACGAGCACGAAGTTCGACAGCACGCCGCCCGCGCACAGGATCATCGACGAATGCAGGCCCATCACGTAGCCCAGGCCCAGGATGAACGCGACCGCGTCGAACCGGAACACGACGCGCGACTGGTCCGCGAGCTGCTTGACGGCTGGCACGAACTGGAAGTCCACGAACTCGCGCCACACGCGGAACGTCGTCACGAAGAAGTCGTACACGCCGGCGACGAGGGTGGCCTGGAGGAGCAGCTTCGCCTGCGATCCGCCTTTCTCGCCGGTCACGAGGATCTCGGTGATCGCGGTCGCCTCGGGGAACGGGTACGCGCCGTGCGTCTCGCGCACGAAATAGCGACGCAGCGGCAGCAGGAAGAGCACGCCGAGGCAGCCCCCGGCAAGACAGATGCAGATCGTCTGGAGCGGGTGCGGGTGCAGGCCCAGGGAGTACAGCGCGGGGAGCGTGAAGATCGCGCCTGCTACGACCGATGCCGAAACGCCCCCGATGCCGGTCAGGATCACGTTCTGCAGAAGCGGGGGATCCTTCGACACGACGCGCGTCAGCCCGATGGCGAGGATCGCGATCGGGATCGCCGCCTCCATGACCTGGCCCACCTTCAGGCCCGAGTACGCGGAGGCGACGGTGAAGATCACGCAGAAGAACAGCCCCCAGCCGATCGACACGCCGGTCGCCTCGGGGAGCTTCGCCTTGGCCGGCACGATCGGCTTGTAGCTCTCGCCGGGCGCGAGCGGCTCGTAGGCGTTGTCGGGCAGGGACTTGGTGTCGAGTGCTTCCATCGCGGGCCTCCCCACGGACCGCGCGGGAGGATAGCGCAGTCCTCGGCGGCTCCCGCTAGAATCTGGCCGTGCTCATACTCGCCGTCGTCCTCGCTGCGCTGGGGCCGGATCATTTGGCCCAGCAGCTCGCCTCGGCCTTGGAGATGCGAACCGCCCCGTGCCCGGTCGAGACGCGCGACTACCTCCCGAGCCGCGTCGTCACCTGCGGCAAGGTGTCCTTCGGCGTGTCGCAAGCGAAGGCCGTCATCGACGAGAAGATGGCGGCGAGCGGCGCACCGGCGGCGTGCGCCCTCAGGTCATCCCCGAGTCCAAGCGCGAGACGGACGGCACGCTGAAAGACCTCTGCGTCTTCCCGACGCGATGGAAGGGTCAATTCGGGTTCGGTTATGAAGCCTTCGAGGCCGTGAAGGAGTGGCGCTACGTTCCGGCGAGCCGGCTCGGCCAGCCCGTCGAGGCACCGGTGGCGATCCGGGTCAACTTTTAGCCGGCGATCGCGGCGTCGCGCTTCGCGTAGAACGTCGCGTGCGCCCACAGACCCAAGGCGGCGGCGAGCCCGATGGCGCCGAATCCCCAGAACATCCGCTCGGGATGGCCGAGCGTCGTGCGCGCCCAGTCGGCGATCGGCCCACCGACCCAACCGGACAGAAGCGATCCGAGCGCAATGGGCAGGAACGCGAACCCCAGGTACATCGCCTCCTGCCCCTTGGGGGCGAGGCTCCCGAGGTACTTGTAGAAATGCGCGGAGTAGACCATCTCGCCGATCGAGAAGATCACGACACCCAAGCCGGCGAGGTGCGGCGACATCCCGAGCCCGATCACGCCGAACCCGATCGCGCCGACGAGCGCGCCGATCCACACGGCGCGTGCGGTGGGCCAGAGGCGCGTGAGATAGCCGACCCCCACCTGGCAGATGATGATGAGCGCGGCGTCGAGCGAGATGATGAAGTTCGCGCGCGCCTGGCTCAACCCAAGGTCCTGCGTCAGATAGATCGTGAAGGCGCCGAAGAACTGGAAGAACAGGCTCCAGAACCCCGCGACGAGCAGGAACAGGGTCATGAGGCGCGGGGTGGCGAGGATGCCGACGAAGTCCTTCAAGAGCGCACCGAGACTCTGCTTCGGGGCCTCCGTGCGCCCCTCGGGGTCCTTGTAGAGCGTCAGCACGATGACGAGCGCGACCACGATCGACAGCGCGCTGGCGGGGAAGACCGCCGCCAACCCCATCGCGGTCGTCACGGCACCGGCGACGTTCGGGCCCAGGAAGCCGCCGATGTTGACGAGCGTGTAGTAGATCGAAAAACCCACCGGTCGCTGCTCGTCGTTGCAGGTGCGCTGCACGGTCCCCGTGATCGCCGGCTTGATGATCGAAGCACCGAAGGCGACGAAGGCGAGCGCGACCACGACGAGCCCGAAATTGGGGGCAATCTTGACGCCGAAGTACCCGGCGGCGAGGCACACGTACGCGAGGAGCATCGCCCGGCGGTAGCCCAGCCAGTCCGCGAGCAGGCCGGAGAGGATCGTCAGGCCGTAGACGATGAACCCGAGGTTCCCGCCGACGCGGATCGCGGAGGTCGCGTCGAACCCGCGAACCTGCGTGAGATACGGCACCAGCGACGGCGCCATGCCGTAATACGCGACCCGCTCGAAGAGCTCCGAGCCGTTCGCCGCCCAGAACGCCTTCGAAAACGCCCCTAGTTTTCCAAACATGCGCGGGAGTCTAACCGAGGTCGGGGTGGCTACTTCAAGCTTTGAAGGAGCGACAGGAAGGCGTCGCGCTGGGAGGCGATCGTCGCCTCGGGGCCGGTCAGCTTGAAGAACCAGTTCGCGTCGGGGCCCTCGACGATCGCGCCGAGCAACGCGTACCCGGGCTTCGGGGTCGAGGGCTCGGCGGTCATCGTCATGCCGCCGTCGTAGGTGCCGGCGACCTCGACGAGGAGCACCGAGCGGCTGCCCACCGTCATGTTCGATGTCTTCATCGTGTCGAGCGCCGGGGAGCCGTCGGCGCGCTTGAACTGGCCCGCCCACCGCGTGGCGTTCGACATCGCGTCGCCGCCCTGCCCCGCGCCGAAGTAGAAGACGGCGCACTCGGCGTCGCCGCCCTTACCGGGGACGCGGTACTGGGCACGCCGCATGGAGGAGCTCGGCGGCACCTCGACCCACGTCGTGGGAACGGTCCACGTCATCTCGCCGGTCGGCGTCGACGCCGGCTCGGGTACCGACGCCGTGGGCGATCCGCCCGCGGACACGAGCGGCGGAAGCGTCGGTGCGGGCGCCGACGCCTTCGCGGGGACCGCGCCCTGGTCGGCACAAGCCGTCGAAAGGAACGCCATCGAAGCGAGCACGAGGTATCGGTTCATCTCTTGGCTCCTAGCCGAGCGCCGCAACTTCGACCGCGCGGGGCGCGTCCTCCGCGAGGGGCGGCGGCTCGGCCTCCTCGCCGTCGACGAGCCATCGCGCGAGCGCCTCGACACCGGCGAGATCGGCGCGGCACAGCCAGGCCTCCAGCGGATCCGACGGCCCCTCGCCCCACGAGCGCGGGTCGTCGGAGTTGACCGCCTCGGCGTCGGCAGCGGCGCCGCGGCGGTAGCGGCGGAAGAAGTCCTGGTGGAACACGAGGAAGCGGCGCGTGCGCTCGCGCCCCTTCGCGTCGTCCCGGAAGTGCTCGCGGCACAGGTCCACGTAGCGCGTAAGGACCGCGAGCCGCTCCGTGGGGGACAGCTCGATGTCGCGGCGCTCCGTAAACTCGCGGAAGATCCACGGCTTCGCCAGCGCCCAGCGGCCCGCCATGACGCCCGCGCAGCCCGTCTCCTCCATGCGCCGCACCGCGTCGCGCCACGAGAAGACGTCGCCGTTGCCGATGACGGGGACCTTCACCTCCTCGACCAGCGCCTTGACCATCGACCAGTCGGCGGCGCGGCGGTAGCGCTGCGCGCGGCTGCGCGCGTGGAGGGTGACCGCATCCGCCCCCGCGTCGACCGCGGCGCGCGCGACCTTGAGGAACGTCGGCTCGTCCTCGGCCCAGCCGCTCCGCAGCTTGACCGTGACGGGAATCGACACCGCGGCCTTCATCGCGGTCACGATCTTCGCGACCTTCCCCGACCGGGTGAGGAGCGACGCGCCGAACCCCCGGCGCGTCACCTCGTCGATCGGGCAGCCGCAGTTCACGTCGACGAAATCGGCGCCACGCTCCTGGGCGGCGCGCGCGGCCTCGGCCATGACCTCGGGGATCTTCCCGGCGAGCTGAACGCCGAAGACGCGCTCCGACGGGTGGCGGCGCAGGAGCGGGAGGTCGCCGCGCTCGCGTCCGCCGGTCTTGTGCGCGTAGGCCATCTCGCCGACGCAAACCCGCGCGCCCCACTCGGTCGCGAGGCGGCGGAAGGGGAGATCGGTCCCGCGCGTCATGGGCGCCATGACGAGGCGCCCGCGGAAGATCTCCTCGGCGGTCATCAGTAGCGCGCGCTCTCGTCGTCGGCGGGCGGCTCGTCGGGGGGAGCGGGAGCGCCGGAGGGCTCTGCACCGGTCTCGCGCTCGAGCTGCTCGGTGATCGTCTTCACCTGGACCTCCGCGGCGTGGATCTTGTCGCGGCAGAGCGTCACGAGCCCGGCGGCCTCGCCGACGAGCCCGGAGAGCTCGTCGATGTCGACTTTCCCTTCTTCGATCCGCTGGAGGATCTCTTCCAGGCGCGCCGCGGCGGCGCCGTAGCTGAGGTCTCTCGCTCCCTTGGCTTTCATTCCTCTCCCTCGGCGACCAGGCTCAGCCGCCCCGCCCTCAGCTCCGCGGTGACGCGCGCGCCGCGCGGTGCCGCGGCGGGGTCGTCGACGACGCGCCCGTTCTCCCCCCGGAGGATCGCATACCCGCGCTCGACCACGCGACGGGGGTGGACGAGGTGGAGCCGCCGCGCGCGGGCGTCGAGCCGCTCGAGATCGAACGCGAGCGCGCGGCCCGCACGGGGTGCCAACATCGTCGCGGCCGCGGCGACGCGGCCGCGCTCGGAGGCGAGGTCGCGGCGGGCGGCTTGGCCGAGCTGGCGCGCCGCGGCGAGGAGCCCGATCCGCGAGGATTCGACGTGGCGGCTCGAGGCGCGGGCCAGTCGCGCGACCGCGTCGAGCCGCGCGAGGCGCGCTTCCTCGAGCAGGCTCGCGGCATGATCGAGCACCGCGCGCCCCGCGATCTCGATCCGGTCGAGCGCCGCCTCGACCCGCTCGACGAGCATCGCCGCCGCGGCGGTCGGTGTCTTCGCATGCCGCGCGACGTGGTCGAGGACCGAGACGTCCTGCTCGTGCCCGATGCCGACGACGACCGGAAGGCCGAACAGCGCGACCGCGCGGCCGAGGGGCTCGGAGTCGAACCACGCGAGGTCCGTCCTCGACCCGCCCCCGCGGCAGATCAGGACGACGTCGAAGTACCCCTGGCGCATGCGGAAGAAATCCAGCGCGTTCAACACCGAGGACTCCGTCGAGCGCCCCTGGACGCGCGCGCCGTGCGCGGTGACCGCGAACGCGAACCCCGACTCCCCCAGGGTGCGCAACACGTCGTGATACGCGTCGGAGTTGAGACTCGTGATCAGGCCGACGCGCAGGGGAAGCTCGGGGAAGGGAAGCGCGGGGTTCCGCTCCAGAAGGCCCGCCGCCGCCAGCTTCCGGACGATCTCCTCGCGCCGCCGGGCCGTCTCCCCGAGCGTGAACGCGAGGTCCAGGTCCTCGACGACGACGCGGTAGGCGCCCCAGGCGTCGTACAGGTCGACCTTCACGAGGACGCGCACCTGGACCTCGTCCTCGAGCGCGAAGGGGGCGCCGGCCGCGGCCAGCTTCCGCTCGATCTCGCGGCGTGTCTCCTCGAAGACGATGGCGCCGACCTGGTAGGCCTGCGCCTCCCCGCCGTCGCGCTCGAGCAGGTTGAACCCGACGTGACGCTTGTGGCGGTTCCTGTTGAAGCCCGAGATCTCCCCGACGAGCCAGATCGACGACGGGAACGCGCGCTCGAGCGCGGCCTTCACCTCCCGGTTCAACCGACCCACCGTCCAGTGGTCGGCGGGTGTTTCGGCGGCGATCGGCCGCGCGCCGCCCCGCTCTTCGTAGAGGCGCCGCACGCCGTCGTCGAAGGCGAACCCCTCCGGGGCGAGGAGCTCCACGACGATGAGGACGTCGTCGTCCGGGACCCACCACACCTTCTCGATCGCCTGCCACCGCCGCCGCGGGAGAGACTTCACGAGCTCGACGAGCCGCCGGTCGAAGGGGAACCGGACGTGGAGCGCCCCGGTGCTGCCGTGGACGACCTCGCGGCTCAAGCGCGGGCGCCCGCCGGCAGCGACCTCACCGCGTCGAGGATCATGGCCGCGGCGCGGTCGATCTCCTCGGCGGTGGTCGAGCGGCCGGTCGTCAGGCGCAAGGTGGCGCGCGCGATCTCCGGCTTGACCCCCATCGCGGTGAGGACCTTCGACGGGGTCGTGACGCCGGAGTGGCACGCGGCGCCGGATCCGGTGGCGACACCCGGAAGGCGCGCGAGCAGCTCGCCCGCGTCGATGCCGGGGATCGCGGCGTACAGCGTGTTGGGGAGGCGCTTCGCGTCGCCCGCGTGGACGATCAGGCCGGGGATGCCGGCCTTCAGCGCCGCCTCGAGACGGTCCCGCATCGCCTGGAGCTGCGCCCGCCGGGAGGCCAGCTCGCGGGCGGCCAGCGCGCACGCGGCCCCCAGCGCGGCGTCGAGGGCGACCGTCTCGGTCCCCGAGCGGCGGTTTCCCTGGTGGCCCGCTCCGAGCTGCGACGGCGCAAACGGCGTCCCGCGCCGGATGTACAGGGCGCCGATCCCCTGCGGCGCGTAGAGCTTGTGCCCCGCGATCGACAGGAGGTCCACGCCGAGCTCGTTCACGTCGACGCCCACCTTGCCGATCGACTGCGCGGCGTCGGAGTGGACGAGCGCGCCCTTCGCCTTCGCGGCGCGGGCGATCGCGGCGACCGGCTGGATGGCTCCGGTCTCGTTGTTCGCATGCATGACCGACACGAGCGCCGTGTCCGGCCGGATCGCGGAGGCCACCCCCAAGGGGTCCACGATCCCGTTCGCGTCGACCGGGATGCGCGCGACGCCCCATCCGCGCGCCTCGAGAGCCCGGCACGGGAGGTCTACCGAGGCGTGCTCGATCGCGGACACGACGAGGTGCCGGCCCCGGAAGGCAGAAGCTTCGGCGGCACCTGCGACCGCCGCGTTGTTCGACTCGGTCCCGCCGCTCGTGAAGACGATCTCGTCGGGCATCGCTCCGATGAGCCCGGCGACCTCGGCGCGGGCCGCCTCGACGACCTCGCGCGCGGCGCGCCCGAAGGCGTGACCCGAGAGCGCGTTGCCGTGGACGTCGCGGAACACCCGCGTCATCACGTCGAGGACCTCGGGGGCGACCGGGGTCGAGGCGTTATAGTCGAGATAGATGGGCGGTGTCATGCCGCCGCATTATCCCACCAGGGGGCGAGGAGACGTCGATGGCCCGGGTCTACGACGGCCGCATCGTCAAGCTCGACGTCGACGAGGTGCGCCTGCCGAACGGGAACGCCGTGACCCTCGAGATCGTCCGCCATTCCGGGGCGGCGGCCGTCGTCCCGGTGGACGACGAGGGGCGCGCGGTCCTGATCCGCCAGTACCGGCACGCTACCGGGGGCTTTCTGCTCGAGGTCCCCGCGGGCACGCTCGATCCCGGGGAGACTCCCGAGGCGTGCGCGCTCCGGGAGGTCGAGGAGGAGACCGGCCTGCGTGCGCGCCGGCTCGATCCCCTCGGGTGGATCTGGACGACCCCCGGCTTCACGGACGAGAAGATCTGGCTCTATCGGGCGACCGGGCTGACTCCGACTGCCTCGGCGCACGAGTCCGACGAGATCATCACGGTCGAGCGGATCCCGCTCGAGGAGGCGTTGCGCCGGGCCGCCACGGGCGACATCACGGATGCGAAGTCGGTATGCGCGCTTCTGCGAGCGTCGAGCCTGCCGGGATGAGCCCGGCGTCCGGCACGAACTGGAACGACCCGTCGCGATCGCCGGCGACGCGGAAGCCCACCATGACGAGCCCGCCCTCGTCGTCCCGGCGGAACAGGGCTTCGTCGCGGGCCGCGACGACGGCATCGATGCGCCGCGTCGCTTGGATCGCGCCGACGCACGTGCCGTCGACCCAGATCTCGATGAGGGCGACGGGGGTCGTCGTGACGCCGACGTTGCGAAGCGAGACGGTTCCCGCGCCGTTGTGGTGACGCCCCACCTGGAACGGCTCGGGCACGTCGAAGCGCATGCCGGGCCCACCCGCTAGGGCGGGCGCCGCGAGCAAAAAAGACGCAAGGAACGCGCGTGCGGTGTGCATGATCTCCTCCAGATCGACGCCCCGATCTAGAGCAACACATATGCCACTCATATAGAAATGCATATATGCAATTCGATCGTAAATTTAACGTTTTTTGGGATTTCTCGCGCGCCGTGCAACTCGCGGAAGCATGAGGCTTAGGCGGGTCGCCGGACGATTCCGCGATTCACATCGATCGGGAAACTCCCGCGACCGCCGGAAACCACGACCGACGCTTCTGTCAGGTGAGAGACGAACCTGCGTCACTCACACGATGTGAGGAAGGATGTCGCGCAGGTCGCGCGACCTCACGACCGCGTGCGCCGCGGCTTCGAGCGCAGCGCTCTTCGGGTTGAACGCGATCGAAAGCCCCGCAAGGCGCGCGGCAGCCACGTCGTTCGCGTGGTCCCCCACGAACGCGGTGCGCTCGAGGGGGATCCCTTCCCGCATCGCGATCGCGCGCAAGGCGACGCCCTTGCCATCCATGTCGAAGGGGGTCGCCGTCCAGGCGGCGATCGATCCGTCCTCGCCGAAGGCGATCCGGTTCGTGTAGACCTCGTCGAAGGGGTGATCGGGGAAGAGGGCATCGAGCAGGACGTCGAGCGTCCCCGAGATGACCGCGAGGCGCATCCCGCGCTCCTTCAGCTCGGAGAGCGTCTCCCGCGCTCCGTCCACGAGCGTGAGCCCGTCGAGATCCGCCAAGATCGTCTCGCGGGTCGCCCCGGCGGCCCGCCAGCCCTCGATGTCGAGCGCGACCCAGTCGGCATAGGAGAGGGTTCCGCGCCGGTATTGCTCCCACCGCTCCGCGTTCTGGTCGTCGCTTCCGGTGAAGCGGAGGTTCAAGACCTCCCAGATCGTCTTGTCGTGCGGGTGATGGATGAGCGTCCCGTCGACGTCGAAGGCGGCGAGGTCGAAGCGGCGGCTCACGCGCGCACGGGGGTCAGGCGCGCGGCGATGCTCTTGAACGCGGGGGTCCCGGAGGCCGCGTCCACCTTGCGGGGAACGATCGCGTTCGCCTCGGGGTAGTACATCGCCACGTTTCCCGGGGGAATGTCGATGAAGGCGGCCACGACCCGCATGCGGCCCGTCCCGGTGGCGACGTCCACCGGGTCTCCCTCGGCGAGACCCAGCCTCGTCCCGTCGGCCTCGCTCATCATCACGACGTCGCGGCGGGTCGTGCCGCGGTAGAGGTCTTCCTCCTCGTACACGACCGTGTTGAATTGCCCCTCGCTGCGAAGGGTCATCAGGCGAAACTCGTCGCCGGAGACGACGAACGAGGAGAGCGGCGTCACCGCCGCGCGCGCCTTGCCGGAGGGCGTGGGGAACGTTTCGTCGTGGAACGTGCGGCCGGGGATCTGGAACTCTTGCTTGGTGAGGCCGATCGCCGCGACCGGCCCGTAGCCGGGGACGACGTCGGCGATCGCGCGCCGGACCAGCTCGTGGCTCGTCATCGTCTCGAACGGGAACGGGCCGGGCGGCAGCACGCGCGCCGCGAGCGCGCAGATCACCTCGACCTCGCTCTTGAGCTCGCCCTCCGGAGGACGCTCGCCGCCGTCGGAGAGCCGCACGAAGTTGAACATGCTCTCCTGCGTCGTGGACTGGGCCTCCTCGTCGCGGGCGAGCACGGGGAGCACGACCTGGAAGCGTCCGCGGCCGTGAACGTGTCCCTCGTTGAGCTTGGTCGACAGGTAGCACGTCAGGCCGATCTTCCGGAACGCCTCGCCCGACCACGTGCGGTCCGGGTTCGATCCGAACAGGTTGCCGCCGACGAGGACCGCCGCACGCATCTTCCCTTCGTGCGCCGCCTCCATGCACCGGAAGGTGTCCATGCCGGGCACGTCGGCCTTCGGCATCCCGTACACTTCCTCCATCTTCTTGGCGAACGCCTCTTTCAGGGCGGGCCAGAACCCCACCGAGCCGACCCCCTGGACGTTGCTGTGTCCGCGGATGGGGAGGAGCCCGCATCCGTGCCGCCCGACCCAGCCGCGCGCGAGCGCGAGGTTCGCCAGCGCCAGCACGTTGTCCACACCGTTCTCGTGGTGGGTCAGCCCCATCGCCCACAGGAACACGCCGC
>Ga0137436_1000415_pt1 | contig 12662 bp, 8 predicted proteins | sample EasRivERMGT119_2_FD_102328 | JGI IMG/M metagenome (GOLD analysis project Ga0137436, IMG submission 102328) | Soil microbial communities from meander-bound floodplain in the East River, Colorado, USA - East River MetaG ERMGT119_2 | ecosystem: Environmental > Terrestrial > Soil > Floodplain ...
CAGAGCTTCGGCGCGTTCCTCGCCAAGGGCGTGACGCTCGATCTGGTCGGCGACACGAACGACTACTGCGGAAAAGGCCTTTCGGGCGGGCACATCGTCGTATCGCCCTCGCCCAAGTTCCGCGGCGAGCCGACCGAGAACATCATCACGGGAAACGTCGTGCTCTACGGGGCGATCGCGGGCGAAGCGTATTTCCGCGGCGTTGCCGGAGAACGTTTCGCGGTGCGCAACTCGGGCGCCACGGCCGTCGTCGAGGGCGTCGGCGACCACGGCTGCGAATACATGACCGGCGGCGCCGTGGCCGTCCTGGGCGTCACCGGACGCAACTTCGCCGCCGGGATGTCGGGCGGCATTGCCTATGTGCTCGACCTCGACGGCGAATTCGTGAAACGCTGCAACACCACTATGGTGGACCTGGAGCCGGTACTTTCCGAGTCCGAACAGCAGGGCAAGCTGGCACGCGAACTGTGGCACCGGGGTCAGGCCGACGAGGCGATCTTGAAAGACATGATCGGGCGCCACGCCAAGCTCACCCACAGCCGCCGCGCAAGGGAAATCCTCGAAAAATGGACGGACTACCGAGCGCGTTTCGTCAAGATCTTCCCGAAGGAGTACCGGCGCGCCCTCGGTGAGCTCGCCGCGGCGCAACGCAAGGCGGCCGCGTAGATGGGGAAAGTCACGGGATTTCTCGAATTCCAGCGGCTCGAGGAAGCGCACCAGGAGCCCGAGCAGCGGAAGAAGCACTATCGGGAGTTCATCCTCCGCCTCACCGAAGAGGAGGCGAAAGTCCAGGGCGCGCGTTGCATGGATTGCGGCACGCCGTTTTGCGTGTCGGGCTGCCCGGTGAACAACATCATTCCGGACTTCAACGATCTCGTCTACAAGCGGGACTGGCAGCGCGCGATCGAGACGCTGCATTCCACCAACAATTTTCCCGAGTTCACCGGCCGAATCTGTCCGGCCCCGTGCGAGGAAGCGTGCGTGCTGCGCATCAATGACGACCCGGTCGGCATCAAGTCGATCGAGCACGCCATCATCGACAAGGCGTTCGAGGAAGGTTGGGTAAAACCGCAAGCCGCCGCACACAAGACCGGCAAGAAGGTCGCAGTGGTGGGTTCGGGTCCGGCGGGGCTCGCCTGCGCCCAGCAGCTCGCGCGCGCCGGGCACGACGTCACGATGTTCGAAAAAAACGACCGGATCGGCGGTCTTCTGCGCTACGGGATACCCGATTTCAAGATGGAGAAAGGGCTGATCGACCGCCGGATCGATCAAATGAAGGCGGAAGGGGTGACCTTCCGTTCCGGCGTCTTCGTCGGCAAGTCTCGCCCAGGCAAAGATGTCACCGACTGGGCCGCGGAAACCGTGGCGCCGGAGAAAGTCATGGCCGAGTTCGACGCCGTGGTGCTTTCCGGCGGCGCCGAGCAGCCGCGCGACCTGCCTGTCCCGGGGCGCGATCTCGACGGCGTGCACTTCGCGATGGAGTTTCTGCCATTGCAGAACAAGCGCGTGGCGGGCGACTCGGGCGTGCGCGAGCTCTGGGCGAGCGGCAAGCACGTGGTGGTAATCGGCGGCGGGGACACGGGCAGCGACTGCGTCGGCACTTCCAACCGGCACGGCGCCGCTTCGGTAACACAGTTCGAACTTCTCGCGAAGCCGGATGATCCCGCCACCAACCCGGTATGGCCGAACTGGCCGCTCAGGTTACGCACCTCTTCCTCTCACGAGGAGGGAGTACACCGCGACTGGTCGATCGCCACCAAGGAGTTCGTCGGCGAGAACGGCAAGGTGAAAGCGCTGAAAACGGTTCGCCTGGAGTGGAAGGACGGCAGGATGAGCGAAGCTCCGGGGTCGGAATCGAGGCTGCCCGCCGACCTTGTGCTTCTCGCGATGGGATTCGTATCGCCGGTACCGGCCGTGCTCGAGGCGTTCGGCGTGGAGAAGGACCCGCGCGGCAATGCCAAGGCGACGACCGACGGAGAAGGCAGCTACCTTACTTCGGTTCCCAAGATCTTTGCCGCAGGCGACATGCGCCGTGGCCAGTCGCTGGTCGTGTGGGCGATTAGAGAAGGGCGACAGTGCGCGCGCGCAGTAGATGAATTCCTGATCGGGTCTTCCGAGTTGCCGCGATAGGCGGCATGTCGAGAACGTACTACATCGGTGCACCGGGCTCCTTTTTCACGCCCCGGGACCCGCTCGCCGGTTCGGCCGTGCTAACATCGCGCATCCGGCTGAATTCCCTTCGCTTTTTGTGAATATCGTCATTCTCGCCGCAGGTCCAGGCAAGCGGATGCATTCGAGCACGCCCAAGGTGTTGCATCGCCTGGCGGGCCGGGCGCTGCTCGCACACGTTTTCGATACCGCGAAGCAACTCTCGCCCAAGGTCATCTGCGTCGTCTATGGCCACGGCGGCGAGCTCGTGCGCGAGGCCGTAGAGGAGAACGGCGCCATCTGGGTCATGCAGGAACCTCAGCTTGGGACCGGTCACGCGGTGATGCAGGCCGCCCCCCATCTCGACGAGCGCTGGCCGACCCTCGTGCTCTACGGCGACGTCCCGCTGATTCGAGCCGAAACGTTGAAGCATCTTGTCGAAGCGACGGGAACGGGGCTGGGCCTTCTGACCGCGACGCTCGACAACCCCAAGGGCTACGGTCGCATCTTGCGAAAGGGAAAAAAGGTGGTGGGGATCGTCGAGGAAAAGGACGCCAACGTGCGACAGCGTGCCCTCCGCGAGATCAACACCGGCATCGTCGTGGCGCCGACGAAGAAGCTCAAGTCCTGGCTCGCGAAGCTGCAAAACAATAACGCGCAGAAGGAGTATTACCTTACCGATATCGTCGCGCTCGCGACGAAGGAGCGCGTGCCGGTGACGGCTATCCAGGCAGACGCAGTGTGGGAGACGCTCGGCGCGAACAGCCGCGGCCAGCTCGCCGAGCTGGAGCGCATTTACCAGCGCAAACTTGCCGCTTCGCTCATGGAGCAGGGGGTGGCGCTCGCCGACCCGTCGCGCTGCGACGTGCGCGGAAGCCTTGCCTGCGGCCGCGACGTGGCGATCGACGTGAATTGCGTGTTCGAAGGCGAAGTAGAGCTCGGTGACGGCACGTCGGTCGGCGCCAATTGCGTGCTGAGGAACGTAGCGGTCGGCGCGGGCACGCGCATCGAGCCTTTCTGTCATCTGGAGGACGCCGACATCGGCGCGGACTGCCGCATCGGCCCCTACGCGCGCATCCGCCCCGGCACTCGCACGCGCCTCGCCGAAAAAGTGCACATCGGCAACTTCGTGGAAGTGAAGGCGAGCAGCATAGGCGCGGGTTCCAAGGCCAATCACCTCTCCTACATCGGCGACAGCGAGGTCGGCAGGAACGTCAACGTCGGCGCGGGCACGATCGTGTGCAACTACGACGGCGCGAACAAGCACCGCACCATCATCGAGGACGATGTTTTCATCGGCTCGGACACGCAGCTTGTCGCACCGGTGCGGGTTGGTCGCGGGGCGACGCTCGGCGCCGGCACCACGCTCACCAAGGACGCTCCTCCAGGCGAGCTGACCCTCTCTCGCGCCAAGCAGGTGTCGATTCCGGGCTGGCGGCGGCCGGCAAAGAAGAAGTAATCGAAAGGCAGACCGTATGTGCGGAATAGTCGGGGCGATCGCCCAGCGCAACATCGTTCCCGTCCTTATCGAGGGACTGAAGCGACTCGAGTATCGCGGCTACGACTCCGCCGGGGTCGCGGTGCTCGACGGCAAGGCCGCGGGATCGCGGGCGACGCTGCGGCGCGTGCGCTCGACCGGTCGCGTCGCCGAGCTGGAAAAGCTCGCCGGTTCGCAGGGCCTCGCCGGAAACATCGGGATCGCGCATACGCGCTGGGCCACCCACGGCGTGCCGTCGGAGAAGAACGCCCATCCGCACGTCTCCGGCGGCGTATCGGTGGTGCACAACGGCATCATCGAGAACCACGAAGAGATGCGCAAGCGCCTGCGCGCCAAGGGCTACGTGTTCGTCTCCGATACCGATACCGAGGTCATCGCCCACCTGGTTCATTCGAACCTGCAGGCGGGCGCGACCTTGTTCGATGCCGTGAGAAAAAGCGTGGTCGAGCTGGTCGGCGCCTACGCGATCGCGGTGGTGAGCGAGTCCGATCCGACGCGACTCGTAGTCGCCCGGCACGGGGCGCCGCTGCTGCTCGGCATTGGCGACGGCGAGAGTTTCGCCGCCTCCGACACCTCGGCGCTCATTCAGGTCACGCAGCGCGTGGTCTATCTCGAGGACGGCGACTGCGCCGAACTCACGCTCGACGGGGTGCGCGTCACCGACTCGGGCGGCAAGGCGGTAAGCCGCCCGGTGCATGTTTCGAAGCTCACCGCCGACGCGGTCGAACTGGGAAACTACCGGTACTACATGCAGAAGGAAATCTTCGAGCAGCCGATGGCGGTGGCGAACACCCTGGAGATGGTCACCGGCGCGCAATCGGTGTCGCCGCAGCTCTTCGGCGCGGAGGCCGAGCGCATTTTTCGCGATGTCGATTCGGTGCTGATCCTCGCCTGCGGCACGAGCTATCACGCGGGGATGGTCGCGCGTTACTGGCTCGAAGGCCTTGCCGGCATTCCCTGCAATGTCGAGATCGCGAGCGAATACCGCTATCGGGAGTCCGTGCCGAATCCGAAGGGGCTGGTGGTCACCGTTTCGCAGTCCGGCGAGACCGCCGACACCATCGCGGCGCTGCAGTACGCCAGGTCGCTCGGGCACCGCTACGCGCTCTCGATCTGCAACGTGCCGGAATCCGCCCTGGTGCGCGCCTCCGATCTGCGCTTTCTCACGCGCGCGGGGCCGGAGATCGGCGTGGCCTCGACCAAGGCGTTCACCACCCAGCTTGCCGCGCTTGCGCTCCTCACCATGACCCTCGCCAAGATGCGCGGCCGGTTGCCGGCGGAGCGCGAAGCGGAACTGTTGCATTCGCTGCGGCATTTGCCGCGGGCGCTGGAGCACGTCCTGCACGTGGAGCCGCAGATAAAGATGTGGGCGGAGAAGTTCGCGCAGCTCGAGCATGCCCTGTTCCTCGGGCGCGGCATCCACTACCCGATCGCCATGGAGGGTGCGCTGAAGCTCAAGGAAATCTCCTACATCCACGCCGAGGCCTACGCCGCGGGAGAGCTCAAGCATGGGCCGCTCGCGCTCGTGGACAAGAACATGCCGGTGGTCGCCATCGCGCCCAAAGACGCGCTTCTGGAAAAACTCAAATCGAATCTGCAGGAAGTGCGCGCCCGGGGCGGCGAGCTGCACGTGCTCGCCGACCAGGACACGCGCATGCTCGCGGGCGAGGGCATCCACGTCATACGAATGCCCGATCACGCCGGTTTTCTGTCTCCCATCCTGCATACCGTCCCGCTGCAGCTGCTCGCCTATCACGCGGCGTTGGAACGCGGCAACGACGTGGACAAGCCGCGCAATCTCGCCAAATCGGTCACCGTGGAATGAGTTGACTTAACGTTTACGTAAACGTAAAGTAGCCTTCCGTCCTCAGGTCCGGATGCGTTGAGGCAGCCATGACCGATCTGAGTGCCTCCCGGCACACCGAATACAAGGCCAAGAACAAGATCCGTTTCGTGACGGCGGCCTCGCTTTTCGACGGTCACGACGCCGCCATCAACATCGTGCGCCGCATCCTGCAGGCAAGCGGCTGCGAAGTCATTCATCTCGGGCACAACCGCTCGGTCGAGGAGGTCGTGACCGCCGCGCTGCAGGAAGACGTCCAGGGCATCGCGGTCTCCTCCTACCAGGGCGGCCACATCGAGTACTTCAGGTACATGCTCGACCTGCTGCGCGAGCGCGGGGGAGAAAACATCAAGGTGTTCGGCGGCGGCGGCGGGGTGATCGTCGCCGAGGAGATTCGCGAGCTGCAGAGCTACGGCGTTGCGCGCATCTATTCGCCCGAGGACGGCCAGAAAATGGGCCTGCAGGGCATGATCAACGACATGCTCGCGCGTTGCGACGAGGACCTGTCGCGGCACGCGCCGAAGACCTCGATGCGATCAAGTCCGGCGACCGCAGGGCGCTGGCGAGATTGATCACCGCGCTCGAGTGCGGCGCCGGCGAAAAACTGCGCGGGCAAATGCTGAAGGAAGCCGACACGCTTTCCGTGCCGACGCTCGGGGTGACGGGCACCGGAGGTTCGGGAAAATCTTCGCTCGCCGACGAGCTGGTGCGCCGCTTCCGGCTCGACCAGGAAGACCGGCTCGGCATCGCCATCCTCGCCGTCGATCCTTCGCGGCGGAAATCCGGCGGTGCGTTGCTCGGCGACCGCATCCGCATGAACGCCATCGCCGGACAGCGCGTGTTCATGCGCTCGCTCGCCACGCGCGGCGCGGAAGCGGAGGTATCGAAAAGCCTTCCCGACGCGATCGCCGCCTGCAAGATCGCCGGATTCGACCTGGTGCTCGTCGAGACCTCGGGAATCGGCCAGGGCGACGCCGCGATCGTGCCGCTCGTCGACACTTCGCTCTACGTGATGACGCCCGAGTACGGCGCGGCGAGCCAGCTCGAAAAGATCGACATGCTCGATTTTGCCGATTTCGTCGCCATCAACAAGTTCGACCGCAAGGGCGGCCAGGACGCGCTGCGGGACGTGCGCAAGCAATACCAGCGCAACCGCAAGCTCTTCGACCGATCCCCCGAGGAGATGCCGGTGTACGGCACCATCGCTTCGCGCTTCAACGACGACGGCGTCACTGCGCTCTATCAGGGCATCCTGCCCGCGCTCATCGAGCATGGTCTGAAAGCGAAGCCCGGCACGCTCCCCGCAGCCAGGGCGCGCGCCTCTGCCGGAAAGAACGCGATCGTCCCGCCCTCGCGCAGCCGCTACCTTGCCGATGTCGCAGACGCAGTGCGCGGCTACCACGCTCGCGCCGGCGAGCAATCGAGAATAGCGCGCGAGCGGCAGCAGTTGACTGCGACGAAACAGATGCTGCTTTCGTCGCAGTCATCCCCGCGAAAGCGGGGATCCAGTGACTTTCAAACGACCCTGGATTCCCCACCCTCTTTCGCGGGTGCTGAAGGCCGCGGGAATGACGAAGTCTTGGTGGGGATCGATGCCCTCATCGCCGAGCGCGAAGCGGAGCTCGATGCGGGCTCAAGAAAACTGCTCGAGGATTGGCCGGAGACGAAAAAGACCTACGCCGGCGACGAGCAGGTGGTCAAGGTGCGCGACAGGGAAATTCACACCCGGCTCAAGACGACCTCCCTCTCCGGGACCCAGGTGCCGAAGGTCGCGCTCCCCGGGTTCGAGGACCACGGCGAGATCCTCAGGTGGCGCATGCGCGAGAACCTGCCCGGTTTCTTTCCCTTTACCGCAGGCGTATTCGCCTTCAAGCGCGAGAACGAGGATCCCACCCGCATGTTCGCGGGCGAGGGCGATCCCTTCCGCACCAACCGCCGCTTCCATCTCCTGTCGAAAGACGTTCCGGCGAAACGCCTCTCGACCGCTTTCGATTCGGTCACGCTGTACGGTTTCGATCCCGATTCGCGCCCCGACATCTACGGCAAGGTCGGCAATTCGGGCGTATCGATCGCCACGCTCGAAGACATGAAAGTGCTCTACTCGGGGTTCGACCTGTGCGATCCGGCGACGAGCGTCAGCATGACGATCAACGGACCGGCGCCGACCCTCCTGGCGATGTTTTTCAACAGCGCCATCGATCAGCAGACGGACAAGTTCCGCACGGAAAACGGCCGCGAACCGACGCACGCCGAGCGCGAGGAAATCCAGGCACGGACGCTTTCGACGGTGCGCGGCACGGTGCAGGCGGACATCCTCAAGGAAGATCAGGGCCAGAACACCTGCATCTTCTCGACCGAGTTCTCGCTCAAGGTAATGGGCGACATCCAGGAGTACTTCATCGGCCAGGACGTGCGCAATTTCTACTCCGCATCGATCTCCGGGTATCACATCGCCGAGGCCGGCGCGAACCCGATCTCGCAGCTCGCCTTCACGCTCGCGAACGGCTTCACCTTCGTGGAAGCCTATCTCGCCCGCGGCATGGCCATCGACGATTTCGCGCCGAACCTGTCGTTTTTCTTCAGCTACGGCATGGAGCCCGAATATGCCGTGCTCGGGCGCGTGGCGCGGCGCATCTGGGCGGTGGCGATGCGGGACAAGTACGCCGCGAACGAGCGCAGCCAGAAGCTCAAATTCCATTCGCAGACTTCGGGACGCTCGCTCCACGCCCAGGAGATCGCCTTCAACGACATCCGCACCACGCTCCAGGCGCTGATCTCGACTTACGACAACACCAATTCCCTGCACACCAACGCCTACGACGAGGCGATCACCACGCCCACCGAGGAGTCGGTGCGCCGCGCCATGGCGATCCAGCTCGTCATCAACAAGGAATGGGGCCTCGGGAAGAACGAGAACCCCAACCAGGGCAGCTTCGTGATCGAGGCCCTGACCGACCTCGTCGAGGAAGCGGTGTTGAAGGAGTTCGAGGCGATCGCCGAGCGCGGCGGTGTGCTCGGCGCGATGGAAACGGGCTACCAGCGCGGCAAGATCCAGGAAGAATCGATGGTGTACGAGCACCGCAAGCACGACGGCTCTTATCCCATCGCCGGCGTGAACACCTTCCGCAATCCGAATGGCGATCTGGTTCCGCGGAAACTGGAACTGATCCGCTCCACGGAAGAGGAAAAAAGGTCGCAGCTCAAGCGGCTCGCCGATTTCCACAAGCAGCACGAGAGCGAATCCGGTCCCATGCTCAAGCGCCTGCAGCAGGCGGTGATCAATGACGAGAACGTCTTCGCCGTCCTCATGGACGCGGTGCGCGTCGCTTCGCTCGGCCAGATCACGCATGGACTTTTCGAGGTGGGGGGGCAGTACCGCCGCAGCATGTGACGCGCGAATGCGCCAAGTCCGTTGCAACGGCCTTGGTGTTCGCCGGCGGAGAATGTGCGCAGACACATTCTCCGAATTCCCGGCTCACTCCCCGCGGAAGCGGGAATCCAGCAAGCAGGCCAAGTCGGCCGCGATTCGGGCCCCGACCCCTATGCGAAATGACACGCCACCACGTGACCGTGCCCCACGTCCCTCAACTGCGGTTCGGAAGCGGGGTCGGTGCAGACGGCGGGGCGGCCCTTGTCTCTATACAGCGGGCAGCGCGGGGCGAAGCGGCAGCCGCTGACCGGCTGCTCGAAGTCGAACACGCCCCAGGTGCGGCGCCCGCGCCCGGCGGCCGCGTCGCCGCGGGCAAACAGACTCACCTCGGTGTTCTGCTTGTCCGCGAGCGACGACCACAGGATGACCGTGTAGGGATGGCGCGGCTGGTGCGCGATGTTCTCCGCAAGGCCCATCTCGACGATGCGTCCGAGATACATGACTGCTACCTTCTGACTGACCAGCTCTACGACCGGGAGATCGTGCGAGATGAATAGGTACGTGAGTCCCAGGTTTTTTTGCAGGTCGCGCAGCAAGTTCACCACCTGCGCCTGGATCGAGACGTCGAGCGCGCTCGTGGGCTCGTCGGCGACGATCAGGCGCGGGCGCACCGCGAGCACGCGCGCGATGCCCACGCGGCGCTTCTCGCCGCCGGAAAGTTCCGAGGGAAAGTTCGCCAGCTTGCTGTCCTTGAGATTCACCTGCTCCCGCAGCTCGCGGATGCGGCTTGCGATTTCGGCGTCGCTTGGGCGCTCGTGCACGGTGAGCGCCTCGCGCAGGATGTCGCGCACGCGCATCTTCGGGTTCAAGCCGGCGTCGAGGTCCTGGAAGATCATCTGCATCTGGCGACGCAGCGGGCGCAGCTCGGCTCGGCTCAGGTTCGTGATGTCGCGCCCGTCGAACACGATACGCCCGCTGCTCGGATCGGTCAGCCGCAGCACCGTGCGCCCAATCGTGGTCTTGCCGCAGCCGGACTCGCCGACGAGGCCTACGGTCTCGTTCTCCCTGAGATAAAAGCTCACGCCATCCACCGCCGGGATCACGCGCCCCTCACCGGTCAGCATCGAAACCAGGCCGCGACGCTGGCTGTAGTGCTTGCGCAGATCCGTGACATCGAGAATGGAGCGGCTCATGCGCTGCTTTCTTGCGCCGCCGGGTACAACCAGCAGCGCACCTTGTGGCCGGGGGCGACCTCGCCCAGCGGCGGCTCGAGACCGGCGCAGCCGTCCCGGATCGCCTCGGTAACGCGGTTGCAGCGGCCGTAGAAGCGGCAACCGCGCGGCACGTTGATGGTATCGAGCACCTCGCCTTCGATCGCCTGCAGATAACTCTTTCGGCGTATCGTTTCCGCATTCGGAATCGAGGCGAGCAGGGCCGCGGTGTACGGGTGGCGCACCTTCGCCCCCGGCGCGAGCACTTCCCCGACGCGACCGGTCTCCACCACCGTTCCGCCGTACATCACCGCGACCCGGTCCGACAGGCGCTGGATCACGCTGATGTCGTGACTGATGAGGATCGTGGCGACGGCGGTCTCGGCCTTGAGTTCGGCCAGCAAATCCACTATGCGCGACTGGATGGTGGCGTCCAGGCCGGTGGTCGGCTCGTCCGCGATCAGGAGCGAGGGTTCGGCGGAGAGCGCCATCGCGAGCATGGCGCGCTGACACATCCCGCCCGACAGGCCGAAGGGGAAATCGTCGAAGCGCAGCCCGGGTGAGTCTATGCGCACGCGCTCGAGCCAGTGGATCGCGCGTTCCTTTGCCTCGCTTTCGCCCTTGAAGTTCGTGTGCAGGCGTATGGTCTCCACGAGCTGTTTGCCGATCGTGGAGTAAGGGTTCAGCGCCGAGCGCGGATTCTGGAAGATCATGGCAATTTCCTTGCCGCGCACGCCTTCCATCAACGTCTCGGCGTGCCTGCGCCAGCCGCGCTCGTCCTTCTCCACCGCCATGACGCGCCCTTCCTGCTCTTTGACGCGTACGAAGCGTTCCAGACCGTCGAGCAGGTTGCGCCGTGCACCGCTCGAGTGCAGGTCGATGCGGCCGCTGATCACGCCCGGCCCGGCGGTAACGAGGCCCGCGGCCGAGAGCGCGGTGACGCTCTTGCCGCTGCCGCTCTCGCCCACGATGCCGAGCGTTTCGCCGCGCTCGACGTCAAGGCTCACGCCGTCCACCGAGCGGATGAAAGCCTGCTTGGCGCGCGAGTAGAAATAGGTCCGCAGGTTCTCGATGGCCAGCAGCGGCGCGTCCATCACTTCCTCCGCTTGCCTTCGAGGAGGTTGTTGAGCCCGTCGCCAAGCAACTGGAATCCGAGGATGGTCGCGAGGATCGCGAGCGCGGGCGCGGTCGAGGGCCAGAAATTGCCTTGCAGGAAATAGTTCGCGCCGGCCTGGACCATGTTGCCCCAGGAAGGCGTGGGCTCCTGCACGCCGAAGCCGAGGTAGGAGAGGCTCGTCTCGACCAGGATCGCCTCGGCCATGCCGAGGGTGGCCTGGATCACGAGCAGCGCGCGGCAATTGAACCACAGAATATGCTTGAGAATAACCGTGTGCGCCGGCAACCCGAGTGCATGCGCCGCCTCGATGAAGCTCTTCTGTCGGAGAAATGCGATCTTGCCCGCGATCAGGTTGGCGATCACCGGCATGCCGGTGATGCCGACCACGACCATGACGTAATAGATGTCGGGTTTGAACGCCGCGATCACCAGCAGGATCAGCACCAGGCGCGGGAACGAGTCGACCAGGTTGTCGAAGTAGGTGATGATCGTATCGAACCAGCCGCCTCGGTAGCCGGCCAGGACGCCGAGAATGCTTCCGCCGACGACGGAAATCGTGATTGCGAGCAGTCCGGGGAGAAAGTAGGCCTGGATGCCGAGAATCAGCCGCGCCTGCAGGTCGCGCCCGAGAAAGTCGGTGCCGAGCAGGTGCCCGGAGGTGAACGGCCCTGCGTTGATCAGCCCGACGTTCATCCGCTGCGGGTCATCGGGCAGCCAGCCGAACGCCCCGAGCAGGTACGAAGCCACCACGAGCGCCACCACCAGCAGGCCGTAGCCCACATAGACGAGATCGAGCGGCTCCGCGCGCTGCCGCAGCGACAGCTCCGAGAACTCGCCGATAGGGCCGGGCGTCTGGACGTAGCGACGCATACGCGCTGTCGGCTATTCTCTCGAAGCGCGCGGATTGACCGCGGCGAAGACGACGCGCTGCAGCAGGTTACCGAAACGCACGAATGCCGCGGCGACGAGGGCGATGCCCATGATGACCGGGAAGTCGCGGTCCTGCGCCGCCTGCCACGCCATGCGCCCCATGCCGGGCCAGTTGAACACCTGCTCGACGATCACCGCGCCGCCGAGCAGGAACGGGATCTTGGCGCTCATGATCTCGGTCACCGGGATCAGGAAACCCTCCTTGAACGCGTGGCGCCACACCCGGGCGCCCTTGGCGCGCGCGGTGCGGATGTAGTCTTCGGCCAGCACCCGCGACAACTCCTCGCGCAGGTGGCGGATCATTTCCGAGAGCGTGCCGCTTGCGGTCCCGAGCACGAAGATCGGCACGAGGAAATACAGCCACGCGTGCTGCTGCTTCGTCGCCGTTCCCGAGATCAGCGGGAACATGCCGAACTGATGGATGAAGACGTAGACCACGATGTAGCCGAACCAGAACACCGGCACCGCCGAGAGGATGTAGGCCGCCATGGTGGCCGCGGTATTGCCCGCGGTGTCGCCGTGCGCGGCGGCGTGGACCGCGATCG
>Ga0137436_1000416_pt1 | contig 12652 bp, 6 predicted proteins | sample EasRivERMGT119_2_FD_102328 | JGI IMG/M metagenome (GOLD analysis project Ga0137436, IMG submission 102328) | Soil microbial communities from meander-bound floodplain in the East River, Colorado, USA - East River MetaG ERMGT119_2 | ecosystem: Environmental > Terrestrial > Soil > Floodplain ...
GCGACGCGCGGTGGTGCCACGTCGCGTACGAGGGCCAGCACGCGGCGCGCGATCTCGCTCGACATCGGCGCGCCGCCGGCGGCGAGCTCGCGCACGGCCGCGACCAGGCGCTCGGGCGGCGTGTCCTTGAGCAGGTAGCCGCTGGCGCCGGCGCAGATGGCCTCGAACACGTGGCCGTCGTCGGCGTGCACGGTGAGCATGAGCGCCGCGAGGTCGGGGTGCGTCGCGCGCAACCGGCGCAGGCCCTCGATCCCGGACAGCCCGGGCAACGCGATGTCGCACGACAGCACGTCGGGCGCGCGCGCGGTCAGCGGCGGCAACGCCTCCTCCATGGACGCGAACGGACCGACGACGGCGAGGTCCGGCTCGCGTGCGAGGAGCGCGGCGAGGCCCTCGCGCGTGCCGCGCTGGCCCTCGATGATGGCCACGGAGAGCACGAGAAGAGCGGAACGCGCGCGACCGCGGAATGCAACCGCACGAGGATGCGGGCCCGGCGCTAGGAGCGCATCCCCCCAGGCTACGAGCGCATCGGTAAGTGCAACGCCACGCGCGTACCGCTTCCCGGCGCGCTGGCGACCTCGAAGCGCGCGCCGAGCCGCTCGGCGCGCTGGCGCAGGCTCGCCAGGCCGTGGCCGCTGCCGATCGCGGCCGCCGGGTCGAAGCCGCGGCCATCGTCCTCGACGCCCAGGCAGAGCTCGCGGTCGTCGAGCGTGAGCGCCACGCCCACGCGCGCGGCCTGTGAATGACGGGCGGCGTTCGTGAGCGCTTCCTTGAAGAACGAGAGCAGCTGGCGGCGCGCCTCGGGACCGAGGCCGATGCGCTCGAGCTCCGCGTCGCTCGGCGCGTGGAACGAGAACTCGACGCCCGAGGGCTCGAGCATCTGCCCCGTGGCCGTTCGCATGCGCGCGACAAGGTCGCCCAGGCGGTCCTTCGCCGGATCGATCGCCCACACGAGATCGCTCATCGAGCGGCGCGTCGCGCGCGCCAGCTCGGCCACCTCGCCGAGACGCCCGGCGACGTCGGGCGACGCCTCGCGCCGCGCCACCTCGCTCAGGATCGAGATCTGGGCCAGGCCCGCCCCCACCTCGTCGTGCAGGTCGGCCGCGATCTGCGAGCGCACGCGCTCGAGCGCGTGGCGGCGCGCGTGCCGCGCGCGGCGCACGATCCAGCCCCCGGACAGCACGCCCGCAAGCGCGAGCCCCACGAACCAGGGCCGCATCCACAGAGGCGCCAGGCGCACGAAGCGCACGCGCGCGACCGCGTCGCTCGTTCGGCCGTCGCGCGCCACGGAGCGCACCTCCAGCGCAACCGCGCCGAGCGCGAGCTGCGCGAGGTGCAGGCTGCGCTCGGAGGCCGGCGGCGACCACTCCCCGTCCCGACCGAGGCGCGTCTGGAAGCGCAGGTCGCGCCCGCGCTCGAGGTCGATGCCGCCGAAGCGCACGACGACGGTGTCCTCGTCCGGCGGCAGCACGACCTCGTCGAGCCGGAGCACGCCGGACGCGGGCAGGTCGAGCGGCTCGCCCTCGATCTCGAGCCCGCTGACGAACACCGTGGGCGGCGCGGGCGAGCGCGCGCGGACGCGCGGGTCGAGGCGCGTGACGCCGCTCGACGTCGCCGCCCACACGAGCCCCTCGTCGTCGACCAGCACGTCCGTGACCGTGCCTCCGTCGAGGCCGTCCGCGCTCGTCCACGTCGTGATGGCGAGCGTCGCGGGCTCGACGCGCGCGATGCCGCGCCCGGTCGCGAGCCACAGCGCGCCGTCCTCGGCCTCGCACAGGTCCCACACGGCGTCGCTCGGGAGCCCGTCGACCGTGCCGAGCCGCGCGAACGTCGGTGCGCTCGCGCCGGGCTCGTCCGTCCAGGCGAGGCCGCCGTAGCGCAGTCCCATCCAGAGGCGCCCGCGGCGGTCCTGGAGCAGCGCGCGCACCTGCGGCGGCGAGCCATCGATGCGGACCTCGACGCGCTCGTCGCCGGCGGAGCGCCACAGCCCGCGCCAGCCGCCGAGCCACAGGCGTCCGTCGCGGTCGGCGAGCAGCGTGCGCACGGGGTCGTCGACCTCTGGCCAGTCGAGCACCGGCTCGAACGGGCCGCCGGGATCGCGCTTCCAGACCGTGTGCGGTCCGGTGCTCGCCCAGGTACGCCCGCGCGCGTCCTCGTGCACGAGGCCCGCGCAGCTCCCGTCGAGCACGCGCTCCACGCCTTCGGAGAACGAGCGCTCGGGATCCTGCACGTGCCACAGAGCGTCGGGCGTGCCGAGCCAGGCTCCGCCCGCCCGGTCCAAGGCCAGGAGCCCCTCGGTGCGCTCGAACGGTGGCTCGGCGGAGCCCGGCACGAGCCGAAGGCCCTCGGGCGTGACGGCGAAGACGCCGCCGGCGTTCGTGGCGCCGAGGACCGTGCCGGACGTCGCCCGAGCGAGGCGCGCAACGGCCATCGGCTCCCGATTGGGAGCGCGGCGGAAGCTCGCGAGCGCCTCGTCGGCGAGCAGCGCGAGCCCGGCGTCGAACGTGCCGATCCACAGCCGTCCGGCGCGGTCGAGCAAGAGGTCCGAGATCGCCTCCGACGGCAACCCCTGCGCGCGGCCGAGGTGCATCGTCTCGCCTGCATGAACGCGCAGGATGCCCTGCGTCGTACCGATCCAGCGCGTGCCGTCGGCGGCGATGACGGTGGCCTTGACGCGCGCTCCCGCAGGAACGTCGACGGCGAACGGCGTCCATGTCGATGGAGGCGTGAACTCGAAGAGCCCCGTCGCCGTCGCGACCAGCACGCGCCCCTCGGCGTCCGGCTCGCCGCGCACGGCGTAGCCCGGATCGTCGCCCGGTCCGGGCGTGACGGTGATGCGCTCGCCCTCGAGCTCGACGCACTCGCGCGCGGAGAGGATCCACGTGCGCGCGCCGCGCCGCACGACGGCCTGCACGGACCACGTGCCGTCCGGTGCCCAGCGGCGCTCGAAGCGCGGCGCGCCGTACGCGTCGACGATCCGGTAGAGCCCGGTCTCCGTCGCGACCCAGCCGTCCTCGCCCGCGAACACGAGCGCCTCGATGCTGTTCGTGCGCTCGTCCTCGCCCACGGGGAAGAGCTCCATGCGCGGCGCGCCGGCCGGCACGGTCCGCGCGAACGCGAGCCGCGCAACGCCGGCCGAATGGGCGCCGAACCAGAGGTCGCCGCGCGCGTCTTCGGCGACGACGAACGCGAGCGGGCTGCGCAGGAGCGAGGCCTCGGGCAACGGAACGAACGCGTCGCCGTCGAAGCGCACGAGCCCCTCCCACGTCCCCACCCAGAGGAATCCGCGCGAGTCCTCGAACAGCGCGGAGATGCGCTCGTGGGGCAGGCCCTCGTGCAGTCCCCAGCTGCGCAGCGGCAGGATCTGGGCCTCGAGTTCCGCGGGCGCGGCGAGCGCGAAGGCCAGGATCCATGAGCAGCGCACGGACATACGGTAGCGGCGAGCGCGAGGGCGAACGGCGCGGCGTCGAGCGGAGGCTGCTGAAAAAAGAAGGAGCGCGAGCTCCGCTCGCGCCCTGGGCAAATCCCTCGCGGCCGAGCGAGGCCGCGGCGGCGCCGCGGCCTTCGCCCGGACGCTCAGTCGTCGAGCACGTCGAGCGCGATCTCGCGCCGCGTCCAGGTGCCGGTGGAGCCGGTCACCTCGAGCGCCAGCGCAATCGCGCCGGACCCCGTCGTGTGCAGGCGCAAGACGCCGTCGCGGCCGAGCTCGACGTAGCCCTGGCCCGGGCCGCCGACCACCCACTGCAGGTGCGGCGCTCCGCCAGCGGGATCGGCGACGCTCACTTCCAGGATGACGGCGGTGCCCGCGACGACGCTCGTGGGACTGGCGGCGAGCGTCGCGATCAGCGGCCTGGCCGGCAGGCGCCCCGTCTCGAGCGCGGGCGCGCGTCCGATCGCCTGGTCGACCTCGGTCGCGAGCGCACCGAGGTCGAGCGCCGGCTCGCGAACCGGATCGCAGGCCGAGACGCGCACGGCCACGTTGCCGCGCACGAAGGCGATCCACGCCAGGGCGTTCGGCCCGGCCCCCGCGCGGCCCACGTAGGCGACGTCGCCGATCGCGAGCCCAACCTCGGACGCTGGCGGCGCCGGCGTGGCCGACTGCAGCCCGGCGAGCCATTCAATTAGAAGCTCTCGCGCATCGGCCACGGTGTCCGCCACGCGCGTCTCGAGCACGGCGGACGCCGGTGCATCGGCGAGAGAGCCCGCATGGAAGAGCTCGCGCGTCACGAGGCCCTCGGCGCTCGCCAGCGGCCCCGCGGTGAAGCCGGAGAGCGCGAGCGCGTTCGCGAGGCCCGCGCGCGGCGCGCCGCTCGGCCACGCAGCATGCCCGTAGCGCACGCGCGTGCGCGCCACGTGCTGGAGCTCGAGCTCCGAGCGCTCGACCGCTCGCTGGGCCGCGCTCGTGCTCGCCAGCGCGAGGGCGGAGAGCACGAGGAACAGGGCGCGCATCGCTCGCTTCATCGTTCGCTCCTACTGCAGCCCGGGGAGGGTCTCGACGTGCTTGCTCACGGTGTTGTTCGCGGCCAGGTCGTTGTAGCCGCCCGGTCCGGCCCACGGGCGATGCACGTTCCAGCCCGGCGTGCAGGGCAGCGCGAGCGGGTTGCCGTCCTCGTCGAGCTGCATGCAGGTGTCCGAGACCGTGACCGCTCCGTCGTCCGTGACGATGTGGTGGTACGAGAAGGCGTGCCCGCCGGAGCCCCACAGGTTGAGCGTGTACCCCGGCGCACCGATCCCCCACAGCGCGCGCAGGCTCATGTTGCCGAGCCGCACGGGCCGCATGTTCTCCGCGCCCAGCATGGAAAGCATGGTGGTCGTAGCGCCCATGTTGTCCGTGCAGTTGATGAAGCGCCCGAGCGCGTGGCCGTTGAGCAGGCGCGAGAGGTTCGCGCGCCACGCTCCGAACGAGAAGTAGTGCGTCGCGCCACCGTCGCCGCCCAGCGGGTAGGCGTCGTACACGACGCCCTCGATCGCGTGCGGGAGGCCGCCGTTCTGGCCGAAGAAGCCCTTCACGAACACCTCGGTGAGGCCCGCCTGATCGGACGTGTCGAGGCCGAGCGCCGCCTTCCACGTCACGACGTACTCCGCCACCTCGACCCACGGTCCGGCGTACTGCGTCCCTGACGCATCCATGCGGAAGCGCGGCGCCCCGAGCAACGTGTAGAAGCGCAGCGGAATCACCTGCGCGCCCGGGATGTCGCTCCAGGCGTCCGTGCCGGTGCGGCGCGCCTGCCAGCGCACGGTGAGCACGCGCTCCTCGCGTCCGACGTCGCCCGCGAGCGCGAAGAGATCGATGCGCGCCGTGCCGCCCGGGACCGCGAGCTCCTCGCCCGCGACGGCGTCCGCTCCATCGCACGCCACGCGGATCTCGTACCCGGGCACCGGATAGCCCGCACCCATCGTCGCGCTGCCCGGTCCGGTCGCGCTCGCGCCGAAGGTGAGCTCCAGCCGCGGGCGCGCGCCCTTCACGTACGCGAGCGGGTAGTTGTAAGTGTCGACGGCGTACTCGCTGCCGTCGAGGACGGGCGTGGCCGTATCCGTGTGCACGGTGACGACGGGCCGCGCGCTACCGTCGTCCAGGTCGAGGTCGGAGACCTCGCCGGCGCGCGCGACGTTCACGTACTCGTGGATCGCCGGCGTCGCGTAGTGCTCGTACGCGGCGACCTTGCGGAAGTACACCATCTGGAACTCGTCGTCCGCGCCGGACGCGCTGTCCTGGGCCTCGATCTCGGTCACGCCGAGGCGCACGAGGTCGAGCGGGAGCTCGAGCGCCGGCAGCCCCGGCCCGGTCACGCGCACCACGTACGCGCCCGTCGGGCAGCGCTCGTCCTCGTCGTCGCGCCCGTCCCAGAGCAAGCGCTGCGGCGTGACGCCGCCCGCGATCGAGCCGCTCCACAGCTTGCGCACGGTGGTGTCCCCCGCGCATACCTCGACGCGCACGGGCAGCTTCGCCCCCTGCGGCATCACATGGAAGGCAAGCAGCGCTTCGCCGCCCTCGAGCTTGGGGTCCGCGATGCGGCTCGCCTCGTCGAGCACGAGGCGCACGGGGCTCGGCTGCGCCTGTCGCGACTGTGCGGCGGAGAAGGCGCACAGGATGACGAGGGCCGGCGCTGCGCGAAGGGCGGCGAGGTTGGACGTCATTCGAGACGAGCTCCCGGGGAGGCCGCGGAGGATGGACACGGGGGACAGCTGCCATGGTAGCGGTCCCGATGAGGAGCAACAGCGTCCCGCGCGTCACTTCGCGGTACGGCCGGGCGCGGGCGGTCGAGGATCAGGCGAAGAGCGGCCGCAGGTCCGCGAACCAGCTCTCGACGATCGAAAGTTCTTCCCAGGCCCACTCCTCGCCGCGCAGCGCAGCGAGCGCGGGCCAGATCACGCGGCTGGCGATGCGCGCGTGCTCGGCCCACTCGGCCAGGCTCGCGAGCTCGTCCTCGTCGGGGAAGCGCCACGCGCCCTCGCCGAAAGCCGCTCGGTAGTCCGCCCACACGCGCCTGCGGTCCGCGGGCTCGAAGCGCTGCAGCAGCGTCGAGACGTCGTACGCCGGCGGGCCCACGGCGGCGTGGTCCCAGTCGATCAGGCGCATGTCGAAGCCCCCCGGGCGCGGGACCTCGACCACGTTCGTGAGCCAGAGATCGCCGTGTAGCAGCGTCTCCGGACCGCCGGCGCGCGCCAGGAGGGCCGCACGGCGCGGCGCGTCCTCCTGGACACGCACGAGGCGGCCTTCAAGATGCCGGCAGAGCTCGAGACGCTCGCCGTGGAGACCCGGCACACGCATCAGGGCGCGAACCGCGCGCAGCGCGTCGCGCACGTTGGCGTCGTGGAAAGGCATGCCGAGGTCCCCGCCCCACAGCCGGCACTCGGCCAGCAGGGGGTGGTCCGCGAAGCGCCGGTGCAGCTCGGCGATCTGCACCACCGCCGCCTCGACGCGCGTCCAGTCGGCGCGCGACGACTCGAGCGTGCGCGTCCCGAAGTCCTCGCTCACGAGCCACGTGGCGTCGGCCTCGGGCAAGACGCCGAGCAGCGCGGGCGCGAGCCCCGCCAGCCCTTCGGCGGGAAGCCAGCGCTCCACCACCGTCCGGTTGCGGACGGCGACCGCCGGCGCGACGCGCTTCGCGATCACCGCGTGCGGTACGCCGTCGACCTCGAGCGAGAGGCGCAGGACGCCGCGCTTCAGACGTTGCCGGGAGACGACCGCGACGCGGAACGCGGACGAGGAGAAGGCGCGCGCGAGCACCTCGCGCAGCAGCGTCTCGTCGAACCGCTCTTCCGCGACGCGCGTCACGGCCCCTCGGTCTCGCCCCGCGCTTCCCCGAGCGCGAGGAAGGCCCGCTCCATCGCGCCGCTGTAGGTATTCATGTTGCGCACGGACTTGTCGGGGTACGGGTACAGGACACCCGTGCGCTCCCAGTGCAGCGACGCCGTGGCACGCATCACCCGACCCGCGAGCACCCAGCGCCACAGCTCGGCCTCGTCGCGGCCGGGGGCCAGCGGCTCGATCGCCTCCCGGTAGCCCGCGAGCTCGGACTGCTGGCCGAACTCCTTCATGATCGAGCCCAGGTCCACGGCGGGAACGCCCCAGCCGGAGTACTCCCAGTCGATCACGCGCAGGACGAGCCCGCCGGCCGACTCCTGCACGAAGAGGTTCTTCGGACGGAAGTCGCCGTGCACGTAGACGGCGGGCATCCCGACGCAGGTGGCCGTGATCCGCTCCCACCCACGTTCCACGAGCTCGCAGCGCGCGATCACGGTCGTGAGGAGCGCCCGGGTCACATCGTTCAGCTCGGGGCTGGAGAGTCCCGACTGCAGCGTCTCACGCGTCTCGGTCAGGAGCCGCTGGTATCCGCGCGGTCCACGGTCGGGGAGCGCGTGCGCGTGCTCGGCGATGCGCGAGCTCGCGAGGTGCATGCGAGCCAGCCAGGCGAGGCCGAGGAGGCGCTCCGCTTCGTCGGCCTGCACGATCCGGCGCGTGCCCACGTCCTCGAGGAAGATCCAGCACGACGTGCCGGCGCCGAGCCAGCCCAGGCGACGGGCCGAGGAGACGCCGAGGCGCGGCAAGAGCTCGTCGTAGGCGAAGCGCTCGACGTCGACCGTCTTCGGCTGACAGCGCTTCGCCACCACGGGCATGCCTCCTGGTCCGATGGCACCGAGGCGGTAGACGACGCGCCGCCCGAAGTAGCCGCCCTGGAGCCCCTCGACGTGCGCGGAGTCACCGACCTCGTGCCCGAGCTCGCGCCAGGCGCGCAGGGCCGGATGCGGTTCCGCTCCGTTTGCGGGGAGCCCGGGAACCACGACGCGCTCGCGGAGGCGTCGCGCGCGCGCCTCGCGCAGCTCGCTCCCCAGCGGTCCGGCCAGCGCGACCATGTGCTCGACGGTCTCGCGCGAGTAGCTCCACGCGACGGCTCGCGCGAGCGAGCGCAGGAGCCGGTGCATGCGCAGGGTGACGACGAGCTCCCAGGCCTCCTCCCCGTCGGGCACGCTCCGGCCGTGCTCGGCCGCCGCAGCGCGGAACAGCCCGAGCAGCTCCTCGGCGCGCTCGCGCGTGTGGTTCGTCGTGAGGAAGGCCATGTCGTACAGGACCGAGCCGAGCGCCGCGTGCTCCCAGTCGATCGGGGCGATGCGCGGCGCTTCGCTCCCCGGCTCGACGAGGATGTTGTCGCGCCGGTAGGAGCCGTGCACCAGCACGCGCGGCTGGTCCGCGAGCCATTCCGCGGCCCACTCGTACTCCTTCAGCGCTCTCTGGAACGGCCGGTCCAGGACCAGCTCGACGAGCGCCACGTTGCGCACCGCCTCGGCGCCGATCGCCAGGAAGTGCGCCCCGTCGTGGACGACCAGGGTCGAATCAGACGGTGGCTCACAGGCCTGCAACCGCGCCGGCCAGGCGGCTGCGGCGCGCCAGGCCGGCGGGTCGACCTTCGCCAGCCCGGCACCACGGACGTGCTCGAGCAGGAGCCAGGCGCGTCCCGCCTCACGGATCGAGCCCAGGTGACGCGGCGCGCCGAGCCGTGGGTCGAGGACGCGCCGATAGACCTCCATCTCGCGCACGGAGCCCTCGTCGCTCTCGCGCGGCAGGCGGCAGCGCCCGAAGTCCTTGAAGAAGAGCTCGACGGTCTGCTCGCCACGGCGTGCCCGCAGGATCTCGCACGGGAAGGACGTGGTCTCGGCCAGCGGCTCGCGACGGAGCTCGTCCACGGGTACGCCCAGCGAGCGCTCGACGAACTCCCGCAACTCGCCGTCGCCCGCGGCGGAGGCGATGGTCGCGGGGAGGACGGCCCCGTTCTCGACAGGCTGGCTCTCACGGATCATGCGGGCGCCCTCACGGCGGTGCTGCGGATGGTCCCGTCGCGCAGCGTCAGGACCTGGTCGCAGGCCTCGAGCGTGCTCGGACGGTGGGCGATGACGAGGGTCGTGCGGCCGCGCATGAGGCGCTCGAGCGCTTCGAGCACGCCGCTCTCGGTGCCCGGGTCGAGCGAGCTCGTCGGCTCGTCGAGCACGAGGATGGGCGCGTTCTTGAGGAAGGCGCGCGCGAGCGTGATGCGCTGGCGCTCGCCACCCGAGAGGCGCATGCCGCGCTCGCCGACCTTCGTGGCGTAGCCCTCGGGCAGCGCCTCGATGAAGGCGTGTGCGTTGGCAGCGCGCGCGGCGGCGACGACGTCGGTCTTCGCGGCGCCGGGACGCGCGTAGGCGATGTTCTCCTCGATGGTGGTCGAGAACAGGACCGGCTCCTGCGGCACGAGCGAGTACTGCTCGCGCAGGTCGGCGATGCGGATGTCGCGCAGGTCGACGCCGTCGAGCAGGATGCGCCCCTCGGTCGGGTCGTAGAAGCGCAGCGTCAGCGATGCGATCGTCGTCTTGCCTGCCCCCGTCTCGCCCGCGAGGCCCACGCGCGAGCCGGCCGGGATCGCGAACGACGCGCGGCGCAGCACGGGGCGGATGCCGTCGTAGGCGAAGGTGACCGACTCGAAGACGAGGTCGCCGCGCGCGCGGCCGATGGACCGCGCTCCCGGCCGCTCGGCGACGTCGCGGTGCTCGTCGAGCAGCGCGAAGGCGCGCTCCGCGCTCGCCAGGTGCGACTGCATGCTCGCGACCTTCGAGCTCAGCGTCTTGAGCGGGCTGTAGAGCTGGCTCAGGTAGCCCATCACGAGGAGCAGCGTCCCCGTGGTCAGCGTGCCGGTCTGCACGCTGCGCGCGCCGATCACGAGCACCGCGGCCGTGCCCAGCGCCGTGGTCAAGCCCATCGCGAGGCCCAGGCCGGACTCCATCCACTTCAGCCGCAGTCGCGCGCGCATGCTGCGCAGCGAGCCCTCCTCGAAGCGCTTCTGCTCGCGGTCCTCCTGCCCGAAGGCCGTGACGACGCGCAGGAGGCCAAGGACCTCCTGGATCACCGACAACGCCGCGCTCTCGAGGCGCTTGGAAGCGCGCGACTGGTTGCGCAGCTTGCTGCGGTAGGCGCGCGAGAGGAAGAACTGCACCGGGGACACCGCGAGCGCGACGAGCGCCAGCTCGACGTCGATCCGGAACGTCACGTAGAGCACGGAGACGAGCGTGCAGGCTGCGGCGACGACCGGGAGCGCGTCCTCGACCACGAGGGAGCGCAGCGCCTCCGCGTCGCGCTGGATGCGGTAGTTCGTGTCCGCCGTCCCCACCTGGTCGTGGTAGGCGAAGGACAGGCGCTGCGCGTGGCGGAAGAGGCGGCTGCGGAAGTGCAGCGTGAGCCGCTCGCCGATCAGAGTGCGCAGGAGCGAGCTCGCGAGCGACTGCACCTGCACGAGCACCGCGACCACGATCAGGAAGACGCCCGAGCCGATCAGGAGCGCGGTGCGCGAGTCGCCGAGCAACGCCGCCAGCGGCGCGGGGGTCGGCTGGTCGCCGATCACGCTGTCGACGACGATCTTGAGCGGCAGAGGAACCAAGAGGACGAGCGGCGCCGCGAGCACGTCGACGAGCAGCGTGGCCCCCGCCAGCCAGGCGCAGGGCCGCGCCTGATCGATCACGCGCCGCAGGAGGCGCAGATCGCCGCTCTTCTTCGCGTCCATCGACTACTCGGCCGCGCCGGGATCGGGCGGAGCCGAAGTGTCCCGTGCGGGCTCCAGCGTGTCGAGCAGCACGCGCATCGCCGAGCCGCTCTCGACCATCATGCGCAGAGCGACGTGGAGCGCGGCGAAGCCCGCGAGGCCCGCGACCGGCCACGCGCGTCCGAGCCCCGCTGCGACCGCCACCACCGTACCGACGGCGATCAGGAACAGGCCCTTGCGCGCGCAGCGCGGCCACAGGCGGAAGCGCCCGAGCTGGCGCCCGTGCGAGTGCTCCTCGAGGCCGAAGAGCAGGCGCGCGCCGCCCAGCGGCCCGCACGAGGTCGACAGGTCCCAGCGGTCGAAGTTGCCGCCGCGCGCGACGGGCAGGCCGCGCGCGCGCACGCGCTCCTCGATCTCCGTCAGCCAGCGCTCGATCGGCCGGCCCTCCTCGCGCCATACCGTTTGCTCGCGGGGGCGGGGCGGGACGAAGCCCAGGATGCGCTTGCGCCACGGCGTGAGGCCGCTCCGCAGCCGTCCCGCGAGGCGTGCCAGGGGCTGCATCACGTGCAGCCAGCACACGAGCGCGGTCAACCGGCCGTGCAACCCGGGATCCACGTCCGGTGCGAAGCGCGCCGTGCGACCGCCGAGCCAGGCCTGGACGAGGCTGGCCGCAAGCCCGAGGCCCACGAGCGGGATCACGAGCGCGAGCGGTGACCACAGCGGTGCCAGGCAAGCGAGCGCCGCCAGGCCGAGCAGGAACAGGAACCACTCCGGCATCAGCGGCAGGAGCGAGAAGCCGTTCTGCGACGGCATGTACAGCGACTGGAACGGCGCGCGGCCCCACACACCCTGGTACACGCGCGCGATGCCCGCGATCAGGGGCACGGTGCGCGGCCCGTACACGCGGCCCGACCAGGTGTGGTGGCCGACGGAGTTGTAGCGCTCGGGGAACTTGGCCTCGAGCAGCGCCTCGGCCGCGCCGTAGTGGAACTGCTGGCGCCAGAACGCGCGCACCGAGCCGCGCCGGTGGTGCCACACCACCGCGGCCGGCGCGAAGCCCAGCGTCCAGCCCTGATCCTGCAGCCGCCAGCAGACGTCGACGTCGTCGCCGGCGCGATGGAAGCGCTCGTCGAAGCCACGGATCGCGCGCAGGTTCTCGCGCCGGAAGGCCATGTTGCAGCCCGGAATGTGCTCCGCCTGGTGATCGGAGAGCAACACGTGCTGCGGGTTGCCCGGGGCGTTGGAGATGGCCGACGCGATCGGACCGTCGCCGGGCGGCGGCAGGTTCGGACCTCCGATGCCGACGTGCGACGTGTTGCGGAAGGCTGCCGCGAGGTACGAGAGCCAGTGCGGGTCGGGCCAGGCATCGTCGTCGATGTAGGCCACGATCTCGCCCGTGGCGGCGGCGAGCCCGAGGTTGCGCGCGCCGGAGAGGCCACGGTGGCCTTCGGACACGATGCGGAAGCCGGAGGCGCGCGCGATCTGCGGCGTCGCGTCGGTGGAGCCGTCGTCGACGACGATCACCTCGAGGTCGACGCCTTCCTGGCCGAGGATGCTGTCGAGAGCGGCGGGGAGGTACGTCGCGACGTTGTAGACGGGGACGACGACGCTGAGGAGCCCGTGCCGGGCCGACCCACCGGAGC